>OBLI01000047.1_pt1 | contig 115685 bp, 117 predicted proteins | sample 1519701 | NCBI WGS metagenome assembly OBLI01 (sample SAMEA3663005, study PRJEB22513) | pig gut metagenome | biome: pig gut; feature: pig-associated habitat; material: faeces | place: France | collected 2012
AGGATTAGAGTAAGAGGTAAAGATGAGAGATTTAGAAGCAAATGGGCTTAGCGGAGCGGAAGAGACAAAGCTCCAGTATGATTATATTGAAAAGGCAAAGGGGTATGTTAAGGCGAAAGAGGAGGAACTTGGCCGCAAACTGACCTGCTGTGTGAAGACATTCGGGTGTCAGATGAATGCAAGGGATTCCGAGAAACTGGTAGGTATCTTAACGGATATCGGTTATGTGGAGATAGAGGACGAGCATGCGGACTTTGTCATCTATAATACCTGTACGGTTCGTGAGAATGCAAACAATAAGGTGTATGGACGCCTTGGATATCTGTCCAATTATAAAAAGAAAAATCCGCATATGATGATCGCTTTGTGCGGATGTATGATGCAGGAGCCGACCGTGGTTGAGAAGATCCGCAAATCGTATCGCTTTGTCAACCTGATCTTCGGAACCCATAACATCTATAAATTTGCGGAACTGTTGTGCCGCAGCATGGAATCGGATTCTATGATCGTTGACATCTGGAAGGATACGGACAAGATCGTTGAGGATCTGCCGATCAAGCGTAAATTCTCGTTTAAATCGGGCGTTAATATTATGTTCGGCTGCAACAATTTCTGCAGCTACTGTATTGTTCCGTATGTAAGAGGCCGCGAGAGAAGCCGTGAACCGAAGGATATCATCCGCGAGATCGAAGGACTTGTTGCGGATGGCGTGTGCGAGGTTATGCTGCTCGGACAGAACGTAAACTCTTACGGAAAGAATTTAGAGAATCCGGTGACTTTCGCGGAATTACTGCGTGAGGTCAATAAGATTGAGGGATTAAAGAGAATCCGTTTTATGACATCTCATCCGAAGGATCTGTCGGATGATCTGATTCTTGCGATGAAAGAGTGTGATAAGGTTTGCAAGCATATGCATCTGCCTCTGCAGTCCGGAAGTTCGAGAATTCTTAAGATCATGAACCGTCATTATGATAAGGAACAGTATCTGGAGATTGTAAGGAAGCTTCGTGAAGCGATTCCGGATATTGCTTTGACAACGGATATCATCGTAGGATTCCCGGGAGAAACCGAGGAAGACTTTATGGAGACGCTTGATGTGGTAAAGAAGGTGCAGTATGACAGCGCTTTTACCTTCATCTATTCCAAGAGAACCGGAACGCCTGCTGCGGCTATGGAGAATCAGTGTGATCCGGCGGAAGTGAAGGAACACTTTGATATGTTACTGAAAGAAGTACAGCAGATCAGCACGAAGAAAGCGATGGAACTTGAGGGCAAAGTCGTGGAAGTACTTGCAGAGGAACCGAACGAGCAAGACGCATCGCTTATTACCGGTCGTCTTGCCAACAATGCGGTTGTGCATTTTCCTGGTGATGAGAGTATGATCGGTAAGCTTTATATGGTAAGATTAAATGAGTGCAAAGGCTTTTATTATCTGGGAGAAGTAGTAGCGGATGCGTAGGAGATTTGGCAGAAATGACGGAATCTTTATCGGGATTCTTGCCGGTGTCTGTGTGATTGTTTTCATTGTGTTTTCCGTCCTGTACCAAAGTCACGGCAGCACGATCGTTATTACAAGAGACGGCGAATTATATGGAAAGTACAATCTGTCACAGGATCAGACGATTGCGATTGAGAATACGGATCATCAGGTAACAAACACGTTACAGATCAGGGATGGAGAGGCAAAGATGATCGGGGCAGACTGTCCGGATAAACTTTGCATGCATCAGAAAGCAATCTCGGTGTCCAAGGAGAATATCGTCTGTCTTCCCAATCGTATTGTAGTCACCGTTGAAGACGATGATACAGAAGGTTTGGATGGATTTGCACAGTAAGAAAAGAGGCGTTACCGGTGGAGAGACAGAATCAAAAAAAGATACATAAAATTGCCTATATCGGATTGTCTCTTGCAGTTGCTCTCATATGCAGTTATATTGAGACCCTGATTCCGTTTTCCTTTGGAATTCCGGGGGTAAAGCTGGGGCTGACCAACATTGTGATCGTGCTCATGCTTTATACGGTTGGAACCAAAGAGTCACTTCTGGTATCGGTTCTTCGTATCGTGCTTGTGGGCTTCCTGTTCGGCAATCTGTTCAGTATCTTATATTCACTGACAGGCGGACTGCTCAGCTTTGTCGTGATGGCGCTTCTGAAGCGGATGGACAGGCTCGGATGCATCTCCGTCAGTGTCGCGGGCGGAATCAGTCATAATATCGGACAGATTCTGGTTGCTGCGATCATTGTTCATAATTTTAATATTATGTTTTATATTCCGGTACTGCTTATTGCAGGTCTTGTTACCGGGTCCTTGATTGGAATTCTGGCGCAGGAACTCATTGTGCGGCTTCCAAAATTATCGGACATCTAAGAGGAGATCAAAATGTACGCTTATATCAAAGGCGAACTTGCGGAAATCAATATCGACCATATCGTGATCGAGACGGGCGGAATCGGTTATCAGATTTTTATTCCCGGCCAGACATTTGAATATTTACCTGCACTGGGGGAAGAGTTAAAAGTTTATACTTATCTCTATCTTCGCGAGGATGCAATGATCCTTTACGGATTCCTGACAAAGGATGATCTGGAATTGTTTAAGCTTCTGATCTCGGTCAGTGGAATCGGACCGAAAGGCGGACTTGCAATCCTTTCAACCCTTGATGCGGATGATCTGCGGTTTGCAGTATTATCCGGGGACGCCAAGGCAATTGCCAAGGCACCGGGCGTCGGTGGAAAGACGGCGCAGAGAGTCATCCTTGAACTGAAGGATAAGATGTCTTTGGAGGATGCCTTTGAGAAGAAGACGCAGCATGTTCAGGAGGCGGTCAATGCACCGGCTGCAGGCTCAGTGAAAAATGATGCTGTGCTCGCACTTACCGCGCTTGGGTATTCATCAACGGAGAGTCTTAAGGCAGTATCGCGTGTGGAAATTACAGACGGAATGGATGTTGAGGATGTCCTGAAGGCAGCCTTAAAACACATCCTGTGATGGAATTGATTTTATCGGGACAGAAAATATAATCCGGAAACGTAACATAAAATGGTGATATGGTAGGTTGAAATTAGCAGATGGAAAAACGAGTGATTTCTACCCAGATGCAGGAGGAAGATTATAAGATCGAGTCATCCCTCCGCCCTCAGAAGCTTGAGGATTACATCGGGCAGGAGAAGATTAAAGACAATATGAAAGTCTATATTGAGGCGGCAAAAGCGAGAGGGGAATCGCTGGATCATGTTCTCTTCTATGGGCCTCCGGGACTTGGTAAGACGACGCTTGCCGGAATTATCGCAAACGAGATGGGAACGCACCTGAAGGTGACATCCGGCCCTGCAATTGCAAAGCCGGGCGAGATGGCGGCAATCTTAAATAATCTGGCAGAGGGAGATATTCTCTTTGTCGATGAGATCCACCGACTGAACCGTCAGGTTGAGGAAGTACTGTATCCTGCGATGGAAGATTATGCGATCGATGTGATGATCGGAAAAGGCGAATCTGCCAGGTCCATCCGTCTGAATCTTCCAAAATTCACGCTGGTAGGAGCGACAACGCGAGCCGGAATGCTTTCTGCACCACTCCGTGATCGATTCGGTGTGGTGAGTCACATGGAATATTACACGGTTGACGAGTTGAAGTCGATTATTTTACAGTCGGCGCATGTGCTTGATGTGGCAATCGATGATAAAGGCGCTTTTGAGCTTGCCCGCCGCTCCAGAGGAACTCCGCGTCTTGCCAATCGCCTGTTAAAGAGAGTGCGTGATTTTGCAGAAGTCAAATATGATGGCAGGATCACTTACGAAGTTGCTGCGTTTGCACTGGATCTGCTTGAAGTGGATAAGATGGGGCTTGATCAGAACGACCGCAATATTATTTTGACGATCATTGATAAATTCGCCGGAGGTCCGGTCGGACTCGATACCCTTGCAGCTTCGATCGGTGAAGATTCCGGAACGATCGAAGATGTGTATGAGCCTTATCTTGTAAAAAATGGTTTTATCAATCGAACACCGAAGGGGCGTGTGGCGACAGACTTTGCATACGAACATTTTAACCGTACCCGTGAGTAATTGCATAGGTGCTGCGTTATTTCATAACTAGTGGTTGCTTTTGCAAAGATAAGCGATTATAATACAACATATAGTGGATGAAGAATTGGAGGATACGACATGTCAGCCAAAACAAGTGCCGAAGTGGTAATTGATGGAAAAGTATATACATTAAGCGGTTATGAGGGAGAGGAATATCTTCAGAAAGTAGCAGCTTATATCAATAACAAGATCAATGAATTTGAGTCAATCGAGGATTATCGTCATATTCCGTTAAATATGAAGAATACACTGATTGAACTCAATATTGCTGATGATTACTTTAAAGCAAAAGCGCAGGTTGAAAAGCTTGAGCGTGATATAGAGAATAAAGATAAGGAACTTTATGATCTCAAGCATGACCTGATCTCCAATCAGATCAAGACAGAAAGTGCAGAGACTTCGTTAAAGGAACTCGAGGCTGAGAACAAGGAGCTTCTTTTGAATAAGGCAAGACTTGAGGCGGCGCTTGAGGATAAGCTGCTGGATGGAAAGCCTTCCGCATCAACATCCGATACAAAGAAAAAATAGTAAGAACGCTGTCGCATTTTGCGGCAGCTTTTTTTACCTTAGTATGGTATTTAATATAAACTTAAGGAAACAAAGGCTGAATATCAGATAATTTTATAGTATAATGGGACACATGAATAACGATGAACAAAAAAAGAATAAGATGAATGAATTAAATAGAATAGAAAGAGGCTTTGAACTTTTAGCGCCGGCAGGATCGTTTGAAATTTTTAAGGCGGTGATTGCGGCCGGTGCGGATGCGGTCTATGTAGGGGGAGATCTGTTCGGAGCGCGTGCATATGCCAATAACTTTACAACGGAAGAACTGCTTGAGGCAATCGATTATGCACATCTTCATGGGGCAAAAGTTTATCTGACGGTGAATACTTTGCTTAAAAATGCAGAATTAACACGCAAACTTTATGATTATCTGCTGCCATTTTACAAGCAGGGACTGGATGCGGTACTGGTACAGGATATGGGGGTGTTTTCTTTTATTCGGGAGCATTTTCCCGGTCTTTCGATTCATACCAGCACACAGATGACAGTAACCGGCGTGGAAGGTGCAAGACTGATGCAGCGTCTTGGTGCGGAGCGTGTCGTTATGGCACGTGAAGTATCGCTTCCGGAGATGAAACGGATCTATGACGAGACCGGTGTGGAACTGGAAGCTTTTGTACATGGAGCGCTTTGTTACTGTTATTCGGGACAATGTCTTTTCAGCAGTATGCTTGGAGGCCGGAGCGGTAACAGAGGCAGATGTGCGCAGCCTTGCCGCCTTGCGTATTCGGTACTCGACGAGAATCATAAATTATATGAGAAAGACAGTTATGTGTTAAGCCTTAAGGATATGTGTGGAATTGAGGATCTGGAGAAACTTTGGGATGCCGGAGTTTATTCGCTTAAGATCGAAGGGCGCATGAAGCAGGCACCATATGCGGCCGGAGTGGTATCGTATTACCGCAGATACATTGATTGTTTTTTGGAAAAAAAGAAGCAGGAGAAGGTCACAAGGTCCGATATGCAAGATCTTCTTGATCTGGGAAACCGCTGTGGTTTTACGGATGGATATTATAGTAAACAGAACGGACCGGACATGGTTACGTTTGTAAAGCCGAGTTACGCTAAGACAAACGAGGCATTACAAGAGGATATCATGGATCATTTTGTGGAACATGAGGCAAAGATACCGGCAACCGGATGTCTGACACTTCATCTCGGACGCCCGTGTATATATGAACTTACCTGCGGAGATCATACGGCCCGGGTAAATGGAATGGAGGTCATGGCCGCAGCCAAAAAGCCACTGAACATCGATGATCTGAAGGCTCGTATGTCCAAAACAGGCGATACGCCGTTTGTAATGGAAGAGATTCGTGTCGTGATGGACGATGGAATTTTTCTTCCGGTCGGAGCACTGAACCAGCTTCGAAGAGAGGCAACGGAGAAGCTGTTAGATGAGATGTTATCCGTTTATCGAAGAAGTGCTGGGGTGTTGGAAGATGAGAAAATTGATGAATCAGTAGACAGAGGGGCAAAACATCTTTGTGATCCGGATAAATCGAAAGCCCTGGCTTCCTCGCAGACGCTGCGATACAGTTGTCTGATCGAAAACAGAACATTACTCTCCGAAATTTTAAGAAGAGACCGGATAAGCCGTGTATATCTGGATTTTGGGGCATATCGCTGGAATCATTTTCCGATAGAACTTGGTGAGGACATGGAAGCAATCCATGCGGCAGGAAAAGAAGTTTATTTCGCATTACCGCGCATTTTTCGGGCAAAGGCATCGCAGTTGTTCGACGGTTATAAGGATGAATGGAAAAAAGTGCAGCCGGATGGTGTACTGGTTAGAAATTATGAGGAACTTTCCTCTGTGAAAACCTATTTTGGGACAGGGAACATTGTGCTCGATCACAATCTGTATACATACAATGACCGTGCAACGAAGTTCTATGCATCAATGAATACCAGTGAGAATACGGTTCCGCTTGAGCTGAACCGGGGAGAGATCAAACACCGGGATAATACACAGAGTGCGATGGTCATATATGGCTATTATCCGCTTATGACGACGGCTCCGTGTGTCCATGCGAACACGCGCGGGTGCGACAGAAAGCCGGGACTTTGTTACTTGAAGGATCGTTATCATAAAGAATTTCCGGTCAAGAATTACTGCGATGTATGTTATAATGTCGTATACAATTCTTTGCCGGTTATGCTTTTTGCCAATAGGAAGGAATTAACAGACTGCGGAATGCAGGAATTTCGTCTGGATTTTACAATAGAAAATCCTCAGGAAACGAAAGAAGTATTAGATCTTATGGAAGAATTTGTGACAGGAACACGAACGGATTATCCTGCTACATGGAAGGATCGTTACACGAACGGTCATTATAAAAGAGGAGTCGAATAATTATGGTGCATTTGATCGTGCAGGCATCCAAATATTTAATGATCATTTTGTTTATGATCTACACGTTTGAGTGTTTTCATGTATTTAAATATGAAGGAGATGTTGAGGAACAAAAGCATATTTACGGAGTGCAGAGAGGACTGCTTTTTGCAATACATTTCGATGCTTTTCTGGTATTGTATTTAACGACCGGAAATGTGCAGATGATCGGATTCTATCTGATGCAGCTGGTGTTGCTTTTGATGATGATCGGGTCGTATCATCTGCTTTATAAGCAGGCATCGGAGCTTGTACTCAATAATATGTGCATGCTGATCGCAATCGGGTTTATCATCCTGACGCGTCTTTCTTTTGAAAAAGCGTTTCGACAGTTTATTTTTGTTTGTGCAGGAACGTTTATCGGACTTCTGATTCCTTTGGTGCTTCAGAATATGTCCCTGTTCCGTAAGCTTACATGGGTGTATGCAGTACTTGGAATTGGCGCATTGGCAGTGGTTGCGGTTGCGGGACAGACAAGCTACGGTGCGAAACTTTCCATCTCAATCGGCGGAATTGCAATCCAGCCATCGGAATTTGTGAAAATTATTTTTGTCATGTTCATTGCATCGATGCTGTATCGCAGACAGGATTTTCATCAGCTTATGATTACCAGTATCGTTTCTGCAGTGTTTGTGCTTGCGCTTGTTGCTTCGAAGGATCTGGGTGGTGCACTTTTGTATTTCTTTACGTACCTCGTGATGATCTATGTTGCAACAAGAAAGTTCCTGTATTTCGGAGCGGGAATCGGTCTTATGTCACTTGCCGCAATCGTCGGATACAAAGTCTTTTCTCACGTACAGACCCGAGTACTTGCATGGTCGGATCCTCTTAAGGTAATTGACAATGCTGGATATCAGATCTGCCAATCGCTTTTTGCAATCGGAACAGGCGGATGGTTCGGTCTTGGACTGAATCAGGGAATGCCGAATAAGATTCCGGTTGTGTCAAAGGATTTTGTCTTTGCAGCTATCTCGGAGGAGATGGGAGGCGTGTTTGCTCTCTGTCTGATCATGGTGTGTGTAAGCTGCTTTTTTATGATCATAAATGTGGCAATGTTGCTGAAAGATAATTTCTACCGTCTGACAGCAGTGGGACTCGGAACGCTTTATGCGTTGCAGGTATTTCTTACGATCGGTGGTGTGATCAAGTTTATTCCGTCCACCGGTGTAACGCTTCCACTTGTCAGTTACGGAGGAAGTTCACTTCTTTCCACGATGATTGTTTTTGGTATGATCCAGGGGCTTTATATTGCCAATGCAACAAAGGAAAATAAGGCGTTTTACCATAAAAAAAGATAATTCATACGTCACTTTTACGGTCTGTTTTTTCTTGCATGTATATGCGGATTGCTATACAATAACGGTATTCAGCGGATATAAAAGTTCGCAGGCGGAGGTTGATTTCGTGGTTAAAAATAGAAAGAAAAGCAAGAAACAGGTAAAAACAGCCAAGAACAAAGAATTTCTTGTGATTATGTATCTGTTTCTGGCAATGTTTCTGGGACTGATGGCGTATTTTGTATATTTTCAGGTTTATAAAAGTGAATCGTTTATCAATAGCCCATACAATTCTCTTCAGGATCTTTTTTCGGAACGTGTAATCAGAGGCGATATACTTTCGGCAGACGGTCAGGTGCTTGCTACAACAAAGGTTTCAAAAGATAAAAGTGAGACGCGCGAGTATCCGTATGGGCGTATGTTTGCACATGCAATCGGTTATGCGGTCAATGGTAAAGCCGGCATTGAAAATCAGGAAAATTTTGATCTTCTTCGTTCGCATGAGTTCTTCTTAAAGCAAATGGGAGCAGATCTTGCCGGTGATAAAACGCAGGGCGATGCCGTTGTTACAACGCTGGATTCCGCGGTACAGAAAGCGGCATATGAATCTCTGGGAAATTATGATGGGGCTGTGATCGCGATGGAACCGAAGACTGGCAGAATTATTACCATGGTTTCCAAACCGGATTTTGATCCAAACACGATCAAGAAAGATTGGGAAACCGTAAACGGGGACTCGAGTACGGCGCTCTACAATCGGGCTACTCAGGGACAGTATGCACCGGGATCTGTGTTTAAAATTTTTACGACACTTGAGTATTATCGGGAAAATAAGAAGGGGTATGCAGATTATCGATATAATTGTGTAGGTTCCATTTCGGTTGACGGACAGACCATTCATTGTGCCGGCAATCATAAGCACGGGACACAGGATCTCGAAGCTTCATTTGCCAATTCCTGCAATTCCTCGTTTGCCAACCTTTCATTAACACTGAATCGAAACAAATTTCAGGATTTATGTGATTCCATGCTTTTTGACAAAAATCTTCCGATTGCGTTTGAGTCAAGCAAAAGTAAGTTTTCATTGTCGGAATCAGACAACAATGCGATGGTTATGGAGACCGGAATCGGACAGGGAAAGACGCTTGTTTCTCCCTTGCATATGATGCTTGTTGCAAGTGCAATCGACAATGACGGAACTCTGATGACTCCGTATATGGTCGATCATACACAGAATGCAGCCGGAGTTGAGGTTAAAAAGAATAATCCTAAAGAATACGGAACTCTTATAAGTAAAAGGGAAGCCCGACTGCTTCAGAAGTATATGCGTTCTGTTGTGACTTCCGGAACCGGTACAAAACTTGCCGGCCAGTCATATGAGGCCAGTGGTAAAACCGGTACGGCGCAGGTTTCGGACTCATCCGATCAGACGAATGCATGGTTTGTCGGATACGCGAAAAAAGACGGTTACAATGATCTTGCCATTGCCGTTGTTGTGGAGAACAGCGGAGCGGGCAGTACTTATGCGGTTCCGATTGCCAAGAAGGTATTTGACGTATATTTTAACAAATGATATACTTTTGACAGAAGTTTTTGAGTAACACGGCACAGGAGGTTTTGCAATGATCGAGGCGACGAGCTGTGGCGGTGTGGTAATTTTTCGTGGAAAGATTTTACTTCTGTACAAGAATTACAGAAATAAATATGAAGGCTGGGTTCTCCCCAAAGGCACTGTAGAACCGGGAGAAGAATATAAGGATACTGCAATCCGGGAGGTAAAAGAAGAAACCGGGGCGGCAGCGACCATTATTCAGTATGTTGGCAAGAGTCATTATACATTTTCAGTTCCGGAAGATACTGTTGAGAAGGATGTACATTGGTATCTGATGATGGGCGAAAGTTATTATAGTAAGCCACAAAAGGAAGAATATTTTGTTGATTCCGGATATTATAAGTATCATGAGGCGTACCATCTCCTTAAATTTGCAAATGAAAAACAGATTTTGGAGAAAGCGTACAACGAATATCTGGATCTCAAGAAAAGTAATCTGTGGGGAACCCACAAATATTATTAAGGAGCAATCGGCAGAAGGAGTTTGCGGATGAGATGGTATCGTAAGCTTTACGTCAGCGAGGCGATCGGGGACAAAGCCGGTCGGATTAAGTGGAAAATCAACCATAATGCAGGCACGGTTTCTGTGTATGTGATCGCTTTTGCAAGCAATCCGGACAACCTTTTAGATATCATTCCCGCGTGGCAGCTCATGCAGAAAGGCTACCCGAAAAAGGATCTTAAAATCATAGGTCTGGCAAAAGGTTATGATGATGCGATCGCACTGGTTCAGCAGATTGTGGAAGAAACGTATGCGAACACCGGAGACGTGGATGTGTGGTCCTATCTTAAGGAGGAGCGGAGGAGAGAAGCATGAGTGTATTGCTTTTGATACTAAAGATCATTGGCATAATATTGCTTGTTATTCTTGCTCTATTTGTACTTTTGATTGTCGGAATCCTGTTTGTGCCATATGCCTATCGTGTGAAGGGCAGTTTCCATGGGAAGCCGGATCTTACAGCAAGTATTTACGGACTTGGGCACCTGGTCGGCATCGGAATGATCCTGACGGAAAATGGAGCAAAAATCTATCTTCGGATATGCGGAATCCGCAAATTTCTGCAATCCGGTAATAAAGAGAACAAAACTGGTAATACTGACCAATATGAAGAGAATATGGGTGAAGGTCAGAAAACAGATCCAGAGACTGGAAATTATGAAAACCTGCCAATGCCAGAGATGCAGAAAATAAAGGCATTCTGGCAGAAAATAGTGAAGATTCCTGAGAAATTCAAACGTGTCATTGCAAGGATAATGAATTTTTTTCATACGATTAAGAGTGCTTTTGGTAATGCCAAGAAGACCATTCGTAAAGTTAATTGTCTTCTTACCAACGAAAGTTATAAGAGTGCTTTTACAAAGCTGAAGACCTCGGTTTGGCAGCTTCTGAAAATACTGATGCCGTATCGATTAAAATTAAATCTGGAGTATTCGACCGGTTCACCGGACACGACGGCGCAGCTTCTTGGAATTCTTACAATGTTTCCAATCGGATATCAGAACAGGTGGAATGTCCATCCGGATTTTACGGCAGATAATGCATATGCGGAGGCAGAGTTTGATGTAAAAGGACGGATACTCGGATTTTCACTTTTGAAACTGATTTTAGGTTTAGTTCTTGATAAGGACTGCCGAAAATTATATAATCATTTTAAGACTATGAAGGCATAGACATGGGATAGGAGGACGAAAAGATGGCAGACAACAGCTTTAACAATACAGTAGAATCATTATTTAAAGGAATGGACAGTTTCATTACAACGAAGACGGTTGTCGGTGATGCCGTGCATATTGGAGACACGATCATTCTTCCACTTGTTGATGTATCTTTCGGTGTTGCTGCAGGTGCTTTCTCACAGGAGAAGAAGAATAACGGCGCCGGCGGTATGGGGGGTAAGATCAACCCGAGTGCAGTTCTTGTAATCCAAAACGGTGTAACCAAGCTCGTCAATATCAAGAATCAGGACAGTATGACGAAGATCCTTGACATGGTTCCGGATTTTGTCAATAAATTTACTTCCGGAAAAAATAAAGAGGAGGATCTGACATTTGAGGATGTCGATCCGGAAAAGAATGAGGACGATTCCCAAAAGGAAGAGTAATTTTCCGGAATATTATAATAGGATAGTTTTAAATCAGAAAGCATATATTAGAAGTAATATATGCTTTTTTGGTGGAAAAATGCGTAGAATCTGGGGATATACATTATTCTGGTTTGCAATGGGAATGTTGCTTATGTATATCGTGGGAGGGGGGATTATTGGAATCCTGCTGATAGCAGGAGCATTGTTGTTATCGTATCTGTTGTATTCCTGCAGATAGAAGGGGACACGTTGCTTCGCATAAAAAAAGAACCATCACAAAAGTGATGGTTCTTAATAGATTACTAAGCTCTCTCAACTTTACCAGATCTAAGGCAGGAAGCACAAACATATAATTTCTGTGGTACTCCGTTTACTTTACAGCTCACACGTTTGATGTTTGATTTCCATACACGATTGGATCTTCTATGAGAATGGCTGACATTATTTCCATAATGTACACCTTTTTCACAAATTGCACACTTTGCCATGATATTGCACCTCCTTGCATTTCACTAAGTTTGTCTTATATACAAACTCACAACAAATGTATTCTATCAGATTCATTTTTTAAATGCAAGGAAAAATTATAAAAAAATGAAATATATTTACAAGTTTAAGAAAAATGGTTATAATACGAATAGTTATAAAATGAGTGTAAGTATGTCAACTCGCTTATTAACAGATAAAAATTGGAGGTCTGAGTATGAAGGGACAGATGGATACCCAATATGGAAAGATTTTAATCGATGAAGATGTCATCGCTACTTATGCAGGCTCCGTTGCAGTAGAATGTTTCGGAATCGTCGGTATGGCCGCCGTTAATATGAAGGATGGTCTTGTTAAGCTGTTGAAAAAAGATTATCTGACACACGGAATCAGTGTTGTAGTAGAAGAGGATAATCAGATTACGATCGATTTTCATGTGATTATTGCATACGGTGTAAGTATTGCTACGGTTTCTGACAACCTCATTGAGACTGTTAAGTATAAGGTAGAGTCATTTACCGGCATGAAGATCAACAAAATTAACATCTACGTCGAAGGCGTACGTGTCATTGACTAGGGAGGATTAAGAAATTGGAAATCACAAGTATTAATACAGAGGTACTGTCTAAGATGTTTCTCGCCGGTGCGAAGAATCTGGACGCAAAAAAAGAGTGGATTAATGAACTGAATGTATTTCCGGTTCCTGACGGAGATACCGGTACAAATATGTCTATGACGATCATGTCTGCGGCAAGAGAGGTATCTGCTTTAGAGAATCCTACGATGGAACAGCTTTCCAAGGCAATCTCATCCGGTTCTCTTCGCGGGGCACGCGGAAACTCAGGCGTTATCCTTTCGCAGTTGTTCCGTGGCTTTTGTAAAGTGATTGCTTCCTATGATGAAGTGACAGTTTCTGTATTGTCCGATGCATTTCAGAAGGCTGTGGAGACTGCATATAAAGCTGTTATGAAGCCGAAAGAAGGAACGATTCTTACGGTTGCCAAGGGGGCGGCGGATAAGGCATTGGAGATGGCAGAAGAGACGGAAGATTTATGTGTTTTCTGTGACGAAGTGATCAAACATGCGGATTATGTATTAAGCCAGACTCCGGAGATGCTTCCGGTATTAAAACAGGCAGGCGTTGTTGATTCCGGCGGACAGGGACTGATGCAGGTCTTAAAAGGCGCTTATGACAGTCTTCTTGGCAAGGAAATCAACTATGAAATTGAGGATGCTTCTAAGGGATCCGGTGTTGTCAAGATTTCTGAGGAGACGGAAAAAGAGATCAAGTTCGGTTATTGTACCGAGTTTATTATTGTGCTCAACAAACCGCTTACCGAAGCGGAGGAGCATGAATATAAGGCATTCTTAGAGTCCATTGGTGACTCGATCGTAGTGGTAGCGGACGATGAGATCGTTAAGACTCACGTACATACCAACGATCCTGGTCTTGCCATCCAGAAGGCATTAACACATGGTTCTTTGAGCAAGATCAAGATTGACAATATGCGTGAGGAACATCAGGAGAAGCTGATCAAGGATGCCGAGAAGCTTGCCGCCCAGCAGAAGGCTGAGGAAGAGAAGCCGAAGGCAGATGAACCGAGAAAAGAGATGGGATTTATCTCTGTATCGATCGGTGAAGGCATGAATGAAATCTTCAGGGGCCTTGGAGTAGATTACATTATCGAGGGTGGTCAGACCATGAACCCTAGTACGGAAGATATGCTTTCCGCGATCGATCATGTGAATGCAGATCATATTTTCATTCTTCCGAATAATAAGAATATTATTATGGCAGCAAATCAGGCTGCAACGCTTGTAGAAGATAAAGATATTATTGTTCTTCCGACAAAGACAATCCCGCAGGGAATCGTTGCGATGGTAAATTATATCCCGGATTATTCAGCGGAAGAGAACAAAGAGACCATGCTCTCTGAAATCGGTAATGTCAAGACCGGTCAGGTAACTTACGCGGTTCGTGATACCGAGATTGATGGTAAGACGATTAAACAGAATGACTATATGGGAATCGGTGATTCATCCATCCTTTCCGTTGGTCAGGATCTTAAGGCTACAACGCTTGAAATGGTGGATGCAATGGTCGACGAGGATTCCGCAATCGTAAGTATTTACTACGGAACCGATGCAACGGAGGAAGCTGCTGAGGAGATCGGAGCTGTCATTGAGGAGAAGTATCCGGATGTTGAAGTTGAGATCAATGCCGGCGGACAGCCGATCTATTACTATGTGATTTCTGTTGAATAAATCATATTCAGGCAGTAGGAACAAATTATGAATGAGACATCTTCAATTACAAATTTAAAAGGGATTGGGGAGAAAACAAAAGATTTGTTTGCAAAAATGGGAGTATACACCGTTGGTGATATACTCCTTCATTTTCCCCGCACATATATTAAATATCCTAAGATGGAACCGATCGATGAGATCACTTCATTGACGGAGGAGATGCATGCGATCGTGGCACAGGTACGCACTTCACCGGTTGTCAGGAACACGAGACGTATGCAGCTGACTCTTCTTACGATCGGCTCAACGGGGCATAAGATGCAACTCATCTGGTATCGTATGCCCTATATCAAAAATTCACTGAAACTGAATCAATATTGTGTTTTTTACGGAAAAGTTGTGATCAAAGATGGAAAATATGTGATGGAGCAGCCGGCTGTTTATGAGCCGGAAACTTACAGACAGATGGAGGATGTGCTTTTTCCGGTGTATTCTCTGACAACCGGTGTATCGAATCATCTGATCACAAAGACAGTCCGGCAGGCATTAGCCGAAAAGGATCTGTTGCACGATTATCTGCCGGCGGAAATACGGAAAACGTATGCTTTATGTGAATACAATTACGCGGTCAAGCAGATTCACTTTCCGGATTCGTTTGATACGTTGATCGAAGCACGAAGACGCCTTGTTTTTGACGAGTTTTTTCTGTTTATTCTCGGAATGCAGTATCAGAAAGAACAAAAGAAACGTGAGAGTAACGATTTTTCCTTTGGAAAGCCGGACATTATCTCCGATTGTATCGGAAAGCTTCCTTATAAATTGACGGGCGCACAGGAGCGTGCTTTGGATGACGTGATTCATGATATGCAAAGCCCTTATGTGATGCAGCGACTGATCCAGGGAGATGTTGGATCCGGTAAGACGATCGTGGCTTTTCTTGCGATGGCGTGGACGGCAGCAAGCGGTTACCAGTCTGCAATTATGGCTCCGACTGAAGTACTTGCAAGACAGCACTATGAATCGTATTGCCAGATGAGCAAAAAGTTTGGACTGGCTTTTCCGATCGTTCTGCTGACCGGCTCTATGACTGCAAAGGAGAAAAGGCTTGCCTATCAGACTCTTGAACAAGAACCGGATGCGATGGTCATCGGTACTCATGCACTCATTCAGGAGAAAGCAATCTATTCGAATCTGGCACTGGTAATTACGGATGAGCAGCACCGTTTTGGGGTACGTCAGAGAGAAACGTTTGCGGAAAAAGGAACAAGACCACACATTCTTGTTATGAGTGCAACTCCGATTCCGCGAACACTTGCTATCATATTGTATGGAGATCTGGATATCTCTGTCATTGATGAAGTTCCTGCAAGGCGACTTCCAATTAAGAACTGCGTTGTAAATACGGGATTTCGTCCGAAGGCATACGCCTTTATCGAGGAACAGGTGCATGCCGGTCATCAGGCTTATATTATCTGTCCGCTTGTAGAGGGCAGCGAGAATATGGAAGGCGAGAATGTGACAGATTATGCGGTAAGTGTCCGGCAGGGGCTACCTTCCGATATCGAAGTCGGCATCTTGCATGGCAAGATGAAAAATGATAAGAAAAATGAAATCATGAATCGGTTTGCACAGAATAAAGTACAGGTGCTGGTTTCAACAACCGTTGTCGAGGTTGGCGTAAACGTGCCGAATGCCACGGTTATGATGATCGAGAATGCGGACCGGTTTGGACTGGCACAGCTCCACCAGCTGCGCGGACGTGTAGGACGCGGTGATGCACAGTCGTACTGTATTATGATCAATACTTCGCAATCCAAGACGGCAAAGAAGCGTCTTGAAATCCTAAATCAATCGAATGATGGATTTAAGATTGCCAGTGAGGATCTGCGGCTTCGTGGGCCGGGAGACTTTTTTGGCATCCGCCAGAGTGGGGATCTTGCTTTTCAGCTTGCGGATATCTATCAGGATGCACCGGTGCTTCAGCAGGCATCCGAAGCGGTCTCTTTCATCCTTGAGGAAGATCCGGATCTTGCGATGGAATCGCATGTGGTACTGCATCACAAAATGGAGCGGTTTATGGACGAGAAGATTGACCATATGAATTTATAAGATCGTTCTGTTGTGTTTGTGGCGTTTTGCATTTTATTATAGAATCGTTTGATACAATTTTGACAATGCTGCCATGGAATTAATACACTTTGAAACAAGAAATTGCCAGCATATGCTTTTTCACCTTGCATATACTATGAGTGTACCCAAGGTACACAATTTAAATGCGTCAGCCGGGTGATACATCAAAGATGTACCGCAGATGCCAAAGACAGCTTTGGAGGGGCTGATGTTCAACTTCAAAGGAGGAAAACATCATGGCAAACAGAAGTACTAAGAAATCATTAGAACGTTTCAAGTATGAGGTCGCAGACGAGCTTGGTGTTCCACTCGGCGACGGATACAATGGTAACCTTACCGCAAAACAGAACGGATCTGTCGGCGGTTATATGGTCAAGAAGATGATCGAGGCACAGGAAAGACAGATGGCTGGTCGTACACCGGATCAGCAGTAGGCACGAACGATAACAAAATAATTTACAAAAGAAAAACAGGTCTCTCCATTATGAGGGACCTGTTTTTACATATTCGATAAATGATCTCTTATTCGAGAAGCGTGAGCGCAGAGATATCCGGATGGATCGTCATGGAGAAATTCGTGTAGTAGACGACAAATCCCGGTGCGCTGCCAGCCGGTTTCTTGACATTTTTCTTCTGGAGATAGTCAATCTCGATCTTGTCGGATTCACGCCCCTTGGAGTAGTAGCCTGCAAGCATGGCGGCTTCTTCATACACGCGGTCCGGCATTTCTTCGCCTTTATTTTTAACAATGACATGCGAGCCAGGCATTCCTTTTGCGTGAAACCACCAGTCGTTTCCGGTTGCGAACTTGAAGGTCAGTTCATCGTTCTGATAATTGTTTTTACCGACATACATATCATAACCGTCAGAAGAGAGGTAGTGGAAGGGTTTACTTTTTACTTTTTCTTTCTTTCCGGTTCTGTGTTTCTTGATAAATCCGTATTCCGTTAACTCCTGCTTGATCTGGACAAGATCATCCGCGGAGAGGGCAATATCCAGGGAATTCTGGATGGACTCCAAATGATCAATCTCTGCCTTGGTCTCGGCGAGAAGTGTGTCAAGTGCTTCAGCGGTACGTTTTAATTTGCCATAGCGGTCAAAATATTTCTGTGAATTCTCGCGTGCGGTCTTGGTCGGATCAAGCGGAATCTTAATTTCTTTGTTATCATCATAAAAGTTCGGCGCGATCAGTTCCTTGGCGCCTTCCTCGAGATTGTAACCATACACGTTGATCAGTTCGCCGTACAGCTTATATTTTTTGCGTTTTTCCGCATCTTTTTGCTGCTTAAGCTGAATCTGGTATTTCTTCTGGTTACGCTCCAATGCTGTATTTACAATACGGCGCAGATCGGCTGATTTCTGACGGATGCGGCTGTATACATTTTTCTCCGCATAGTAGACTTCGAGCACGCGGGAAATGCTCTCGTAGGTTTCTATCTCGTAATCATGATACATTGTCAGGTCGACTGCTGCGAATTCGAGAGGTTCCCTGCCTTTACGAACAATCACCGGATGAAAATTGTTTGCCCGGACGTTATCGAAAAACCATGCAATATGATTGCAAAGATGCAGAAGTTGTTCTTCGGAATAAGATGCGAGCGGCTGATCCGCATCAATTCCTGCACGATAGGCAATCTCGGATGCAATCAGCGGGCTGACACCGGTAAAGGTTGTATAGATTGCTTTGGCAACCGTAAGTGGTTTGCCGGAGATGATCTCATGAATCCGGTCGGCAGGTGTGGTGAGAGGATTGAATTTGTCCTCCTGTGTTGCCGGAATAAAGTATTCCTTGCCCGGAAGCACCTCACGCAGAGAACTTACCGCAGACGAGACATGCTTGATACTGTCGATGATCATGCCTTTGTCATCGCAGAAGATGATATTGGAATGCTTGCCCATCAACTCGATGATCAGTGTCTTGTGGCAGACATCGCCCATCTCATTGAGGTGCTCAATCTCCATATTGATGATTCGTTCCATGTGCGGCTGATAAATGCGCGTGATGCGTCCGTTGGCGATATGCTTGCGCAGTACCATACAGAATGTCGGTGCTGTCAGCGGACTTGGTTTGTTCTCGTCCGTCAGATACAAAAACGGAAGAGAGGCACTTGCAGAGATGGACACGCGAAACTGGCCGTTTGTTCCTTTACAGGTGAGTAACAGTTCGTCGTTCTCCGGCTGTGCGATCTTACTGATTTTACTATTTAAAACAGTCTGGTTTAATTCGTGGACCAGACTTGCGATTACGATTCCGTCAAAAGCCATAGCTGCCTCCTAAATTTGTTCATAATTTATTATTATAATATGGATCGTCCGAAAATCCAAGAACGGATGTATCAATTCGTGTTGAAATGATTTGTTTGTTTTTTGCAAAGCAATATTTGACGAATTGATCAAATAGCATTATAATACATCTATCTATGCATAGACTATGCATTTTGACAGGAGACAAGTGACATGATTAAAAGTATGACAGGATTCGGACGGTGCGAAGTTGCGGATGAGAAACGCAAATTTACCGTCGAACTTAAGTCCGTAAATCATCGTTATCTGGATGTGAATATTAAGATGCCGAAGAAACTTAATTTTTTCGAGAGTACGATTCGGAATCTGCTTAAAGAATACATTGAGCGTGGCAAGGTCGATGTCTATATCACATACGAAGATTATACGGAAGATAATTATACACTTCGATATAATTCGGCACTTGCGGCTGAATATCTCGGATATCTGAATTCTATGGCAGAAGAGTTCCATTTGGATAATGATATTCGTGTCAGCACACTTTCCCGATATCCGGATGTCCTTGTAATGGAAGAACAGGATATTGACGAGAAAGAATTGTGGAGCGGACTGGAGAAGGCTTTGCGTGGTGCCTGCGAACAATTTGTGGAAAGCCGTGTAAAGGAAGGCGAAGCATTAAGAAACGATTTATTGGATAAGCTGGATGCGATGCTTTCGGATGTTGATTTTATTGAAGAACGTTCTCCGCAGATCATGAAAGAATACAGAACGCGTCTTGAGGAAAAAATTCAGGAAATCCTTGGAGACCGACAGATTGATGACAGCCGTATTGCTACTGAAGTGACAATCTATGCGGACAAGGTCTGTGTGGATGAAGAAACAGTCCGGCTTCGAAGCCATATTATAACAACAAAAGACACCCTGATCGCAGGCGGATCGATCGGACGTAAACTTGACTTTATCGCGCAGGAGATGAACCGTGAGGCAAATACAATCCTCTCTAAGGCTAATAATATCGAGATCTCAGATGTTGGGATTAATCTAAAAACCAGTATCGAGAAGGTACGTGAACAGATTCAGAACATTGAGTAAAGAGGATGAGTAAAAATGAGTAACAAAGGTAAATTGGTAGTAGTGTCCGGATTCTCTGGCGCCGGAAAAGGAACACTGATGAAGGCGTTAATGGAACAGTACGGTGATGACTATGCATTATCGGTATCTGCGACGACGCGTGATCCAAGACCCGGTGAAAAAGACGGCATTGATTATTTTTATGTGACAACGGAAAAGTTCAAGCAGATGATTGAAGCGGATGAACTGATCGAATATGCTCAATATGTGGAGAATTATTACGGTACTCCGAAAGCATATGTTCAGCAGCAACTTGATCTTGGCAAGAACGTAATTCTTGAAATTGAGATTCAGGGTGCGTTAAAGATCAAAAAACAGTTTCCAGATACGATTCTTTTGTTTGTTACGGCTCCAGATGCAAAGACTCTTCGTGATCGTCTGGTCGGACGTGGAACCGAGACACAGGATGTCATCAATGCGCGTTTGGCACGTGCCTGTGAAGAGTCGGAGGGCATTGAAAATTATGATTATTTAGTGGTAAACGATACTGTAGCACACGGTGTGGAAGTAATTCATCAGCTGATCGGCGATGAACGAAGCGGAAACACTGCACAGAATGCGGCATACCGTGTATCATCGAATATAGACTTTATCAATAATATGAAAGAAGAGCTTGTAAGCTTTTCGAAAGGAGAATAAAACTATGATACATCCATCCTATGTAGAATTAATGAAAGTTGTAAACGACGGTGTGGAAATCGGTGAGGAGCCGGTTGTTAACAGCCGTTATTCCATTGTTCTTGCTACTGCTAAGCGTGCAAGACAGATCATTGCAGGCGCTGAGCCTTTGATTGAAAATCCGAAATGCAATAAGCCTCTCTCTATCGCTGTAGAAGAGTTATATCGTGGTGAGGTAAAGATTGTTTCGGATGAGGAAGACAATAACTAATAGAGAAAAGGGGAGTGACGTCGGTCATTCCTTTTTTTAAGCGAGAGGATTTATGAAATTATTATTTATTTCACTGGGCTGCGACAAAAATCTTGTCGATTCGGAATATATGATCGGCATGCTGACCAGCCACGGAATTACACTTACGGATGATGAGACGGAAGCAGATATCATCATTGTTAACAGTTGTTGTTTTATTGGTGATGCCAAGGAAGAGAGTATTAATACAATTTTGGAGATGGCAGAACAAAAGAAGACCGGTGTGTGTAAGTCACTGATCGTGACCGGCTGCCTGACGCAGCGTTATCAGGATGAAGTGAAAAAAGAGATTCCCGAGGTGGATGCCATTCTTGGGACAAACTCCTATGATGCAATATGGGAAGCGGTACAAAGTACTCTAGATCATAAGTTTTATGAGAATTTTCATACTTTAACCGGCCTGCCGACGCATACAACAAAACGAACCGTTACAACAGGCGGACATTTTGCCTATTTAAAGATTGCGGAAGGCTGCAATAAGAATTGCACGTATTGTGTGATTCCGTCTGTGCGTGGACGTTATCGAAGCGTTCCGATGGAGGAACTGGTAGCATCTGCGAAAGAACTGGTAAAAGGCGGTGTCAAGGAACTGATCCTTGTTGCGCAGGAAACAACACTTTACGGTGTGGATCTGTACGGGGAGAAGAGTCTGCATAAGCTTCTGGATGCTTTGAACGAAATCTCCGGACTGTTTTGGATCCGTATTATGTACTGCTACCCGGAGGAAATCTATGAAGAACTGATCAATGCGATGATTCGTGACAAAAAGGTATGCCATTATCTGGATATGCCGATACAGCATTGTAATGATGAGATTCTTCGCAGAATGGGTCGTAAGACGAACAAAGCAGAACTGATCGAGCGGATTGCGCATCTTCGTGAGCGTGTGCCGGATATTACGCTTCGTACAACACTGATCTGTGGTTTCCCGGGTGAGACGCAGGAAATGCATGAAGAATTGATGCAGTTTATCAATGATATGGAATTTGACCGGCTTGGTGCGTTTACTTATTCTGCGGAAGAAGGAACCCCGGCAGCTGAGATGCCGGATCAGATTGACGAGGAAGTCAAAAAAGACTGGCAGGCTGATGTTATGGAACTGCAGGAAGAAGTTATCTTTGATAAAAACGATTCGATGAAAGGCACAGAATTGTACGCGTTCATCGAAGGTAAGGTTGCCGATGAGAATGCGTATGTCGGAAGAACTTACCGCGATGCGCCAAACGTGGATGGCTATATCTTTATCAACACAGATGAAGAACTGATGACGGGAGATATTGCCAAAGTTCGTGTTACCGGCGCTTATGAATATGATCTGATAGGAGAGTTACTATGAATTTACCAAACAAATTAACGCTTTTTCGCGTGATACTGATTCCGTTTTTTGTTTTCTTTTTACTGGCTCCGTATTTTGAAGGATATGGTAATTATGTTGCTGTTGTAATTTTTATTGTTGCAAGTATTACCGATTTCCTGGATGGAAAGATTGCCAGAAAATATAATCTTGTGACGAATTTCGGGAAATTTATGGACCCGCTTGCAGACAAGCTGCTTGTGAGCTCTGCGCTCATCAGCCTGATTGCGTTAAATAAAATTCCGGCATGGATCGTAATTGTAATTATTGCCAGGGAATTTATTATCAGTGGATTCCGTTTGGTTGCAGCGGACAATGGTGTTGTAATTGCAGCAAGCTATTGGGGCAAATTTAAGACTGCATTTCAAATGGTGACGGTCATTGTGTTAATTCTTAATATCCCGGGAAAAGTTTTTGATGTGATCGGTACGGTGTTGATCTACATTTCGCTGGCACTTACCGTAATTTCGCTTATTGATTATCTTGCCAAGAACAAAGATGTCTTAAAGGAACAGAACTGATCATCTGTTACGGAGGTAAAACGATATGAGAATTATTGCAGGAACAGCGCGAAGCCTTCCTTTAAAGACGGTTGAAGGTATGGAAACACGACCGACGACGGATAAGACCAAAGAGACGCTTTTTAACGTCTTGCAGATGGATGTTCCGGGTGCCTATTTCCTTGATCTGTTTGCCGGAAGCGGACAGATTGGACTGGAGGCATTGAGTCGTGGTGCGGCCTATGCAGTGTTTATTGAGAATAATCGAAAAGCGGCTAAGTGTATTGAAGAGAATATTGCTTTTACAAAGTTCGATAAACAGTCGATGCTTCTTACAATGGATGTGATCAGCGGATTGCATTCGTTAGAGGGCAAGTATACGTTTGATCTTATTTTTATGGATCCACCGTATCGACATGGCATGGAAGAAGAAGTACTTCGTTTTTTGTCTCATTCATCGATCCTGAAACCGGATTCGAGAATTGTTGTGGAAGCTTCACTTGACACAAATTTTGATTATCTGGATGAACTTGGTTTTGAAATTGATAAATTCAAAAAATATAAAACCAATATGCATGTATTTATGCGAAAGAAATAGGAGACATTTAAATTATGAAGAAAGCGATCTATCCTGGCAGCTTTGATCCGGTTACTTTCGGACATATGGATATCATTACCAGATCGGCGCAGATTGTTGATGAACTGGTTGTCGGAGTGCTTAATAACAGTGCAAAAAACTCGTTGTTTTCTTTAGAAGAACGTGTTAGTATGATTAAAGAGATGACAAAAGATATGCCGAATGTAACGGTAGCGTCTTTTGATGGTCTGCTTGTGGATTTTATGAACGAAATTGACGCGACTATTATAGTCAGAGGCCTTCGGGCGGTTACGGATTTTGAGTATGAGTTACAGATTGCACAGGCAAACCATGTGCAGGATTCGAAGATTGAAACAATCTTTTTGACGACGGATTTGAGATATTCTTATCTTAGCTCAACGATTGTTAAAGAATTCGCTTCTTATGGCGGGGATATTTCGAATTTTGTGCCGGAATGTTTTATTGATCGAATTTACGAGAAGTATAATAATAAGTAGAAGCCGTCATTTTCCACTTTGATAGCTGGAACAGATAAGGAGAATTAGGATTATGAGCAGTAAGATGGAACAGATTATTGAAGAGATTGAAGAGTATATTGATGGTTGTAAATTTCAGCCTCTTTCTAGTACTAAAATTATTGTAAATAAAGAAGAATTAGAAGAACTGATCGCTGAACTTCGTTCGAAGACTCCGGAAGAAATTAAGCGTTATCAGAAGATCATCAGCAATAAGGAAGCCATCCTTGCGGATGCACAGGCTAAGGCAGATCAGATTATTGCGCAGGCGCAGGTGCAGACTTCCGAGCTTGTCAGTGAGCATCAGATTATGCAACAGGCGTATGCGCAGGCAAACGAAGTTGTTATGATCGCAACAAAGCAGGCGCAGGAGATTCTTGATAATGCGACAAGTGAGGCAAACAGCATCCGCATGGGTGCAGTTGGCTATGTGGATGATCAACTTCGCGGAATAGAAGATATTCTGTCTAACTCCATTGAAACTTCACGGGCAAGATCCGAGAATCTGGTACAGTCATTACAGGGATTCCTTGATGTGGTTTCTCAAAATCGTGCACAGCTTTTCCCGGCAGAACCGGAAGAAGAGGCAAAAGAGAATACGGAAAAAGAAGCTCAGGCAGAGAACAATCAGCCTGAGGTTACCAATATCTCCATCTCAACTGAGTCGGCCGGTGAGGAGTAAGAGAATACCGCCTGTTAAAGTAAGCAGGATGATTTGTAATTTGTGTTTACAATAGTCTTTCATAGACAAATCTGTCCGGCTTAAAACAGAAGCTGTCTGGAAAAGACCACAGATTCCATTCAGTGACAGAAAGAAGAGTGCAAGCAGATATTTGTAATGAAATGCGATATCGGATTGCCCCAGCATTGCGATTCCGTTGGTGACTTCCATGCAACCGGTCATGAACAATGGAATAAAAGCCGTGTTCCATGGAATGGACTGCAGCATTTTTGTCAGAATCGAGAACATCATAATATAACCACATATTTTTATTAATGTTTCGAATCCGTTTATAATACCGGCATCAACGATTTGCATAGTAATTTGAAATCTTGATGCCGTGTTTTTTTGTTTATGCGGTTCGGATGATGCGATTCGTAAAAGAAGAACCAGCCCGTACAGAAACGGAATTCCGTATAAAAGAAGATAAAAAGATAGTTTGACCTGCAAATGAAGGATTTCATGTAGAACAGAAACGACAAAAACGGGGCTCAGATTGTTGGTAAATACGCAAAGATATTGCGCTCGTTTACGTGGAATGCGTCCCTCCCGGTATAAATCTGCAGTCAGTTTGCTTCCAATCGGAAAACCAAACAAAAAACCACAAAGAATGATGTACCATTCTTCGTTGGAAATTTTCCGGTGTTTTCGGGTACTTGTGCCGGCGAACAGGTTCGAACGCAGTACAACATAAGAAAGAACGGAAAAAGGCAATAGCGTTGGCAGAATTTGTTCAAACCAGAGTGTCAGCCCCTGTTTGGATGCGGATAATGCGTTTTGAGGGAAGAGAATAAAAAATATCAGTAGAAGAGATACAAGACAAAGACAAACAAATTTTTTCATATCATAATTTATGTAAACAAGGAGGAAAGTATGATGTTATCAGAAGAATTATATCCACAGAGAGTGTTTTACTATTTTGAACAGATTGCCGCGATTCCGCATGGATCAAGAAATACAAAGGCGATCAGTGATTTTCTTGTTGATTTTGCAAAGGAGCATAATCTTGTCTGGTATCAGGATGAGAATAACAATGTTGTCATTGTTAAAGAGGCAAGTGCAGGATATGAGGCGGCGGAACCTATCATCATCCAAGGACATATGGATATGGTTTGTGAGAAGGAAAAGGGTGTTGATATTGACTTTGAGAAAGATGGCTTAAAGTTATATATCGATGGTGATTTCCTGAAAGCGGAAGGAACGACGCTCGGTGGCGATGACGGAATTGCAGTGGCATATGCACTGGCTTTACTTGATTCCCAAGAGATTGCACATCCGAAGCTTGAAGTTGTAATTACCGTGGATGAAGAAATCGGAATGTTGGGTGCGGATGCAATCGATTTATCGATGCTGACCGGACATACTATGCTTAATATTGACAGTGATGTCGAGGGAAGTTTCCTGACCGGATGTGCCGGCGGTATGGCAGTTAACGTGACACTTCCGATAAAACGCGTGATGCAAAGCGGAGAGAAGGTCGCTCTTACGATAACCGGACTCGAAGGCGGACATTCGGGAAGCGAGATCGATAAAGAACACGGAAACGCCAATATTCTGATGGGACGTTTGCTTCGTGCATTGTTTGAGGAGACACCGTTTGGTATCATTTCTCTTGCCGGCGGATTAAAAGATAATGCGATCCCGCGAGAGTGTGTGACTGAACTTCTTGTTCCGCAGGAGAATGTCAATCTTGTGAAAGAAATTGCTGACAAACTGGACATTGAACTGAAAAAAGAATTTATGACAGCGGATCCTTCCGTGTGTATTGAATTTGAAGATCTTGGTAAAAAGGAAGAAAGTATTCTTGATTTCGGTTCTGTCAGTCGTGTGATCTTTTATTTGAGAAGTGTTCCAAACGGCGTACAACATATGAGTCAGGTCATGCATGGAATGGTGGAAACCTCTTTAAATCTTGGAATTATGGAACTCAAAGAAGACGCTTTACACACCGTCACTTCAATTCGAAGCAGTGTAGGAACAAGAAAGGCAGATCTGTTGGATCGTGTTACCGCAATCGTTGAGCTGCTTGGTGGAGAAGCTGAGGTGGAGGGGGATTACCCGGCCTGGGAATACAAGCAGGATTCATCGCTTCGTCCGCAGATTGCCAAAGTATATAAGCAACTCTATGGTAAGGACCCGGTGTTTGAAACCATTCATGCGGGCTTAGAGTGTGGGCTTTTATCGGAAAAGATCAAGAACCTTGATTGTGTATCGTTCGGTCCGGATAACTTTGATATTCATACACCGAAAGAGAGACTCAGTATTTCGTCGACCGGACGCGTATGGGATTTTATTGTAGAATTTCTGCGTCAGGCAAAATAATGGAGAGCGTATGATCCGATTGGACAAGTTTCTTGCGGATGCCGGATACGGCACACGTTCGGAAGTAAAAAAACAACTAAAAAGCGGTATTGTATCGGTAAATGGGAATGCATGCAAGCGACCGGAAGAAAAAATTGACCCTGTGAAAGATGAAATTGCCTTTGCAGGGAAAACAGTCGAATATGAGACAAATTCTTATTATCTGTTTTATAAACCGGCAGGGTGTGTGACTGCAAAATCCGATTCTATGCATCGGACAGTCATGGATTTTTTCCCTGAACAGGTAAAAAGGAGCTGTTCTCCGGTTGGTCGACTCGACAAAGACACCGAGGGACTTCTCATCATTACAAGTGATGGGGCTCTTAATCATCATCTGATGAGTCCTGCGCACCATATAAAGAAGACATACTACGCGGTTCTGGACCAAAAGGTTCCTGACGATGCAGGTATGCTTTTTGCCCAGGGAATCGATATCGGAGATGAAAAACGGACGCTTCCGGCTGAACTTGAAGTCTTACCGGAAGAAACGGATGCATCCGGTAACAAAATTTATCGTGCAAATCTTACAATATCAGAAGGGCGTTTTCATCAGGTGAAACGGATGTTTGAAAAAGTGGGATGCAATGTTACTTACCTGAAGCGACTTGCACTTGGAAATCTTACGCTTGACAATCTTAAACCGGGCGAATATCGCAAACTAACAGAATCAGAAATTGAGGCTTTACACAAATAGGCCTTATGAGATATTAAGGAGACGTAATGTACGAAGGTTATCTTCCAATTTCAAAACAGGATATGATCGATCGTGGAATCGAGCAGCTTGACTTTGTTTATGTATGTGGTGATGCTTATGTGGATCATCCGTCATTCGGTCATGCGATTATTGCCCGTATCCTCGAGTCACACGGATATACGGTAGGAATTATCTCACAGCCGGACTGGAAAGATGATGCTTCCGTTTCCATTCTCGGTACGCCGAGACTTGCTTTCATTGTAACGGCCGGAAATATGGATTCCATGGTAAATCATTATTCCGTTTCCAAGAAGCGCAGAGCGATGGATTCCTATACCCCGGGCGGTGTGATGGGAAAAAGGCCGGATTATGCTACGGTCGTGTATTGTAATCTGATCCGTCATACCTATAAGAATACACCGATCATAATCGGTGGAATCGAAGCAAGCTTAAGGCGCATGGCTCATTATGATTACTGGTCCAATAAAGTGAAGCGTTCGATCCTTTTGGATTCCGGTGCGGATCTGATCTCTTATGGCATGGGAGAGCGCAGCATCGTTGAGATCGCGGATGCACTGAATGCCGGGATTGCGGTCAAAGATATTACATTTATCGAAGGAACCGTCTTTAAGACAAAGAATCGTGATATCATTTACGATGCAATCGAACTTCCGGACTATGATGAGATCAAAGTGGATAAAAGACAGTTTGCATCAAGCTTTTATACACAATACTGCAATACGGATCCGTTTTCCGGAAAGCGTTTGTTCGAACCGTACGGCGGGACAACTTTTGTTGTTCAGAATCCGCCTGCAAAGCCACTTAGTCAGGACGAGATGGATGCGGTCTATGCGTTACCTTATATGAGAAATTACCATCCGTCTTATGAAGCTGCCGGCGGTGTACCGGCGATTCGTGAGATTAAATTCTCATTGATCAGTAATCGTGGATGCTTTGGCGGATGCAGCTTCTGTGCATTAACATTCCATCAGGGAAGAATCATTCAGACGAGAAGTCACGAATCCATCATTGAGGAAGCAAAACGGATCACGCAGGATCCGGATTTTAAAGGATATATTCATGATGTCGGCGGTCCGACGGCAAATTTTCGGGCACCGGCCTGCAGCAAGCAGTTGACAAAAGGTGCCTGCCCGAAGAAACAATGCCTTTTCCCGACACCTTGTAAGAATCTTGAAGTGGACCATAAAGATTATATTGAACTACTTCGAAAATTACGTGAACTTCCTAAAGTTAAGAAAGTGTTTATCCGTTCGGGAATCCGGTTTGATTATCTGATGTACGACAAGGATCGTACCTTCCTTCGTGAACTTTGTGAGCATCATGTAAGCGGACAGCTTAAGGTGGCTCCGGAACATATCAGTAATGCAGTGCTGCAGAAGCTTGGAAAGCCAAGTGTGGAAGTGTACAACAGTTTTGTGAAGGCTTATAAGGATATGAATAGGAAGCTTGGAAAGGAACAGTATCTGGTTCCGTATCTGATGTCTTCCCATCCCGGTTCCACCTTAAAGGAAGCGATCGAGCTTGCCGAGTATCTGCGCGACCTTGGTTATATGCCGGAGCAGGTACAGGATTTCTATCCGACACCATCGACGATTTCGACCTGTATGTATTATACCGGTCTGGATCCGCGAACCATGGAGCCGGTCTATGTGGCAACAAATCCGCATGAGAAAGCGATGCAGCGTGCTTTAATCCAGTATCGTAATCCCAAGAACTATGATCTTGTGCATGAGGCACTGGTGAAAGCCGGACGCGAGGATCTGATCGGATTTGATAAGAAGTGTCTGATACGTCCGCGCAAACTTCATTCTTCATCAAACGGCTACGGTGCAGGAACAGGGAAAAACACACAATCCAGGAATCACAAAGACTCCGGCAATCATAAACAGACAGCCAGAGGGAATGGTACAAAGAATACTGCTTCAAAAAATATGAACGGAAAGAATAACGGCGGAACCAAAGCAAAGAAGAAAACAATCCGCAATATTCATAAGAAAAAGTAATGAGAGAATTTATCATTGGAATAAATGAGGCGGGACAACGCCTTGACAAATATTTAAAGAAGATTCTTCCGAATGCTTCAAGTGGTTTCTTGTATAAGATGCTCAGAAAGAAGAATATCACCTGTAATAAAGCAAAGATGACAGGAAAAGAACAACTGAAAAAAGGCGACCGCATTCAGATATTCTTCAGCGAAGAGACGTTTATGAAGTTTATGCAGGATCCGGAAAAATTAAAAAATGAATTTGAGCAGCTGAAGACACTGCCGCTGAAGGGGCTTCGGGTTGTTTATGAGGATGAGGATATCTTGATTGCGGATAAGCCTTACAATATGCTTTCGCAGAAGGCAAAGGATCATGACATATCTGCCAACGAATATCTGCTCGGTTATCTGATTCGCTCCGGAAGCCTTGAACTTGAAGGCTTTGCAAGCTTTCGCCCATCGGTCTGCAATCGTCTTGACCGCAACACGACCGGTCTGCTTCTTATGGGCAAAAGCCTAAATGGATCCCAAACACTGTCTCAGGCATTAAAGGATCGTACGATCCGTAAGTTTTACCGGGCGCTGGTTTCCGGAGAAATAAAAGAAAGCGCACATTTATCCGGTTATCTTCGAAAGGATGAGAAAACAAATCAGGTGGAGATTTTAGAGAAAGAGGCCGACAATGCATCCTATATTGAGACGGCATATGAACCGGTTGCCTATAAGAATGGCGTAACGGAACTTGAGATTCATCTCATTACTGGTCGAACCCATCAGATTCGTGCCCATTTGTCATCGATCGGACACCCGATCATCGGGGATATGAAATACGGGGATGCAAATGTGAATCATGCTTTTTATGAATTGGATCATGTGACACATCAGCTGCTTCACGCATATCGGTTGGAATTTCCGGACGGTCGCATTTTTACGGCTCCGGTACCGGAAGTGTTTGAACAGATCATGAAGGGGTAAGGAGAGCATTATGCCGACATGGAATTCGAGAGGCCTTCGAGGTTCTACCTTAGAGGATATGCTCAATCGAACAAATGAAAAATATTTAACAAACGGACTGGCGCTTATTCAAAAAATCCCAACGCCGATTACGCCGATTGATATCGACAAACAGTCGCGTCATATTACACTTGCATATTTCGACCAGAAGAGTACGGTCGACTATATCGGTGCGGTACAGGGTATTCCGGTCTGTTTTGATGCCAAAGAATGTAATACCGACACCTTTCCGCTTGCGAATATCCATGAGCATCAGATAGCATTTATGGAACAATTTGAAAAGCAGGATGGTATTGCTTTTATTCTGATTTCTTATACCCACAGGGATCAGTTTTATTATTTGAGATTCTCTGAGTTAAAGCGATTCTGGGATCGTGCACAGGAAGGCGGAAGAAAAAGTTTTCGATTGGAAGAACTTGATCCGGAATATTTTTTACCGGAAGTGTCGGGGGTCCTGGTTCCGTATCTGAATGCGTTACAAAAGGATCTTGCATCGAGGGATTGACAATTTGTCGGATATCCCATATAATAGCGTTGTTTTTATATGCTACCAAATTATCACGGTATCACTTTACCATAATAAAGCGAGAGAGGTTTACATATGAAAGATCAAATGTTACATACACCCGACGGAGTACGGGATATTTATAATGGGGAATGCAAGCAGAAGCTTTTGTTACAGGATCGTCTTCATGCAGTGTTAGAGCGTTACGGATACAGGGACATCCAGACACCGACTTTCGAATTTTTTAATATCTTTGGAAAAGAGATTGGAACAACGCCTTCACGTGATCTGTATAAGTTTTTCGACAAGGACGGAGAAACTCTGGTGCTTCGACCGGACTTTACGCCATCGATTGCAAGAAGTGCCGTAAAGTATTTCAGTGAGGATGACATACCGGTAAAGCTTTGTTATATGGGCAATACCTTTATCAATTCTTCTTCCTATCAGGGAAGATTAAAGGAGACAACCCAGTGCGGAGTCGAGCTGATCGGTGACGGAACGGTTGCTGCGGATGCGGAAATCCTTGCAATGGTTGTAGATTCGTTGAAGGCAAGCGGACTGAAAGAATTTCAGATCTCCGTCGGACATGCAAGTTTCTTTGCGGGACTGGTACAGTCTGCCGGACTTAATGAAGAAGAGATTCATGAACTGCGTGAACTCTTAAACAATAAGAATTTCTTCGGTGTGGAAGAATTTCTTGAAACATTGGATTTAAATGAGAATTTAAAGAAATTATTTGAACTTCTCGGAAGTTTTGAAACGAAGGAAGAGGAGATTGCCAAGGCAAAAGAACTTGCAGCTTCTTATCCTGTAATCCTTTCTGCCATCACAGACCTTGAGACCTTAAGTGAATACTTGAAACTGTATGGCATAGAGAAATACATTTCATTTGAACTTGGAATTATCAGTAATTATCAATATTATACCGGCATCATCTTTTATGGTTATACGTTTGGAACCGGCGAGCCGATCGTAAAGGGCGGTCGTTACGACAGCCTGCTGGCTTCGTTTGGCAAAGATGCTCCGGCAATCGGATTTGCAATTGTTGTGGATCAGCTTCTTGCCGCAATCCAGAGACAAAAGATCACATTGACAGCTCCGGATTACAATGTTCTTTTGGTTTTTGAGGAGAAACGTATCGCAGAAGCCGTTAAGAAAGCGGAAGAGCTCCGTGGTCAAGGGTTCCATGTGGCTATGATTCCGATGAATACTGCACGTGATAAAGCATATTATACAGAGTATGCCATGCAGAACCGATATGCTAAAGTAGAATGGATGGATGGTGAAAAATAATGGAAGAGAAGAGATATCTGACCTTTGCACTCGGCAAGGGGCGTCTTGCAAAAAAGACATTAGAATTGTTTGAAAAGATCGGAATCACCTGTGATGAGATCAAAGATCCGGATACAAGAAAACTGATTTTTGTAAATGAGGAGTTAAAACTTCGCTTTTTCCTTGCAAAGGGACCGGATGTACCGACTTATGTCGAATACGGTGCGGCCGATATCGGGATTGTCGGAAAAGATACGATTCTTGAGGAGGCACGTAATATTTACGAAGTACTCGACCTTGGATTTGGAAAATGCAGAATGTGTATCTGTGGTCCGGAGAGCGCCAGAAGTCTTTTGCAACACCATGAGCAGATTCGTGTTGCAACGAAGTACCCGCGTATTGCCAGAGATTATTTCTACAACAAAAAGCATCAGACGGTGGAAATTATTAAACTCAACGGTTCCATCGAACTTGCACCAATTGTTGGACTTTCTGAGGTGATTTGTGATATTGTAGAAACAGGAACAACATTAAAAGAGAACGGGCTTACGGTTCTGGAAGAGGTTTGTCCGCTTTCTGCCCGCGTGGTTGTCAATCAGGTCAGCATGAAGATGGAAAATGAGCGTATTACCAAACTGATCCGCGATTTAAAGACAGTGATTCAGTAGTTGAAACACGATCTCACTTATAGATGGACGCAAAGCGTTAAGGAGGAAGACAATGAGAATTCTGAAACTTACGGAAGAAACACAAAAAGATATATTAGAGAATCTGTTAAAGAGAAGTCCGAATCATTACGGCGAATTTGAGGGGCGCGTGAATGCGATCATTGAGGAAGTCCGTGCGAAGCGTGATGAAGCTGTTTTTGCTTATACGAAGCAGTTTGATGGAGCAGAAATAAGTGCCGATAATATATTAGTAACAGAGGATGAAATCAGGGAAGCGTATGAACTTGTGGATGAGACGTTGCTTTCTGTTATCCGTAAATCCCTGGTCAACATTAAGAAGTATCATGAGAAGCAGCTGCCGAATTCCTGGTTTACCACAGAGGATGGTGTGATCCTTGGGCAGAAAGTAACTGCACTTGAGACTGCCGGTGTATATGTACCGGGCGGTAAGGCTGTGTATCCTTCTTCTGTATTAATGAATGTCCTTCCTGCTAAAGTTGCCGGAGTAGACCGTATCGTTATGTGTACACCTCCAGGCAGGGATGGCAAGGTATATCCTTCCACATTAGTTGCCGCAAAAGAGGCAGGTGTCGATGAAATCTACAAGGTCGGCGGTGCGCAGGCAATCGCTGCGATGGCTTTTGGAACGGAGAGTATTCCAAAAGTTGACAAGATTGTCGGACCGGGTAACATTTATGTTGCGCTGGCAAAGAAAGCGGTATTTGGTTATGTGAGTATTGATTCTATTGCCGGACCGAGTGAAATCCTTGTTCTTGCGGATGAGACAGCCAATCCACGTTATGTAGCCGCGGATCTTCTGTCGCAGGCAGAGCATGACGAGATGGCTTCTGCAATTTTAATCACGACAAGTCAGAAGCTTGCGGATGAAGTATCCAAAGAAATCGATGGCTTCGTCGCAGAACTTTCCAGAAAAGAGATCATTCAGAAATCATTGGATAATTACGGTTATATTCTTGTTGCAGATTCGATGGATGAAGCAATCGCAACGGTCAACGAGATCGCTTCCGAGCATATGGAAATTGTAACGAAAGATCCGTTCCATGTTATGACGAAGATTCGTAATGCCGGAGCCATCTTTATCGGTGAATATTCATCTGAGCCGCTCGGTGATTATTTTGCGGGACCGAATCATGTACTTCCTACAAATGGAACTGCTAAATTCTTCTCTGCGCTTTCTGTTGATGATTTCATTAAGAAATCAAGTATTATTTCTTATTCACGTGAAGCACTTCAGAAAGTACATAAAGATATTGAACAGTTTGCGGAATGTGAAAAACTGACAGCACATGCCAATTCCATCCGCGTTCGTTTCGAGGATGAAGAGTAAAAGAATAGAGGGAGGCTTTTATGCCAGAGAGAATTGCTCAAATACAACGTAAAACAAAAGAAACGGATATTCAGGTAAAACTGAATCTGGACGGATCCGGTAATTCTGTGATCAATACTGGAATCGGTTTCTTCAATCATATGCTGGAAGGGTTTTCCAAGCACGGATTCTTTGATTTGAATTTAAATTGTGAGGGAGATCTTGCGGTAGATTGTCACCACACGATCGAGGACTGCGGAATTGTTCTCGGAAATGCAATCCGAGAGGCTCTTGGAGATAAGAGCGGAATCAAACGATTCGGAAGCTGCATTCTTCCGATGGATGAGTCGCTGGTACTTTGTGCAATCGATCTGTCGGGACGTCCTTATCTTGTCTTTGACGGGGAATTTACGACAGAAAAAATCGGATATATGGATACCGAGATGGTAAAAGAATTCTTTTACGCGATCTCCTATTCCGCAGGAATGAATCTTCATATCAAGGTTCTTACACCAGGTAATAATCATCATATGGCTGAAGCAATGTTTAAGGCTTTTGCGCGTGCACTGGATGAGGCAGTGTCACACGATCCCAGAGTTCAGGGAATTTTATCGACGAAAGGAAGTCTGTAATGGAGCATAAAAATATTGTCGCAACAATCTACTTAAAAGACGGGCAGGCTGTTGCTTCCATGACCGATTTTACTCCGGTTGAGGATGTATATCGGCTTTGCCAGCTTTATAATGACAGTGGAATTGATAAAATTATCATCTTTGATCTGTCAACGAGCGACGATGAACATGAAAAGAATATTCATACGATTGAGAACATCAATCGCAATATTGAGATAAAGGTATGTGCCGGCGGTAACATTAACCGTCTTGAAGATGTTAAAAAGTTACTTTATGCAGGTTGCCTTCAGGTTATTTTTAACGCCTCAAAACCTTCAAGCGTAGGGCTTGCCGGAGAGGCAAGTGCACGTTTTGGCAAGGACCGCATCCTTGTGTCCGTCAACAATGTCGATTTTTTGTTTAAAAATCAGCAGATCATAGAGGATACATTCCATGAGGTATTGGTACTGAATCCTTCAATCCTTGACGCTTTGGAGAATCTTACCAATATTCCGTATGTTGTCAATGTGCCGGAATATAATTACGAGGAGATCGTAAGTCTCCTGAAAAGAGAGAAGATTCGTGGTATTGCGGGTCCGTTTATCAATATGATCAATACGGATATTATGAAATTAAAGTCCGAGTTGTCCCAGGAAGGCATCAAGATGGACAATTTTGAACCGGATCTCCATTGGTCAGACATGAAACTTAATTCCGATGGTATGGTTCCGGTTATCGTACAGGATTATCGCACAGACGAAGTGCTGATGCTTGCTTACATGAACGAAGAGGCATTTAACACAACCATCAATATCGGCAAGATGACCTATTACAGCCGGAGCAGACAGGAACTTTGGACCAAGGGGCTGACTTCCGGACATATTCAGTATGTTAAGTCCTTGACGGCAGACTGTGATTTTGATACGATTCTTGCGAAAGTTTCACAGGTTGGAGCTGCTTGTCATACCGGAAACCGTTCCTGCTTCTTTAACAATATCGTGCGTAAGGAATATGTGGAGAAGAACCCTCTTAAGGTGTTGGAGAGTGTGTATGACGTCATCAAGGAGCGTAAGGAGCATCCGAAGGATGGTTCTTATACCAATGATCTGTTTGACAAAGGCATTGACAGCATTCTTAAAAAGTTGGGGGAAGAATGCACGGAAATTGTGCTTGCGGCCAAGAATCCGGAATGCGAGCAGGTAAAATATGAGATTTCGGATTTCTTATATCATTGTATGATCCTTATGGTGGAAAAAGGCGTCACCTGGGAAGAAATCGCCAATGAACTTGCGCAAAGATAAATTGCTTTGCCAATAAATTTACGAGGTATATCATGAAAAAACTAGCTTTAAGCGATGAAATTTTAATGCAGATAGAAAAGCCGGCACGATATATCGGTAACGAACTTAATTCCGTAGTAAAAGAAAACACATCGCAGATTCGTTTTGCGATGTGTTTTCCTGACGTTTACGAGATTGGTATGTCACACCTTGGAATTCAGATTCTTTACGATATGTTTAACCGACGCGAGGACACCTGGTGCGAACGCGTTTATTCACCGTGGCCGGATCTTCATAAGGTTATGAAGGAACAGAATATTCCGCTTTTTGGACTGGAGTCGCAGGAACCGATCAAAAATTTTGACTTTATTGGTATTACACTTCAGTATGAAATGTGCTATACCAATATCTTGCAGATCCTTGATCTGGCACAGATTCCACTCCGCGCCAAAGACCGATCGGAGGAAGATCCGATCGTATTGGGAGGCGGACCATGCACATATAACCCGGAGCCGATTGCCGATTTCTTTGACTGCTTTTATATCGGAGAGGGGGAGACACAGTACGATACTTTCTTAAATCTGTACAAGAAGATGAAAGAAGAAGGAAACTATACCAGACAGTCGTTCCTTCACGAGGCAGCAAAAATTGAGGGTATCTATGTGCCGCAACTGTATGAAGTGGATTACAAAGAGGATGGAACCATTGCCTCTTTCACGCCGACCTGTGAGGATATTCCGACAACGATAAAGAAACAGGTCGATATGGATCTGACCGGTTCGGTTTATCCGGAAAAGCCGGTGGTTCCGTTTATAAAGGCGACACAGGATCGAGTCGTACTTGAGATCCAGCGAGGCTGTATCCGCGGATGTCGTTTCTGTCAGGCCGGTATGATCTACCGCCCGAACCGTGAAAAGGATGTCGAGCGTCTAAAAGAACTTGCTCGCTCCATGATCGCTGCGACCGGACATGAGGAGATTTCTTTAAGTTCCTTAAGTTCCTCCGATTATTCGCAGCTGGAAGAATTGATCACTTTTCTGATCGATGAGTGCGGCAAAAAGAAGATCAATATCTCTCTGCCGTCACTTCGTATTGATGCTTTTTCCCTTGATATCATGCAGAAAGTACAGGATATCAAGAAGAGCAGCTTAACGTTTGCGCCGGAAGCCGGCTCGCAGAGACTACGTAATGTTATTAACAAAGGACTTACGATCGACAATATTCTGGATGGCTCAAAGCAGGCGTTTGAGGGCGGCTGGAACAAGGTAAAGCTTTACTTTATGCTTGGACTGCCGACAGAGACGGAAGAAGATATGCGTGCGATTCCGCAACTTGCCAATGAGATCGCTGCTTTATATTATGATACGGTCCCGAAGGAGAAGCGTAATGGCAAATGCCAGATCACGATCAGTACCTCTTTTTTTGTGCCGAAGCCTTTTACACCGTTCCAATGGGCAACGATGCTTGATCCGGGCGATTATCTCGGCCGCGCAAAGATCGTCAATGACCACGTAAAGGAACAGCTTAATCATAAAAGTATTCGTTATAACTGGCATGAGGCGGATGTCACAGTACTTGAAGGGGTACTCGCACGAGGGGATCGTAAACTCTCCGATGCGATTGAATATGTATATACTCATGGCGGTCTTTTTGACGCCTGGTCGGATTTCTTCAACTATGATCTGTGGCTTGAGGCATTTGCTGCCTGCGATATTGATATTGATTTTTATACGAAGCGTGTGCGAAGCGACGATGAGATTTTTCCGTGGGATTTTATTGATGTCGGCGTAACGCGCGAATTCCTGTTGCGCGAGTGGAAGACGGCTTTGACAGAGACTGTTACGCCAAACTGCCGCATGCGTTGTTCGGGATGCGGTGCAAGACAGTACGGAGGAGGTGTCTGCTTTGAAGATAAGAATTAAATTCCGTAAATGGGGTGTGATGAAATTTATCGGACATCTTGATATGATGCGCTATTTCCAGAAAGCAGTCCGCCGTGCCAATATCGACATCCGTTATTCGGAAGGATATTCGCCACATCAGATCATGTCATTTGCGGCCCCGCTTGGTGTCGGAATCACAAGTGACGGTGAATATTTTGATATTGAAGTAGATTCCTCACTTTCTTCCAAGGAGAGTGTGGCGGCACTCAATGCAACTATGGTAGACGGTGTGGAAGTTGTCTCTTATGTGAAGCTGCCGGATCGTGCCAAGACGGCCATGTCCATTGTAGCGGCAGCGGATTACCGCCTGACTTATAAAGAAGGTTATGAAATTCCTTATACTACCACAGAGTGGCAGAAAGTGATCGACCGTGAATTTACGCAGGCCGAGAGTTTTAACATCATAAAAAAGACGAAGAAGAGTGAGCGGGAAGTGGACTTAAAGCCGCTTGTATATGAGCTTCGTGTTGAAGAACATGACGGTGCACCGACATTTTTTCTTAAAGTAACAACCGGAAGTGTCGACAATATCAAGCCGGAACTTGTGCTGGCATCGTTATATGAGCGATGCGGACTTACTTACAATGAGAACGCGATCCAGATCCACCGCTGCGAGGTTTATGCCCGTAACGAGCAGGAACAGTTGATTCCGCTGGATGCGATGGGAGAGGAAATCAGTTAACGATGAATCGTCTGGTTATTACTGCATTTGAGCATAATCGAAAAGAATATACTGCCTATCTTATGATGGATGAACAGCGTGAGCTTGTTGATGTGCAGCTGTTTGAACCGGAGGATCAGATGCTTCTCGACCATATTTATGTCGGCTTTGTTGAGAGGATCGTTCCGAATATTCAGGCAGCGTTTGTTCGTATCGCAAACGGACAAAAATGTTATCTGCCACTGAATGATCTGCAGGCACCGGTTTACGCCAAAAAGCAATCTGATACAAAGCGCCTTTGCGAAGGCGATGAAATCCTTGTGCAGGTGACAAGAGACGCTGTTAAGACAAAAGACCCTGTTGTCAGTACCAAACTGACACTTCATGGACATTACTGTTTTCTTACAACAGCAAATACAACACTCGGCGCATCAAAAAAAATCAATGATGCGCGTGCAAAGGAGCTCCTTTCTATTGCAAAAGAGTGTTGTGCAGGACATGAAGAGGAAGGTTACGGTCTTGTTTTTCGTACAAATGCCGCTTCGGTCGATGAAAAGCAGCTTCGTGAAGATATTACCGAGGTACAGGAGGGCTATAAGAAACTGAAGCAGACCGGGGTCCATGAGACCGCCGGATCGTTGCTTTACCATAATGTTCCGGGGTATCTTGCGCGTTTGAAAACACAGGATTTTTCAAGGATTGATCGCATCGACACAGATTGTCCGGCATTGTATGAAGAGATTGCCGGATATCTGCCGCAGCTTCGCGAGAACGGGCTTTTAAATCTTTATAAAGACGACACTGTCAGTTTATCCACCCTGTATCGCATTCGCGGTAATATGGAGGAATTATTAAGTGCAAAGGTATGGCTTGCCTCCGGTGCGAATATTATCATCGAATCGCTTGAAACGATGACGGTGATTGATGTCAACAGTGGCAAGAATCAGTCTCGAAAAGAAGATACATTTTTGGCAATCAATCTTGAAGCTGCAAGAGAAATTGCAAGGCAACTCAGATTACGCAATATTTCCGGCATGATCATCGTAGATTTTATCAATTTAAAGTCACAGGAACAAAAGGATCAATTGATTGCCTGTATCAAACAAGAGTTAAAAAAAGATACCGTTCCTGCCAATTTTATTGATATTACAAAGCTTGGTCTGGTAGAACTGACACGTAAGAAAGTGTATAAATCATTACGGGAAATTTTACAATAAAATTGGACAAAAGTATTGACGATAAGAAACGAGTATGCTAATATACTCTAGTATGCCGCACAGTGAGGTAGAAGTTTTGCTTTTTTATAGGAAAACACCGTAACTGGCGAGTAATGATAAATAGGAGGTGCCATATGTACGCAATTATAGCAACAGGTGGTAAACAGTACAAAGTATCCGAAGGCGATATCATTACCATTGAAAAGCTTGGAGTTGAGGCTGGTGAGAAGGTTACTTTTGATCAGGTATTAGCAGTTTCTGGCGACGAGATGAAGGTTGGAAATCCAACGGTAGCCGGAGCAACTGTTGAAGCTTCTGTCGTTAAAGAGGGCAGAGGTAAGAAAGTAATCGTTTACAAGTACAAGAGAAAAACCGGTTATCATAAGAAGAACGGTCACAGACAGGCGTTCACCCAGGTTAAGATTGAAAAGATTAATGGATAATCGATAGGAATTGTTATATGATTACTATAACGATTTATCAGAATCGTGAGGATGTGACGGGGTTTCGTTGCATCGGTCATTCGGGATATGCAGAGAGTGGAAGTGATATTATATGTGCAGGGGTTTCAGCTCTTGTGATCAATACGATCAATTCTATTGATGCACTTACAACTTCTTCGTTTCATTTGGATACGGAAGAAGAATCCGGCTTGATTGATTTTACATTTGAAGAGGTGGCTGATCATGATGCGCAGCTTCTTGTAGAATCCATGATTCTGGGCTTACAAGGAATACAAAATGACTATGGGAATGAGTTTATCATTCTTGATTTCAAGGAGGTGTAAGACATGTTAAATATGAACCTTCAGTTTTTCGCTCATAAAAAGGGAGTTGGTTCTACAAAGAACGGCCGTGATTCCGAGTCCAAGAGATTAGGAGCTAAGAGAGCAGACGGACAGTTCGTAAAGGCTGGAAACATTCTTTACAGACAGCGTGGTACCAAGATTCGTCCAGGTGTGAACGTAGGTATCGGCGGAGATGATACATTATTCGCATTAGTAGATGGTGTATTAAGATTCGAGAGAGTTGGAAAAGACAAGAAGCAGGCTTCTGTATATCCAGTAGATAACCAGTAGTAAAAACCCCCGACTGATTTTAGCCGGGGGATTTTTGTAATCATGGCGAGGAAGAACATTTATGTTTGCAGATCGTGCAAAAATTATTATTAAATCAGGTCGAGGCGGAGATGGACATGTTTCCTTCCGCCGCGAAAAATATGTTCCGGACGGTGGTCCGGATGGCGGAGACGGCGGAAAGGGCGGAGACGTTATTTTCCTCGTGGATGAGGGACTTAATACGCTTACCGATTATCGTCACCGTCGCAAATTTGCTGCAGAACCTGGACAGGAAGGCGGTAAAAAGAACTGTCACGGTAAGAACGGTGCGGATCTGATCCTGAAGGTCCCGGAAGGAACGGTTATTAAGGATGCGGAGTCTGGGAAAGTCATTGCGGATATGTCCGGTGAAAATCGTCGCCAGGTTGTTTTAAAAGGCGGTCGTGGCGGACTTGGTAACCAGCATTTTGCGACTTCTACCATGCAGGCACCGAAATATGCACAGCCGGGACAGGATGCAATTGAAATTGAAGTTATGCTTGAACTGAAAGTGATCGCAGATGTCGGACTGGTGGGTTTTCCGAATGTCGGTAAATCTACATTCCTTTCGCGTGTAACAAACGCACAACCTAAGATTGCCAACTACCATTTCACTACCTTACAGCCGAATCTCGGAGTAGTGGATATGGAGGATGGCAACGGATTTGTGATTGCGGACATCCCAGGACTGATCGAAGGTGCGTCGGATGGGGTTGGACTTGGTCACGAGTTCCTGCGACACATCGAACGTACGAAAGTGATCATTCATATTGTTGATGCGGCAGGAACCGAAGGTCGTGATCCGATTGCGGACATTAAGGCGATTGATAAGGAACTGGAAGCATATAATCCCGAACTGCTCAAAAAGCCTCAGGTAATTGCCGCAAACAAGATCGATGCGATCTACGGAGATGAAAATGAAATTATCACAAGCCTTCGCAACGAGTTCGAGAAAGACGGTATCAAAGTTTATCCGATTTCTGCGGTAAGCGGACAGGGAGTGCGTGAACTTTTATTCCATGTGCGTGAACTTTTGGCTAAGTGTCCGAAAGAAACGGTTGTATATGAGCAGGAATTTGATCCGGCACTGTATTTCTTCAAGGATGAGCCATATACGATCGAACGCGCGGATGATGGCGCTTTCGTTGTTGAAGGACCAAAGATTGAGAAGATGCTCGGTTATACAAATCTTGATTCGGAAAAAGGCTATCTGTTCTTCCAGAAGTTCCTGAAAGAACAAGGTATTCTCAAAGAACTTGAGGAGATGGGCATCGAGGACGGCGATACCGTTCGCATGTACTATAATGAATTTGACTATTACAAGTAGGAGGACCATACTATGAACAGCAAGCAGCGTGCTTATCTTGGAAGCCTTGCAAGCTCCATTGATCCGATCTTTCAGATTGGAAAAGCATCTCTGACGCCGGAAATTATCGAGGCGCTTGATGCAGCAATAGAAAAAAGAGAGCTGATCAAAGTATCGGTTCTTAAGAATTGTATTGATGATCCAAAGGAGATTGCCAACGTGATCGCAGAACGAACACACAGTACGGTTGTAAAAGTTATCGGTAAGAAGATGATTTTTTATCGCCCGGCAAAGAAGAATCCGAAGATCAAATTACCGGAATAATAGTATGAAGATTGGAATTTTAGGAGGATCGTTTGACCCGATCCATAACGGACATGTTCATATGGCTTTGGCGGCATGTAAGGAATTTGCTTTAGATCAGGTATGGCTGATCCCGGCAGGACATTCGCCGAATAAGGAAGAGAAAGCAATGACAGACGCGGAACATAGGTATCGTATGTGTGAGATTGCAGCGCATGCGGATGCTCGTCTTAAGGTTTCACGAGTTGAAATTGATTCTGATGAACGAAGTTTCACATATCGGACACTCCAGAAATTAAATGAAGAGTATTCTGAGGATCGTTTTTACTTTATTATGGGAGGCGATTCATTGGATTATTTTGATCGCTGGGTCTACCCTGAGATTATAACTAAACTTTGTACAATTCTTGTAATGCCACGTAAGCCGTACAACAGTACTGCACTCATGGACAAGATACAAGAGTTAAATGAACTTTATTCTGCCGATATCCGGCCGATCAAGTGTAATGAATACCCGGTTTCCTCTACGGAGATCCGAAAAAATCTGCTTGATCAAACGCCCGTGGAAGAAGACTTTCCGGACGGAGTGCTTGCGTATATCCGCGAGCATCATTTGTACACGAAATAAGATCTTGTACGGAGCTGATTATGGAACAAAATGAAATACGCAAAAAGCTAAAGAAAACACTGGATAAAGACCGTTATGAACACACGAAAGGTGTCATGTATACTGCGGGGTGTCTGGCGATGGCCAATCACTATCCGATTGAGAAAGCGATGCTGGCCGGACTTTTACATGATTGCGCCAAGTGTCTTCCAACGTCTGAAAAAATCCGGCTTTGTGAAGAACATCATATTCTGATGACACAGATTGAGCTGGATAATCCTGGATTACTTCACGCCAAGGCTGGTATGGCTTTAGCAGAAGAACAGTATGGAGTTACCGATACGGATATTCTCCATGCAATTAAGGTGCACACAACCGGTGAGCCGGACATGAGTATCCTTGACAAAATTATTTACATTGCTGATTATATTGAACCTCAACGCAAAGAAGCGCCGCACCTCGAGGAGATTCGTGAGATAGCATTTCATGATCTTGATCAGGGTGTTGCGGAAATACTCTACGACACACTTCATTATCTTAATAACCGCAAAGGTTCCATTGATCCGGCAACACAATTAACTTATGAGTTTTATAAGCAATTTGGGAAGGAGCAACCATGGAAACATTAGACATTGTAAAGGCAGCGGTTGCAGCGCTGGAAGATAAGAAAGCAGAAGACGTTACAGTGATTGATATTACCGGTGTGTCTTCTATTGCTGATTATTTTATTATTGCAAACGGAAGTAATCAAAACCAGCTGACCGCGATGCAGGATGCAGTTGATGAAGCATTATATAAAGCCGGTCTGCATGCAAAACAGATCGAAGGCAATAATCAGTCAACCTGGATTTTGATGGATTATCAGGATATTATTGTTCATTTATTCTCAAAAGAGGATCGTTTATTCTATGATCTCGAGAGAATCTGGAGAGACGGAAAAATTGTAGAACTGTAATGCTTCATTCTAAAAACAGCCTCGAAGTAATTGCTTCGAGGTTGTTATTTTAATTTGAAAAGGGGACTTACGGGAATAAACGAAATACACCGAATACCTTGCCAAGGATCTTGCAATCCGGAACAATAATCGGATCCATAGAATCGTTTTCCGGTTGAAGTCGGATATGATCGTCTTCTTTATAAAATGTCTTTACGGTTGCAGAATCATCAACCAATGCAACAATCATTTCTCCGTTACGTGCAGTATCACATTTTTCAACAAGGATATTATCTCCGTCAAATATACCTGCATTGATCATACTTTCTCCCTGAACGCGAAGCATAAAAGACTCGGCATTTGGCATAAATTCTGCCGGAATTGGGAAATAAGAGTCGATATTTTCGACGGCCAGAATCGGCTGACCTGCTGCAACACGACCAATCATAGGAACATTCACGACTTCCCGTCTTGTCAAATTAAAGTTGTCGTCTACAATTTCAATTGCACGAGGCTTTGTCGGATCACGACGAATATATCCATTTTTTTCAAGAGTCTCAAGATGAGAGTGCACAGAAGAGGTTGACTTTAACTTGACCGCTTCACATATATCGCGAACCGTCGGCGGATATCCTTTATTTAGAATCTCTGACTTAATATATTCCAATATTTCTCTTTGTTTATCTGTAATTTTACCGTATGCCATAAATTTGTCCTCCCCAAATGGTTCAAATCTAATATCCATATCTTATTTGGCGAATATTTCTCTGTTTTATTTAATTAAAGTGTAACATATGTTTTGCCGAAAAGCAAACATATATTCTCGAAAATTTGTTCGATTTTCTATTGACAAACAAATGTTCGCGTATTATATTATGGGTACAACAAACGAATGTTCGAAAATTATTGAACTTTTTATAGGACAGTGGATTGTATAAGATAAGGACAAATAAAAAACTTAATTAGATACAAGGAGGATAAATTTATGAGACATGTTTATAATGAAAAGATTTCCCGGAAGGCAAACGAAAGTTTAAACAGAAGAGCACATAAAGTGATGATTCAGAAGCGTGTGATCGCACTTGCAGGAATTTTGCTTGTATCACTTTTGATTTTGTTGGGAAGCAGTATCCGCACATTTGCCAGTTCGCGCAACCATCAACCGTTACATAAATACTATACAAGCGTTCAAATCGAGAATGGGGATAATCTCTGGAAACTGGCTGATCGTTATATGGTTGATGGTGTTTATGACCGTGACGATTTTATCAAAGAAACTTGTGATCTGAATCACTTATCAGATAAGGATCAGCTCCATGCCGGTGATTATCTTGTTATCGGTTATTATTCTGCTGATAACCAATAAAGATTTCCTGTTGAGTAATCTCCTCAAGACCAAGATTGAAAAAAACATGATAATGCTTTATAATGCTTGGTAGGAGAATTGATCTATGTTTAAATTGTTTTATGTAATATTCATGAATCTACATCGTGCTCCATACATTATTCCTTTAATGCGTAATCGTGCGATGCATCCGGAACGTTATACCGAAGAACAACGTTATGCATTGGTTCATCATGTGATTTATTTGATGAACAAAACAGGAAAGATTACAACGAAAGCGTTTGGAGTTGAAAATCTGCCGGAAGAGGGCGGATATATGATGTATCCAAACCATCAGGGTAAATATGATGTCCTTGGGATTATGTACACTCATGCCAAACCTTGCTCCTATGTCATGGACAAGTTTAAATCCCATACCATTCTGGTAAGAGAGTTTTGTGATTTAGTGCAGGCAAAGCGTTTGGAAAAGGATAATCCAAGGCAGGGAATTACAATTATAAATCAGGTTGCCAAAGAAGTGGCAGATGGAAAACGTTATATTCTTTTTCCAGAAGGCGGATATAAATTCAATAATCGTAACAGGGTATGTGATTTTAAAGCCGGAAGTTTTAAGATTGCATTAAAGTCTAAGGCACCAATTGTTCCGATTGCTTTAATCGATTCTTATAAGGTTTTTAACAGTTTTCATTTTGGTCCGATTACGACGTATGTATATTATCTTGATCCGATTTATTACGAAGAATACAAAGACATGAAGACGCATGAGATTGCGGCGCTGGTCAAACAACGAATCGAAGAAAAAGTAAATGAGGTAACCGGCAAAAAGACGTCGTAAATAAAAGTACCGTTGATCACAATTCAACGGTACTTTATTTGCATCTAATCTTCCATAGTTGAACGAACTCTTCCATAGAAACTTATAATATATAGTCCGCTCAATCCAACAAGCGCATAGATGATTCTTGTAAGCCATGTTCCGTCTCCGAATAAGAAAGAGACAAGATTAAATTGAAAGAAACCAATGAGTCCCCATACAATGCATCCAATAATTGCAAGAGTAAGCAAACAATTATCTAACCATTTCATTTCATTTACCTCCGTTTTATGATATTCTTTACATAGTTTGTCATAAATCAGTCAGAATATACATGTGTATCAACGATTGTATTTAACTTATGAAAATGGTAATATAAAACTATCAAGTAATGAGGTGAACTTATTTGGAAAATAGAGATAAAGTGATCAGAATACGACGTGTGCCAAGCCTGAATATAGGTGTAATCGTTTTTCTAATCATTATCATTTATATGGCATTTAATCTTATTTCGTATCTGACTTCCAGTCCTGTTGCAGAATATGAAGTCGGGCAGGGGACGATTGCAACAAATCATGTTTATCGGGGATTGATTATTCGAGATGAAACCGTCGTTTATGCCGGTCAAAGTGGCTATATTAATTATTACATTAAAAACGGACAGAAAGTATCTGTAAATGATATTGTTTATTCCATTGACACAAAAGGTGATCTTGCCAAACAAATAACGACAGCAGCTGAAGACGGAACAACTCTTACCACACAATCGTTATCTGATATTTCAGACAAAATTGATCAGTTTCATAATTCTTATGATTCTAATTCTTTTTCTGTGGTTTATTCATTAAAGAATGATTTGGACTCTCAGTTGACAAAGACACTTAGCGTTAATGCTCTGAATGATTTGCGTGATGCGATTCATTCTGCGGAAGCGAACAACACGTTTTACAAGAAGAAATCAGAAAAACCGGGTGTTGTTGTTTATTACACAGACGGGTATGAAAATACAACAACAGACAATTTTTCCGCATCGGATCTGACATCATCTTCTTATAAAAAGATATCGCTTGAAAATAATACAGAGGTTTCTGCGCAGGATGCTGCATATAAACGGATTAACAGTGAAAATTGGAATATCATAATTCAGGTTTCCGATGATGTTGCAAAGCAACTCAGTGAAAATCAATATGTAAAAATCCGTTTTTGCAAAGATGATTTTACGATTACGGTTCCTTTTTCAATTATCCGAAAAGATGGAAGTTACTATATGAATCTTTCGTTACGTACGGCTATGGTACGTTATGTTAATGATCGATTTGCAGATGTAGAACTTGTGCTGGCGGAAGAAACCGGATTAAAAATCCCGAATTCATCAATAACAAGTAAAGAATTTTATACAATCCCTAAAAAATATTTTACACAAGGAGGAGATTCTTCATCACTGGGGCTGCTAATTAAAAATAAGAACAGCAAAAAGGAATCCGTAACACTTATTCAACCAACGATTTATTATGAAACGAAAAAAGCATACTATGTTGACGATGAATTTGTAAGTGCCGGGGATGTTGTAATAGGGAATGATTCCTCTGAAACATACACAGTGGGAGATAATGTTGCTTCTCTTACCGGAGTGTACAATATTAATAAAGGATATGCGGTATTTAAGCAAATCAACATTTTTTCACAAAATGACAACTATGCAATTGTTGATCCAAAAACCGATTACGGAATTGCTTTATACGATCATATTGCGTTAGATGGTTCAAAAGTGAAAGAAAATCAGCTTGTTATTCAATAAGCAGAAATAGGAGTGGAGATAAATGGAAGAATTATTGTGTGAGAATCTGAAAAAAGTAGAAGCAAATGTAGAAGCTGCGTGCAAAAAAGTAGGGAGAGCGCGCGAGGATGTTACATTGATTGCTGTCAGCAAAACAAAACCGGTAGAGATGCTATCCACAATTTATGATCAGGGCATTCGTGATTTCGGTGAAAACAAAGTACAGGAAATGTGTGACAAAATAGAGCAGCTGCCTTCGGATATTCGATGGCATATGATCGGACATCTACAGACCAATAAAGTAAAATATATTGTTGGGAAAACAGCACTTATTCATTCTGTTGATAGTTTTCATCTTGCAAAAGAAATAGAAAAACAGGCTTCCAAGAAAAATGTATGTGTCGATATTCTGGTTGAAGTTAATATTGCTGAAGAAGAAAGTAAATTTGGAATTCACAAAGAAGAAACATATGAACTGGTTCGTCAGATTTCTGAATTACCACATGTGCATATTCGCGGTTTGATGACCATTGCTCCGTATGTTAAAGATGCAGAGGACAACCGTATGTATTTCCGTGGAATACACCAATTATCTGTTGACATAGCTAACCAAAACATAGATAATGTAGATATGGATATTCTGTCCATGGGAATGACCGGAGACTACATGGTCGCAATTGAAGAAGGTGCCACAATGGTTCGGGTAGGAACCGGCATTTTTGGAGCAAGAAACTATAATATGTAAGGCAGGTATAGATAGAAAATGGGTTTTTTGGATAAAATACTCGATGTTATGCGATTAAATGAAGACGATTATGAATTTGATAATGATGACTACGAGTTTGATGACGATTATGAGGAAGAGGTAAAAGGAAAGAAACCTTCTCGTAAAGAACGAAAAGAAGAGCAGGCACCAAAGCGTGCGGAAACAAACTTTGATATGTCTGAAAAACGTCAGAAAAACACAAATAAAATTACACCAATTACTAAAAATAAGAGACAGGGGCAGCAAGGCATGGAAGTATGTGTCATTAAACCAAGTGCAATCGAAGATGAGTTGGAAATTACAGATACATTATTAAACGGACGTACCGTTGTAATTAATATGGAAGGACTGAATGTAGAAATAGCCCAGAGAATTATTGACTTTACTTCCGGTGCAACGTATGCTATGCGTGGCAATCTGCAGAAAATATCTAATTATATTTTCCTTGCAACACCAAACGGAGTTGATATTTCCGGTGATATTCAGAATTTAATGGAATCTTTTGATATCCCTGGATTTACCGTATAAGCATATGAATGAACAAGAGTTATGTAAGAAGCGCCTTATTGATTTGTCAAGACAGGCGGATCAAAAAGGAATTGTATTATTCAGCGATTTTTTAAATTTAAATGAACAAGATATTTATCATACATCCATTCGTGAATTATATACAAATACAGAAATTTATGGTGGATATCATAATTCAGAGCGTCAGATGGTTGCATTCATCCCTGATGCTCTTTGTTATGAATGGAGTTATCCGATCGTATGTTTAAAAGTGGTGCCACAATATCCAAAGTTTTCCGAGAAATTAACACACAGAGATATTCTCGGGGCACTCATGAATCTTGGAATTGACAGAAGCCGTATTGGCGATATTGTTTGTCAAAATGAAACTTACTATATTTTTTGTATGGATAATATTCATGCTTTTATTGCAGAAAACCTTACCCGGATAAAGCACACTTCGGTAAATATTTCTGCTGTGGATCAGACACAGGAAATTCAGGTTGTGCCGGAATTGAAAGAAGTGAATGAAATTATCGCATCTAATCGAATTGATTGTATTATTGCAAAAGCTTACCATTTGTCTCGGTCTGAAGCTGCGGAATACCTTTCTGCTGAAAAAGTATTTATTAATGGGAAATGTATTACCAACTGCAATCAAACCTGCAATAGCGGATCTATTGTATCCGTTCGCGGAAAAGGACGATTTGTTTTTGAAACGAATCATTCTGTAAGTAAAAAGGGAAAACTTCGCGTTAGTTTTCAAATGTATATTTAAAAAGGCGGTTTAATTTATGGGACAGAAAAAAAACAGATCTGTAATGATAAAAAGTACAATAATTGTTGCACTTCTTATCCTGATCGATCAGATTACGAAAATGTTTGCTTTCAATGGGTTGAAAAATACTCCAGGAATCACTATTATAAATGGCGTTTTTGAACTGAAATATTTAGAAAATCAGAGCGCTGCTTTTAGCTTAGATCCGATATCTCTGATTTATAAAATTTTTCATATCACATATTTTGATACACATCCACAGGTTTTTCTAAACTGTAAGATGGCATTCTTCATTATATTAACCGTAGCGGTATTGGTTATCATTGCATTGTTATATCAAAGGATTCCGTGGAATAGACGTTTTTTACCGCTTAATGTTATTTTGATCGGTTTCTTCGCTGGAGCAATTGGTAATTTGATCGATCGAATTGTACATAATTATGTTATCGATTTCTTTTATTTCAGTTTGATTAATTTTCCAATTTTTAATGTGGCTGATATTTATGTTACGCTTTCGGCAATTGCTTTGATCATTGTTGTGTTTTTCTATTATAAAGAGGAAGATTATTCTGTTATTTTTTCTTCTTCGAAAAACAGAAAGCATAAGGAGTAGTTTTTATGCAGAGAGAATCATTTGAAGTTGAAGCGGAGCAGGAGGGAGAGCGTCTCGATAAATTTTTGAGTATTATTTATCCTGATTTTTCACGTGCCTTTTTTCAAAAATTAATTAAAAATAACCAGGTTGCGGTAAATGATAAAGTGCAAAAAGCCAGTTATTGTGTCAAAATTGATGATATTGTCACGGTTGAAATTCCGGATGCTGTCGAAACAACCATTGAGCCGGAAAATATCCCGTTAGATATTTTGTACGAAGATGATGATCTTTTGGTTGTGAACAAACCAAAGGGAATGGTTGTGCATCCATCGGCAGGTCATTATTCCGGAACACTTGTCAATGCTATCATGTATCATTGTAAAGACTCATTAAGCGGAATTAATGGAGAAATTCGTCCTGGAATCGTTCATCGTATTGATATGGATACAACCGGTTCTCTCATTGTATGCAAAAATGATGAAGCACATATAAATATTGCGCAACAAATTAAAGAACATTCTGTAAACCGCATATATGTTGGAATTGTCTGCGGTAATGTTAAGGAAGATTCCGGCACTGTTGAAGGCGCTATCGGACGTCATCCAATCGAACGGAAAAAGATGGCGATTAATGAAAAAAACGGAAAACCGGCAATCACACATTATAAGGTGTTGGAGCGCTTTGGGAATTATACTTATATGCAGTTTAAGCTTGAAACTGGAAGGACTCATCAAATTCGGGTACACATGGCAAGTATTGGGCATCCGTTACTTGGAGATGCATTATATTCCAGTGGCAGATCACCGTTTAAGCATTTACAGGGCCAATGTTTGCATGCACAAACCATTGGTTTTGTTCATCCCCGTACCGGAAAATATATGGAATATTCAGCTCCATTGCCGGAATATTTTGAAAAATTGCTTTATTTATTGAAATCAAGTACATAATTGCGGTATAATATCTATATAAATTCAATGGATTGGAGGAATTTACTATGGGAAATAAAATATATACGATTGGAAGAGAATTTGGAAGTGCCGGATATGAAGTTGGAAGGCTTCTCGCTGATCGTCTTCAGATAAAACTTTATGACAAAGAATTACTTGCACAGGCTGCTAAAGATTCCGGATTTTGTGAAGAAATCTTTGAAAACCATGATGAGAAGCCGACCAACAGCTTTTTGTATTCTTTAGTTATGGATACATATTCCGGAGGAAGTTATTCTTCCGCGCCATTTCTTGATATGCCTTTAAACCATAAAGTTTTTCTGGCGCAATTTGATACGATTAAAAAGATTGCTGAACGCGAATCATGTGTTATAGTTGGTCGTTGTGCTGATTATGCACTTGCATCTAATCCGGATTGTCTGAATGTTTTTGTACATGCAGAACTTGAAGATCGTATTAAATGGGTAAGCAAACGTAACGATATTACAGAGAATAAAGCAAAAGATCTGATCCAAAAAAAAGATAAGCAGCGTGCAAGTTATTATAATTATTACACTTGTAAAAAATGGGGAGATTCCCGTAGCTACGATTTGTCTTTAAATACAAGTAAGATTTCACCGGAACAATGCGTAGATATGATTCTTGATTTTAGAGCTAAAATGGATGCAAACAAAAAGAAATAAATACATTTAATGAAGAAAGCCATGAGATTGTCGATTCAAACTCATGGCTTTTTTGTTTGTTTAAAGGCGTATAACGCCGTAATTTCGTTATTTGATAAGGGAAACTATTCGTAAAACTTGTGTTTTGCGAATAGTTCTAAGTCAGACCCTAGTTACTCTCAACGAGCCTGATTTTTAAATTTTTATTATAATTACTCCTGCATCTGAGTCGCATATTTATTAAAATTCGTCATATATGCATATATAATAAATCCATTATATCCTGAATTACTGGATACTTTCACTTTAACAGCGCCATCCTGATATACATCAATTCTTCTTTCCCCGGTCATAGTATCTAATAGTCGATCATTTTTGTCGTAGATTTCAAGTTTCATTCCACCTTCACCACCAACAAAGCCCACACCATACAGACCTGTAACTTTTTGACCGCAGTTAACCGTAAAATATCTCATTGCATCTGTAAAATCATATGTAATCGTTCCATCATAAGAAACCGATTCCAAATGATAATATTCTGAATATCCATAACCAGATGCCGTAACATCGATTGTATCACCGTTTTTCGCACGATAATGAGACATATCATTTGGATTTTCCGGACTAAATCCGTATACTGCTCTCCCTTTAAAATATTTCACATAATCTTCCACAACACGGGAAGATGTATAGGATTTACAGATTTCAAGGCACCTTTTCGGAGATATTCCCATACTTCCGGCATAAATAACATTCTTCTTTTTATTTTCTGCATTAATTTTATTAATAATCTTATTTACGGTAGATGCTCCATAGGTATTGTACAAATACTCAGGGAAAAAGGATTCACTGTCAGACTGAAGATTTTGTGTTGTAAGGTAGGACTTCATTTTCGAAGCGGTAATATCAGCCCAATTCGAATCATACGTTTCACATTTATCGGGAACAACAATATAATTCGCATCCACAAAAGATGTTTTCTTGAGTGCATGCTGTGCTATAGTTGTACCATAAAAACTTCCCAGAATCCCTCCGGTATAGGTACTATTTCTATATATGATACAATTGGCAATCCAACGCCCTACCGTAACTGCAGACTCATTTTTCAAATCCATGTCAGCAGACCTGATATTCACGCCATAAAAATTGCAAAATGTATCTGCATATCCACCAACCCATATAACAGGTTTATCTGACTCAACCGTTAGAGACTTTTTGGAGGGATGCATCTTTAATCCTGATGTCTTCTCAATTCGGGCAATCATCTGATCAAGTTTCGATTCAAAATTGTTAGGCAGATATGTATTAGGATGAATCGCCAAAATATATTTGCTTTTATTCTTGAACTTCCATTTTGAAATATAAGTAGTGCTTTTTTCCGGTTTAAAAACAAGGATATCGGACTGATTCTTTTTATCTATTACCGTTACCGCGCAGACTTTTTTCAATTTGCCGGATTTTGCATCAATAAATGTTGTTCCGGGCTTTTGTGCTATGATCTTTCCGCTTTTATCAACCGTTGCAACCGATTTATTTCTTGACGAATAGGTAACTTTCGCCGTCGTTCCACCTGTGCTCAGGGAATAGGTCTCGCCTGGATACAGACTGACGGATACGGAATTTAAGGCAAAATAATTCATCCTGTTTTCTACAACAACTTTTTGTTTTACCTTTTTCGTCCCAACAGTCGCTGTAACTGTCGCACTTCCTACAGATACTCCTAACATCTGATTATTAATGATTTTGACCACATTGGGATTGGAGGATTGAAAGTTCTTACTGTTCTTCTGGTAAAATATCCAAGTGCAATCACAACTGTCATACAATCCCAGTGTCGTAGTATTTGTTGACGCATTTGTTGTTAGGGGAAGTAGTGTGATGACCATTGTCAAAACACAAATAAAAGATACTATTTTTTTCATGTTCCACTCTCCTCTCGTAATGATTTTCCTTATGCTAAATCAACGGAATCTAATATAATTGTAAATGGCCCGTCATTTGTCAGTGATATCTGCATATCTGCACCAAAAACCCCGGTCTGTACATTGGATATCTGCTCCCTGCATTTTTGAATAATATATTCATACAAATGATTTGCCAATTCAGGATTCCCGGCTTCTGTAAATGATGGCCGATTTCCCTTGCGACAATTGGCATAAAGCGTAAATTGCGAAATTAAAAGCAGACCACCATTGACATCCTGTAGTGCGAGGTTGGTTTTGCCATCTGCATCAGCAAATATCCTCATTCCAAGTAATTTACGAATCATTTTGTCCGCAATTTGTTCATTGTCTCCTTCCGCAACACCGATGAAAACACAAAATCCTTGTTCAATTTGTCCGGTAATCTGGTTATCTACTTCACATTTTGCGTTTGTGACACGTTGAATCACAAATTTCATTCTTTTCTCCTCTCCTCTTTCACCCAAACGTAAAACTTATTCATGATATAACAATTATTTCGCTGCCAAACGATATATATAGATACAATTTGTTGAGTCATTGTATTTATTGCCGCACCAAAGTACTTCGCCATTGCTGTAAACGGGCATTCTGCAAGGATTTAACCTGGCTGTTTGGGACAATTTTGTTATTTTACGCAAAATCTTTCCCTCTTTATTCACAATCAAGTAAAATACCCCTTCAAACTTTTGATTTTTATAACGCTCAAACAAAATTACATATTTTCCGCTATCCGTGCTCACAACCTGAGGATTTTGGATTTGATACGAAGAATTGTAATTGGTAAGCCATTTTACACCATAGTTTTTTACTTTTGTCTGTCCATTCGGTCCACTAAGACCGCTTCTGCTTCCGGAAGTAATATAGGAAGATGCCTGCTCAAGATTTTTAGCCGGATCAAAAATCTGAATAAACAACTGTTCATTTTCCTTGGCTGCATTCTTATTGAGCGACTTTACAGAAGTTGCAACAAATGCTGCCTGGTTTTGACCTCCTGTGGCGATTCCTCCCATGTGTGCAAAATTATTGTTCAGTGTCCACATATCCCAATTATCAAGCGTACCCTTTTTTACCCAAAAATGAAAGATGTCATAGTTGTTTGCAACCGGTGATTTGGGATCAACCAACGAAAGCGCAAAGGCACGAGAATAACAATCTCCCTCGCTTGCAAGAAGAAAGGAATCATTATATGGAATTACCCGCTGCGCAAATGAATGGGAATTATAATAATTGTCTACGTGTACCTTTTTCATTGTACGAATGTTAATAAGAAAAAGCGAATTACTCTGATGACCGCTGTACATCTCTCTTGCATAATTAACAGCAAGATAATCGCCCTGAATACATACATCACAGTTTCCTCCCTTAAAAGGAATCTTCGTATAAAAACCCTTGTCATAATAAGAAGCAAGACTGGAACTTCCGTTATCGGCTACGGATTGAAGCAACTTACCGGACTTATTGTATTTTGTGATATAAATTGTTTTTTTAGATGTGTCGGTACCGGAATTTGCCCTTCCGGACACAACATAGAAATTGCCATTTTTATCACATGTAACTGCGCCGAAAATGGATGATTTCTTCTTGAGTTTTATATCTTTTGAAGCTGGTTTTCCATTCTTTGTTTTGACAACAGAAACATACTTTCCGTTGTCGAAAGCAAAACACAATTCACCTTTTTCATCCAAAAATTGCGACACGTTGGATACACCATCCCAGTTGATATACTGTCCCATGGCTTCAATTTTTATCTTGACCGAAGTCTGGGTTTCTGTAAAAATTTTGGCATGGACTTCAGACGGTGATAATACTGCAAGAATCGATAAAATTAATGCAAATGTAATGATGCGTTTTGCTTTGTATGTTTGCTTCATTTGTTCTACACTCCTCTTCTTCCCGTTGTTCTTTATTATAGCATACATCAATTTTACAATACTAGATTCTTGCATAAAAATATTGTATAATCTATATAAACGCCAACCGAATAAGAATTATGTTGACGTTTTATTTTATTGGAGGAACGGATGAAATTACAGCAATTGTACAGCCGTGTGCGGCGCGCCATAGATGATTATGGAATGATTGAAGAAGGTGACAAAATAGCAATTGGAATCTCCGGTGGCAAGGACTCTCTCACTCTTCTTTACGCACTTGCAGGTCTGCGTAAGTTTTATCCAAAACAGTTTGAACTTGTTGCAATCTCGGTCGATCTCGGAATTGCACCGATTCACATGGATGAAGTGCGGGTTTTATGTGAAAAACTGGATGTGCCGTTTACACTCATTCCGACACAGATAGGCCCGATCATCTTCGATGAACGTAAAGAAAGTTCTCCATGTTCACTTTGTGCCAAAATGCGTAAAGGTGCATTAAATGATGCTGCATTAAAGCTTGGCTGTAATAAAATTGCATACGCGCATCATATGGATGATATCATCGAAACCATGTTTCTCTCAATGCTATATGAAGGAATGTTTTACACATTTCCTCCTGTTACACATTTAGATAAAAGTAATCTAACCGTAATCCGCCCTCTTATGTATGTTTTGGAAGCGGATGTGATCGGATTTCAAAATAAGTATGAACTGCCTGTGGTCAAAAATCCCTGCCCTGCAGATGGTTACACCAGGCGCGAATATACCAAACAACTGATCCGTCAGATCAATCACGATAATCCGGGCGTTAAAAAGCGCTTTTTCCATGCAATTGAAACCGGCAATATAGAAGGATGGCATAAACATGAATGATACAAATAAACTGGCATATTATGAAAAAGTAAATGTTCAAAATGAGTTGAAACTTCGCGAACAGCTGGCAATACTTCCGCCATACTGTAAGCAGTTTTTTATAGGAATCGAGGCAGAGACGGCATCCCGAACCAGACTTGCTTATGCATATGATCTACACTGTTTCTTTGATTATCTGCATGAAAACAATCCGGTTTGTAAGAAGATGTCGATTCGAGAAATTCCGCTTTCTATTCTGGACGAATTAAAGCCGATGGACATAGAAGAATATCTTTATTATCTGAAGGTATATGAAAAAGACGGTGTAGCACATACCAACGATGAACGAGGTTTAAAGCGCAAGCTTGCTTCTCTCCGCTCCTTCTACAATTATTTCTTTAAAAATGAATTGATTCAGAACAATCCGGCTGTCAAGGTCAATATGCCTAAGATTCACGATAAGAATATCATAAGGCTTGATGTTGATGAAGTTGCCATGTTACTTGATGAAGTCGAATCCGGCGAGAGTTTATCTAAGAGACAACAAATGTATCATGAACGTACGAAAACCCGCGATTTGGCCCTTCTGACGCTTATGCTTGGTACAGGAATCCGAGTTTCTGAGTGTGTCGGACTTGATATAGAAGATGTTGACTTGAAAAATAACGGCATCAAGATCCATCGTAAAGGTGGCGCGGAAGTGATCGTTTACTTTGGGGATGAGGTTGCAGAAGCAATCTGTAACTATCTCGTTGAACGCAATGCAATTACTGCAGCTGCCGGACATGAAAATGCGCTTTTTCTCTCTATGCAGAACAGACGAATTACCGTTCGGGCAGTTGAAAATCTTGTAAAAAAATATTCAAAGCTTGTAACGAATCTTAAAAATATTACACCTCATAAGTTAAGAAGCACGTACGGTACTTCCCTCTATCGGGAAACGGGTGATATCTATCTTGTGGCTGATGTATTAGGACACAAAGATGTAAATACTACACGTAAACATTATGCAGCCATTGAAGATGACAGGCGTCGCAAGGCTGCTAAATACGTTCATTTAAGAGAAGATTAAAAAAAAGGCTGCCCTCAAAGGCAGCCTTTTTCTTTTATGATTTTATTATAGTGATTATAGTGAAACGACAACTTTTGCTTTTGCACATTCAGGTAAAGCACTCTTGTCTTTAGAAACGCTGAGAATGAAACGTACTTTGTATTTTTCACTGATAATATCAAGTTTTTCAATCGCTTTCAGAATATCATGATCAGATTCAATAGAAGCAATTGTAAGGAAGCTGTCAAGATACATTTCTTCAAGGTCATGATCCTGAGAAATAATGCCGCAAATAAATCCTAAAAACTCATCGCAATTTGAAATCGGATAATCCGCAACATTGATTAAACGAGTCTTATTATTTAATTCATACATGTGTTTCTGACTTTTGTCCAGATATACAACGCTACCGGAAACGGTTGCGATTGAACTGTTTACCCTGCTTAAAAGTTCCTTGGTCTTTCCTTTTCCCTTTTCACCGCATATAATTTCGATCATGGCACTTCCTCCTAAACACTATAATATTGTAATAATACATAAAAAATGTATAACTCATGTACTAATTATAGTATACTTGCACAGAAAATACAATCACTAATTCGCAAAGGTCGATAAAATCTGATTCATCAAGAGATACATATTGGATCGAGCGTCTCCTTTGAAAACAATACTGATAATATCTTCCCCTTTCTTATTGGTTGAATATAATACAAGACAATAACCTGCTGCATTGGTTGTGCCTGTCTTACCACCGATCACCGTAATTCCGTCCGGAGCATCTGTTTCTCCCGTAAGATAATGGTTGGTATTATTCCAGGTCTTGGACACATCATTACCATTGGCATCCTGAAAGGTTACATCAATACTCTTCGTCTTGATAATGTCAACAAAAGCCTGTGATTTGATTGCTTCCTGAAAGATGAGATACATATCGTATACGGTTGTGTAATGTTCGTCATCCGGCAGACCGTTAGCATTCACAAAATGACTATTGGTTGCACCAAGCGCACCTGCTTCTTCGTTCATAACTTTGGCAAATTCTTCTGTGGATCCTGAATAATATTCGGCTAAAGCATTTGCCGCATCATTTCCGCTAACAAGCATTAATCCATACAGAAGGTTCTGTACGGAAATCTGATCTCCTGCATTGATTCCGCAAACAGAAGATCCGGCCATATTTGCAACTGCATCGGAACTGACAGTGACCATATCATTCAGATCACAATATTTGATGATTATGTACGCGGTAAGTATTTTTGTTGTACTTGCAGGATAAAGTTTTCCAAACAGATTCTGGCTATATAACACTTCTTTCGTATCAAGATTAAAAACGCCGGCTCCTCCTGCAAGGTTTGAAGATACTTTATCGGTTCCGTAGTCTATATTATCGGTAACGCATAGATTTTGTGCAAAAAATTGATTTGTTGCCATATTTCCTGTATCGGAATACAGGGAATACGGATTCTCAATTGATGCTTTCTGGAATGAACAGCCGGTCATAAAAAGAGCTGCTATGCACAAAATACATAGCAGTTTTATCTTTAAATTCTTATTTGTACATCTCACGCCAGTCTAAATCTCCTCTATCTAATGATTTAATCAACAATTCAGCGGTTGCCAGATTAGTAGCAAGCGGAATATTATGTTCATCACATAAACGTACGATACTGTTGACATCCGGTTCGTGTGACTTTGGCTTTAAGGGGTCACGTAAAAAGATGACAAGATCGATCTCATTATGCTCAATCTGTGCTCCAAGCTGCTGGGATCCCCCAAGGTGTCCGGCGAGATATTTATGAATCTGCAAATTTGCAACCTCTTCAATCAGACGCCCGGTTGTTCCTGTCGCAAAAAGTTCGTTTTTAGCTAATATACCTCGATATGCAATACAGAAGTTCTGCATTAGTTTTTTCTTTGAATCATGTGCCACAAGTCCTATGTTCATAAAAAAACCCCCTCTTAATATTTTTTCGGTTGTAATCCTACATTCAATACAAACCCAATTCCCATATAAAGTGTCAATAAAGACGTCAGACCGTAACTGACAAATGGTAAAGGAATACCTGTATTTGGCATCAGTCCTGTTGCAACGAAGATATTGAAAATACTCTGAAATCCGATAAGTGCGGCCATACCGCAACAAATCAATTTGCCAGACAGATCCTTCGCTTTACGCGCAATCAGAATACAATCAATTACAATAAACAAAAGTAACACAATAATTGTAATTGTACCGACAAAACCAAGCTCCTCTCCTGCAACGGAAAAAATGAAATCGGTCTGTGGCTCAATAATATAATTGGAATTCTTCATTGAAGTCGCGACGGAATTATTAAGTCCCTTTCCCCACAACTGACCGGATCCGATCGCCATAATTGAATTTTGCTGCTGAGCTGCGGTCTGTGCCCATTTCGGATCGGTCGGATACAACCATGCCATAATTCGTCCGAAATGGAAATCGGTTGCTGTCTCCGCAATCCGGATAACATAAGTAAATCCTACGATACCAATAGGAACACTGATTCCAAGAACCGTTAATATTATTTTATAACTTAATCCCGCAATAAACAAGAGGCTAACAAAAATTAATGCAACAGCAATTGAAGTTGACATATCCGGCTGTTTCAAAATCAAAAGAAATGGTATCCCAAGTAACATGAATGAACTCAAAAGAACCGGAACCGTATTTATTTTTTCCTGATACTTCATAAAAAAGTATGCAAAAAACAAAATAATTACAATTTTTGCCAGCTCGGACGGCTGAAAGCGAATTCCGGCAATCTCGATCCAGCGTGTTGCGCCCTTCACGTCATCACCGAATATTTTTACCGCGATAAGTAAGCCGATAATTCCCACGTAATAGATCCAGGTAAAACGCAGTAAAAACGAATAATCCATAAGTGAGATAACGAGCATAGCTACAAGTCCCATCGCCATTCCCATGATCTGTGTCTTTTGCACGGAATGTTTCGCACTTCCGATTAATAAAATACCGATCACATTCAATATTATAATGCTGACAATTAATTCAAAATGATAATTTCTAAGTTTGTATTGTTTTAACATCTTATGCTCTCTTCTTATTTTGCTTTAATATCACTTTTATCTCATAGTTATCCGGAGATACTTCATAATATCGTGCGATAATATCTGCAATCTCCTTTTTCATTCTTGTTATCATTGCGGGAGAATGCTCCATAGTCTCCGATTCAACCATAAGCTTTAATCGCTCTCTTGCAATACTACCCGTTGCTTCCGCTCTGCTACGACTCATAACCACATTCCTTTCCGGCCAAATAAATCTTGTCTTTGATACAAGGATCTTCGGCATTGAGATCAACGGGAATAATCCTTGGATTTGCAACTGTACGGGCTGCATTCATAAATGCCCGTGACGCTTTGGAACGCATGGAAATAACCGGAATTCCCTTATTTTGGCTTACAATGACCTTTTCATCAACAGGAATGATACCAAGGCTTCTGATACCAAGAATTTCTTCTATATCCTGTCTGGAAAGCATATCATGCTTTCGGACCATTCTGGCCTGATAAGAATTGATCAGCATGTCCACCTGAGGAATTCTCATGCCCTCAAGCAGGAAAATAACCCTTCCGGCATCTCTGACTGCAGAAATATGTGGTGTTGTCACAACAATCGCACGATCTGCCGCAGATACTGCAAAATGAAATCCTTCTTCAATGCCAGCCGGACAATCGATCAGACAATAGTCAAATTCCTGCTTTAGCTGTGTTACAAGTGTATAGAGTTTGCTCTCATAATCCCGGATTTTCTTACAACGCAATGCTGCCGGAATCATGAAAAGATTGGGATAACGTTTATCCCGGATCAATGCCTGCTTTAATCGGCACTGATTTTCAAGAAGGTCGATCAGATTGTATTGAATCTGATCCTCCATTCCCATTACAACGTCTAAATTACGAAGTCCCATGTCTGTATCAAGCATGATGACTTTTTTATCTAATCGTGAAAGTCCTGCCCCGATGTTTGCAATCGTTGTGGTCTTGCCAACACCGCCTTTTCCTGAAGTGAAAACAATTGCTTCACCCATGAAACAAACCTCCGATTTGATTTTAATGTATTTATGCCTTAATCGGTCACAGAATTGCTTGAGGAACCGTTGACACCAGATGCTTTTGTCTTCTGCAGATCATCGATCGTCTGCTCACCATAATAGTAAGAAATAATATTTCGAGCCGCAAAGGCCGCATTATGAGAACTGTATCCATATGCGATTCTTGTAGCTATAGTAATCTCCGGATTATCGTATGGCGCATATCCCACGAAGAGACCATGGTTCGGATGGTCTTCCTGCTGAGCAGTACCGGTCTTACCGGCAACCGGGATATCAAATCCCGTAAAACTTTCGAGTTCTTCTCCGACCATACGCATTCCTTTGTGGATGGCATCCCACTGAGTAGAAGCTAGCTGATCTGAAATATCTTCATACTGTGGTTTATACTGTTCTACAGCTTTTCCGTCTGCATCCACAATTTTGTTCATTAATTGATACGAATACAGCTTTCCGGATGTAACTGCCGTCACATATCGTGATAATGCTGCAGTTGTAATATTGTTATTACTCTGACCGATTGCAGCCATAACCGGATACGAGGTAGCTGTATCCGATTTGATTTCTTCAATCTCAAGTCCGGTTTTTTCATCTAAGCCATACATATGAGCATATTTCTGAATGTAATCAATACCGTTTGCATCATTATAATTGCCGGTATCTTTCTGAGCCAGACGATATCCTACAGTATAGAAATATACATTACACGAATCCCGTATTGCTTCAGAAAAATTGTCAAGACCATGTCCTCCCGGAGAAATCCAGCATTTCGGCTGATTACTGATTTCAGTGAACTTACCATTGCATCGAATCTGATCAGAAGTTGAAATAACTCCGGATGCAAGACCAGCAGTTGCCGTAACCATTTTAAACGTTGATCCCGGTGCAGTACGCTCCTGCGTCGCATAATTCCACAACGGATTCGATTTATCTTTGCGCAGTGATTCATAGTAAGCAGAATCAACACCGTTTGCAAGCTTATTATTATCATATCCCGGATAGCTGACTAAGGCACGAATCTCACCCGTCTTAACATCGGTAACAATCGTTGAACCTGTACAAGGTTCCAATGCAAGCTGTGCCGGTGTAATTTCAACACGATTGATCTTATCCATAATAAAATCATATGGAGCAAGTGTTCCGTTTTTTAGTTTATTTACCGTAGCATCATCATAATCAAGGACGCCCTGTTCAAATAAAATAATACATAATTTTCGTGGTGAAATGTCTCCGCGTGCAATCATATATTCATAAATAATGGTGTCAAAATCTTTGTCATCTTTTAAATGATCCAGAATATAATTACATAGAGCATCGTATACCTCGGAAGAATCTGCATATTTTTCATCCACAGAAAGTTGACTGATATCGATCCATTGCTGCGATATACAGTAATTTAAATACTCTTTCGGACTGATTTTTTGATTTTTCCACTTCTGATAAGTTTCATCATTTGTGTCAATTTCGGAAGTGAGAAGAATTCCGTTATCCTTGAGCATGGAAATAATATGTGTGAATTCATCCAGCGTTTCATCCGACATCTGATCTAATGCCTTTGGGGAAGTCGTCAGCTCTTTTTTTATGTTCTTCTGTACATTTTTATGAGTATTTTTAAAAGAAGAATACAGCCCCTTTTCGGTTGCAGATGCATCATCTTCCGTAAAATGTGAAATATCAATCACACGATTTCCGATTAAAGCCTTATACACATCTATGATTGGAATGTTACCCGCTTTAATATTTGAGTAAACAATACCTGCTATTTCACGTTCCAGGGCAATATAGGTTGCTTTCTGAAGATCTGCGTCAATGCTCAGATACAAATCATCTCCCGCTACCGAGTCCGTATTACTGATGATTTCCGATATTCGGCCGACGGTATCAATGTAAAATTTACGTTCACCATTCTGACCGCGCAGATACTGTTCGTAATACTGTTCCAATCCGGCTTTACCGACAGTATCGTTTTCCGTATAACTTTCATCTTTTGCAGAAAGTGTCTTATACTCTGTATCCGAAATCTTACCGGTATATCCAATGATCGAGGAAAAATAATCACTGTAATTGTACTTGCGGATCATATCCTCATCAACCGATACTCCCGGAAGAGAGTCCATATGCTCGTTTACATAAGCAACAACTTCATCCGATACATCCTGCGCAATCTTTGTGGATTTATAACGTGCATAGAAGTTCCCCTTGATTGCATAGCGGAGCACAACAATTTCATAAGCAATCTTTTGGTCATAAGACTTGCTTACTCCAAAAATCTTTTTTGACATCAGGTAGGCCATAACCTGTTCTGCAGTCGCATTCGCTTCATCAAAATCATAATCCTTGTTATATTCCAGCTTGTCCGCTGAACTTTTGCCGAACACATCCACACGAAATCGCTGTAATGCAGATCCGGTGACATTAAAACTGTATGTACCGTCATCATTTAAATCGATTTTAAAATCATTAACCGGTGACTGACCGTATTGATCTAAGACCATGAGAATTTCAGCCAATTCACCATTTAATGTTTCATTTTTTTCTTCATCCGTAGCATATTTCGAGTTGTCAATAATCGAAATAGAATATGCAAGTTCATTGTACGCAAGTAATTTCCCGTTGCGATCATAGATATTTCCGCGTGCGGCATTGACCGCCTGTGTCTGCTGAATTTTCAGTGAAAAATTATCCTGATATGATTTTCCTTTCATAATCTGAAGAACAAAAACGCGCATAATAATGACTGCGAAAAAAACAATAAATATCGCTGACAAAACAAATAAGCGCGAACTGAAAAATTTCTTCAGAAACTCTTTAATATCATAACTCAAATTTTGTTGCTCTCCTTTTCTCGTATGCTTCTAAACGTTGATTAATCTTTAGAAGAATAAAATAAAGAAAAATGGTAATTACCATCGTGTATACGAACTCCGGCAATATAACCGAAGTCAGATAGTATCCAAAATGGAAACGGCTTCTTGTCAGAAACATGATGCAATAGATCACCAGATTGCATGCAATGTCACTTGCCCCGATCATCACCATAGGAAGACGGAGTTCATCCGGATAGAATCTCTTCTGAAGCATTCCGTTGATATATCCGATATACATATAAAGTAAAGCATACACGCCAAGATAAAAACCAAAAAATATGTCGACAAGCAGACCGCAAAAAAAGCCTATCCAAAGACCTTCTTTTTTCCCGCGCATCAGTCCGAACGCCGATACCACGATAATAAGAAGATTCGGTGCGATGTTTGCAAATGTGAGTGCCTGAAACACGGTTGTCTGTAACAGAAAACAGATTGTAATAATCAAAAAAAGTACAATTTTTCTACGCATGGAACACTCCTGTTAATTCTGGGTATCCTGTACATCTTCCGTAGAGGATGTCTGCCCCTTGCCCGTATTTTTAATCTCCGTGATAACAAGGACTTCCTGAAGATGCTGGAAATCAACAACCGGTGTGATATAACCGGATTTGGTCAGGTTGTTTGGGTTATCTTCAATGCTGTAAATATAACCAATCAAAAGTCCCTGCTGATATTGATCGGAAACATAAGAAGTAACAACAGGATCTCCTTGTTTTACCTTATTATTTTCATCACGCAATTCGGTAAAAGGCAGGACTTTGTCCTTATTCATGGACATCAGACTGCCGGATACATTAAAATTATCTTTTGTTGTCAGGACCATTGCACTGACATTACTTGAATCATCAATAATGCTTCGCACTTTTGCATAATTTGGTCCGACATCCGTCACGATACCGACAAGACCGCTTCCGGCAAGGACATTCATACCTTTGGCAATTCCCTGCTTGCTTCCTTTGTCAATCGTAAATGTTGAGAACCAGTTTGTCCCATCCATAGCGATCACATGAGCTGCAATTTTATCGAAATCGGCATATTGGTCGTCAAGATCAAGAAGTTGACGATAATTGTCAAGATCATACTGCTCTAACTTTGTTTTGTTAAGCTGCGTGGTCAGATCATCAATCTGCGATTTCAACTCCTTGTTTTCAGTCAAAACCTCCCCCAGGGTCTTAAAATCGTTGGCCTTGGAAGAAAGCCATGAGCCTGCGTTATTAATTCCTTCCTGCATCGGGACAAACACATATCCGGCGATCGAGTTAAGCGGTCCGCCCGAAATATTAAGCACGAGGCTTGTAAAAATCGCCACAACACATACTCCCGAAAGAATCATTAACAGATATTTACTTGATAATCGTTTCTTTTTATTACGAAAATTGCGAAATTTCTTCATGGATCCCTCTATTTTAAGTTATTATTCTTCATCGTAAATGGTAATCTCTTATATTTGGAATCGGTTGCAATCTTAGCTAATCCGCGGACTGCAGTCTCCTCCGGATCATCACATGCATTCACCTTAATATTTGTGATTTCGGTAAACAACTGATCAAGGTTTTGGATCTTAGATCCGCCTCCGGTAATATAAATTCCTGCATGTATAATATCCTTTGCAAGTTCCGGCGGAGTTTTCTCTAAAATCATTTTGATCGAGCTGCAGATTGCCTCTAAGTTGGCTCGAGTCGCTTCGTATACAATTTCAGCGCTGATTTCACGCTCAACAGGAAGACCGCTGACTACATCCAGACCAACTACAACCATTGTCTCTGTTCTTCCCGGAAGCCCGCTTCCAAGCTGTTCCTTTAACGCCATAGCCGTCTTTTTGCCAATCACAAGATTAAATTCTCTTCGGATATAGCTGATAATCGATTCATCAAGACGGTTCGAACCAAAATGCATAAGATCACTAAGGACAAGACCACCCAGAGAAATTACGGAAATTTCAATGGTATCGGCCCCCATATCAACGACCATGACACCAGTCGGTTCGTTGACATCAATTCCAAGCCCGACAGCATCCGCCAGCGGCTTTTCACAGAGCATCACGTTTTTCGGGCGTGACTTGCTCTTATAGAACAGCTCAAAGAAAGCACGCTTTTCAACATCTGTAATATCTGTCGGTACAGCAACAAGAAACTCAGCGTTTTTCGTTTTTCCCTTCATGCGCTTCTCGATAAACTCAAAGATCATCGTCTGTAAAAAATTATAATCCGCAATCACACCGGATGACAGCGGGAACACAACATTGATTGATTCCGGTGCTTTCTCATACATAGCATATGCTTCATCACCGTATGCATACATCTGATTTTTGTTGATTAAAGCGATCGTATTTTTCTCTGTAATAAATTTGCCGCTTGCTTTACTGAAAACTTTGAAATTGCATGTTCCGAAATCAATTCCGTAAATATTGTTGTTCATTTTCCTCTCCCTTTTCTTATGTTTCCAATCTATGATTTTCTCTAAAACTATAATACCGGTTATCTCCGATCACAATGTGATCCGCAAGCGTCAGACCAAGGAGCCGGGCACCTTGTGCAATACGTTCGGTAAACGCAACATCTTCTTCGCTTGGAGAAGGATCACCACTCGGATGATTGTGAAGAATTACCATCATCACCGCATTCTTAAGCAACGCTTTACGAAACAGTTCCATCGGGGATACATACGCAAACGAAAGACTTCCGCTTGAAATCTGTTCCTCTCCGAGGTAATTGCATTTGGCATCGAAAAAAGCTCCTTTGAACACTTCTACACGGCGATGTCGCATATCTTCCATAAAATATTCGGCGATCGTCTTCGGATTATTCATCTGAAGCTGATACCCACGCCTTGTACGGGCAATGCGGCACGACAATTCCGCTACCGCCTTAAGCTGTATCGCTTTCACCGGTCCGATTCCTTTTTGCTCTGTCAGTTCCTTGTAGGACAGTTCATACAAATTAAGCAAATTTCCCTGACATCTGGATAAAAGATTTCTCGCCAAATCAAGAGAAGTAAAATCTTTCGTCCCGGTCTTTAGAATGATTGCAAGAAGCTCGGCATCCGACAGTGCCTCCGCTCCCAATGCAAGAAAACGTTCGTATGGTCTCTCTGATTCCGGTAAATTTTTCAGATTCATGTGGTTCATTATCTTTCCTTCCACTCTCCCAGAGTATTAAGGAAATCCACATAATTGTTCAGAAAACATACTTCCCGAACAGTTATAATATTTTAGCACACCTAATCAATATTAACAAGATTGCGCTCATAAAGTTTTTGTAAAGACATAAGGATACCAAGCTTTGCGTGGTACCAGGTAAGTCCACCCTGAAAATAGATCGCGTACGGCGGTTTGACCGGTCCATCAGCAGAAAGTTCGATCGATGATCCCTGCACGAATGCACCGGCAGCCATAATAACATCACTGTCATATCCCGGCATCGCCCATGGTTCCGGAGTTACATAACTGTCCACCGGAGCCGCGGCCTGAATACCTTCACAGAAAGCAATCATCGCATCTTTATTGCCAAACTCAACTGCCTGAATGATATCATGACGGCTTTCTGTTCCATTTGGAACGACCTTAAAACCAAGCTTTTCATAAATATTGGCAGCGAAGATCGCACCTTTTAACGCGCCGCTGACGACCGTCGGTGCCAAGAACAGTCCCTGATAGAAGGACTGGATAACGCCGAGGGAAGCTCCGACTTCCTTGCCGAGTCCGGGAGAGGTTAAGCGGTATGCCGCATTCTCCACGCATTCTTTCTTTCCGACAATGTATCCGCCGATCGGTGCAAGTCCGCCGCCCGGATTCTTAATTAATGATCCAACGATCATGTCCGCCCCAACCTGAAGCGGTTCACGCTCTTCGACAAACTCACCGTAACAATTGTCAACCATACAGATGACATCCGGCTTAATGTTTTTTATAAAAGCAATCAGCTCACCGATCCGTTCAACCGAAAGTGTCGGGCGTGTTGCATAACCCTTGGAACGCTGGATGGTAACAAGACGTGTCCGCTCGTTGATGGCTTTTTTAATTCCGTCATAATCAAAGCTTCCATCCGCAAGAAGATCCACCTGCGCGTATGTGATTCCGTACTCTGCAAGAGATCCCTTCGATGGGCGGATACCGATGACTTCTTCTAATGTGTCGTACGGCTTTCCGACCGGTGATAACAGTTCATCCCCCGGACGCAGGTTTGACATAAGTGCGAGCGCCAAAGCGTGCGTTCCACATGTAATCTGCGGGCGAACAAGCGCGTCCTCTCCGCCGAAGCAGTCCGCATAGACTTTTTCAAGCGTGTCTCTTCCCATGTCATTATATCCGTATCCGCTTGAGATATTGAAACATTCCGCACTCACGCGGTTCTTCTGCATCGCAGCGATCACCTTCATCTGATTCAGTTCCGCTCTCATATCGATCTCCCTGAATCGCTCCTTCAGTTTCGCCTCGATTTTCTCGCCAAACTCATAAACCTTTGGGTCAATGCCCAGTTCCTTATATTTATTCTCCAATAACTGATTCATCACAGATTCCTTTCTCTTGTAACATACGGCACATGTCCGTTAATATTCGTTGATCATTATATTGATAAGCAGATTTGTCAAGCCAGATCACATCCCGTTCCCTGCGAAACCATGTGAGCTGACGCTTGGCAAAATGCCTTGTTTCCCTTTTGATAATATACACGGCTTCTTCTAATGAACATTCTCCATCCAGATAACTTAACAGTTCCTTGTACCCAAGCCCCTGCATAGAGACCATGTCCTTGTGATAGCCCATATCGTAGAGATTCTTTACTTCATCCACAAGGCCTTTTTTCATCATCAGATCCACGCGGTAGTCGATGCGATCATACAAGTGCTTACGATCGTCCGTCAATACAAAGTATGCAAAATTGTACGGTGATACCTTCTGATGTTCCTGTTCGTTGTGTGCCGAAATCGGCTGTCCGGTCATGCGGTAGTATTCAAGTGCACGGATCACACGCTTCGTATTGTTTGCATGAATCGTCTTATAAGATACCGGGTCAATCTCCTTCAGCTTTTCGTGAAGAGCCTCTGCACCATATTCGGCCGCATAATCCGCCATCTCCTTGCGGAATGCCTCATCACTGTCCTGATGGGTAAAATCGATATCATAAAGGAGCGCCTGAATATAAAAACCGGTTCCTCCCGCAACGATCGGGATCTGTCCGTTTGCATAGATTTCTTTCAAGGCATCCTTTGCCATCTGCTGAAAACGCACAATATTAAATTCATCGGACGGATCCAGCTCATCAATAAGATAATGCTTTACGCCCTCCATCTCATCCGGTATAATCTTTGCCGAGCCAATGTCCATGTATTTGTAGACCTGCATCGAATCTGCGGAAATAATCGCGCCGTTGATACGCTTGGCAAGCCGGATTGAGAGTTCCGTCTTACCGACCGCAGTGGGACCGGCTAAGATCACAAGTGGTTTCATTACACAATCCTCTTAAATTTCTTTTCAATTTCATATTTTGACATCGCAATGATCGTCGGTCTGCCGTGCGGGCAGTTGAACGGATGATCGAGTGTCAGAAGTTCCTCGATCAAAGCATCGATCTCCGGAAGGCTGAGCGCGTCATTTCCTTTGACCGCTGCCTTACACGACATCGATGCAACTTTCTCCATGATCAGATCCGGTGTCTCGCGTCCGGTCAGATTGGAAAAATCGTCCAGCATTTCGATAAAGAGATCCTTCATATCAATGGAAAACAGATTATCCGGAACAGCAGAGATCATATATTCTCTTCCGCCGAAATTCTCAATTTCATAGCCAAGCCGCTGGATATCCTCCCGGTAGCGCTCAAGCATCTCCTGCTCTTTCGCGTCCAGACTGAGCACGATCGGCGGGCTGATTGCCTGAGAAGTGTATTCTTTTTCCTTCAGGCGCGCCATTGTGCGCTCATAGAGTACTTTCTCGTGTGCGGCATGCTGATCGATGATATAGAGCTTGTCCTCATATTCGATCAGCCAGTATGTTTGAAAAAGCTGACCGATGATGCGGTGCTTCTTCTTTGCATCCCTCGTCAGGAAATCCGGTGCCATATGTTCGAGTGTCATCTGTTCGGTATGTTCGAGCGGCGGCTCAATCGTTGACGTCGATGATTCCGGCAATTGTTGACTCACATTCGGAGTCTCCGGTAATGACACCTCCGGAACCTCAGACTTCGCTTTTGGAAACTCGTTAAGCCCCATCACCTTCGTCTCTCCGACCGGAATGATCTTCACGCCTGAGTCTGCCATATGTCCGGTTTTGCCCTCGGAAAAAGTATTTGTGTTCTCCCTTGCGATAACCGGCTTCGGTACCACAGGCTTATAAGAAGACGTTGCAACATGGTTCTTATTTTGAATCTCGTTAATTCTTCGTTTCTCAAAAGGCTCCGGAATGGATTCCTTATAGACGCGTTTGGCCACACTCTCCGCTTTTTTCTCATCAACCGGGACATCCGGGATCAGCTCCCGGTGCGACAGTACGTCGTAGAGTGCATCGCACAACTGCTTGTAGATTTCCTGTTTGTTTCCGAAACGCAGCTCCATCTTTGTAGGATGGACATTGACATCGAGTGTTTCACTCGGGAACGTAAAATACAGTACCGTAAACGGATACTGGTGCTGCATCAGAAAGTTCTTATATGCTTCCTCGATTGCCTTAGAGAGAATGGAACTTTTAATATATCGGCCATTGATAAAGTAATTCTCATAATTGCGGTTACCGCGGTTGATCACCGGTTTTCCGATAAAACCGTTTACAGAGAACAATTCACTCTCATAGTTCACTTCAAGAAGTGAAGCTGCAATATCCCGCCCGTAAATATGATAGATCAGATCTTTTCGATTGCCGTTGCCGGATGTGTGAAGTCTCGTCTGATTATTGTTGATATACTTAAATGAGATGTCCGGATGTGACAAAGCAAGCTTTTCTAACATATCACTGATGTACGTGCCTTCCGTCTGTGCTGACTTTAAAAACTTGCGTCGTGCCGGTGTATTGTAAAAGAGATCTTTTACCAGAAATGTTGTTCCGTCCGGTGCGCCGATCTCTTCCATTGCCACTTCCTTTGAGCCTTCGATCAGATATCTCGTTCCGGTCAAGGCGTCAAACGTCTTCGTGATCAGTTCTACGCGGGCAATCGCCGCAATACTGGAGAGCGCTTCGCCTCGGAATCCGAGTGAATGTACGCACATGAGATCTTCTGCGCTCTTAATCTTACTTGTAGAATGACGTAGAAACGCAAGTGGAACTTCGTCGTGTTCAATTCCGCATCCGTTGTCTGTGATGCGGATGAATGAGATGCCACCCTCCTTGATCTCCACCGTGATTGCACTCGCTCCGGCATCGATCGCATTTTCCACAAGCTCCTTCACAACGGAACTTGGGCGCTCGATTACCTCTCCGGCTGCAATCTTATCAATTGTTTCCTGACTTAACAGTGCAATTTTACTCATAGATCACCTTTTACCAACGATTCTTAACCTTATTCTGTAGCTCATATAATTTATTCATCGCATCCAGCGGTGTCATGTGACTGATATCCACCTCACGTAGTTCCTGAATGATGTCATCGTCCTTGACCGTGTCAAAAAGCGACATCTGCGTCATATCTACCTCATCCAGATGCGGTTCTTTCTTCTTTTTGTTTGAAGAAGCAGTCTCAACCGAAATATTTTTGACGGTCTCCGTAATATCGTTTGCGGAAAGCTGGTTGACGATCTCCTTGGCGCGCTCTACAACCATCTCCGGGAGACCTGCAAGCTTGGCTACCTGAATACCATAGCTCTTGTCCGCTCCGCCTTTTACGATCTTGCGGAGGAATACAATATCATCGCCTTTTTCCTTGACCGCAATACAATAGTTGTTGACATTCCCCAGCTTGCCTTCAAGCTCCGTCAGTTCATGATAATGCGTTGCAAAAAGCGTTTTTGCACCGAGCAGTTTCGGATTGCTGATATATTCCACGACCGCCCATGCGATACTGAGTCCGTCAAATGTACTTGTTCCGCGTCCAATCTCATCGAGAATCAGAAGCGAATTGGAGGTCGCGTTGCGCAGAATGTTGGCCACCTCATTCATCTCGACCATAAAGGTACTCTGTCCGCTAGCAAGATCATCCGACGCACCGACACGCGTAAAGATACGGTCCACAATACCGATGTTTGCCGATGCAGCCGGAACATAGCTTCCAATCTGCGCCATCAGCACGATTAAAGCAGTCTGCCGCATATAAGTCGATTTACCTGCCATATTCGGTCCGGTAATGATCGAGATTCGGTTGTGATGATTGTCGAGATAGGTATCATTGTCAATAAACATATCGTTGACGATCATCTTTTCGACCACCGGATGTCTTCCGCCTTTGATGTCGATCAGACCGTTTTCATTGATCTTCGGGCAACAGTAATTGTTCTGGCTTGCCACTACCGCCAGCGAAACAAACACGTCGATTTTGGCGATCGCCTTCGCAGTCTTTTGGATACGTGCCACATTCGCCGCAATCTGATCACGGATCTCGCGGAACAGATCGTACTCGAGATTCACCAGACGATCCTCTGCGCCGAGGATCGTATCTTCGAGTTCCTTGAGTTCCGGAGTGATGTAACGCTCCGCATTTGTCAGCGTCTGCTTTCGCACATAATAATCGGGAACCATATCCTTAAAGGAATTCGTCACTTCCAGATAGTAACCGAATACTTTATTGTACTTGATTCGAAGGTTCTTAATGCCTGTCTTTTCTTTTTCCGTTGCTTCCAGATCGGCCAGCCACTTTTTGCCATCTTTGGATGCGTGGCGCAGACGATCCACTTCCTCATGGTAGCCCTCTTTTATGATATCGCCGTCACGCACGGAGATCGGTGGCTCCTCGTTGATGGATGCCAGAAGAAGGTCGTACAGATCGGTCAGGCAGTCAAACTCATCCCTGATCTCCGCCGCAAGCTCGCAGTCAATATCCTTAAGCAAAGTTGCGATTGGCGGAAGCATCTGAAGAGAATTGCGAAATGCGATCATATCGCGCGGGTTCGCTGTCTGGTATGTAATTCGTGTGATCAGGCGTTCCAGGTCGTAGATCGGATTCAAGTATTCCCGCAGTTCCTCGCGTGTAATCTCCTGCTCATTCAATTTGCCGATCATCTGTTGCCTTTTTATGATTTCATCTTTGTCGATCAGCGGCTGTTCCACATACGAACGAAGAAGTCTCGCGCCCATCGCCGTCTTCGTCTTATCCAGCACCCACAGAAGCGAGCCGCGTTTCTGCTTTTCGCGAAGCGTCTCCACCAGTTCGAGATTTCTTCGCGAAGAACTGTCGATGATCATGTATTTTCCAATCGAATACGGCTGGATCGATAAAATATTACCGAGCGAATTCTTCTGGGTCTCATACAGATACTTCAGCAAGGCCCCAGCCGCGATCACACCACAGTCATAATCCTCCAGTCCCAGTCCCTGCAGGCTTTGGATATGAAAATGCAAAAGAAGTGTCTCGCGTGCCATATCATCGCCGAAATACCACGAATCAAGCGAAGAAACTGCAATGCCAAGCCGCTCCTTCATATCCTCAATGTTAATTCCACTCATATAAAATGGCTCATTGCACACGATCTCGGACGGAGCAAAACGGTTCAGTTCGTCGAGAAGCTTGCGCTCGCTGTCCACTTCCGTCACGAAGAAATCACCGGTCGTCACATCCGTGGTCGCGATACCGTATTTGTCCGCCAGATAGACGATGCACATCAGATAATTGTTCTTCGCCTCGTCGAGCGACTGCATATCAATGTTCGTTCCCGGTGTTACCACGCGGATCACTTCGCGCTTTACAATGCCTTTGGCCAGTTTCGGATCTTCCATCTGTTCGCAGATGGCAACTTTGTAGCCTTTCTTTACAAGGCGGTTGATATAAGAATCCGCCGCGTGAAACGGGACGCCACACATCGGCGCACGCTCCTCAAGACCGCAGCTTTTTCCGGTCAGTGTCAGTTCGAGTTCCCGCGATACCGTCTTGGCATCGTCAAAAAACATCTCATAGAAATCGCCGAGACGATAAAACAAAATACAATCTTTATATTCTTCCTTTGTCTGCAGATAATGCTGCATCATTGGTGTAACTTCTTGCATGTTTCTTCCCTTTCTTACGTCTCTGCCGGGCAGAAACGTTCCATGACCGCCGAAGCGACCTTCAGCCCGTCGATCGCGGCAGACATGATTCCACCCGCGTATCCGGCACCCTCGCCGCATGGGTACAGACCCCTTACGGCACTCTCACACATTTCATTTCGCAAAATGCGCACCGGTGAAGAGGTCCGGGTTTCCATACCGGAAAGAATGGCATCCTTCCGGTCAAACTGAGGTATTTTAGTCGCAAAATGCGCCATGCCCTGCAGAAACGATTGTTCCATCTCCTCCGACATCAGACCTCTGAGGTTGGTGAGCACGGTCTGCCCCTTTGTCTGAGATGCAAACGCACCGTAAGCAGAACTCTTTACATTCTGCGCATAATCGCCGAAAAGCTGCTGCGGAATCTTTCCACCGCCCAGCTTATAATTTTCTTCTTCCAGGTGTCTCTGGTAGCGCATTCCGGCAAGCGGATCATCCGCACCGAAATCCTGCGGGGTAACCGATACGATGATCGCCGAATTCGCATTCGCACCGTTTCGTCCCGAATAGCTCATACCATTGACACAACTTCTTCCCTCTTCCGAAGAAGCATTTACCACATAGCCGCCCGGACACATACAAAACGAATACACGCCGCGTCCATTCGGAAAATTGGAAGTCACCTTGTACGGAGAAGCCGGAAGCTTCGCTCCCTTATAATCGCCGTACATGATGGTATCAATCATCGTCTGCGGATGCTCCACACGAAATCCGACAGCAAAGTTTTTCACTTCCATCGGGATCTCTTTCTTGGCATCCAGCATCTCAAACGTATCTCTTGCACTGTGTCCCAAAGCAAGAATGACCGCCGAAGCCGGATAGGTTTCCTCTTCGGTCACAACCGCGGCAATCCGTCCGTTCTCGATCACAAGATCCTTCACGCAGCTTTCAAAATGAAATTCCGCGCCTTTTGCGATCAGATCCTTTCGCATGTTCCCGATCACCTGTGATAAGACATCCGTTCCGATATGCGGCTTGTTCTCGTAAGTGATCTCTTCCGGTGCCCCATAGTGTACAAATGTTTCCAGCACAAATTGGTTTCTCCCGGACGGATCCTTGACCACCGTATTTAATTTTCCGTCGGAAAAGGTCCCGGCTCCACCCTCGCCAAACTGCACGTTCGAAGCCGGGTCAAGCAAACCGGTCTCCCAGAATTTTTCTACGTCCTGCCTGCGTTTTTCCACCGAACGCCCACGCTCCAGTACGATCGGCGCATATCCCGCTTCCGTAAGCTGCAATGCGGCAAAAAGCCCCGCCGGACCGGCTCCGACAATGATCGGACGCGCAGAAAGTTTTTCGCTTCCACGCTCCGGAAACTGATAACGCACTTCCTTTGCCTTTGTGACAGAAGGGGTATGAAGTTTCTTTAAAATCCGGTCTTCCGCTTCGATCTCGACCGTGACCGAATACACTTCGTATATCGTAGGCTTCTTTCTCGCATCGGAGGATTTTCGGACAATCCGATACGAAAACGTTTCTCCCTTGGATAGCCGAAGCATTTTTCGTATCTTGTGTTCCAGTTCCTCCGGCGAATGCCTAACCGGTAATTTTATCTGATTGATTTTAATCATGTTCTATCCTTACAATTATTTACTTCCCGAGATCGCGCATCACTCACGATCAGCATGATGTCCCTCTCGGATCAAATCTGACTGCCTGCAACAAATCCGCTTGACCACGCCCATTGTAAATTGTAGCCGCCACAGATTCCGTCCACATCAAGGATTTCTCCCGCGAAATACAACCCCGGAACCAATCTGGATTCCAGTGTCTTTGTATCAAGTTCTTCCGTTCGGATACCACCCGCACATACCTGTGCGAATTCGAAGTCACGCACCTTGTCCAGTGTGACCGGATAATTTTTGATGGCATCGGTCAGCTTTCTCAATTGTGCTGCATCAACACGATCAACCTGCATGCCCGCGACTATCCCTGCCTTCTTAACCAATACCGGAATCAGCTTCTGGTTAAGAAGACCGCATAATGTCTGTTCCAGCGTTATAACGCTCATTCTCTGTGTATCTGCATTTGCTCGATGCTCTGCGCCTGATCGGGCGTCGAAAGCTGCCTCCCGCATCGTTTTCGCACGTTCCACTCGGCGATGCAATTCGCTCTCCAGCTCGCCACCGGCAATCTCCGGCAGGAAATCGATCCGCATAGAAACCTTTTTCTTCTCCTTTAACGCCTTTGCTGCCTGGCTGCTCAACTGAAACACAGGGATTCCGGATACCCCGTAATCGGTAAGCTGCAGCTCTCCGCGCTCTTTTGGAATGTATTTCGCATCCGTATCCGACACAATTTTGCGATTTTCTGCATTTTTTCCGTCAATGCTTGATGCTTTTGCATGAATCGTGTCAATTTTAAGCGTCAGTTCCGCTTCGCAGCGCACACCCGACACCTTTTTGAAATCCATACCCGACGCATAGAATCCACACAAAGCCGGAACGATCGAAACGAACCGGTGACCAAGTTCTTTTAAAACCGGTATCATGGAACCGTCACTGCCAAGCTTCGGTGCTGCGAGAAGTCCACAGGCAACGATTACTTTGCGCGCCTTATATACCCCGGTGCTTGTTGCTACCGCAAAACCCACATAATCTTCTGCCAGTCCCTGCACCTGACAGCCACACCGGACCGCAATGTCCAGCTGCTTAAGTTCCATCTGCATCGCTTCCACAACAGACAATGCCTGTCCCGAATTCGGATAGTAATACCCGTTCTTTGCCTTCGGCCAGATGCCCAGTTCCCGAAAGAATGCGATCGCATCGTCCCGCTCAAACTGTGACCGGATATCGGTAAGCAGCCTCTGATTTCCGTGATAACACTCCGCAGCCATATATTCATTTGTATAATTGCACTTGCCGTTGCCGGTCGCAAGAATCTTCTTGCCGACTTTATCCATATGCTCAAGGATCAGAACCGATCTGCCACGTCTGGCAGCCGTAATCGCCGCCATCATACCGGACGCACCTGCTCCGATCACAATGACATCCTTGATCTGTGACTGTTTTTTATTCATAATCCACCGTTTTCAACCTATTAAACCAATTAAATATTCTATCATATCAGCTTGATTTCTTCAACCTTCGGCAATGAGAAGCTCTCGCAATAAAAAGTTCCTTACAGCCACCATACTGTAAGGAACTTTTGAATCAATATTTGCATTTCAGCGAGAATTCCCGATCCTGTGCAAACTGCGCTGTATTGTATAGAATTAACACATCCGTAGGTGCAAAGGAATCAATCAATGCCCGGCAGCCGATATTAAGCTGTCTTAAATCGACAACGATCAGATTCTCATAATCCTCTGCAAGAAACGGGATCATACAGTTGGCAAATGAATCCTTGATGACTATGTTTTTAATAAATACATGTATGTCGCTCAACTCGAGTAACTTTCCAGAAAATCATACATGCCGGCCTCCGTCGTAAATCCGATTCCGTGCTGTGCCTGTTGCCGGATTGGTTCCGACAATGCTTCTTCTTTTATTCCGGTTTCAAAATACACGGTTTTTCCATCCGACTCAAAAATCACCAGTCTTTCATCCACAATACGCGCAATAAACCGAAACTGTTTCACATGATCCGTATTTACACTGACCGAAGCATCCTCTGTCTCCGCAAGCTGTGTTACCTTCGTCTCCGGTATCGGCGCGTCCTTTGATCTCTTTGCCATCACAAACAGGACAACGGCACAAACAATGAAAATAAAAACTAAAATGCAGATACTTACTTTACGATTCATATTATCACCCCAAATAAGTATCTGCATTTTGCGTTGAAATATTCAGCCAACTTTATTTATATATGATTTTATTTTAACAGGTGTAATTTCTTTGCAGTCCGAACAAGAAGCGCTCCCTTCGGGAACCGAAGGATCTCCTCTTCTGTGAGTCCTTTACAAAGCAGCAACGTTACCGCATAGACGATGATAGCAATCAAAATAGCAAGAATCGTTGCAATTGCATTGCTCTTTATCACCAAATAAATTCCTTTATAGACAAAGAATGCAGTAACACCCATGATCGCCGACGCGATTGCCGGAATAATGAATGTCTTTACAATCTCCTGTTTATAACCGCTGTATTTGCGGATCGCACGTGAATTTAAAATACACATCACAAACGCAAAGAACATGTTCGCGATCACGACAGCATAGATGTTAAGCCGGAAGAACAGCATCAGCAGAATCAGCACGATCACATGTGCCACCAGAGCGATCGCTGCATTCACAACCGGAATCTTCAATCGGTTGATTCCCTGCAACAGTCCGTTCGAAAGCGTCGACATCGCATAGAATACGACTGCCATTGCTCCGGCCCACATCATCATTGCCGCCATATCGGCTGTCGAAACGGTTCCCGGGAATAAAAGCGTGAAGATAGGTTTTCCAAGCGCAGCCAGTCCGATCGCACAAGGAAATGCAATCACCATAACAAAACGGCTCGCTGCATTGATCTGGCTTCGTACGCTCTCCATGTCATTTGCTGCGAAAGAAGCTGTCAATGTCGGAACGGATGATGCCGCCATCGCTGACGCAATAGAAATCGGCACGTTGATCAGCAGCTTATATTTGCCGGAAAATACCCCCCACCAGAGATCAATCTGATGATCCGTGTATCCTTGTAATAATGCTACATTCTTAAAGATACCCTGATCGATGATTCCGCTGATGTTGTATACGGTCGTACTTAAAAGCACCGGAATGATTGTTATGATCAATACCTTGAGTGTATACGAGAACAAATCAACCTTGACATTACGCTCTCTTCGCATCTGTCGCTTAAACACATGCATATACGCAAAGAAAATAAACAGAACAAAAAGCAATGCAGCTACCGAACCAAGATTCGTTCCAAGTGTTCCTCCGGCAGCGCCGTACGCTGCCCCATAATGATCCGGATCGCCCAGTACCGCTCCGATTTTCTTGCCGTAACCAGTCAGAACATAAGCAGCCCACACACTGATGATCGCATTCACGATCTGCTCAATGATTTGAGAGATTGCAGAAGGCATCATCGTGCCAAGTCCCTGGAAAAAACCTCTTAAGACACCAAGTACCGCAACCACGATCAGTGCCGGTCCCAATATTTTAAGTGCAAACACACTATATGGAGTTTTAAGAAGCGTTCCTGTAAAGAACTCTGCACCAAAATATACGACAAGAGATGCAATTGTGCCCACAACCAAAGCAAAGATAAGTGCCCCTTTTAACACTTGATAAGATGCTTTATATTGTCCTTTTGCGACCTTTGCAGAAACAGTCTTTGATACCGCAAGCGGCAGACTGTACGATGAAATGATCAATATAACATTGTAGACATCAAATGCACAACTGTAATATCCATTGCCGACATCTCCGAGTATTGCATTCATCGGAATACGATATACCAGCCCGATAATTCTGCTGATAATGGAAGCTACGGCAAGAATCGAACCCTGAACCAGGAAATTCGTTCCGCCTCTTTTTGATTTACCCATAAACTAACCTCAACACCCGCAGAGCGGGTGCCTTACTATTTTTGAAATTCTTCTTTTGTACTGTAAATGACATTATTTCCGGAACGGCTGTTCTCAGAAATTTCAACCCATGTCTTGCCGGGATTAAGTACGATTTCTTTACCGTCTGGATCAAAATACCGGGTCTTATCTGTAGAAGAAGCACGTTTCCATGTGATATCGATTGCTTTTCCGTTTGTAATGTATTTACCGGTTCCACCCGATTGATAATCAATATCAAGTGTTCCGTTATTGGCATTCTTTAATGAGCTGTAACAGTTTTGTATAATAATATTTTTGACTGCAAGCTGCTCATTATTCTCTCCATCTACCTGTTTTTCACCAAATTCATAACGGTAGTACAGACCATCCTCTTCATTGTATAAAAACCACGGCTTCGCGTCAACATAATACAACTTTACAGCCGCCGCGTCTACTCCTTTTTCCAGAAGATTCGGTGCATCCTCTGTTGTAAACTGATAATGTGGTTCATAGTCTTGCGGAAGTGAATTTTCATATCCGTACTTTTCTATTGCAGATGCCAGATTGGCGCCGGTCGTGTAAAGATTATGCGGGGCTTTGCGTCCGTTGTCACGATAGTAGAACGCTCCGCCTTTTCCTGTAATGCCGTCTACATTGTCAATAAAGGAACTGTTTAATACATCCAAAGCATATTTGCTCTCGCCTGCATGAAAATAGACCGCTTGAAACTCTTTTGCGAAATAAACATAATACAGACGACAGCTACGCACATTACCGACTTTTTCAAGTTTGGCAAAATCCTGATATATTGCCATAAGTCGGGTAATTCCGCCTTCTACCGGGCATTCGTAGATAACATCTGCGTTGGATAGTCCGTATTGTGGCAGTGTTACATGTGTATTTTCTGTCATAACTGCCACCGGACGGTTATAAGCGAGTTTCTCATCGATCCATTCGCCGGTATAGAAACTCCTGAGTTCTCCTTCATGTGTTTCAATCTGAGTCTCCGTTTCCGGTTCAACAACAGATTGTGTCTGTGTTTCCGTCGGGACTTGCATTATTTCTTCTTTTTTCTTGCAACCTGTTAATGCCAGAATCAGACATATGAGTGTTCCAAAATAAACAATATGTTTTTTCATGCAGTTGTCTCCTTATCCATTCTCACGCAGAATATTCATCTCCTCAAGAATTTCTTTCTGCTTGGGTTTCATAACAGCAGCATCATCGGGATCAATATGATCATATCCAAACAGATGAAGCATACTATGTACGATCAGGAAAGCAAATTCACGTTTTTCACTGTGACCGTACTCTGCAGCCTGTTCCTTCACCTTGTCCACAGAAATGATAATGTCTCCGAGTATTGCTTCACCTGTGTCAGGATTGAAATCATCGTCGCTCTCTGTATCAAGGAAGCTAAAATCTCCTGCTTTCTCATAAGAAAGCATCGGAAACGAAAGTACATCCGTCGGCCGGTCGATTTCTCTATACTCGCGGTTGATCGCATGAATTCCATCATTATCCGTAAGCGTAAGATTTACTTCTGCTTCATAAGGAAAATTTTCATGTTCAATGCAAAATGCTACTACATCTTCCGCAAGTTTTGCATAATCAAAGTGAAAAGAAACCGGACATTCTTCTTCCAGATAAAAACTCATTGTAAAACTCCTTCCTTTGCAAGATATTCACGAACATTCAGGAACTGATTCATGCTCATTCCCGATTCATCATAGATTCCGCTTGACGAAAATTCATTCAATGTCTGATAGATAAACATTTCTCTGTTCCAACGGCTTCGCTCTACATCAAGTTCCATCGCCTCAAGCTTGATCAGAAGCGCATCGACCATATGTATGAGTGCGGATTCCGGCGTGGATGGTTTGTTCTCCTGTCCGTAGTATTCCGACAAAATCCGTATCATTGGCTCGGGAAAGCAAAGCGTCTGTGCTTTTTGTACCGCATTTGCAATATACGGTTCGCCGATCCAGCGCCCCATTCTGTAATAAAAGCCGGCTGCCAGACACAAATTTGCATCATATCCAGTTTCTTTTGCACAAGCATATGCCACATCGGAAACCTTCTTTGCATGTCGGTATTCGATCATAGAAAAATCTTTCAGAGCCTTTACCTCCGAATAATCCTCCGATACGATATCCAGATAACGATCAACTTTCTCTGCCGTTGTCGAACGCCATAGCCAGCCAAAAGCATAAAACGCAACCAGTGAAGTCACAACGCCATTGGCCAAACCATAATAAAATACCTGCTTTACGATCTCCTTATAAGCCAGATAATACAATACTATCGGCACGATCAAGCTGATAAACAGATACAACAGCGAAATCCAAATACGATACTTTTTCTCTTTCAGCCCTTGCGCAAGCACCGCTCCCAGTGTAGTCATTACAACAAAGCTGGCCAAAGCATAAAAGCTGTCCCCAGTCGATAGTGTAAGCAGAATATCCCAAAAAATTCCTACCGAAACAGCAATCGTCACGTTCGAGACTGCACAGATTATGATTGGAATCAGCATAACCGGACGGAAAAACTCCGGTAAATATGTCATTCCGGCTATTAAAATACTGCAGACAATATAAGTGACCGCCAGACGAACAAAGCTTGTCTGCGGATTATCCGCAATATGACTGTTTTTTCTCTCGTATTCCAGTTCAAAAATATAAATCAGCACAAAAAGCATGTCCAAAAAGAAAAGGCATAGTCCCTCATCCAGATACAGATGACCTCTTGTGCACAATAAAAGAGTAAATCCGATACTGTCAAGTGCAATTGCAACGAGTGACAGTGCTCGGTACAGATTCAGAGGTTCTTTTGTGTTCATCGTCTCTCCTGCTTATTTTTTCTTGGGGTACTGCTTTTCTTATTTTCATAATCGTCATATGCCTGAACAATTTTCTGAACAAGCGGATGACGCACGACATCTTTACTGGTAAGTTCACAGATACCGATCTCATCAATATTCTTCAAAACGCGGAGCGCTACATCAAGTCCGGATTTACTTCCGGGTGCAAGGTCCTTCTGTGTGGCATCTCCGGTAATAACTGCTTTCGAACCAAAACCGATTCTTGTTAAAAACATTTTCATTTGTGCAGGAGTCGTGTTCTGTGCCTCATCAAGGATGATAAATGCATTGTCCAATGTTCTTCCTCGCATATATGCAAGCGGAGCTACTTCGATTAAGCCTTTTTCCATATTTTTCTGAAAACTTTCCGCACCCATGATCTGATACAAAGCGTCATACAAAGGTCGCAGATACGGATCAACTTTACTTTGCAGGTCACCCGGAAGGAACCCGAGTTTTTCTCCGGCTTCGATCGCCGGTCTTGTCAAAATGATTCGACCAACTTCTTCGTTTTTGAAAGCGGTAATTGCCATCGCCATCGCAAGATAAGTTTTTCCGGTTCCGGCAGGTCCCATACCGAATACGATCATTTTCTTCCTGATATTATCAACATAACTCTTTTGCCCGAGTGTCTTTGGTTTCACAGGTTTTCCCGCAATTGTATGGCAAATTACATCATGATCGATCTCAACCATTGCGTCGCCTTTGTGTTCCTGTAAGAGTGCAAGTGCATAATTAACATTCTGCTCCGTGATTACATTTCCTCTCTCAGCAAGTTTGGCAAGCTGCCCGAACACTTCCGCCGCACCGTTTATAGCAGCTTCATTTCCAATGATTTTAAGCTGATCCTCGCGTGCGATCACTGAAACACCAAGAGCACGTTCAATTTTCTTTATATTGACATCAAACTGTCCAAATACATTCGACATCTGCTCCGCTGGAATACGAAGTGATACTTCATTTAAACTCATTGTATCATCCTTCCTTTATCGGTTATTCCTCCGCCTGTTGTTCCTCAGTCGATACGACCGGGTCTGGCAAAATCTCGGTTGGCCGCTGCCGAATAATGGATTCACTGGCAGTTACCTTTCCGTATATATGATATTTTAAATCTATCTTTTCAATCATAACATTTTTATCGATAATTGAAACCCCATTTTGTTCCAAATTTGTAATAAAATGTTCGAAATGTCCAATCGCAACACTTTTTGCTTCTTCCAGATCCATTTTCTTTACAATTTTTTGTTCTTCATAATTGGTAATCGTTCCAAAATAGACCGGGAGATAAAAGCTATTCATCATGCATAACTGATGATTTGTCTCAACCGTCGTCTCATAATCGTAATCCGCATGGATAACAGGGCTTGTAAACTGATACTCCCCAACTCTGGCAAAGTATCGGGTATGTTCCTTTCCGGTACGCTTTACCTGTATTACCTCTTCATCAATCCAGTCTTCATAATCATAACTTACCGTACCGATAACGTCCGCATCTGCAATTTCATAATAATACGCTTTCACTTCACCGTTATCATCAAGGATTTCCTGTCTTCCGGATACAAGAAGATCTCCTTTTTTCACAGAATCTCCTGCCTTAACCATTCCAATTCCCTTTCGGGTAATAATAGAATCTACACGTGCATCCCTTACAGCAATCAGATCCATCGGCGTATCTGCATCTTTTGCAACCGCACGATCGGATGCAATCTTCTCCTGAACAGAAACAACCAGTTTCGTTCCCTGTTCATAAACACTCGCCCAAATAATAGCATCAAAATCCTGTCGGAGTGCCAGTTCGAGTGCATCGTTATCAATGTCCGAACGGTCGGAGCCATAAGTAATATCATGTTTTGCAAGATAATTTAAAAGTGTTTCTTCGCTGAGCGAAGAATTTCCAACAAACTCAATTCTCCAGATCTTAGTGGAAAGAAATGCAATCGCAAGAATCACGCAAACAATGATTCCTGCAAACATTTTACGTTTACGATATCGATGCAAAAGAAATGGCAGCCCTCTTTTAAAACGGATAGAAAAATGCACATGAGTCTTACGGAGCATTGGCCGTAGGTCATAAATATTACGCAGATACATTAGGGCAGTGATCTTATTGCAATCCGATGTATCTACATTCCAAAACCCAATTCCGTGTCGCGTACATAAATTCAGAAATCGTGAAACATTCGTTCCGTAAAATTCTACATAAAGCCATCCCGATACAAAACGATACAAAGCGAGCAGCATTACAGAAAAGTCACCCCTTCCAGATACCCTCGGATTTCAATGATATCTTTTGTGAATTTAGGAATCAGAAGTTCTCTTCCGGCAATTTCAATGCTTCCATTTCGGGTTGCAATGACAATTTTTTCACGACTGTATCGCACAATCCCGCGATGATTGGTAATGCAGAGAGAACGGTTCCCTTCCATTGACAACAAAGGAAGTCCACAAAAGATATCTTTGGGAAGTTCTAACGTATCGATCACTGTATTCATTTCGTATGCATTCTTATTCTTTTTTTGCTCATTATTCGCTTTTGATGCATGGCTTTTCATATTTAACTATATGAAAAACCGAGTTGTCCTATTCGTCACTTATGATAAGGCTCATGATTGATAATGCGGTATGAGCGATAAATCTGTTCCAATAAGATCACTCTCATCAGCTGATGTGGAAATGTCATGCGGGAAAAACTTAATTTATAATCCGCCCGCTTCATCACTTCATCTGATAATCCGAGAGAACCACCGATTACAAAATAGAGATTGCTTTTGCCTGTCAAAGCAAGATTTTCTATCTTTTTCGACAACTCAACCGAATCCAGATTTTTACCATCAATGGCGAGTGTGATCACATACCCATCTTCACGAATCGATTTTAGAATTCTCTCCCCTTCCCGGTCCTTGATGATCGCGCATTCCACATCGGAAGCCTGCTCTTTCGTTTTTTCATCCGCCACTTCCGTGATCGAAAGACTGCAGTACCGGCTCAAACGTTTTGTATATTCCGCCAATGCATCCCGATAAAATTTTTCTTTTATTTTACCTACACATACAATTGTAATTTTCATACCATAATTTTACTATACACATTAAGGCCACTCAAGTCTTTTATGAATTCTTTCTTTTGCCGGATGAAGTTTTTTGAAAAAATAGACGAGAAGTGTATAATTTTTTCTATGAAAATGATATAATAGCAAAAAACAGGGACACCTGCTCTATACTATAATTTGTGAGGTAAAAATCTTGAAAGAACTACAGGAACGTATCAAAAAAGACGGTATTGCGATTAATGAAGATATTTTAAAAGTTGACAGTTTCATCAATCATCAGGTTGATCCGATACTGATGGCTCATATCGGTGAAGAATTCGCCGCTCATTTTAAAGATTGCGGAATTACAAAAGTTGCTACAATCGAAAGTTCCGGTATCGCTCCGGCACTTATGACAGCTCAAGCTATGGGACTTCCTCTTATCATTCTTAAGAAGCAGCCTTCTAAGGTACTCAACGATCATCTTTTCCAAACACAGGTAACTTCGTTTACAAAAGGTACAAGCTATGAACTGACACTTTCTTCAAAATTTATCGATGAAAATGATCATGTTTTGATCATCGATGATTTCCTTGCCAATGGTGAAGCTGCAACAGGTGCAATTCGCTTGATTCGTAAAGCACATGCTACGGTTGGCGGAATCGGAATTCTTATAGAGAAAGCGTTCCAGCCTGGACATGACAAACTCGTATCACAGGGATTTGATGTCTACTCTCTTGCTAGAATCGGTCATCTCGGACCCGATGAAATCGAATTTATTGATTAATTTTACTACATAAAAATCCCCGGCACCATTTGGTACCGGGGATTTTTGTTTACATTTATTCTTCCGCAGAATCATCCACACTGCTATCATCATAATCTTCCGAATAGTAAATAAAGTTTCCGCGATAAGTGTCAGAACATAAATTTGTTCTGTTATCAATAATAATCACAGATAACACATTATTTCCTTCCGGAACAGTGATTGGATCGCTATATCGTTTACTTGTAACATTAGGAGTCGATCCATCCCATGTATAATAAGCGCTGCATCCATCCGGAACAGTAACCGTAACGGATGTCTCAACCCCAAAGTCTCCTCCGTCCGGAGTGACGATCGGCATATCCGGAGCCGGAATCTGAATGGTATACTCATTGGATACCACATCACTGTATACTTCCTTTTCATTTCTGCATACAGCCTTGATCATATAGGTTTTGTTATTCTCGTTAAGTTCGATCGGGCCAGAATAAATAATGCCCTTTTCAATCGGGTCTGATCCGTCTATTGTATAATAGATACTATAATCACCACTTGTCGATAATTCAACCGACTGTGCAGTTTCATAATTTCCACTCTCGATCGAGAAGTCCGGTGGTGTCACCATATAATCGGAAAACATATCCTTTAAACTGTCATCTACCGCTTCCGAGAGCGCCAGAATCGCATCGGTATTATTCTGTTCTTCATAAATCGAGATCAGATTTTGACACGCTGTTCGATTCTTATTGTCTGCCTGTATAACTTCCTGATATAAAACAAGGGCAGAATCATCATCTTTCTGTTCCACATAGATTTCCGCAAGCGTAAGGCGTACCTCAGTATTATCCTTATCCAAAGCAAGGGCCTTCTCATAATATGCAATTGCTTCATCAATATCTCCGGAATCATATGCTTTTTCGGCCATCTCAACCTGATAATCAAACGAATTGTCATGACTTTTACGAATACTCATGCCAACCAAAATGAGTACGATAACAAGCACTGCAATAACACCGATTACACTTGCAATAATAATCTTCTGTTTTTTGGAATTTTTAGGTTTCTTTTTTCCGTTTTCGGAAGAAGCCTTATTTACAGCTTTCGTACCGTTCACATCTGCAAAAGCATCCGTATCCGCATTTTCCTGTGCAAGAACAGCCTTCAGATAATCATCATCATAAATATTGTAGTCCGGGACAATCTGTACCTCTTTTCCGCAGTAGGGACAGAACAAACTTCCCTCTTTCAGTTCATTACCGCAATAAATACACTTCATGATCTAATCCCCTTCGTTTTATGAGTACAGCTTCATTGCTTCAACACAATTATGCATAAGCATCGCTATCGTCATTGGTCCGACTCCTCCAGGAACCGGAGTAATATAAGAGGCAACAGGTTCGACCTCGTCAAATTTTACGTCTCCGCAAAGTTTGTTATTCTCATCACGATGAATTCCCACATCAATAACAACCGCCCCTTTTTTCACATATTCCTTACCGATAAATTGTGGCTTACCAATAGCAACGATAAGGATATCTGCCTCTTTACAGATTTCCTCCAAGTTTTTTGTATGTGAATGGCATATTGTAACGGTAGCATTCTCTCGAAGCATTAAAAGCGACATTGGTTTGCCGACAATATTACTGCGGCCGACAACAACGCAATGTTTACCGTCCATCTCGATATTACTGCGCTTCAGTAACTGAATAATGCCGGCCGGAGTACAGGATACAAATCCCTGTTCGCCGATGACCAGCGCTCCAACATTTTGCGGATGGAATCCATCTACATCCTTCTTAGGCGAGATTGCTTTTATGATATGATCTTCATTAATCTGTTTCGGTAACGGTAACTGACACAGAATCCCATGCACATTGGTATCATTGTTCAGCTTGTCAATGATCTCAAGTAATTCATCTTCTGTGGTCTCTTCCGGTAATTCATAAGCAAGCGATTCAATTCCAATGTATGCACATGCTTTCTTTTTATTACCGACATATACGGAAGAAGCAGGATCATTTCCGACCTGAATTACCGCAAGACAACACTTGCGTCCCTGTGCGGCAAGAGAAGCCACTTCCTCTTTTAATTCTTCCTTGATATCTTTTGAAATCTGTTTTCCATCTATTCTGATTGCCATATTCTCTCCTTAAAACAGTCCTGTGATCACACCGTTATCATCGACATCGATCTGATAAGCGGCCGGTTTTTTCGGAAGTCCCGGCATCGTCATGATCGCGCCGTTGATGGCGACTACAAATCCTGCTCCCGCAGAAGCATAAACTTCCCTGACATTAATTGTAAATCCGGTAGGACGACCGAGTTTCTTCGCATCATCCGACAGTGAATACTGCGTCTTGGCCATACATACCGGGAAACGTCCCATTCCAAGATCTGTGATTCGTTTTAACTCACGCTCCGCTGCGGCAGAATACGTTACACCATCTGCACCATAGATTTCTTTTGCAACAGTTTCAATCTTCTCTTTTAATGTGAGCTCATCATCATAAAGAAGTTTAAAGTTACTCTCTTTTGTCTCAAGAGTTTCAAGTACTTTGTTTGCTAAAGCGATACCGCCTTCGCCACCTTTTTCCCAAACTTCCGAAAGTGCAAATTCACATCCACGCTCCTTGCAAAAATGCTCAACGAAATCTGTTTCTGCCTTTGTATCGGTAATAAATGAATTTAATGTAACGACAACCGGTACTCCGTATTTCTGTAAATTCTCAATATGTTTCTCGAGATTCACGATACCGGCTTTGAGTGCATCAAGATTTTCTTCTGAAAGCTGATCCTTTGCTACGCCTCCGTTGTACTTCAGCGCACGGATCGTAGCGACAAGAACAACCGCGTCCGGATGAAGTCCCGCTTTACGACACTTAATATCAAAGAATTTCTCTGCTCCGAGATCGGCACCGAAACCGGCTTCCGTAATGACATAATCCGCAAGTTTTAATGCGGTCTTTGTAGCACGGACACTGTTACATCCATGTGCGATATTGGCAAATGGTCCGCCATGCACGATGGCAGGTGTATGTTCAAGCGTCTGGATCAGATTCGGCTTTAATGCATCTTTTAACAACGCTGCCATAGATCCGACAGCATGCAGATCTTCTGCTGTAACAGGCTTACCATCAAATGTATATGCAACGATAATTCTTCCGAGTCTTCTCTTCAGATCATTCATATCATCCGCAAGACAAAGGATGGCCATAATCTCGGATGCAACGGTAATAACAAAATGGTCCTCGCGAACCATACCATCCATCTTGCTTCCAAGGCCGACAACCACATTGCGAAGAACACGATCATTCATATCCAGACAACGCTTCCAAACAATCTGTCTTGGATCAATTCCAAGTTCATTTCCCTGTTGAATATGATTATCCAATAATGCAGCAAGCAGATTGTTGGCAGAAGTAATTGCATGAAAATCACCGGTAAAATGAAGATTTAAATCTTCCATCGGAACAACCTGGGCATATCCACCGCCGGCAGCTCCTCCTTTGATACCAAAACACGGTCCTAAAGATGGCTCTCTGAGTGCAATCAGAGCTTTCTTTCCGAGTTTGCCGAACGCCTGACCCAAACCGACACTGGTTGTTGTTTTTCCTTCTCCGGCCGGAGTCGGATTAATTGCTGTAACAAGGATCAGCTTACCATCCTGGTTGTTTTTTGTCTTTTCGATCAGATCATCCGAAAGCTTTGCTTTATACTTTCCGTATAATTCCAGATCATCCTCCTCAATTCCAATCGATGCTGCTACTTCCTTGATTGGAAGCATGGTTGCTTCCTGTGCAATTTGAATATCGCTCTTCATAACTTAAGTTCCTCCTTCGCCTGTAACATTTCTTCTATAATGATTATCACTTTTCTCAATTGGCGTCAATATATGCTTCAAATTGTTCTTTATTCATCAGGACAGTCCGAGGCTTTGTTCCCTCCTCCGGTCCGACAATACCGGCTTCCTCAAGCTGATCCATAATCCTTGCAGCCCGGTTAAATCCCACTTTCAGGTAACGCTGCAACATACCGATCGAAGCCTTTTCTTTATCGACAATAATTCTGGCTGCATCAACAAAATACGCATCCCTTCCATCATCCGCTGCATCGGAATCCGATATCGAAACGCTGTTTGAACCGGAAGACTGAAGACTTTCCATCTTTTGTTGAACCGAATCATTGTACTGTGCATCGCCGTTGTGTTCCTTAATGTATTCTACAACTTCCGATACTTCTTCATCCGAAACAAATGCACCCTGAACACGGATTGGTTTCGGTGCTCCCTGCGGGTTGAAAAGCATATCGCCTTTACCAAGCAGCTTTTCTGCACCATTCATATCTAAGATGGTTCTTGAATCCACACCCGATGTTACCGCAAATGCAATACGGCTCGGCATATTTGCCTTGATCAGACCGGTGATGACATTAACGGAAGGACGTTGCGTTGCGATTACAAGATGAATTCCGGCAGCTCGCGCAAGCTGTGCAAGTCGGCAGATAGCCTCCTCCACATCATTGGATGCAACCATCATAAGATCTGCAAGTTCGTCCACGATAATGACGATCTGTGGCATTTTCTGTGGACGTTCCTGGCCTTCCGGAACCTCAATCGAATCTACTTTTGCATTGTATCCATTGATTTCACGTACATTCGCCTGTGCGAATTTCTCATATCGGTCCGTCATTTCTGCGACAGCCCAATGTAACGCTCCTGAAGCTTTCTTTGGATCCGTGACAACCGGTATCATCAGATGCGGGATACCATTGTACACACTGAGCTCCACCACTTTTGGATCGATCATCAAAAGCTTGACTTCACTCGGATCTGCCTTGTATAAAATACTCATAATGATCGTATTGATGCAGACCGACTTACCTGACCCCGTTGCACCTGCGATAAGAAGATGCGGCATCTTTGCAATATCCGTCACCTTCGTTTTACCGGCAATATCTTTACCTACGGCAAAACTGATCTTTGATTTGGACGCTTTGAATTCCTTTGATTCAATCAGATCACGGAATGCAACCGTAACATTCTCTTTATTCGGAACTTCAATTCCTACAGCAGCTTTTCCCGGAATCGGAGCTTCAATACGAATGTCTGCAGCCGCCAGATTAAGCTTAATATCATCGGCAAGTCCAACGATCTTGCTGACTTTCACACCCATCTCCGGCTGGATCTCATACCTTGTTACCGCCGGGCCGCAGCTGATATTGGTCACTGTCACATTGACACCAAACGTTTTCAGTGTCTGTTGCAGTTTGTTGGCTGTCTCACGAAGCTGACTCTCAGTATTGGCGGATTTCTTTCCTGACCCTGCTTTAAGCAGATCGACCGGTGGAAAAACATATTTCTTTTCCGGCTGCGCCGCCGCAGGTACCATCTCCTGTACTACATCAGCGATTTCTTTTTGAATTTCTTCCTCCGAAGTACGTGCTTTACGTTTGGTATGTTCTGCAACCGTTGGCACCTCTTCCGACGTTTGTTTGCCAGGCTTCGGATCGGCTGATTCTGGTTCCGCAACCGGATTTTCGTGCATATAATCACCGGAGATCACTGGTTCCGAAGCAGTAATCTCGCCCGATATAAGAGGCTGTACCGATGCCTTCTGTGGCTCAAACAGCGTGTCTTCCCCGGAAGAAAGCCGCACTTTGCTCTCCTGACTGATATCCGGAAGATCTACATTCGGATTTGCATGAAGTTCACCGATTTCATCCGATGTTCCCACACCACTTTCTTTTTGATCCGAAATCTTTGTATCAATGGAAACACCGGAAACCTTATGATCCATTCGCCGTTTACGGCGTTCCTCATTCTTATATTCGCGGTATTCTTTATATCGTTCGTTGCTTTCTTTTGCCGATTCATATACTTTCTGTCCGCCCTTTTGCATTCCCTTTAAAGCAGAACGCTCCGTAATCAGTACAAGACAGATAATCAAAACGATAAAATCAATAATATAGGAACCGATCACGCCAAATGCTTTTACCATTACATAGGCAAGCGCACCTCCAACGATTCCCCCGCCTGCCCGTTCCGTGGCACTGTATGTATAAGCCTTCATTGGCTCATAATATTCTCTTCCGCTTCCTGCAAGAGATAAAAACAAGCAGAAAAAAGCAACAAATACCACTCCGGCAGCTATTTTAACCGATGCATGAAAATTTCCCTTATTTGAAACAGCAAAAAAACTTACAACAAGAATTAAAATCGGTAATACATAGGCAATCAATCCAAACACGCCAAAAAGTACACCGCTGACAGCCTGGCCAACAATTCCGCCAAATCCCAGATTGCTGACAAAAAGAAGAAGCGCAATTGCAACTATAACCCACAGAATCACTTCCGTCCGGAAAGCTTCTTCTTTTGCCATCTGCTCCATGCGTTCCTTTTTTGTCATACGTCGGTCATTTGTCTTGCGCCCTGATGCGCGATTGCCTGAAGAGCGATTACCCGATCGATTATTTGAAGTTTTACGATTTGAAGTCTTACGGTTTCCCGTAGCCATGAAACACACTCCTCTATTTCTCAATAATAAAATTTATTGTATCATATTTTATAGGAGATGTCATCCCAAAGCTTCGAAAATCCCTTCATCATTTACGGCTTTCAATCAGCTGATATAACATGCGAAAGGCATCGGATATTCCACCGACCGCATCAATAATTCCCTCGTTTACAGCCTGTTCTCCGACTAAAATTGTTCCAAGATCTTTGGTTAGCATTTGCGTGTTCATCATCATTTCTTCCACACGATGTTTGCCGGCCCTGCAATGCGTCGTGATAAATCCAATGATTCGATCCTGCATCTGTTTAAAATAGTCATAAGTCTGCCTTGCACCGATCACAGTTCCACTCATTCGAACAGGATGGATTACCATCGTTCCGCTTGGTACGATCAACGAATAATCGGTTGCCACCGCAAGTGGAACTCCGATAGAATGACTTCCTCCCAAGACAAGTGAAACCGTCGGTTTACTCATAGATGCGACCATTTCCGCAATCGCAAGACCGCTTTCCACATCTCCGCCCATTGTATTTAAGATAAGAAGAACCCCATCAACACTGCTATCGTCCTCGATTGCCGCAAGTTTAGGCAGCACATGCTCATACTTTGTTGTCTTCGCAGTGGAAGGAAGGCATTCATGCCCTTCTATTTCCCCGATAATCGATAATAGATAAATGGTCTTTTCATTTCGGTTGGCATGCAGGATTGCCTGTCCAAAGTCTTTGATCTGTTCATTTTTCTTTTCTTCAACGTCCAAACTCTCCATATCTTTTTGCGTCTTAGCTTCTTTTTCCATTCTTACCTCCCTGCTTTGCATAAAAAAAGAACGAATACAAATGTATTCGTTCTTATCATGTGAAAATGAATTCATTTTATTCTCCCAGAAGATAATTGTATAAACCTTCATATTTAAATCTGGAAGCATTCCATGAGAAATCGTTGGCCATGCCACGATCAACCATCTGATTCCACTGACGCTTACGGTCGTAGAAAATGTGCTTTGAATAGTTGATCACATGAAGCATCTCATCCGCATTGTAATTGGAAAATGAAAAACCATCTCCGATATTCTCATATTCATTATAGGCCTGTACAGTATCTTTCAGTCCGCCGGTTTCACGCACAATCGGAACCGTTCCGTAACGGAACGAGATCAGCTGTGTTAATCCACATGGTTCAAAACGGGACGGCATCAGAAATGCATCGGCAGCCGCATAAAGTTTGTGAGCCAGATCATCCGAATAGCAGATATTTGCCGAAACGCGATCCGGATATTTCCATGCATAGTGACGGAACATATTCTCATATTGCGGCTCTCCGGTTCCGATTACAACCAGCTGCGTATAATCATCAACCAGTCCATCCATAACCGCATTGATCAGATCAAGTCCTTTCTGATCTGTCAGACGTGAGATCAGACCGATCATATATTTCTTCTTGTCAACTGCAAGTCCAAGCTCTTCCTGCAGTTTTTCCTTATTGATCGCTTTCTTTTTACGGAAATTTTCCGCATTGTAATTGGTATAGATTTTAGAATCTGTATCTGGATTGTAAACATCATAATCAATACCGTTTACAATTCCCTGCATATCCATATGGCGTGCAGAAAGCAGACCGTTAAGTCCCTCTCCGTAATAATCTGTCTGGATTTCCTGCGCATAGCTGTCGCTTACCGTTGTAATATAATCTGCATAGACAAGTCCGCCTTTTAACATATTGGCATCTTTGTTAAACTCAAGCTTATCTGGTGTAAAAAGTCCTGCAGCAAATCCGGTCAGCCCCTTCATTGTCTTAACATCCCATATTCCCTGAAAACGAAGGTTATGTATTGTCATAATAGACTTAATCCCCCAGAAAAAAGAATCTGCCTGAAACTCATTCTTGAGATATACAGGAATCAGTCCGGCCTGCCAATCATGGCAATGAATGATATCCGGTCTAAAACCAATGACAGGAAGCATGGAAAGAACTGCTTTATCAAAGAAGCAGAATTTTTCAATATCATAGCGTATGTCCCCGTACGGAAGAAAACAGTTAAAATACTCCTGATTATCAATAAAGTAATACGTAATTCCGTCCAGCTTGTACTGCATAACCCCAACGTACTTATTCTGAATGTAAGAACCTGCACTCATATAAAAATGCGTCACATACTCAAACTGGTTGCGATACTGTTCCGGTATACAACTGTAATTCGGAATTACAACACGAATATCCCATTCCTTACTGTCAAACGCCTTTGGAAGTGCTCCACATACATCTGCAAGACCTCCGGTCTTGATAAAAGGAACACACTCCGATGCAGCAAACAAGATCTTTTTCATACCTGCCTCCTAATTTTCTCCGTTTTCTAAAACACGGTACCAACTAATCCCCTATATAAAATTATTCATCCCAGTTGTGATATACTTCCTGTACATCATCGTCATCATCAAGCAGATCTAAAATTCTGCCGATGTTTGTGATATCAGCTTCATCTGTCAATGTAACATAAGTCTGTGGAATCATGCTTACCTCAGCAGAAGCCATAACAATTCCCTGTTCTTCAAGAGCTTTATGAACTGCATCAAAATCAGCCGGTGCAGTCGTAATCTCGTAACAGTCTTCCTCTTCTGCAAAATCTTCTGCTCCGGCATCTAAAGCCATCATCATCAGATCATCTGCATCCATGTCACAGTCTTCCTTCGCTACAATAATCTGTCCTTTTTCATCGAACATATAAGAAACGCATCCCTGTGTTCCGATGCTTCCCTGTCCCTTTGTAAATGCGTTTCGGACATTGGCAGCTGTACGGTTTTTATTGTCCGTCAGACATTTAACAATGATAGCGGTACCGCTTGGTCCGTATCCTTCATATGTTGCAGTCTCATAATTAACATTGTTACCGTCTCCGGCTGCCTTCTTGATACCACGGTCAATTGTGTCGTTTGGCATATTATTTGCCTTTGCCTTAGCAATCACCTGTGCCAGCTTAAAATTATTGGCAGGGTCCGGTCCGCCCTCTTTCACCGCTACCGCGATCTCTCGACCGATCATAGTAAAAATCTTACCCTTAGCAGCGTCGTTTTTCTCCTTTTTATGCTTGATATTCGCAAATTTGGAATGTCCTGACATAATAAAATCCTCTTTTCTAAATTGTATTCTCTGTTTTTAATTTTATCATTCTTTATCTATTCATGCAAGTGGCTACGGTGTTTGTCCCGTGGACACATTCTGCGCCTTCCTGACAAGCACTTCCCGGATCATCTTATCCTCTACTTTAAGAATATTAAAATCATATCCATACATAGATATTTTTGCTGTTTCTCCATCATTCGGAATCTTCTCAAGAAGTGAAACCAGAAAACCATTGAGCGTTTCAAATGCATCCTCTTCGACCGGAAGCTTTAAAAGTTCAATTACCTCCGGCATACTTGCCAGTCCGTTCATCAGGTAGCTTCCATCCGGATTCATACGAATCAGTGATTCTTCCTCATCATGCTCGTCTTCAATGTTTCCGACAATTTCTTCTAAAATATCCTCCATTGCCACGGCACCGGAAGTCTGTCCATACTCATCCACGACAATGACCATATGGCTTTTCTTTGCCTGCATCATTTTAAAAAGCGTGTGAATATTGAGAGTTTCCGGAACAAAATCCACCTCTCGGATCAAATTGGGAATGTCCTTGATCGACGTGCGAAACACTTCGTTCTTCTGTGCAAATGCAAACGCATCTTTAATATGTAAGACACCGATAATATTATCGATATCATCCAGATAAACCGGATAGCGTGACTTGCTGTTCTCGATAATAAAAGAAACTGCATCGTTATAGGAAAGATTTCCGTCGATCGCGATCAGATTCTTGCGGTGAGTCATAATATCTTTCGCTTCTTTATCACCAAACTCAAAAATATTGTGAATCATTTCCGCTTCCGATGCAAGAAGAACTCCCTGTTCGTGTCCCTCATTAACCATGGAAATAATTTCTTCCTCTGTCACATCATCCTCATGCACGGATGGTTTTTTTACAAAATTCATAAATTTCTTAATAAAATTTGTCCGGTTGGGACTCGCGCCCTCATCCATATAAGCCTCTCCTTTTGTCCAATTGGGAATATTTCTCAACACCCAAACTATAGTAAATATTCAAAATCATACCATGTGTACCGCTTTACGTCAAGTTATGTAAACAGTTCCAGGCTGATTTCCAAGGCTTTATCTATTTTGAGAAGGATCTGATTATCCAGATGGCAAACCTTATCCTTAAGCCTTTTTTTATCAATCGTGCGAAGTTGTTCCAGCAGAACAACCGAATCTTTTGCAAGATCGCACTTATCACAGTTTAGTTCTACATGCGTCGGTAACTTTGCCTTATGCATCTGCGAAGTGATCGCCGCACAGATTACGGTTGGACTATGACGGTTTCCCACATTATTCTGAATAATAAGAACCGGCCGGATGCCCCCCTGTTCCGAGCCGACGACCGGTCTTAAATCTGCGTAGTAAACATCTCCTCTTTGAATAACCATACTTCTTTCACCCCATAAATTGTTATACCTGTAGTATTTCCAATTTTATCGAGTGTATACAATCTTATTGTTTTTTAGATTGATTTTTGAAGTAAACTCTCGGCACACGCGGAGTAATCAGGCATGCAAATTCATAATTGAATCGTCCTGATAAATTGCCAAGTTCTTCAAGGGTAATACATGCATCATGATCCTGTCCTAATAACGTGACACGATCTCCTTCCTTTGCTTCCGGAATATCTGTAATATCAACCATAAACTGATCCATGCAGATTCTTCCACAGATTGGCGCTTTCTTTCCATGAATCAAAACATAACCTTTGTTTGAGAGACTTCTTGCATATCCGTCACCGTATCCAACCGGAATGGTTGCGATTCTTCGTTTGGTATCGGTCACATAAATTCCGCCATAACTGATCTGTCTTCCTGCCTCGAGTTCTTTGATAAATACGATATGACTTCTCAGAGACATAACCGGATGAATGTCAATGATATCCTTGCGGACATCTTCCGACGGCCACAAACCATACATCGTAATTCCTGCACGGACCATGCTCATATTGGCGTCCGGGATTTCAACAATTCCGGCACTGTTTGAACAATGATGAAGCGGAATCTTTATTCCTCTTTCCTCAAGCATATCAATCATTTCCTGAAAAAGCGCCATCTGTGCATAAGCAGGTTCTTTGGAAACCTCATCCGCACGGGCGAAATGCGTAAATATTCCTTCTATATTGATATTCGGCAGTGCAGCGATCTGTGCAATAATATCTGCACTTTCCTCTGTAACCTGAAATCCGATACGACTCATTCCGGTATCCACCGCAATATGAACGGAACACATCTTTTCTTTATTGACTGCAACTTCCGATAATGCCTTTGCTGCTTCTAATTCCGAGATTGCAGGTCGAATATCTTCATCCACAATTGTTTCAAACTGGTCCGGGAAAGTGATTCCGAGTACCAGAATCGGTTTTGTTCTTCCGTCCTCGATCAATTCTTCTGCCTCATCAACAGTAGCTACAGCATAGCCCCACAGATAAGAAAGATCTTCAACCTCACGTGAGATACGCATCGCGCCATGACCATACCCGTTCGTCTTGACGACCGCTACCATCTTCGTGTCCTTATTTATATTTTTATGCATTGATTCCATATTATATCGCACAGCATCCAGATCGATACCTGCGTATACACGATATTTTTCCATAAAATTCGCTCCTATGCTTTTCTATTGTTTTTATCATCATTCTGATTAAAATCCTTCATGAAAAATTATGTTTCATATACCATTGGTAAAGCCTCAATCAGATCTGTTGCGATCAAAGCACGTTCTCCCGTTGCCTTTGCTGCCTTATCTCCGGCCAGTCCATGAAGATATACGCCAAGCGGTGCTGCAAGATCCGCCGTCATTCCCTGTGCAAGCATTGCTCCAATTATACCGGAAAGCACATCCCCGCTACCGGCTGTCGCCATGCCGTTATTACCGCTCAGATTCAGATATCCAAGCGCATATGGTATTGCCGTAATTGTATGAAAATCCTTAAGCACGCATACCACATTGTAGGTTTGTGCAAAAGTGAATGCAGATTCTACAAGCCTTGATTGGATCAAGGACACCGCATCTCCTGTCAGTCTTGCCATCTCCCCCAGATGTGGCGTGATAATCATTTCTGTATGCGGGCGAAGTAAAACTTCCGGTTCTTTTGCAATGACATTGAGTGCATCTGCATCCAGCAGAAGTGGAACCGCACAATTCTTAAGAACGAGTTCCACCAGCTTCTGTGCATTTTTGTCTGTTCCGATTCCCGGTCCCAGTACCACAGCATCCGCCCACTTTAATTCTTCGATCACCTGGGACTCATCAATTTTCACTCCATAAGTTGAAAGAACTGCTTCCGGCAGCAGCGTCTGAATCGACACTCGATTTTCTTCCGCAGTCAACACCTTAACAAGTCCCACTCCGCTTCGATATGCTGCACGCGCACACATGACCGCTGCGCCAGCCATATTTACAGATCCGGCAATCACAAGAAGTTTTCCGTAAGTTCCTTTATTGGAATGATCTGTTCGTTTCGGAAGTAAACGTTTTATGTCGTCTTTTTCGAGCATAGCAAGATGCGGTTTTCGATCAAGCCAGCTTTCCTTTGTAATTCCCATCGAAACAATCGATATTCTGCCGGAAGCGTCACTGCCGGGCCATAGAAACTGTCCGATTTTCCCAAAAGAAAAGGTAATGGTATCGTCCGCTGCAAATGCGACATTCAGGATTGCACCATCATCCGCATGAACTCCGGAACTGATATCCACCGCAACTCTCCAGGCATCGGCCTCGTTGACTTTTTGAATCACATCGGCCAGTTCCCCTTCAATATTACGAGAAAGCCCGATACCAAACAATGCATCAATTATCAAATCAAAGTTTTCCTGCGATAATTCTTTTGTCATCCGCATACCATATGCCTGACAAATGCTTTTCTGTGTTTTATAGGAACCGGATGTCGTATGTCCCACCTGTTCACCACACAGGCAGGTACAGACATTAAGTCCTGTCTGCATCAAAAGTCTGGCAACCGCCATACCATCCGCTCCGTTATTGCCGCTTCCGCACAGTATCAGAACACTTTTGACGTTTTTATGATATTCTTCTTTTAATGAGAAAAGCTTCCGAACAAAAGCCATCGCCGCCTGTTCCATCAGTACCAGTTCCGGCACATGAAACACGGAAGATGTATTCTGGTCTAGAAGCTTCATTTCCTTTCCTGATACCAGATATTGCAAGGCTCTCCTCCTAACTTTCTCTGTTGGAATCTTCCATCTCGACATCAAACAGATCCAATACCTGTGGTCCGCAAATATCATGCAGATAAGCATAAATTTCTCTGTTATTAATGTCACGATTCTGTTTTTTTATAATATTTTTTTTCAGATCAATCCGAACCTGTTGGATCCAGGCATCAATTTCTTTTGATTCCTGCGCATTCACTTTAATTTTTGCGTAAAAATACTCCATGCTGAGAATCATAAGCTGCTCATTGATTTCTTTCATTTTCGGAGGCAATTCCAACAGTTCTGCTTCTGCCGACTCAATTCTCTCGTTGATTTCATCGATCATTCGTTTATCTTTGTCACGAACTTTCTCTTTATCAGAAGCATCCCCTTTAGAACCCTCCATATTTTGAACAATCTCGTCCATCAGCTGATTTTTGACTTTTTTATATCCCTTCAGATCCGAGTTCAGCCTGCCTTGTCTTGCAAGCAGATTATTGAGCTGCGTCTCTGTATTCTGAATATCCTCTGTTTTTCCATGAATAGCAAAAAGGCGATGCCACTTCTGATCCAGAACCAAAAGTGGTAAATTTTTATGTTCAAGTGCTTTACGAAATTCTTCTGTATTTTTCATTTGAACCACCTCGTTATCATTCTTCGTCAATGCAAACCATCATAGAACTATGAGTTTTTTACGATATTATAGGATAGTTGCATCAATGAATCCGACAAATGAACATTTTCAACAACTACCTGATTATCACTAAGATCCAGATCAACATGGGCAAAATTCCAAATTGCATGAATCCCTAATTTTACCAGATGCTGCGCAGTCTCATCCGCTTTCTCTTTCGGCAGCGTAAGTGCTGCAATATCAACCCGCTGATCCTTGCAATACTCATCAAGATCCTCCATCAGATAAATGGGAATCCCACGCACGGTCTGTCCCTTTAATTTCGGATTCACATCAAAAAGCGCCGTAATCATAAAACCGAATTTTTCAAATTTCACATAATTGGTAATCGCCTGTCCCAGATTGCCCGCACCGATCACAATGATATTGTGTCGCTCATTCAGGCCTAGGATTTTGCCTATTTCATCATATAAATACTGAACATTATAGCCATATCCCTGCTGTCCGAACCCCCCGAAATTATTGAGATCCTGACGAATCTGAGAGGCGGTCACTCTCATCCTTCTGCTTAGATCATTAGAAGAAATTCTTTCTACTCCCTCCTCCAAAAGTTCGCCTAAATAACGATAATATCTTGGCATTCTGCGTATGACAGCCTGCGATATTTCTTTTTCCAAAATCTGTCCCTCCAATTTCCGGTTTTGTTAAAGCAAAAACCCTAAGTCAATTATAGGATTTTCACATAAAACTGTCAATGTGTGAAAAATTTAACATACGTTAAATATACCTAAATTGGCTCAGGGTAATCTTTATCAAAGTGCCTTTTCTAAATTGAAACGGATTGCCTTAATAAAATTCTCACTATTGAGAACTGTAGGATTTTCAATTGTAGTGATCAAAGCAAGATCCTTCGTCATCTCACCGGACTCAATGGTGCTAAGACATGCTTTCTCCAGCTTATCCGCAAACGCACAAAGCTCCGGAATCTGATCAAGCTCTCCTCTCTTTCTGAGTGCACCGGTCCATGCAAAGATGGTTGCAACTGAGTTCGTTGATGTTTCCTCACCTTTCAGATGCTTATAATAATGTCTCTGTACGGTTCCGTGAGCAGCCTCGTACTCATAATATCCGTGCGGAGATACAAGCACGGAAGTCATCATGGCAAGTGAACCGAATGCGGAACTGATCATATCACTCATAACATCTCCGTCATAGTTCTTGCAAGCCCAGATGAATCCGCCTTTTGCCTTCATGACACGCGCAACCGCATCATCAATCAGTGTGTAGAAATATTCGATTCCGGCTTTCTCAAAGGCTTCTTTATAATCGTTATCATACACTTCCTGGAAGATATCCTTAAACGTATGATCGTATTTCTTGGAGATGGTATCTTTTGTTGCAAACCACAGATCCTGCTTCGTATCTAACGCATACTTAAAGCAGCTGTGCGCAAAACTGGTAATGGATTCATCAAGATTATGCTGTCCTTGAAGAACACCAGGTCCCTTGAATTCGTGGATCAGTTCTCTTACGATGGTTCCGTCATCAGCGGTAAAGACAAGTTCTGCTTTACCCGGTCCCGGCACCTTCATCTCACTTGCTTTATACACATCACCGTATGCATGTCTTGCAATCGTGATCGGTTTCTCCCAAGTCTTTACGTTCGGCTCGATGCCTTTTACAACGATCGGAGCACGGAATACCGTTCCGTCAAGCATCGCACGGATCGTTCCGTTCGGGCTCTTCCACATCTCCTTAAGGTTATATTCCGTCATTCTTGCGGCATTTGGTGTAATAGTTGCACATTTAACCGCAACGCCATATTTCTTGGTTGCATTGGCAGAATCGATTGTAACCTGATCGTTTGTACGGTTACGCTCCTCAAGACCTAAATCATAATACTCTGTTTTTAAATCAATAAACGGAAGAAGGAGTTCATCTTTAATCATTTTCCAAAGAATTCTGGTCATCTCGTCTCCGTCCATCTCGACCAAAGGGGTTGTCATCTTAATCTTGTCCATGTTCGTCTCCTTTTTATAAATTCTGGTTTGTTCAGCTTTGTTGTGTTTTGGTTTATTCAGCCCCCTATTATGGGGAGGCGATGAATTCATTCGCGGTGCCAATCTCGGAAAATCAAAGATTTTCCTCGCCTTTTCTGGCATTCGCCCAATCAAAGAAGAAATGTCCAGACCTCCTCGTGCAAGCACGATTGGTCTGCCCCTTTCTTCTTTGGCACAGCTCATTGCTTCATCAAATTTTCCCAGCCATACTTATCCATATTGGCCATTGTGTTGCGGATATGCTCTCTTGCATATTCTTCCGCAGCCTTGGCATCTCTTGCCTTAAGTGCCTCGGCGATCCGGCGGTGTTCATCCATGGATGCACGCGCACGTGTTTTTTGTTCAAGCGTAATCTTGCGGATTCGTTGCAGATAATGATGATAATCACGAAGCACATGCGTCAGTTCTTTGCTTCCACACGCCTCATACACAAGCTCATGGAAACGATTGTCCAATTCTACCATCTGATCCCAATTTTCTTTTGAGAAATGAAAATCCGACAGAAAAACGTTCTCTTCCAGTTCCTCAATCTGCTCTTGTGTAATATTTTCGGCTGCCCACCGGGCACATAGTCCTTCCAATAAGGCTCGGATCTCATAGATATCCTTAACATCCTTAAGTGTAATTCCCTCTACAAATGCACCTTTGTTCGGAATAATTCTGACGAGTCCTTCAAGTTCAAGTTGTCTTAACGCCTCCCGCACCGGTGTACGGCTGACTCCCAGATCCTCACCAATGGATTTCTCCTTCAGTTCCTCATTGGCCTGATATTTACCATTTAATATATCTTCTCGAATCGCGTGAAAAACTCTTGCGCTTAATGAAGAATGATCTTCTGACATAATTTATCACACCTTAATATAATATCGAATTTCACGTTATAATACAATACCAAGCTCTTTGCAGACATCGGTAATGGTTACAACAAGTTCCTGATCTGTGATGACCGTCACACGACCATCATCGTACTGTGCATCAACCCACTCTTTCACATGCTTAACAAGCGGAGAATTCTTATCCACTTTACGATCATCCGGAAGATGATAATAATTGTTGATCCAGTGAGCGATTCCGGCAAGTCCGGATGTATTTGACACTGCAACAAGCGGTGGACGATTCAAGAATTTACCGGTATCAAAGATGTTGTAGATTTCCTCGTTTTTCAGAAGACCATCCGCATGAATTCCGGCTCTTGTCACATTAAAGTTGCTTCCGACAAAAGGCGTTCTACTCGGCTGTTTGTAACCAAGTTCCTTCTCAAAGTACTCGGAAAGTTCTGTAATAACTGTGGTGTCCATGCCATCCAGTGTGCCTTTTAATTGTGCATATTCAAAAATCATTGCTTCAAGCGGTGTATTACCGGTTCTCTCACCAATTCCAAATAAGGAACAGTTAACGCCACTCGCACCATATAACCATGCGGTTGTTGAGTTATTGACCGCTTTATAGAAATCATTGTGTCCATGCCACTCAATCTGAGAAGACGGAACACCTGCATGTGTGGTCAGACCATAGATAATTCCCGGAACACTTCGCGGAATTACGGCACCCGGGAAGTTTACTCCATATCCCATGGTATCGCAGGCACGCACCTTAATTGGTATCTTATACTCATCCTGCAGCTTCATCAGTTCCACACAGAACGGAATAACGAATCCATAGATATCCGAACGTGTGATATCTTCAAGATGACATCTCGGGCTGATTCCGGTCTCCAGACATTCACGGATGACACTTAAATAAAGATTCATAACCTCACGTCTTGTCATCTTCATCTTGTAGAAGATATGATAATCCGAACAGCTTACAAGAATTCCTGTCTCACGAAGTCCGATATCCTTAACAAGCTGGAAATCCTGCTTGCTGGCACGGATCCATGATGTAACTTCCGGGAACTTATATCCTCTCTCAAGACATTTATATACCGCATCGCGATCCTTCTTACTGTATAAGAAGAACTCACTCTGGCGGATTTTGCCCTTCGGGCCGCCTAATTTATGTAAATAATCATAGATAGTGACAATCTGTTCCGTTGTATATGGAGCCCGCGACTGCTGTCCGTCACGGAATGTCGTATCGGTAATCCAGATATCTTCCGGCATATTGTGCGGAACGATACGATCATTGAACGCAATCTTTGGGATTTCTTCATATGGAAACAAATTACGGAAAGTATTCGGCTCATCCACATCGACCAGCTGATAGAAATGCTCCTCCAGCTGAAGCAGATTCGTCTTGTCATTCATCACTACATCTCTCATTGGCTTAACCACTCCTTTGTCATGCATGAATAATTGTATACAATTATTATGTTTGCATACATTTTAGCAACTTAGCACGCTAAAGTCAATTTCTTTTTTGTAAAAAATGTTTCTAAAATTTGGAACCTCTTCGTCACTTTTACATACCTTACTATTGTAAATATATTTATTGGAGGTCACTTATGAGTGATTTAGCTGCAACAAACTGTGGATGTACATCTGACAACGGATGCAATTCTATTATCTGGATTATCCTTCTTCTCTGCTGCTGTGGCGGTAACGGATCTTTCCTCGGCGGAAACAACTGTGGTGGTGGAAACGATTGCTGCTGGATTATCATCCTTCTGTTACTTTGCGGTAACTGTGGTGGCGGATGCGGAAGCATTTGCTAATCGAGACATTTGGAAGAATAAGCACAAAAAGGGAAGCTACATAGGGCTTCCCTTTTCGTTGTGAAAGATAAAGTGGACTCTCAAACTTCAGAATCCCCAATTTACCTTATAAAAATTTGATTTTTACTTCATAACGATATTAACCAGTCTTCCCGGAACATAGATTTCTTTTACAATGTTGCCGGTCAGTTTGTCCGCAATCTTCTCTTTTGCCTTCGCGATAACTTCATCCTTCGGATCATCCTTCTGGATACCTAAAGTAGCTTTTACCTTGCCGTTAATCTGTACTGCGATCTCAACGGAAGACTCAACCGTCTTTGCCTCATCATATTCCGGCCATGTCTGCTGGTATACTCTTCCCTCGCATCCGATTACCTGCCACATTTCTTCCGTAATATGCGGAGCAACCGGGTTTAACAGAATGATCAGTGTCTTAAGCTCACCCTTTGTAATCGATCCCTTCTTATAAAAATCATTAAGAAGTGCCATCATTGCGGCGATTGCCGTATTGTATTTCAGATTTTCGAAATCGTTCGATACTTTCTTGATCGTCTGATGCATCTTTGTCTCAAGATCCTTGGAATATCCTTCTTCATCGGTCATGATATCCTGCAGCTTCCATACACGATCAAGGAATCTGCGGCAGCCCTTTACGCCATCTTCTGACCAGGATGCAGCCAGATCAAATGCACCGATGAACATCTCATAAGTACGAAGCGTGTCGGCACCGTACTCGTTTACGATGTCATCCGGATTGACGACATTTCCTCTGGACTTGGACATCTTCTCGCCGTTCTCACCGAGGATCATACCGTGTGAAGTACGCTTCTGGTATGGTTCCGGACACGGAACAACGCCCTCATCATAGAGGAATTTATGCCAGAATCTTGAGTAAAGAAGATGCAGTGTTGTATGCTCCATTCCACCGTTGTACCAGTCAACCGGCATCCAGTATTTTAATGCTTCCGGACTTGCCAGAGCCTCATCGTTATTCGGATCGGTATAACGCAGGAAATACCATGATGATCCAGCCCACTGCGGCATTGTATCCGTCTCTCTCTTAGCCGGTCCGCCACAACAAGGACATGTTGTATTTACCCAATCTGTCATAGCAGCAAGCGGAGACTCTCCGTTGTCAGTCGGCATATAGCTTTCCACTTCAGGAAGTAATAATGGAAGCTCACTCTCATCAAGCGGAACATAGCCGCACTTATCGCAGTGTACGATTGGGATTGGCTCGCCCCAGTAACGCTGACGGGAGAATACCCAGTCTCTTAATTTATAATTTGTCTTTGCCTCTCCGATGCCTTTTTCCTCTAAGAAGGTGATCATCTTTTCCTTCGCATCCTTCACTTCAAGACCATTTAAGAAATCGGAGTTGATCAGCACACCTGTCGCAACATCGGTAAAAGCAGCCTCGTTAACATCCACTTCCTCACCATTCTTGGCAACAACCTGAATGATCGGAAGATGAAACTTCTTGGCAAACTCCCAGTCTCTCTCATCATGTGCAGGAACCGCCATGATCGCACCGGTTCCGTAACTCATCAGTACATAGTCGGATACCCAGATCGGTACTTCCTTGCCATTGACCGGATTGATTGCAGTCAGGCCATCGATTGCTACACCGGTTTTATCCTTTGCAAGCTCTGCACGCTCGAAATCAGACTTTCTGGAAGCCTGCTCACGGTATGCAAGGATCTCATCCCAGTTTTTGATCTGGTCCTTGTACTTGTCAAGATATGGGTGTTCCGGAGAAACAACCATGTAAGTAACGCCGAATAATGTGTCGCATCTTGTTGTATAGATACGAAGCTTATCCTCGGTATCTTTGATCCGGAAATCCACTTCAGCACCTGTGGAACGTCCGATCCAGTTTTTCTGAGATACTTTAACGCGCTCGATATAATCGACATCATTTAAGCCTTCGATCAGTTTGTCTGCATACTCCGTGATTTTGAGCATCCACTCACTTTTTACCTTGCGGACAACCGGAGCGCCGCAACGCTCACACACACCGTTTACAACTTCCTCGTTGGCAAGACCAACCTTACAGGAAGTACACCAGTTGATTGGCATCTCTTTTTTATAGGCAAGACCTGCCTTAAATAACTTCAGGAAGATCCACTGTGTCCATTTGTAGTAGTTCGGATCCGTGGTATTGATCTCACGATCCCAGTCAAATGAATATCCAAGAGAATGCAGCTGATCCTTAAAATGCTTTACATTATTTTCAGTAACAATCTTGGGATGAATCTTATTCTTGATCGCATAGTTTTCCGTCGGCAGACCAAAAGCATCCCATCCCATTGGATAAAGCACGTTGTATCCCTGCATTCTTCTCTTACGTGCAACAATATCAAGCGCTGTATACGGTCTTGGATGGCCTACATGAAGTCCCTGTCCTGACGGATATGGGAACTCGACCAATGCATAATATTTCGGCTTCGTGTAATCATTGGTTGCAGCAAAAGCCTTCTCGTCATCCCAGACTTTCTGCCACTTCTTCTCGACCACTTTGTGGTTGTAAACTTCTGACATAATATCCTCCTTCTATTCCAAAGCATTCATGTGTACAAAACACGATAACTGTATCTGCAAATTCCAAATTATTTCCTGATACAGTAAAAAAACTTCGTCTCTATTCAAGAGACGAAGTCATAACTCCGTGGTACCACTCTGCTTCGCATTTAAAATAAATACGCACTCATAATCTTATATCGACGATCAACCGTCCGGACCTACACAACAACCATCTTCAATCCGGCTGCTCCAAGGTGAGTTCAGATCATAAGTCTACTGCCTCGCACCAACCGGCAGATCTCTGTAAAAACCGCAGATCCTACTATTCCTCTTCTTCGCATTCTCTGTATGAATTGCATAAATAACAGAATCATTCTATCATAGATCCCGCTTTTGTCAACACATTTGAAAAATTTTACGACCCAAGTATAGGAAGAATTTTATAACTCAAGATAAAAAAGGCTCCGACAAACGCCGGAGCCTTCGTATGTACCTGATTAGTTGTTGATAAGCTTATCGTTCTCGTTATTCCAGCTGTACAGCTTACGAATTTCCTCGCCAACCTTCTCTGAAGGATGCTCAGAAGCAAGCTTTCTCATAGCCTTGAAATGAACCTGACGTCCTGCCGGAGACATATCCAATAAGAATTCCTTAGCAAATGTACCATCCTGAATATCAGTAAGAATCTGCTTCATAGCCTTCTTTGTCTCAGCTGTAACAATCTTAGGTCCTGTAATGTAATCACCATACTCTGCTGTGTTAGAGATAGAATATCTCATTCCTGCGAAACCTGACTGGTAGATTAAGTCTACAATCAGCTTCATCTCATGAATACACTCAAAGTATGCGTTTCTTGGATCATAACCAGCCTCGCAAAGTGTTTCGAAACCAGCCTGCATAAGAGCACATACACCACCGCAAAGAACTGCCTGCTCACCAAAGAGGTCGGTCTCTGTCTCTGTACGGAATGTTGTCTCAAGAAGTCCGGCTCTTGCTCCACCGATTCCAAGACCATATGCAAGTGCAAGGTCAAGTGCCTTACCTGTTGCATCCTGCTCTACAGCTACAAGACAAGGAGTTCCCTTTCCAGCCTGATACTCAGAACGTACTGTATGACCAGGAGCCTTAGGAGCGATCATTGTTACATCGACATCCTTTGGTGGCTTGATGCATCCAAAGTGAATATTGAAACCATGTGCAAACATTAACATGTTGCCTGGCTCAAGGTTTGGCTCGATATCCTTCTTGTACATATCAGCCTGTAACTCATCATTGATAAGGATCATGATGATATCTGCCTTCTTAGCTGCCTCTGCAGCAACGTATACTTTAAAGCCCTGCTCCTCGGCTCTCTTCCAAGACTTGCTGCCTTCGTAGAGACCGATAATGACATCACAGCCTGAATCCTTTAAGTTCAAAGCATGTGCATGTCCCTGGCTACCATAACCAATGATTGCGATTGTCTTACCCTCTAATAAAGAAAGGTTACAATCTTCCTGATAGAAAATTCTTGCTTCTGACATATTATTGTCCTCCTAAAATATATACTTTAAATAAATTAAGTAGCTTAATCTAAAAACTTAACATCGTCTGAACCTCTTGTTAAGCCTGTGATTCCGGTCCTTGCAAGTTCCAGAATCTCATATCCGTCAAGCAGATCCAAGAATGCATCCAGCTTATCCTGATGTCCGACCAGTTCGATCACCATCGAATCATGGGTGACATCCACGATCTTACCGTGGAAAATCTCGGTAACATTCATAATTGGCTGACGCTGTGTATCCTTTGCCAAAATCTTGACCATAATCAGTTCCCGTGTAACGGAGGAACCCGGTTCAAGTTTCTTGATATCCAAAACATCTTCCAACTTTTCAAGCTGCTTCTCAATCTGTTCCAGAATCTGTTCCTCACCACTCGCCACGATCGTAATTCTTGTATACTTCGGATCCGCGGTCACACCGGATGAAAAACTGTCGATATTGTAGCCTCTGCGGCTGAACAATCCTGATATGCGACTTGTAACGCCTGGATTGTTTTCAACTAAAAGAGATAATGCTTGTCTTCTCATATGAAAACCTTCTACTTTCTTTGCGTTTACTAGATAATAATACTATAATCTGAATTTGTCAAGCAGTATATTTATTATAACTACAAGTTATATATCGAATAACTCCAAACTATTCTTATCCGTTCATTTTATGACGGTTTCAGCAATCAGCATATAAAATAATTCCACATATACATCATCTGCCGCACATCACGGAAAACTCTTGATCACGCCATTGTAATACTGCATGATCAAAAGTGCATCCACCAGATCAACCGTTCCGTTTTTATTGACATCGGCAACGGTCTTCTGCTCCTCCATAAAATACCGCACTTTGTTATAATACTGCACAATATACAAAGCATCAACCAGATCAATCTTTTTATTTCCGTTGATATCCCCCATCATCGCCGGCTCAAGCTTAAACGTAACCTTAGAAGTCGCTCCGGTTGTCACAAAAGCACTCTCATCCTGATCCTTCACATTCTCGACGGAAATCTTTACCATATCGGTAACCGTCGTGCTCGTCTGCGATGTCCCGCCTGATTTAACCGGTGCAAAATTCACAGTAAACAGTCCACCGATATTTTTCACTTCCTGCGTAGCCTTCATATGCGTAACGACTTTGCCTCCACCGGCTTCTGTTGAATACGAAACTACGGAGACAATATTTTTTAATGAGGATGCAACCGAAACAGATTGATAGGTAAGTTTTGTTTTATCAAACTCAACAACCAGATCCAGACTTAAGAACCCCTCATTGGTCGTACACGAAACCGGAACCGGAATCGTTGATCCCGCCACACTCACATCCTGGGATGTAAGTACCATTTTCTTTGTCTTCGTATTCTTAAGCCGAAGCCCGAGGCCGGACTGGTAGGTAACCGTGTCACTACTTTCATTTGTCTTATATACCATTGGATTATTCAGCTTGATATCCGTTAATTCTGTTGCTTTCTTTACAACAAGACGGATAGAAAGCACCACGCCTTTGGCATCTTCCGGAAGTGTTACCGCCTTGTTTCCTCGCCAGCGCACTTCGATACTCTTATCGGATGGTGAGTAAGATGCGATCCAACTTCCCTGATTATTCTCATCATTTGGAATATAATTGCAGGGAGTAAGTTCTCCCGCCTCAAGAGTTTCAAACACATCGGTATCATATACCAGTTCTCCACGAAATCCGTACGTTGGTGTGTTATGAACAGCGAACTTAACCTCGACTTCGTCTCCTTTATTAAGTGATGTCGAACTGCTTGTTATCTCAAAAATCTTGTCGTCTGTAATATCGGTTTTCTTTTCCGCAACCACATCCGTCGTGGTCGCAGCCTGCGAAGCAACAGGCAAACCACTCGTTGCAAACAGTCCTCCAACCAAGATATATGTAATGATCTTTTGTAATCTTCCCCAACAAAAATTCATATGCTATAACGCTCCCTTGCTTACGCCTATATAAATTTATCGTATCATTCCCATGCGAAAAAGGCAAGCTTTTCCTAGATTGCCTGTTCTCTTTCATTCCTTTGGTCTTGTTCATTCCTGCATTACCGACATTTGCATTTACGTTTATCGGATAGTGTTTTAACCCAATAAATAAGCAGAATCATTTGTGATCCTGCTCATCATTCATCTATGCTTCTTTTAATTCCCTCTTGTATTTATAATAGGTGTTCCTTGCAAGTCCTATCATTCTCATGCATTCAACATCTGACAATTGCCCATCAAAATCTTTACTATATTTTCTGATCTGCTTCTTTGCTTCAATGGATTTCTTTGTGATCAACTTGGCTCCCGGCTTCTGCCCAATCTGCTTACCATTCAACCGTGCCGTAGCTATCCCCTCTTTGGTTCGCTGATGCAAATCATCTACTTCCTTCTGTGCCTGCTCAAATGCAATCTTAATCTGCTCCTTTGCTAAAGTCATCAGATACTTATTAATGCCCTCAAGAATATAATCAACATTCGTCCCTGTCAATGACACATTATTCTGTAACGCGCTTTTGTAAGTGGCGGTATTTATATGCGGTTCTTTAAGAAAGACAAGCTCTACTCCCTTAGTATACAATTCCTCATACAATGCGAATCCTTCATCTGAATCTCTACTCATTCTTGATACAGAATCAAATACAATCGTGTCTCCAGCTTTTATCCTTTTATATAGTTTATTCCATTCCGGACGATTCAATGTCGTACCGCTATAAGCTTCCGTTACAATAACCGCCGTGTTATATTCAGCTCTAATGTTTCTGATCTGTCTTTCAATACTTTGCTGCTTTGTACTGATTCTGCAATAACCATATATACACATACTCACCGCTCCTTACAGTATCATTTTTGTCGTTCGTTATTTTTGATACCATAATTATATGTCTTATTATTATTATTATTGTTGTCAACATGTTTTAATACTATTCACTCATACATTACTTTTGATACTACAAATCAAACATTTAATTGTAAAATAAAACCTGGTATGCTAGAATACAGTATAGGAACAATTGTGTTGCAGGGTGGCTGACCTCTATTTTATTTTACATAGAATGGGGGTGGTGCTGATGAACAAGAGATTTGATTTTAAAGACCTCATGACCTTTGGTCTGTTCATTCTTGCATTACTGACATTCGTATTTACGTTTATCAGATAATGTTTTAGAGCATAGAAAAACCACCCCAAAAACTTTGACTGAGTACTAGGGTGGATTTTCTAACTAGATTTACGAGGTCAACCACTTGTGGGCAATTGTTCCTCTTTTATTTACCTTAACTATAACACGACACATTCAAAAAAACAAGTAGCATTATCAACCGTATAGCGAATTGTCAACATAATATGCTCTGCATATTTTGAACACTGTTTAAATACACATTGCAATTACCAAGTGCTTGAATATGCTTCATTTACATATATTTTGTAATTACTCGGATAAATTGTCTCGTAATCACTGTCATACGGATAATCAAAAGAAATATAATCAACGCTTCCATCTTTCAAACAGTCCGCATATGTATAGTCATATCCAACGGCATTATTTTCCGCATCATAAAACACGACAGCAATCTTAACAAATTCATAATCCATTCCAGAATTGTTGAAAACCTCCGAAGTTATATTGTCAGCCCCTCTATTGGATTCAATATCAACTCCGCTTACCTTAGATTTTTCATAACTTGCCTTGCTAACAGAAAGAGTAATTTTAAAGTCATCATACGGAACATAATCGTAATCCGCATTTGTTGGAGCAGAAAAGAATAATGCGCACTCTTTCCCGCTTTCAAAAGCCCTAGTGAAATCGCTAGATGTATCTATCATTCTTCCGTTCGAGAAATAAACAAGCTTTGCGTCAATATCAACCATTACTTCATTATTGTTTTTCAATATCGCCACAACACCTTTTTCTGTGTCTTTCAACGTTACAGAAACATTCTTTGTTGCTTCGCTTGCACTAAATTTATGTTTTACCGTAACCTTGCAAGAAAGCGTTTTCTTACCAACTTTAGCCTTGATCGTTGCAGTTCCAGATGATATTGCAGTAACAGTACCGCCTTTGCTTACCTTTGCAACGCTTGGCTTGGTTGAGCTCCATTTAACTTTTGAATTTGTTCCGTAAACTTTCAATTTCTGTGTTTTTCCAACGTCAAGCGAAATTGCCTTCTTGTTTAATTTGATAGTTGCCGCCTGCGCAACAATCTGTGTCCCCTCCGCAAGTTGAAATGGAATCGCCGAAATCAAAACGGCAAACGCCAACCCCATTGCTACCAATATTCTTTTTGTTCGTTTCATAATAACGCCCCTTTCCCTTGTGATACATTGACTATACCACAAGGGAATCAGAGTGTCTACATTTATACCGGATATGGAGATCTTCCGGTACGATCAAAATATTCTTTTGCGCTTTGCCGTGTGCTATCAAAGATAACTTTTCCGTCAAGTGAAATCTGAATCGGTCGATTGTTGCCTGCACTTGTCTTTATAAGTGGCTGAATTGTCACGCGTCGAATTATAGTTCCCACCTACGGCAGCTTTTCCGCAGATTAATTCCGACATCTCCTTTTTACCGTCTATCTTAACGTGCTGTTTTTTACGGCACGTTTTTATCTGCCCTATTGACCATT
>OBLI01000048.1_pt1 | contig 115108 bp, 114 predicted proteins | sample 1519701 | NCBI WGS metagenome assembly OBLI01 (sample SAMEA3663005, study PRJEB22513) | pig gut metagenome | biome: pig gut; feature: pig-associated habitat; material: faeces | place: France | collected 2012
TCCAAGTTCCAGCACTATTTGGGCTCATATCCCGAACCAGTTTCGCAATTACCTACTCTTGCTTTATCATATGAGAAAGAATCTATCTGGATGCAATCAGTTTGCAGATTGGATTTCCGGCCAAAGAAAATTTTTCTTCGTATTCCGTCATAATATTGCCATTATTCATTTGTTCATTATGATGGAGGTCATAAGTCCATGCAAGAAGCTTCCATCCGGCTTCTTTTATCTCTTCCAGAGAAAAATCGAACAGATCCTTATTATCTGTCTTGAATTCAATGGTGCCTTGCCTGGATAAAATTTCATCGTAACGTTTCAGGAACTGACGGGAAGTGAGTCTTCGTTTGGCGTGTCTTTCTTTTGGCCAGGGATCAGAAAAATTCAGATAGATTTTCTCTATCTCCTGAGTGGTGAAAATAAGAGGCAATTCTCTTGCGTCCATTCTTACAAAGAATACATTGGGAAGGCGTGTTCCTTTGTTTTCTCGTTCTTCCATTTTCTGAAGAGCGCGAAGCAGGACACTGTCATACATTTCAAAACCGATATAATTGATTTGAGGATTCTGTTTTGCCAGATCCATGAGAAAACGTCCTTTGCCCATACCGACTTCAATGTGAATGGGATTGGTGTTTTCAAAAAGTTCTTTCCAGTGTCCTTTCTGGTCAACAGGATTATGAATGACATAGGAGCTTTCGGAAATAGCATCTTTTGCTCCGGGTATATTTCTTAAACGCATGTGTAGTTCCAGCCTTTCTGTTTGAATAGTTATGTAAACAAGTATAATGAAAGTGGAAAAATTTGTCAAATTAAAGAGTTGGAAAATAGATGGAAATGTAAAAAGCATATAAAAATAGACAAAAAACATAGGATATATTTATGATAATTGTATAGTTTCTTGAAAAAATAATATAAATTCCTATGGATTTTTTTGAAAAATGGTGTATGATAATAAAGGGATAAAGGAGGAGCATATATGGATGATGTGATCAGCAAACTTGCAGAAATAGAAGCAGCTGCATCTAGGATTATGGAAAATGTGGCTGAACAGAAAAAAGTCCTTTCTCTGGAAAATGAAGAGAAAATGAAGGCGTTTGATGAGGAGACAGACAAGGAAACAGAAAAGAAGTTGAATAAAATAAAAAGTGAGCTTCAGATTCATATGGAAAAAGAACTGGAGGAGCAGAGAAAGAAAACAGAAGAAGTTCTTGAAAAGATGGAAGAACATTATCGTCAACGTGCGGGAAAGATGGCCCGGGAGTTGTATGACAAAATATTAAGGATGTGATATTATGGGAACTCTGTTATCTTACAGTGGTCTTTCAACGAAAATCCGGGCGATGCAGAGTCAGCTTATGACCAAGAAGCAGTATCAGGAAATTTCTCAGATGGAGTCCGTATCTCAGATTGTAGCTTATTTAAAGAAACAGCCGGGATTTGCCAGACTGTGGGCAGATCTGGATGAGAATGCGCTTCATCGAGGCGATATCGAGAAGCTTCTTACACATACGATTCATCAGAATTTTGCCAAAGTCTATAAATTTGCAAATCCGTCTCAGAGGACCTTTATGGATCTGTATTTTAAGCGATATGAGATTGCAATTATGAAAGACTGTCTGAGAAAAGTTTTTGATGGAAGTGGTGAAGGTCTGGATTTGTCCATTTTTAAAGAGTTTTTTGATAAACATTCCCGATTGAACATTGACCGACTTTCCGGATCGGCAACAGTGGAGGAATTTGTAAATGGTCTGAAAGGGACAGAATACTATCGGCCTCTTTCCAAAATCAGTCAGGAATACAAGCCACTTCTTTTTGATTATGGTATGGCTCTTGATCAGTATTACTTTGCTAATATCTGGTCAGTGAAAGAAAAACTGTTTAAAAAGAGAGATTTGGAAGAAATTATAAAAGCTTATGGAAATAAGTTTGATATGCTGAATTTGCAGTGGATCTACCGCTCAAAGAAATATTACCATATGGCACCGGCGGATATTTATGCGCTGCTGATTCCTGTGCGTTACAAGCTTTCTGCAAAAGTGACAGCAGCACTGGTAGAAGCCCCGGATGAAACAGATTTCCGGAGGGTGCTTGATACTACAGCATACAAAAAGCGTTATCCGGAACTGACACCGGATAAGCTGGAAGAATACTACAATCGGAATCTGAGAAATATTCTGGAGTCTGAGTCAAGAAAATATCCACATTCTGTAATTATGATTTATTCTTATTTATATCATAAGGAGCATGAAGTGGATTGTCTTACGACAGCAATTGAGTGTGTGCGTTATGGCCTGTCTCCAGCTGAGACAATGGAATATATTCAAAGAAATTAACCTCGGAGGTAGCAAATATGATTGAGAAAATGAAATTCTTAAGCATGACCGGTCCGAAGGCTGATATTGACCGAGTTGTCAATCAATACCTGGCCAAGTATGAAATCCATTTGGAGAATGCTATGGCTCAGCTCTCGCAGGTGCAGAATCTGTCCCCGTATATACAGATTAATCCGTATAAGGAACTGCTTGGGCAGGCAGAGGAATTTGCGGGACTTCTGGAACATACGGATAAGATTCCATTAAGGAATCTTTCTCTGGAAGAAGCGGCAGCATTGATCGATCGGCTTGGAAGTCAGATGGCGGAGCTAAATGCAGAACGTGAGGAATTGAATACGCAGAGAAAAGCAGTTGTGGAGGATCTGAATAAGATCAGCCCATTTCTGAAACTGCCGGAGGATATTGACAAACTTGTGCATTATCGTTTTATACAGGTGCGATTCGGACGAATTCCAAAAGAATACTATGAGAAGTTCAAAACATATGTTTATGAAAATCTGAATGCATGGTTTTATCCATCTCATGAAGATGAATATGTATGGGGAGTTTATTTTGTTCCCTGGACCAGAATGGAGGAAGTAGATGCGGTATTTTCTTCCTTACATTTTGAAAGGGTTTACCTGAAGAAAGATTATTATAAAGGAACCCCTCAGCAGGTATATGATAAGCTGAAAGAAGAATTGAGTATGATAGACAGAAATATGGAATCCTGTCAGAAAGAAGCTTCTGCAATTCTGGAGAAGGAGTCTTCTGCAATTCTTTCAGCAAGGGAAGTGTTGAGCACGCTTTCTTCTAATTTTGATGTGCGTAAGGTGGCAGCCTGTGTGAAAGAACATCAAGAGACGTTTTATATTTTGTGTGGATGGATGACAGAAAAGGATGCCAAGTCTTTTGAAAAGGAAATTGAAAATGATTCCAAACTGTTTTGCATTATAGAAGACGACAGGCATCATGTGAATGTGAAACCGCCTACAAAGCTGAAAAATCCGAAAATTTTTAAGCCTTTTGAAATGTATGTAAAAATGTACGGACTTCCTGCGTACAACGAGATCGATCCTACGATTTTTGTGGCACTGACGTATTCGTTTATTTTTGGAGCCATGTTTGGAGATGTAGGACAGGGACTGATTCTTGTGATTGGCGGATTTATTCTTTATAAAGTGAAACATATGGATCTGGCAGCAATTATCGGAATGGCTGGAATCTTTTCCGTATTCTTTGGATTTATGTTCGGAAGTTTGTTTGGGTTTGAAGATATTCTTCCGGCAATCTGGCTGAAGCCGACAGAAGCTATGACGGCAGTTCCAGGTCTCGGAAATATGAATACCGTATTTGTAGTGGCAATCGTATTCGGTATGTTTCTGATTCTTGCTACGATGATCCTGAATATCATCAATGCATTACGCAGCAAAGATGTGGAGAATATCGTTTTTAGTCAAAATGCAGTCAGTGGTCTGGTATTTTACGGTGCGCTTACCGTTACAATCCTTCTGTTTCTTACAGGACATACAATTCCGGCAGCGGGTGTTCTTGGGGTTATGTTTGGAATTCCGCTGATTCTTATTCTGTTAAAAGAACCTCTTACAAGGATCGTAGAGAAAAAGAACCCTGCAATTGAAGGGGGAAAGGCCATGTTTTTTGTACAGAGCTTTTTTGAATTGTTTGAGGTTATGCTGAGCTATCTGTCAAATACATTGTCTTTCGTGCGTATCGGTGCGTTTGCAGTCAGTCATGCAGCTATGATGGGAGTCGTTCTTATGCTTGCAGGTGCAGAAGACGGAGGTACAATCAACTGGCTGGTAATCATTCTTGGCAACGCCTTTGTGAGTGCAATGGAAGGACTGATTGTGGGAATTCAGGTTCTGCGTCTGGAATACTATGAAATGTTCAGTCGTTTTTATAAAGGAGACGGACGTGAGTTCAAACCATTTTTGAAACAGAGAAAAATAAAATAATAATATAAAAAAGGGATTTAAGGAGGAATAATATTATGACAGCAATGATTCAAATCACAATCGCAGCAGCTCTGATTCTGAGCATTATCGTACCATTTGGTGCATTTTTTCTGGGGGAGAAAAACAAAAAACGTTATAAAACGTCACTGGGAATTAATTGTTTCTTCTTCTTTGGAACACTGTTCGTGGCAAGCCTGACGATGCTGGGTGGTACATTAAGTGTAAATGCGGCAGCAGAGGGTGCACAGGCAGGTCTTGCAACCGGTCTTGGTTATATCGGTGCAGCTCTGGTTACTGGTCTTTCCGGTATCGGTTCCGGTATCGCAGTAGCAAGTTCTGCAAGTGCAGCACTTGGAGCAATCAGTGAAGATGGTTCTCTGTTTGGTAAATCTATGATTTTTGTAGCTATGGCAGAAGGTATCGCTCTGTATGGTCTGATTATTTCATTTATGATTTTAGGACGACTTGGTTAAAAATAACCGGAAAGTGACGGATTCTTATGAAGATGTTTTTGATCAGCGATAATATTGACACCTATACCGGCATGAGGCTTGCCGGTATAGAAGGTGTTGTGGTACATGAAAGAGAAGAACTCAAAAAAGCACTGGAGAATGCCATTTCAGACAAAGAAAATGGAATTATACTGCTGACAGAGAAATTCGGCAGAGAATTCCCGGACATTATTGATGATGTCCGTTTGAATCACAGACTTCCTCTGCTTGTTGAGATTCCTGACCGACATGGAACCGGTCGGGCTCCTGACTTTATTATATCTTATGTAAATGAAGCAATTGGACTCAAACTGTAAATCAAAGTTAGAAGGTGAACGACATGACAACGGAAGAAAAGCTGCAGCATTTTTATGATGTATCCATGGACAGTGCAAGGGAAGAATCCCAGAAGGAACTGGACAGTTACAGAGAAACCCTTGCCCGGATGCTGGCAGAACATAAAGAAGAAAAAACCAAAAGCGCAGCCGAACGGCTGAAACTGGAATCTGAAAATGCAAAACGCGAAATCAATAAAGCATTGTCTGCAGAGCAGATTCACATTAAGAGACGTCTTTCAAAGAAACAGCAGGAATTAAGAGAAAAACTGTTTGTAGATGTTAAGGATAAATTGGAAGTATTTATGGCAAGTCCGGAATATGTAAACTGGATAGAAGAAAAAATTCGGGAAGCAAAAAAAGTTGCAGGAGAGAATGAGGTGGAAATTTATTTGACACCGGCAGATGAGGGTATTGCAAAATCGGTAACTGCGACGACAGGAATTCCTGTTCTTCTTTCCGAAACGCCGTTTATGGGTGGAATGAAAGCAGTGATTCCAGATAAAAATATTTTAATTGACCACACATTTTCAAGTCTGTTTGAAAGTGCAAAAGAAGAATTTAATTTTAACGGAGGGCTGCTGAATGAATAAAACAGGTGTTATTTATGGCATCAATGGCCCTGTCATTTATCTGAAGGGAAATACAGGTTTCAAAATGTCTGAAATGGTATATGTGGGAAAAGAAAATCTTGTGGGTGAGGTAATTGCCCTGACAAAAGATACGACTACCGTTCAGGTGTTTGAAGAGACCAGTGGTCTGAAACCGGGGGAAACAGTCACTGCAACAGGAGATGCGATTTCTGTTACTTTAGGCCCGGGCATTCTGGATAACATTTTTGATGGAATCCAGCGTCCTCTTTCTGTTATCGCAGAACAGTCGGGAAAATATATTTCCCGAGGTATGCAGGTGGATTCTCTCGATACAGAAAAAAAATGGGATGTAAAGATGGTTTTAAAAGAAGGCACAGAGGTACATGGCGGTACAGTTTTTGCAACGACCCAGGAAACGCCTTCTATTGTGCATAAATCTATGGTTCCTCCTTATGTAGAGGGAACGCTTATTAAGATCGTGGCGGATGGTTCTTATACAGTCAATGAGGTTCTGGGGACAGTGCTGCAGGCAGATGGTACGGAATATCCCCTGAAGCTGGCACAGAAATGGCCAATCCGTATTCCAAGACCTACCAGTAAACGATATCCGGCTACGGTTCCTCTTGTGACTGGACAGCGTATTTTGGATACCTTGTTCCCTATTGCAAAAGGAGGAACTGCAGCAGTACCGGGAGGATTTGGTACAGGAAAGACTATGACACAGCATCAGATCGCCAAATGGTCGGATGCAGATATTATTGTATATATTGGATGTGGAGAGCGTGGCAACGAAATGACACAGGTTCTTGAAGATTTTTCAAAGCTTCATGATCCCAAAACAGGAAATGCACTGATGGCACGTACTACATTGATTGCCAATACCTCAAATATGCCGGTGGCAGCCCGTGAGGCATCGATTTACACAGGAATTACCCTTGCAGAGTATTACAGAGACATGGGATATGATGTGGCAATCATGGCAGATTCTACTTCACGATGGGCAGAAGCTTTACGTGAATTGTCAGGACGTCTGGAGGAAATGCCGGCTGAAGAAGGTTTCCCGGCGTATCTTGCTTCCCGGTTGTCAGCATTTTACGAGAGAGCGGGAATGATGCAGAATCTCAATGGTACAGAAGGTTCCGTATCGATTATCGGAGCGGTATCTCCTCAGGGAGGCGATTTTTCTGAACCGGTGACTCAGAATACCAAACGATTTGTCCGTTGTTTCTGGGGATTGGATAAATCGCTTGCTTATGCCCGTCATTTCCCGGCGATTCACTGGCTGACAAGTTATAGTGAATATCTGAATGATCTGGCACATTGGTACGGGGAACATGTATCTCCGAAATTTGTAGAAGACAGAAATAAGATTATGGCTATTCTCAATCAGGAAAGCAGTCTTATGGAAATTGTTAAACTGATCGGAAGTGATGTACTTCCAGATGATCAGAAACTTACACTGGAAATTGCACGTGTGATTCGTCTGGGATTTCTTCAGCAGAATGCATTCCATCCGGATGACACCTGTGTATCTCTGGAAAAACAGTTTAAAATGATGGAAGTTATTCTTTATCTGAATCAGAAATGCAGAAGTCTGATTGCTATGGGAATGCCGATGTCGGTGCTGAGAAGTGAAAATATTTTTGAAAAAGTCATTTCCATCAAGTATGATGTGCCAAATAATAAACTGGAAATGATGGATGATTATATGAAAGCAGTCGATGGTTTTTATGACGCTGTCATGGAAAAAAATGCATAAGGAGGGAACGATATGGCAATTGAATATCTTGGCTTAAGTGAAATTAACGGCCCTCTTGTTGTGCTGGAAGGGGTGCAGGACGCCGCTTTTGATGAAATTGTTGAATTCAAGATGGATGACGGCACAAAAAAAATCGGTCGTATTGTAGAAGTGTATGAAGATAAAGCAGTGATTCAGGTATTCGAGGGAACAGAAAATATGTCTCTTTTGAATACGCATACAAAATTAACAGGACATCCAATGGAAGTAGAGGTGTCTCCGGATATTCTGGGAAGAACCTTTAATGGAATCGGAAAGCCGATAGACGGGCTTGGATCTGTGATTCCGGAACGGAGACTGAATATTAACGGTCTTCCGTTAAACCCCGTAACAAGAGAATATCCCAGAAACTTTATTCAAACAGGTATTTCTGCCATTGATGGACTGACAACATTGATTCGTGGACAGAAACTGCCTATATTCTCAGGAAACGGTCTTCCTCATGACCAGCTTGCTGCGCAGATTGTAAAGCAGGCATCTCTTGGCGGGGACGGTGATGAGAAATTTGCCATTGTTTTTGCAGCAATGGGTGTAAAATATGATGTGGCAGAATTTTTCCGCAGAACCTTTGAGGAGAGCGGTGTAGCAGATCATGTGGTGATGTATCTGAATCTGGCGAATGACCCGGTGGTAGAACGTTTGATTACACCTAAAGTAGCTCTTACAGCAGCAGAGTATCTTGCATTTGAAAAAGGGATGCACATTCTTGTTATTCTTACTGATATTACATCTTTTGCAGAGGCTATGCGAGAAGTTTCTTCTTCCAAAGGGGAGATTCCGTCCCGAAAAGGTTATCCCGGTTACCTGTACAGTGAACTGGCAACACTTTATGAACGTGCCGGTATTGTACGTGGCGGAACCGGATCTGTTACACAGATTCCGATTCTTACTATGCCAAATGACGATATTACACATCCGATTCCGGATCTTACGGGATACATTACAGAAGGGCAGATCGTTCTGGAACGTCAGCTTCATGGGCAGGCAATTTATCCGCCGATTAATGTACTTCCTTCTCTGTCCCGTCTGATGAAGGATGGAATCGGAGAAGGATACACAAGAGAAGATCATCAGGATGTAGCAAATCAGCTGTTTTCCTGCTATGCAAAAGTGGGAGATGCAAGAGCTCTTGCATCGGTTATCGGTGAAGATGAGCTGTCTCCTCTTGATAAAAGATATCTGGAATTCGGAAATGCTTTCGAGCATCGGTTTGTAGGACAGGGACCGGATGAGAACCGTACCATTCAGGAAACATTGGATCTTGGATGGAAACTTCTTGGAATGATTCCAAGAGAAGAACTTGACCGTATTGATACAAAGATACTGGATAAATATTATCATCCGGAACAGGAAGAACAATTAGAGAGAGGATGATGTTATGGATCCGAATACCTTCCCTACTAAGGGTAATCTGATACTGGCAAAAAATTCTCTGGCATTGTCCCGGCAGGGCTTTGACCTGATGGATAAAAAGCGGAATATCCTGATTAAAGAATTAATGGATCTGATCGATCAGGCAAAAGATATTCAGTCTCAGATTGACATTACTTTCCGTACGGCCTATGCAGCGCTGCAGAAGGCAAATATGGATATCGGAATCAGCTATGTGCAGGAAATTTCCAGAACAGTTCCTGTGGAAAATTCTATCCGGATCAAAACAAGAAGTGTTATGGGAACAGAAATTCCGCTTGTGCAGGCAGATGCGTCTTCTGGCGCACCTACGTATGCTTATTATGGGACAAAAGCGTCCTTGGATGAAGCAAAAGCAGCTTTTGAAAAGGTGAAACAACTGACGATTCGGCTTTCAGCAGTAGAGAATTCTGCATATCGATTGGCGGTAAACATCAAGAAAACGCAGAAACGTGCCAATGCACTGAAGAACATTACAATTCCACGATATGAGGAATTGACAAAGTCAATCAGCAATGCGTTGGAAGAAAAAGAAAGAGAAGAATTCACCCGACTTAAGGTGATCAAGAGAATGCAGGGAAAATAATCCTATGAAAACCCGAAGGACGTTTGCTTCATGAATGAAATACCATAAGACCATTTATTTTGAATAAAGAGTAAAATTTGTTAAAATAGCAGGTATGTATAGAGAGACACATACCTGCTATTTTACTTTATAAATATGAGAACGCAAAAGAAAACAGAACATTTCAGAAGCCGATTTCATAAATTATAATGTAATATCAAATAATTAATTGAAGGAGTTTTCCTAATGTCAAACGAAATGCAAAAACCAAGACCGCCGAAACAACATGTTCATGAAGTGCAGGGAAGTGTGAGGGTTGCGGGATGCTGTGAATATGCGCATAATCATCGCTTTGCAATTGTATCCGGGGAAGCAATCCCCTGTGATGGAACACACGTACACGAGATTCGATTTTCCACTGATTCCTGTAATGGACATTATCATAAATTCTGCGGAACATCTGGTCCCGCTATTGAAGTAGGGTGCGGAAGACATGTGCATTTTCTGAAGGATGTTACTTCTGTGGATGGAATGCCGGCACATAAACACGAGTTCATGGCAGCAACTCTGATTGAAGATCCTACCTGTGAACGATAATCACAGGTACCAGTTACTTGCATAGGATAATTGTAAAGAGTTAAGCAGAGCGTTTGAGATATGAATTGTGATCACGGACCGTGTCCGTATCTGGTAAATATGGAACAAATAACGGTAGAAAATACAAATTTTCGTACGGCTGTCTGGACTGGATGTAATCTGCAGATGACACGAATGTGTATTCCTCCATGTGGAGAAATCGGATTGGAAATTCATGAGGATACGGATCAGTTTATTCAGGTAGTACGTGGGAAAGCAGTGGCAAAAATGGGAAAATGTAAAAATCAGCTCGATTTACTGTACAAAGAACCAGAAGAGATGCTGAAATGGAAGAATATAAATAAAGGAGAATCAGGCAAGGGCTCATTCAGAGCTCTGCCTGATTTTCTTTTTTGCTGATTTTACAAAAAATTTACAAAAAAATAGAGAGATTGGGAAAGAATAGTGGTAAAACAGGCAAACCTTTGAAAATGTAAAACCAGCAGCAGGAAATGCTTTGTTTTTTTAACGTGATTTTAACAAAAGAAAGATTTTGTATTTTACCTGTTTCCTTCATACTGTAATTCGTAACAAGGAAATACAAAAAAGTAAAAAAATGAAAAGGAAAAAAGGAGAATAAAAGAATATGAAGAAAAAATTAGCAGTACTGGTATTGACAGGAATTATGGCACTTGGAATGACTGCATGTGGAGGCAGCACAGATTCAGGTAATGCTTCTGATACAAATACAGAAGCTGATGCAACTACAGAAACGGATACCACTACAGAAGCTGATACAAATGCAGGCGACTGGGACAGTACAAGAGATATTACAGTGGTTTCCAGAGAAGACGGTTCTGGTACAAGAGGTGCTTTTATTGAACTGTTTGGTATTCAGGAAGAAGTAGACGGTGAGAAAGTAGATATGACAACAGAAGAAGCAAATATTACAAACAGTACTTCTGTTATGATGTCTACAGTGGCACAGGATGAATACAGCATCGGTTATATTTCTCTTGGATCTCTGGATGATACTGTGAAAGCTCTGAAGATTGACGGCACAGAAGCAACAGCAGACAACATCAAAGCAGGCACTTACAAAATTTCCAGACCTTTTAATATTGCAGTAAAAGAAGGACTCAGTGATGCAGCACAGGATTTTGTCAATTTTATTCTGAGTACAGAAGGACAGGAAGTGGTAGCAGATAATAAATACATTCCGCTTGATGATACACAGGCATATGCTTCAAATGGTGCTTCCGGAAAGGTAGTAGTTGCAGGATCTTCTTCTGTATCTCCGGTAATGGAGAAACTGAAAGAAGCGTATGCAAGTGCAAACAGTAATGTGGAAATTGAAATTCAGACAAGTGATTCTACAACTGGTATGCAGAATACCATAGACGGAGTATGCGAAATCGGTATGGCATCCAGAGAATTGAAAGATTCTGAACTGGAACAGGGACTTACTCCTACAGTTATTGCACTTGATGGAATTGCAGTCGTTGTAAATAATGACAATCCAACGGATGATATGACTTCTGATCAGGTAAAATCTATCTTTACAGGTGATGTTCTTACATGGGAGGATGCGCTGAATTAAGCGCTTCTCTTAGTGTAGCTTATACTATAAGCAGAGAAAAATCTGAGAGGATCAATAATTATGAAAAAACATAAAGAACAGATTATGCAGGCAGTCTTTTTTTTGGCTGCCTGCGCATCCATACTGGCAGTTGCTCTGATTTGTCTGTTTTTGTTTGTAAACGGTATTCCGGCTATGAAAGAAATCGGACTTTTTAAATTCCTTCTCGGTACCAGATGGAAACCGGGCAACAATATTTATGGTATTCTTCCTATGATCATGGGAAGTATCTATGTAACTGCAGGAGCAATTATAATTGGTGTTCCGATTGGGATTCTGACTTCCGTTTTTATGGCAGAGTATTGTCCGAAAAAAATATATCCATTTCTGAAATCAGCCACAGAATTACTGGCAGGAATCCCATCTGTTGTATATGGTTTCTTTGGTCTGGTCGTTTTGGTTCCTTTTGTACGGGAACTTTTTCAGAAAGGAAACGGAAGCAGTATGCTGACAGCAGCGGTACTGCTGGGAATTATGATTTTGCCTACGATTATCGGCGTCAGTGAATCAGCGCTGCGTGCTGTGCCAAGAAGTTATTATGAAGGATCGCTGGCACTGGGAGCGACCCATGAGAGAAGTATTTTTATGGTTATGCTTCCGGCAGCAAAATCAGGAGTGATTGCAGGTGTTGTACTTGGAGTGGGACGTGCCATTGGAGAAACTATGGCGGTTGTAATGGTAGCCGGAAATCAGGCCCGTATGCCGGCCGGTATTTTAAGAGGTGTCCGTACAATGACATCCAACATTGTACTGGAAATGGGCTATGCAGCAGATCTTCACAGAGAGGCATTGATTGCTACCGGTGTGGTATTGTTTGTGTTCATACTGATTATTAACTTCTGTGTTGCATTATTGAATAAGGGGGATGGTAGTCATGCGTAATAAGAAAACCCCAGGTCAGAAACTGAAAGAATATACCAGGACACCGGGCTCTATGATCCTTATGATTCTTGTACTTCTTTCTGCTGTTATTACCTTTTCCGTATTATTATTTCTCATTGCTTATATATTGATCAATGGAGTTCCGCATCTGACTTTGGAACTTTTTTCCTGGACCTATACCTCGGAAAATGCTTCCATGCTTCCATCGATCATCAATACACTGGTGGTAACGTTTCTCTCTTTACTCATTGCAGTTCCGCTCGGAATTTTTTCTGCCATTTATCTGGTGGAGTATGCAAAAAGAGGCAATAAGCTTGTGAAAGTCATTCGATTGACAACAGAGACTCTGTCCGGTATTCCTTCTATTGTATACGGTTTGTTTGGTGCTCTGTTTTTTGTAACGGCTCTTAAATGGGGATATTCACTTCTGGCAGGAGCATTGACACTTTCTATTATGATTTTGCCTCTGATTATGCGTACTACAGAAGAGGCATTAAAGTCTGTACCGGATTCTTTCCGGGAGGGCAGTTTCGGACTGGGTGCCGGAAAACTTCGTACGGTATTTCGTATTGTTCTTCCAAGTGCGATTCCTGGTATTCTGGCAGGCGTGATTCTTGCGGTAGGTCGAATCGTAGGGGAAACAGCAGCATTGATTTATACAGCAGGTGCAGTTGCAAATGTGCCCTCCAGTATTATGGGATCCGGTTCCACACTGGCTGTGCATATGTATAATCTGTCCAGAGAAGGATTATATATGGATCAGGCTTATGCGGTTTCTGTCATTTTGCTTTTGCTTGTATTGTTGATTAACTGGGGATCCGGTGCATTGGCTAAAAAACTGACGAAAGGAAAATAACAATGAATAAAGAAAAAATAGCAGTGAAAAATCTGGATTTGTATTATTCGGATTTTAAGGCATTGAAAAATATCAATATCAATATTCCGGAAAAAGAAATTACTGCATTTATCGGACCATCTGGTTGTGGAAAGTCTACTCTTTTAAAATCGCTCAATCGTATGAATGACTTGGTGGAAGGTTGTCGGATTGAAGGGGATGTGCTTCTGGATGGAGAAGACATATACGGAAGAATGGATGTGAATCTTCTGAGAAAAAGAGTGGGTATGGTATTTCAGAAACCAAATCCTTTTCCTATGAGTATTTATGATAACATTGCTTATGGGCCTCGTACACATGGAATTCACTCGAAAACAAAACTGGATGATATTGTGGAAAAGTCTCTTAGGGATGCAGCAATCTGGGAAGAGACAAAGGATCGATTAAAGAGTAATGCACTTGGGATGTCCGGTGGACAGCAGCAGAGACTTTGCATTGCAAGAGCGCTGGCAGTACATCCGGAAGTCCTGCTTATGGATGAGCCAACATCGGCTCTGGATCCTATTTCCACATCGAAAATAGAAGAACTGGCAATGGAACTGAAACAGGATTATACCATTGTCATGGTTACCCACAATATGCAGCAGGCAGCTCGTATTTCTGATAAAACTGCATTTTTCCTTTTGGGAGAGATTGTGGAATTCGGAGAAACAGAACAGATTTTCTCCATGCCAAAGGACAAACGGACAGAGGATTATATTACAGGGAGGTTTGGTTGATATGCGTACAAGATTTGACAGACAGCTCGAGCTTCTGCATGTAGAACTGATTAAAATGGGAGGCCTGTGTGAAGAAGCGATTACTCTGGCCTGCGATTTACTGGAAACACAGGAAAGAAACAGACAGCAGAAAGTATTTGCACTGGAAAGTGAAATAGATGCGAAAGAGCGGGAAATAGAGGATATCTGTATGCGTCTTCTTTTGCAGCAGCAGCCAGTTGCAAGAGATTTAAGACTCATATCGGCTGCATTGAAGATGATATCTGATTTGGAGAGAATCGGAGACCAGGCAGCGGATATCTCCGATCTTGCTCCTTATATCGCTAACAGTGATATAAAAAGTAAAGTTCAGATTCACGATATGGCAAAAGCGACCATCCGTATGGTAACAGGAAGTGTGGATGCGTTTGTGAACAATGATCTGGAACAGGCAGGGAAAGTCATCGCTTCGGATGATATCGTAGATGATCTGTTTAATAAAATTAAAGAAGAGATCCTTGTATCAATCTGTGATAAAAAAGAAGATATCAAAGCAGCGCTTGATATTCTTATGGCAGCAAAGTATTTTGAACGAATTGGTGATCATGCAGTAAATGTGGCAGAATGGGTAGAATATTCCATTACAGGAATTCACCAGAGCAGTGAACATCATCTGGAACAATAAGAAAACGGGGTGAGGAAGTTGATCTATCTGGTAGAAGATGACGAAAATATCAGAGAGCTGGTTACTTATACACTGAATAGTCAGGGCCTGGAAGCAGAAGGATTTTCCAGACCGTCACAATTCTGGAAGGCGATGGAAGTCACGACCCCGTCTCTGGTATTGTTGGATATTATGCTGCCCGAAGAAGATGGGCTGAGTATTTTGAAGAAACTTCGGTCTTCTCAAGAGACAGGAAAGCTTCCGGTAATTATGCTGACTGCAAAAGGAAGTGAGTATGATACGGTTATGGGACTGGACAGCGGGGCAGATGATTATATTCCAAAGCCTTTTCGGATGATGGAGCTGATTTCCCGTGTCCGTGCATTGCTCAGAAGAACAGAAGGGCAGGAAAAGCCTCAGGAATATATTCTTGGTGAGCTTACGGTATCTCCATCCAGACATGTGGTTCGTGTGGATGGAAAAGAAGTTACCTTAACTTTAAAAGAATTCGAATTGCTCTGTCTTCTGCTTTCCAAGCAGGAGACGGTATTTTCGCGGTCTCAGCTTCTGGACCGGATCTGGGGATATGAATTTGACGGAGAAAGCCGCACCATTGATGTGCATGTACGCACCTTGCGGCAGAAGCTTGGAAGTGCAGGAAAATATATTAAAACTGTGCGGGGAATTGGATATAAAATCGGAGGAAAAACCGTATGAAAAAACGCATTTTCCGATCCATTATGCTTGTTTCAGTTACCTGCGTCATTGCAGGATTGGCTTTTTTGATGGGCATTTTGTATCATTTTTTTGGAAATCAGTTGGAAAAGGAGCTGAAAGCGGAAGCTTCTTATCTTGCAGTTGCTGTGGAAAAAGAAGGGGAAGCAGCTTTCGAAAGTCTTCCTCTGGAGGCTGCCAGAGTTACTTTAATTGATAGTGACGGAACCGTTCTTTTTGATAATAAGGCAGATGCAAAAAGTATGGAAAATCATGGAGAAAGAAAAGAAGTAAAAGCAGCTATGGAAACTGGAACAGGAAAGTCTGTGAGACAGTCAGATACTTTAATGGAGAAGACCGTTTATTATGCGAAAAAGCTTTCGAACGGTCAGATTCTTCGGGTATCCAGTAATCAATATACAGTAGCTGCCATTTTGAAAGAACTCTTTCTTCCCTTGATTTATGTGGTATTGCTTATGGCAGTTATGGGAGCAGTCTTTGCGTCCAGATTGACAAAACGGATTGTAGAACCGTTGAATGAAGTGGATTTTGATCATCCGGAGCAGGCAGAGACCTATGAGGAAATCGCTCCTTTGCTTACAAAAATCAATAAACAGCAGAAAACGATTGGAAAACAGATTGCAGATGCAAGAAGACAGCAGGAAGAGTTTTCTATTATAACAGAAAATATGAGCGAAGGCCTGCTGGTAATTGATAATCAGACAGATTTGCTTTCCTGCAATTCCAGTGCCCGGAATCTTTTGGCAGCATCCGGAATGCAGAAACAGCAAAGTGTATTTTCTTTAAACAGAAGTGAACCTTTTCGTCAGGCAGTGGATGCAGTACTGGCAGGAAAGCATGGAGAAACCATCCTGCGTGTTGGTGATAATTACTGTCAGGTTACAGGAAATCCTGTATTTTCAGATGGAGCCGTTACAGGAGGAGTCCTGCTGCTGGTAGACATTACAGAAAAAATCCAGAGAGAAAATCTGCGAAGGGAATTTACCGCAAATGTATCCCATGAACTGAAAACCCCTCTTACCTCTATTTCAGGATTTGCGGAAATTATTCAGGATGGATTTGTAAAACCTCAGGATGTGAAAATTTTTGCAGGAAAAATTTTCGATGAAGCCCAAAGACTGATTACACTTGTAGGAGATGTAATTAAGATTTCCCAACTTGACGAAGGGTGTCTTCCATATCAGAAAGAAGATGTGGATGTATATGTATTGGCAAAAAATATTCTGGAGCGGTTCAAGGAGCCGGCAGAAAAAAAAGGAATTTCTCTGTATCTGGAAGGAGAACATGCAGTACTCTCGACAGTAGAGCCGATTTTGGATGAGGTACTTGCAAATCTGTGTGATAATGCAGTGAAATATAACCGAACAGATGGTAACGTTACAGTTACAGTTCTGAATGGAAAACATGCGGTTAGTATTTCTGTAGCAGATACCGGTCTGGGAATTTCTCAGGGAGAGAAAACACGCATTTTCGAACGGTTCTACAGAGTGGATAAGAGTCATTCAAAAGAAGTAGGAGGAACCGGTCTGGGACTTTCCATTGTAAAACATGGAGCAGCTTTTCTTGGAGCCAAGCTCGAACTGGAAAGTACACTGGAAAAAGGAAGTACGTTCCGCCTGATCTGGGAAAAAGACAAGTAAAAAGGAATTGTAAAATAAAAAACTGTCGTCCCAAGAATCAATGGATTCTTGGGACGACAGCTTTTTATTTGAGAATCATTACTGCATCATGCTTCCAAGTACTTGATTGACCAGTTTTCCATCAGCGATTCCTTTTACTTTTGGCATGAGCACTTTCATAATACGACCTTTATCTTTACCGGTAGGAGCTTCAATTTCCAGTTCTTTTAAAACACCTGCGATTACATCTCGAATCTCCGATTCATTCAGCATTTTAGGTGCGAACTCCTCATATACAGCAATTCGTTTGCTGCATTCGTCGATAATATCTGTTCTGTCTGTCGGAGTCAGCTCAAGCGTTTCTTTTGTCTGTTTGATCTCTTTTAATACAACTTCGTTTTCTTCTGCTTCTGTCAGGTCTTCTCGTTTGTCGATTGCTTTATTTTTCAGGGCAGATAACAGCATGGACAGAGAATCTTTTCTTTCTTTGTCACCGGCTTTCATTGCAGATACCATAGCTTTTCTTACTTCATCAATTTTACTCATTTGGAACATCTCCCTTTTTTTAGATTGCTATTCTGGAATTAGTATAGCACTTATAGAAAAAGAATGGAACAGAAAATTTATTGTGGATTCCTGTGTGTTGAAATGTCCGTTGAATGCGGACTTTTTCTGACTTTTTTCATTACCGATGTTTTTTTTACGTATTCGTGATATACTGAAAGTAATTGAAAAGAAAGACATTTTGAGGTTTTTCCTCGCACTTACAGTTGTTTTTACAGGGAGGACAATATGGATACTTTTACGCTTATTCTTGAAATTATCGGTACGATTGCTTTTGCTTCGTCCGGTGCGATGATTGCGATTCAGAAAAAAATGGATATTTTTGGTGTAAATGTGCTCGGTGCCACCACAGCCGTAGGAGGTGGAATGATGCGAGATGTAATTCTGGGAGTGACGCCCCCTTCCGCTTTCTCGAAACCGGTTTATATTCTGTTTGCAGTTATCACCTCTACGCTGCTTTTCGTAATTGTATATACGAATCCGTTCATTCTTCGTTCGAAAATCAAATACCAGTATTACGATGCCATTATGATGCTCTGTGATACATTGGGACTTGGTATTTTTACAGTGGTCGGTATACAGGCTGCTGCAAATGTGATGCATGAAAATAATGCATTTTTCTTCACTTTTGTAGGTGTCCTTACCGGTGTTGGAGGCGGTGTCCTACGTGATATTATGGCAGGAGAAACACCTTACATTCTTGTGCGTCATATTTATGCATGTGCGTCGATTGCGGGCGGAATTGTCTGTGTGGTCTGCCGTGCTTCGATCGGAGAAGCAGCAGGAGCCATTCTCGGATTGATCGTAACAGTGGTAATCCGTCTTCTGGCTACTTATTTTCACTGGAATTTGTGGCGAATTCCCTGATTTACAATGTTTTTTATCTATGCTAAAATAGATATGCAAATATTGTAAAAGAAGAAAAGGAGAAAAGCCCATGGATGCAAAGGAATTTGCTTTAAAACAACACGAAGAATGGAATGGTAAAATTGAGGTAATCAGTCGTGCGAAAGTGGAAACACCGGAAGATCTGTCTGTTGCCTATACACCTGGTGTTGCAGAACCATGTCTGAAAATTGCAGAAGATGTGGATTTGTCTTATAAATATACAAGACGTCATAATATGGTAGCGGTTGTGACAGACGGAAGTGCTGTACTTGGACTTGGTGATATCGGTCCGGAAGCCGGTATGCCGGTTATGGAAGGGAAATGTGTATTATTCAAAGAATTTGCGGATGTGGATGCATTTCCTTTATGTGTAAGAAGTAAAGAGGTAGATGACATTGTAAATACTGTTCGTCTGCTTGCAGGAAGTTTCGGCGGTGTCAATCTGGAAGATATCTCGGCACCTCGTTGCTTTGAAATAGAAAGAAAGCTGAAAGAATGCTGTGATATTCCTATTTTTCATGATGACCAGCATGGAACAGCAGTGGTAACAGCAGCGGCTCTCTTGAATGCATTGAAGCTGACCGGAAGAAAACTGGATGAGATCAAAGTGGTTACTTCCGGTGCAGGTGCAGCAGGAATTGCAATTATCAAATTGTTGGTAAGTCTTGGCCTGAAACGGGTAATTATGTGTGACAGAAAAGGTGCGATCTATGAAGGCCGCGAGGATCTGAATGCTGAAAAGCAGGAGATGGCAAAAATCTGCAATCGTGATAAAGAAAAGGGAACACTGGCAGAAGTGATTAAAGGAGCAGATGTATTTATCGGTGTATCTGCACCGGGAACTGTGACAGAGCAAATGGTAAAATCCATGGCACCGGATCCGATTCTTTTCCCAATGGCAAATCCGGTACCGGAAATTATGCCGGAATTGGCCAAAGCAGCAGGGGCTGCAGTGATTGGTACAGGAAGAAGTGACTTCCCTAACCAGATTAATAATGTTCTGGCATTCCCGGGAATTTTCCGTGGTGCCCTTGACGTAAGAGCAAAAGATATCAACGACGAAATGAAAGTAGCAGCAGCTTATGCAATTGCAAATCTGATTGATGAAAAAGATCTGGCAGCTGATTACATTATTCCGAATCCGTTTGACAAACGTGTGGCAAAAGCAGTATCTGAAGCAGTAGCAAAAGCTGCAAGAGAGACAGGCGTAAACAGGATCTGATTTTTTCTGCAAAAGAAAACCTTCCGTAAAAAGATACGGAAGGTTTTTTTGTATATTAAATTTTTTTATTGATACTCAGAGGAGGAAGAGAAATTCTGTATATTGGAACAGAAGAAATGCGAGTTACAAACTGATTCGGAATATCCTGAGCCAGAATCCAGCATAACATCACACAGAAAACGATAAGGAGTCCTCCCTGCCATAAAGAAGTAACGGATTCCAGAAGAGGTGTTTCTTTCAAAATGCTGTATACAAGTCCGTGAAACAGATAAATGGGCATGGTACGCTGACCCAGAAGAGAATACCTTTTACGGGTTCTTGGAATGCATACGCTGATAAGAAAAATAGCGAGAAAAGAAATTCCATAGCAAGTCAGTCGGACAATAATTCCTGCGGGATCACTGGTTTCCATGTCCAGATAAGAATATCTTCCGTAGAAGATTTTTGGAGTCATATGTATATGAAATACAGAGACAAAAGTCAGTCCACCGGCGAGGATACCGGTAAGGAGCAGCAGAAGTTTTCCGACATTTTCTCGGATTGTCTCAAACCATTCCCTTTTGAAATGATAACCTGCAAGGAAGAATGGGAAGAATACAAGAATTCTGGGAATACTGAAAAAATTTCCGAGTTCTGTCGTACCCACCAGAAGTCCGGTAAGAACAGCGAGAAACATATGGCCTTTGAGTCTGGTCAGATACGGGGTGATCATACGCCAGAAAAACAGTGCCATGATATACCAGAGAGAAAACTTGGGACGGTTAAAATACAATCCGGTATCTTTATGGATAATAAATATATAGAGAAAATAGTAAAGCAATTCATAAATAAAATAAGGAATAACAAGTTTCTGTACAAGTTTTCCAAAAGAAGCGGGTTTTCGGGAAAAATAACCTGAGATAAAGACAAATGCAGGCATATGAAAAGAAAAGATAAACCATTTCATACCTTCCAGAACTGCATTGTTATGATAACAGGGTTCTATAAAATGACCGACTACAACTAATACAATCAGCAATGCTTTATAATTATCAAAGAAATAGTCTCTGTTTTTTGAAGACATCTTTATTCCACATCCTTTCCATTCCGTATGATACACCGAGGAAAACAAGTACGCAAATAGAAAAAACAGCAGGAAAAAAGAAAAGTATTGGATAAAATTACAAAGCATGCAGTTGAGTTTCCTGTTATTTTTGATATAATATTTCACAAATAAAAAAAGAAAGAGGTGGATCTATGAATGAAGAAGAAAGAAGACGACTGGAAGAACGGCGAAAACGTCAGAAAATGAGAGCAATACAGCGCCGCAAACAGGTACTTCGGCAGAAAATCATAATAGGGGGAATGGTTTTTCTGGCAGCAGTTATCGTGATTTTCTCTTCTGTTATAAAGGCAAATCATAAAAAGCAGGAGGCAGAGGCAGCTGCGAAGGCTGCACAGGAAAAGAAAGCAGAGGAAGAAGCAAAGCGGCTGAAGGAAGAAAATACACTGCATATGGTTGCAGTAGGAGACAACCTGTATCATGATTCCATTTTGGAAGAAGGAAAGGGAGCAGAAGAATCGGAGGATTGGAACTTTGATTTCTTATATGCAAACGTGAAAAAAGAAATTGAAAATGCAGATCTGGCAGCCGTCAATCAGGAATCACCGTTTGTAAATAATCACGATGAAGCAGCCGGTTATCCGGAATTTGCCACACCGCTGGAAGGGGGAGAGGCACTGGTTAAAGCCGGATTTGATATTGTAACACAGGCAACCAATCATGCATTTGATAAAGGAAAGGCAGGCATCATTAATTCCGTATCTTTCTGGAAAAACAAACATGCAGCCGTTACTTTATTAGGAATCCATCAGGATCAGGAAGATCAGGATAAAAACCGGGTTCAGGTAATAGAAGAAAAGAACTTTAAAATTGCCATGATGAATTACACGTTTACTTTGAACGAGTCTGCACAGATGTCGGAAAGTGAAAGCTATTGTGTAGATCTTTACGAGGAAGAAACGGTAAAACAGGATGTGGCGAAAGCAAAAACAATGGCAGATATCGTAATTGTTTTTCTGCATACAGGAACAGAAGATGTGACAGAAGTAGATGAGGAAACCGAAGAGAGAATGGATTTTCTTGCAGAACAGGGAGTAGATATTGCCATATGTTCCCATCCGCATGTAGTCAGAGCCTTTGGAATGAAGGAAAGACCAGATGGCAATTCTATGCTGGTGTATTATTCTCTTGGAAATTTTGTTTCTACACAGGAAGCTATTCCGGAACTGCTTGAGGGAATGGCGGATTTTACTTTGGAGAAAGATCCGGAAACGGGAAAAGTATCCGTTACCGATTATTCGCTTGTTCCGCTTGTTATGCATTATGACAAAGGCAAAACGAATTGTTCCGTATATAAACTTTCGGACTATACGGAAGATATGGCAAAGAATCATGGAATTCATGAGTATTCCCAGGATACATTTAACCTGGAGAGTATAAAAGAGTATTTTGAGCCGCTTCTGACTCCCCGTAGTTTTAAAACAGAAAGTCAGAAGGACAATTCTTCTAGTGAAGAAACAACTTAAGAATCAGTCTTCTGTATACTGACCGGGGCAGAACGGATAGATACTTTTATAAGAATCCAGTTCATCGGAACATACGGGAGCTTTGTAGATCAAACCAGTCATTTCCGTTGCCGCGAGTCCGTCAAGGTCGTTGACCGAACTGGATTCTATATGATATTGATCTGTATAAACCATGCACATACTTCCTTTCTTTTTTATTATAGTATGTGCAGAAAGAAAAAATGTAAGAAGGTGAGAAAATGGCAAAAAACAAAGACAAAGAAGGAAAGACAAATGCCATGCGAATTCTGGAAAGGAATAAGATTCCTTATGAAACCATCAGTTATGAATGTGATGAATTCATTGATGGGCTTCATACAGCAGAAAAAACAGGAACTCCTGTAGAACAGACATTTAAGACGCTGGTAGCGCAGGGAAAGAGCAAAGAGTATTATGTTCTGGTAATTCCGATTGCAGAGGAAGTAGATTTGAAGGCGGCAGCCAGGATTCTTGGTGAAAAATCCATTGAAATGATTCATGTGAAAGATATTACAAAAATCACAGGTTATGTTCGAGGAGGCTGCAGTCCGCTTGGGATGAAAAAATTATATCCGACTATTATTCAGGAAAGTGCACAACAGTTTGATACGATTTATGTAAGCGGAGGAAGAATCGGTTCTACGATTCTGGTAAATCCAAATGCACTGGCACAGGTGGTAAACGCTAAATTTGCGGATTTTACAGAAAAAGATAGGGAAACAGATGTCTGAGATAGAAAAGAAAGATTTTCATGTAGTTTCCGCATTGGTGGTGAAGGTTACGTTTCCTTGCGCCATTGTTACAAATTTCAGCAAAATGGATTTTGATTCGAAGCTATTTTTTCTTGTACCGATTGGATTTCTTGGAACTTTGTCTCTGATTGGAATCGGATATTTTATGTATGACACTGTTGTTGATTTTTCTTTAATTTTTTCGAAATTCCGCCTTTATTTCTCCAAAGCGCAGTTGATCGTTATCCTGAAGTAAGTATTCTTCCTGGGGATTGAGCATTTGCTGATTTACCTGAGTCCCGTTTTTAGAGTTGAGATCCATAAGATAATAGTGGGAATCGCTGCATCGTATTTGTGCATGTATGCGGCTTACACCGGGAGCAGAAATACAGATATCAGCAGTTGCCGGATGTTTTCCAATAAGCAGAAGGTCCTTTGATAAAGGAACCGTACGTTCCTTGTCTGGTTCTTGAATAAAAAGAGATGGGAACGAAGGGGATTCCGGACGGAGCAAAACAGTAAAACAATCGTCTGGTTCCGATTGCGGTTCAGGAAGAACTGGTTGGACATCAATAGGCGTGTGTATTTCCGGAACCGGATTCTCCTGAGGAGGAGAAGATTTTTTCCCTTTGTTTTTTAAAAAATAAAACAGGAGTGCACCACCACCAAAAAAGAAAATAACAGAAAGACCGAGGATTGTCTGAAAAAGTGAGGCCAGTCGGTAATGAAGCAGAAGACCGGCACAGGCAGACAGAGCTGCTACTGTAAGCAGGCAACCCCATAACCACCATAAGGGAGAGGTCTCTTCCTCTTCCTCATCAAGGAAAAAGGCATCCAGTGCCTGTTGGTGTTTTATTTCTGTTTCTGTATAATCCGGGACTGGTTCCCGGATTTTTTCTTTTTGTTTCAGAGGTTTTTTGTTCAGGGATTTCCGCAACATTTCAGGGCTGGGAGGTTCCAGGGTGCTGTCCTTATAGATTCCATATCCGAATACTACAGCATCGGAGTCTTCATGATCAATTTTGGGCAAAATATATTCGGTCAGAGATAAAAAACTGTTTTCCTGATCAGGAACAGAAAAAGGAAAGCAACAGAACTGATAGTTTTTTCTTTCTGCATCCATATAGATATATTGCGGATGAAAGAGAATCAGACAGGAATCGATCAGATAATCTTCCATGTGTTCCATGGTACGGGCAGCAGATTCGAAAAGGAGCAGGAGATCCTGTGATTTGAATTTTTTGTTTTCATAAATCTGATACAGACTCTGGTGGGAAGTGATTTCATAATAGAGAAAGGATTCACCATCAATCGTTCGAAGATTACAAGGGAGCAAACCATCAATCGGATTGCATAAAAGCATTTTCGTGCAATAGTCGGTAAAAGAATGTGGTGTGTCGGTTTTGAGAACCAAATAGCTGTGATTCAGTTCTCTTCTGTACAACGTTTCCATAGTCCCTCCTTAATCAGCAGTCAGGCTGTTTCTGAGCGCATTTGCCAGCTTTACTTTTTCAATGAATAAAACAGGACGAATGATGTTTGTCTGTGCAGTCCCTTTTATATGCCATCTGAGACCAGGCAGAGGGAAAGTCAGGACGTCTTCAAAGGATATACAAATCTCCTGTTTGTTTTCTGTAATGGAATAATGAGAAGAGGATTCTGGAATATGAGAAGAAGCAGCTGACGTCGCATTTTTGTTTTTTCTTACGGCTTCCATACTTCCTGCTTCAGCAGCCTCAAGAGCAGTCATGGTACCGGTTCCTTTTAAAGAAGTCCCTAATATAAGAAAAAGGGAAGAAAAAACAACCAGAAGAAAAAGACCGCTCAGACAGGCAGTTTCTACCGTGTAGCTTCCTGTAAGTTTCGGATTTGTAAAAGATGAAATTTTCATTGGAACAGTACTCCTTTTCAGGAAATCAGAAAACTGCTGCACATACCAAGAACCAGAAAGGGAATAAATGGTATGGAGTCATTTTTTCGCTTTATTTGAAAGACCAGGAGAAAGCCGGCTACAAAAGCAGCAAGAAAGAAAGCACCAGACAGAATTCCAAGTAATTCCCAGAATCCGAGCCAGAGTCCAAGGCCAAGGACAATCAGTCCATCGGCGGCTCCAATTGCTCCCTGGGATAGTTTCGTAAAAAAAAGCAGGGCAATACCAGGGAGTAAAGATGCAAAAGTATAAAAAGATAGATTCTGAGACTGCAAAATGGTTTGAAAAACCAGCAGATAAACCATACCTGCAGTGAGAAATAACAGAATCTTCCAAAGAGATACGGATTTTTCTTTAAAATCCTCCAGGCTCATAAAACTTAAAAAAAGCAGAGCAGCAATTTTTCCTTCCATTATTTTTGATTCCCTCCATTTCGATTTTTGCATCTGGAACAGATGTGCAATTCACCAATTTCCGATTTTTTAATTAATTTTACATGTCGTGTCAGACCACTGCAGTTTGGGGTGCTGTGATAGTGTGTTCCGGTCTGAGTGATGTAGAAAGACGAAGATTCCTGTCCATGTATACATTTTTCACAGGGACGGTATTTTTCGCCGTAAATATTTCTTTTTTGTGAAAGATTCTTTTTTCCTGTTTTTGAAACAGAAAGTTTCAGGTGCGTGCAGTCAGCTTCTGTATGATAGACACTCTGTGATTCTGTTACATAGACCATTTCTTCCTGAGAATCCAGGTCTGTATCTCCGTATTTATTCCCGTTGTATCCAAGCCAGGCCTGTGCACTGGCAGATGCAGTCAGTTTCACAGGTTTTACCGAAAACAGGGATACAGGAATCTTAAGCAGACAAGTGGCTTTTAAAGAAATAATGCCGTTTCTGTATGAGGAACCGAACAGAGAAAGACCGGAAAGATTTTCACTTTTCAGATCATGAGAAAGTCGGTTTTGTGCATAAGCCACACAGACAGCATCGTTGACAATACCTACAGGAGTTGTATCTTCTTTTTTTGCACAGTAGGCATACATTCCAAGCTCCCGCGCGCTTTGGCTGAGGGAGGAAGTCAGTAGGGCTTGTATACGGAATAAATCAAGAAAAGAAATCAGGATTACTATAGTCAGGAAGAAAAATGGAAAAACAAAAGCACTTTCCAGTGTCAGACTGGCAGATGGCTGAAGAGAGTACCTTTCCTTTCGTTTTTGATAGAATTTGCCTGTTTTGTCCATTTTTCCTCCTGTTTGTCACATATCATATCCATAGGAACGAAGAGCAGTCCAGGTAATGCCTTCCGGTCCGCGCAGAACGGTTTCTGTTTCCAGACTTTCCAGACAGCAGTCCATGGAAAAGTTCTCTTTTCCAGGCAGACAGCGGATATTCTGCTCAATCATGTCCATACAACGAAAAGTCTGATTGTGTTCCGATACAGTAAAGAGCATAAGATGAAGATAATCCGGGTAGTCCAGACCGGATGTGTAAAGTTGTTGATTGCTCTGAAGAAGAGAAAAGATTTCCCCTATATTTGACAGAGAAGTCTGCCAGGAATCTGCAGTTTTTATAAGGGGAACCATTCCTCCAAGCATAAGCTGTCTTACGTCCACCAGACTTTCAGCATAGGCCCATCCTGCCAGAAGGAGCGCCTCGGCAGCAGCAGTTCCCTGGGGAAAGAGAAGCAAAGTACATAAAGCAGCAGCCATAGCAGTCGTTTCCTGTCTTTTGATGGGATCCTTATAGAGAGAAACACAGTTTGCAGCCTCACGCATAAGGAGAAGCCGATGAACAGTTTTGCGTAGATTTTCTCTGTCGGAAGACTGACCCCACAGGATATATTCTGCTTCATAGGCAAAAGCGTCGAAAGCATTTGGAGATGCATAGTTTCCCAGTTTATCCATAATGTAGCTTTGCATATACAGTTTTTGACTTTCCGGATTTCCGGTTTCCAGATATCCCATTCCTTCTTGGAGATTTCTGTGGGAGAGAAGATCAGAGAGAGGAATATTTTTCTCAGATACGGTATAGTCAGAAGGAAGGACCAGTCCAAGAATACCCATCTCTTTTAGTTTGCCGAATACTTCCAGTGGATTTGAATGCTCTGTAATTTCAGGAAGTGATGCTTCTGTATCAGCAGCAGTCGATTCTACGGGGGAAGGACCTTGATTTTTCTCTTCCTGCTGGCGCTCGGATAGGGAAAGTGACCGGCGGATGAAACGTTCCAGAGAAGCAATTCCTTTTTCACCTACGTTGTTTTTTACAGATCGCGCGACTTGTCCCTGAAAAGAACGTGCATCTTCATCCGAAGCCAGTCGATAACTGGTAATAGCACAGCTCTGAAGAGAACAAGGTGTGAAGCCGGATCGAAGGGAAGTGTGCATAGAATGTTCCATTTGGCAGACGATACGAGAGGGATTTACCTGAGTAGTTCCATAACCGGCATCCAGATAAAATAAATCATAATAATCAAGAAGTGCTTTGTCATATTCGGCAAAAACAGAGTACATTCCGGTATCAACAGCGTGAGCGGCCTGTACTCTTGCGCATTGTATTCGTGCAAGCCGCATACAGGAAAAGAGAAAGGAAAGCAGTACAGACAGCAGAAGACACATGGTGATGGTCATACTTCCTCGGATTTTCATGTGAACCTCCTTAGATACTGTTACTTTGACTTGTAATTTTGGAGAGAATGTTTTGGATGAGACTGGTAAGCTGTTTTTTGAAAATGATGACAAGACCAATGAGAACTACAAGAATCAATACGATTTCAATGACTGTGATACCAGATTCATCTTTGTAAAAGTCCATCAATGTATTCGTGAATATCACCTCCTTTCGAATATTCGAAATGAACGAATCTAATAAAAACTGAGAAATGCCGGAAACATCAGGATTGTGAGAACAATGACCAGTTGGAGCAACATAGGGAAGATGAGCTTGGAAGAAGCCTGTTCTCCCTGAATCCTGGCTTGACGTTTTCGTTCTTCCAGTGCTTCGGCAGCTTCCCGTTCAAGGAGGAGGAGAATGCTCTGATTTCCTTTTTTCAGGTTTTGGATAAGAAGTACCGATAACACTTTATATTCTGAAGCCGGACAACGATTTCCAAAACGCTCGTAAGCCTGAATCTCCGGCATTCCTCCCTGAAGTTCCCGACAGGTTTCTGCGATTTCCTCATATGAAATCCTCGGGTTCATTTTGTATTTTTGCAGACTGTATAAGTAATCTTCGCTGATTTTTTCAAAACTGTTCCGTACAGTCAGTCCAGCTTGAAGAAACAGGAGCAGCTTGCTGATGATATCCGGATAATCGTTTTGCAGTTCTCTTCGGATTGCTTCTGTTTTTTCTTTTTCCCGTTGTTTTTTTAGAGGAATCAGGGAAAATCCAAGGAAAGTGAAAAAGAAGGAAAGCCAGAGACCGATTTTTTCCTGTTTTTTGTAGAAAGATACGGATTTTCCCTGAATCGTATCCGGAAGTAACAAAGAGGGAGAAGAATCTGCCTTTTCCAGAACTGCTTTTTGTATGGAAGCTTCCAGCGCATCCTCAGGTGTCTTTTTTTTCGGATAAACGGTAACATCCTTTTCCCAGAGAAGACTTTCTTCTCCTAAATACAGTTCACAGCGAAGCGTCACTGAAGAACCGTCTGCCTCCACGTAGTCACCAATCGTACCTTCCCAGCTTAGCAAATCAGGGGAAGAAGTTGTCCAGAACAGGCGTACAGGAGAATCTGCCAATGTTTCAGGGAGGGAAAGGGGGTAGCGGATCTGATCAAGAGATTTGTTTTTTCCACAGATTACCGATTCCAGACAGGAAGAGGCATCTGTGAGAAGCTCCCGGGCTTTTTCCTGGGTGTAAGTTTTTTCAGGAACCCGGATACGGACTTCCTGAGTAGTTCCATCTTCGGTACGTGCAGTCAGTGTCTCTTCATAATCACCGGCGCCGTATTCCAGACGTTCCAGAGTCTGTGTAGGAGTTCTGGTATGGTATTGCCACAAGGTGATTCCAAATCCAGCTATATTTCCGGTGAAAATCAGACTAAGACTTATGAGAAAAAGCTTCTTTTCTTCAGATATTTTTGATTTAAACTTCAATTCCTGCCATCCTCCTGCCCCAGAAAAAAGCTCCGGCATATACAATGAGACAAAGGGTCATCAGAACAATACCGGCTGTATTGTGATAGAGAACATCCAGAAATCCGGGAGAAGTGATGCGCATATACAGAATGATACCAGCAGGCATCAGACTCATAAAATTGTGTTCCATTTTTCTTGCAGCCAGCATAGCGTCAATTTCTTTTTTGGCATCAATTTTGTCTTCTATAATACGAACGCTTTGCTGCAGGGTTTCTCTCATGTTCCCGCCCATGCGTTTCGATTGTACCAGAATCTGAGAAAAATTTCGGATATCCTCTACCTGACTTTTACATCCCAGGTCATAAAAAAGTTTTTCGACAGGTACACTCAGGCGCATTTGCGCAGCCATGTAGGTCAGTTCGCGTGTCATTTCGCCATCCGGACCATAAATGCGATCTAAATCTTTTCTTGCTTCCAATACAGCATTTTCAAGCGAATATCCGGCACAAACGGCTGTATTTATGGCATTGAGTGCGTCGCGAAATTGATGATGCAGGCGCTGTCTTTTTCGGACAAGCAGCTGGTGTCTGCGCATGGAAAGATACCAGAAGGGAAGAGGGAGAAGAAAAAAGAAAGTAATCAGACTACGATAACAGAGTTCATTGATTACAACACAAAGGAGAATACTTTCTGCAAGGTAGCGGATCCATTCGAATGGTGTAAATGTATAGTTACTGTAAGAATTGTTCATAATTGAATACCAGCCCTTTCCAGTTTTTCTTTATGTTTCAGCAGGTTCTGTTGTTGAAGCCCTTTTCCTTCCTGATAAGTAAATAAAGGGTGCAGCAGAACCTCATCATTCTTGATTCCGTCCAGTTCAACAATTTCCATAACTTTGCGACTCTTGTCGCGCTGACGCCCAAGATATATGAAAAGGTCGAAACCGGCAGCAATCTGTCTGCGTATGGCACTCAGGGGCATATTCAGTTTCATGAGAACCAGTGTTTCCAGACGACTGATCATATCCGAACAACTGTTGGCATGAATCGTAGACATGCTTCCTTCCGAGCCGACATTCACTGCCTGAAGCAATTCATGGGCATCGCTTCGGACTTCTCCTACAATAATACGATCCGGACGCATGCGAAGAGCAGTTTTCAGCAGATCGGTAACAGTGATCTCCTGTGAATGTTCAATATTAGCCATTCGGCATTCCATGCGGATCAGATTGGGAACTCCCTGAATCTGCAGTTCCGCATTATCTTCAATGGTGATAATTCGTTCATCTTTTGGAATATAAGCAGACAGAGCATTGAGGAAAGTAGTTTTTCCTGCACCGGTTCCGCCTCCGATCAGAATGGTATATTTGGCTTTTACAAGAGAAATGAGCATATGTAAAGCCTCTTTTGTCAAGCTTTGTTTTTCCAGAAGTGTATCCATGGTAATGGGATCTTTGGGGAATTGGCGGATGGTAAGTACCGGACCATCCAGCGCAACTGGAGGGATGACCACATTAACCCGGGAGCCATTTTCCAGACGTGCATCTACAATCGGATGGAGTGTGTTGATGACACGGTTGCAGCGAGATACGATCTGCTGAATCACATCATCCAGTTTCTCTTTAGAAGTGAAGGTTTTATCCCATGGAAGAATACGACCATTTCGTTCAATAAATATATGATTCCAACCATTTACCATGATTTCTGTGATATCTGTATCTTCCAGAAGTTCCTGAAGTACATCCAGTTTTCTCACAGAACGAAAGAGTTCTTTTTGCAGCTGCATTTTCTGATTCAGACTGAGTCCGTAATTTCGCCCTTCTGTCAAAAGTAATTCGTCAATCAGATCCAGAACTTCTTCGTCGCTGGATTCCCATAGCGTGTCCAGCTGTTCCATAAGTTTTTCTTTAAGGATTGAAAATATTTCCATAGGCATGTTCCTTTCCAATCAGTTCTTTTCTCACTGCTTCTCCAAAAGAGCCTTTTGTGAGTCCATAGGGCCAGTTTCCGGGTTCTGTGAAAGAGGAAGGGGATGGAAGCAGAAGCTTTCTGGTTTTTTCGAGAATTTCCTGTTCTCCCGATTGTTTCATACAAGTTTCGTATTGCTGGATTTTTTCCGCAGATGGTCTGTCTTTCAGGATGGGCATATAGATTTGTCTGCATTTCCGCAGCAGAAGAATAGAAGAGGAAATATTTTCTCCAAAATCAATGATTACTGTATGATAATTGCTTTCTCCTGCAATGTGCTGCAGAAGTCCGTCGTACTCTTCCTCTGTAACAGACCAGATATCTTCGGGTACGAAAACCGGCGGGATGTAATGAAGCGTTCCTGTCTGATGGATAAGAGAGGCGAGCAGAGCAGTTGTATTTTCTTTTTTCTGTCGGAGATGATAAAAGAAATCTCCCAGATTTCTGGGGTATTTTATTGCAAAGAGAGATTCGAATCCAGAGCAGGATTCCAGATTGAGATATAAAACCGGATATCTTTCCGATAGAATCTGACTGGCTGCAAGGGCGAAAGATGTTTTTCCGCATCGGTTTACAGGAGAATAGACGCCAAGAAGCTCAAGATTTTGTCGGGCATTTGTTTCCGGAATACAGGAAGGAAAATGAGTTCCCATAAGAGTCAGCAGTTCCTGAAGAATTTCTGTGCAGGATTGATATTTTGAAATATTTGGATAATCACAGAGGGAAGAGGGACCTTCCTCCAGAAGTACGATCATTTTACCCTGAAAGGCATCACGAATGCAGGTTTCCAGGCTGTTTTCAGCTGCAAGTACCAGGGCGATTTCATGAATTTTTCCATATTCGCAGAGCTTTTGTGGATTTGTAAATGCCATAAATTCCAGAGAGAGTCTGCACTTTTGTTTTAACCAGGAAGTCAGGCGGCAGGCAAAATCTTCTTCTTTATCGTATACAGCAAGGATTTTCTTTTTCATTAATAAAATCCTCCCGCATAGAGCATAATACCAAGAAAAACAGGAACAGTAAAATGAAAATGTTCGGCTCTGGAACCGGGTTTCATGTAAGGAATAAAACGGCGATTCCGGCTGCAGGCCCGGATATAACGTAAAAAATAAGAAAGACGTTCGGAAAGATTGCCGCAGGCCATAAGAAATGCAAAAGAAAGAAGTGCACCAAGAAGAAAACTGCAAATCATACTGCGCAGAATCGTTCCGGTGCCAAGAAGGCCGCCAAGAACAGAGAGTAATTTGATATCTCCTGCACCCATCATACGAAATAAAAACAGAGGAAACAGAAGAAGCAGAGGGAGAAGCATGCCTTTCAGAAAAAGAGGCAGTCCATCGAGACCTCTTGCGTGAAGCTGATAGCCGGCGCCTATTCCGAGACCCAGCCAGATCCATTCATTTGGGACTTTTTCTGTAAACAGATCTGTGCAGACAGCGCCTGCGGACAGAAAAAGTGCCAGTTGTGTCTGTAAACACATAAAGAACACCTCGCTAAAATGAAAATAAAAAATAGAAAATGGGGAACAATGACCGATCGGTCTGACTTGATGAATTTGATTATATACGGTCTTTTAAGGGATGTCCAGAGAAAAACAGACAAAAATTTCTTTTTAGCAACCATTCACAAAATTACTATTTGCAATACGGACAGTTTTCAGTTAAAATAAATATTATACAATTAGGTGGGCAGAAAATTTGTCCATTGCTGAAGGAGAATAGCCATGGGTGTAATTGTATTTTTAGGTGACAGTATAACAGATGCGGGAAGAACCACTTCATGTCCGCCTCTTGGGGCAGGATATGTAAGAGAATTTGCTTCTGCATTAGGTGAAAGAGAGAATACCTGGAATATCTTTAATGAGGGAGTAGACGGTTACATTACTGAACGGGTAGCCAAAGACCTGCGCAGTGACTGTATTGCGTTGCATCCGGATTACGTAAGTATTCTGGTAGGAATTAATGATGTAGGGCTGATTGTGGAGGCGGATGTGTCAGAACAGGAAAAACTGTATATGCTGGAAGACAGTATCCGTGCATACCATGAGATGTTATTTGACTTATCAAGAGAGACCGAGGCCGAGATCATTACTCTGGAGCCTTTTATCTTTCCAAAGGAAGGAAAGTATGAAGATTGGTTGCCCTGGCAGAAAAAGATGTCCAAGAATATAAGGAAACTGGCACGTAATTATCATGCAAAGTTTATTCCTGTTCAGGAACCATTGGAGCGGGAAATAGAAAAACGCGGACATGATGCCATTACTACCGACTGCATTCATTTAACTGAAACCGGTCATAAAATTCTGGCTGAAATTGTCAGAGAAGGATTTAAACTTTAAAAAAACGCTGTACGGAGAAACATGTTCATCCGCACAGCGTTTTTGTGTAAGAGGATTTTAAGGCTTGGGAAAGACGATCTGAACCGTAAATAAGTCAGCATCTGTTAAGACTTCCAGTGTACCGCCCTGCAGTTCTGTGAAACTTTTGGCAATTGCCAGTCCAAGACCGCTTCCTTCTGTATTTCTGGAGACATCTCCACGTACAAAACGTTCTGTAATTTCAGAAGGATTAAAATTCAGTTCAGAAGCAGAAATATTTTTCATAGTTATAGATACGCAGGCTTCTGCGTCTTTCACATCAATATAAGCTCTGGTTCCAGGCATGGCATATTTTGTAATATTCACCAGAAGATTCTCGAAAATCCGATAAGTTTTCTGACCATCCAGCGAGAGTATGATTTTTTCTTCCGGAAGATGCCAGCGGAAATACACATCGGAAGAATCTATGTTTTCAGAAAGTTCCAGTTTTACCTGCTGTATGAGATTTATGAGATCTACATCTGCGAGATTCAGGGTAATGGTCCGACTGGTAGCTTTACTGATCTCAAATAAATCTTCGATGAGAAGCTTCAGACGGGCAGATTTCTGATCCAGAATATCAATATAATGTGCACGTTCCTCTTCCGTAATCGATTCCTGTTTCAGAAGATCCACGTAGGTAATGATTGCTGTAAGAGGCGTTTTTAAATCATGGGATACATTGGTGATTAATTCGGTTTTCATTTTCTGGCTTTTTACTTCTTCGTCTACAGCCTTTCGGAATCCGCTCTGGATTTTAATAATTTCTTCCCGGAATGGTTCAAAGATTCCCAGGTCTTCCGGAATGGTTCCATTGAGATTTCCTTCTGCCAGTTGATTGGTGGCATCTAACAGGTGACTGTATTGATCTTTTAAGTCATTGCTGTATTTTCGAAGCAGAAGAAACAAAGCAATCGAGTATACGACCAGCGCTGCAATTCCCCAGAACCACATAAGACTGATAAAACCAAGAACAATGAAGTTGATCAGAACAATTTTGATCAGAGATTTGGTAGTATCGTCTTTCAGGTTCAGGTGAAGAAGGCTACTGTAAGTTCTTCGGAAAAGTTTTTTTGTCCAAGGCCAGATCCGATAGATAAGTACACGTTCCTTAATATAGTTTTTTGACCCCATAGTGAACAGGAAACGCATGCATCCGGCTGCCCAGTAGACAGAAGCAAACATTGCTGTCCATCCTGCGAATCCCCACAGATACTGAAGGGCAGAAGCAAGACTGTCATTCATTCCGATACTGGTCATCACATTAAAAATGGACTGATTACTGAGAAAGTGACTGTCCAGTGATACGATTATGCCAAAGACCAAAAAGAACAATGGAATTGCTGCAGCCAGTTCAAACGGTGCATGAAAGATTTTCTCATTGCCTGTTTCAAGCGGACGGATAAAAGGAAGCAGAAGTGCAGCTCCTGCTACCAGAGCCATGAGAGTAAGAAAAACAATAAAAAGATCTTCTGTCTGTGAATGTACGCCTGCAATAGAAAGAAGTTCCATGTCATCTGCAGTCATACTGTCAAAATCGGATCTATTCATAAGATAAACGTAAGTACGTCCCTGAGGCTTCTGAAAAGGAGCAGTCATTCCGTAACTAATGTTAAAATCAGAGCAGGGTGTCTGTCTTGCGGCTTCATTCAGTACTTGTGAGCCATTGGTAGATTTTCCGGAAAAAAATTCCGAGGAAGAGATACTTCCGTTCTGATCGTAAGTGATGACTGCGCCGAAAGCATAATCGGATCCAAGCTGATCCTGTTTCATTCCATCCAGGATGGTATAAATATTGTCTGAGGTATTACTGTCCAGAATTTTTCCGGAAGCATCTCTTACCTGATATTTCACATAAGAGCGAAGAGTAGAAAAATTATAATTCCAGTCGGAAAAAACATATAGAAAATCATTATAAGAATTCATAATCGCTTCCTGAGAAGTATATCCTTGTCCGTTGACATCATTTCGGTATTTGTTATGCGGGTAATTGTCATAATTCAGTTCGGAGGATGACAGTTCTGAATTTCCTGTTCCCGCTGTTTCTGCAGTTACTTCTTCTGTGGCTGTCTCTGTTTTTTCCTCTGCTGTTTTTTCACTTTTTTCTTTTTCGGAATCTTTCTGGTCTGTTTCTGATGTCTTTTTGTTTACCAGTGCAGAAGGAAAGAAAACATCAAAGGGAGATAAAATCTCCGAGGTTTTTCTCTGTTGTTCTTCTGCGTAAAGTACGTAATTACTGCCAATCAGAGTAGACAGAAAAGAGGAGGAATGTAACTGAGTAATCAGATTCCGGTTCTGTCCTCTGACATAATGAGGACGAATGACCATCATTGCCAGAGAAGGCAACAGTATGATGAGTAAAATCAGTCCTACGGCAAGTTTATGATATTTTTTCGATTTTGTATCCAACTCCCCACACCACCTTTAAATATTTTGGTACCTTAGGGTTGATCTCTATTTTTTCGCGGATATTACGTACATGGACCATAACGGTTTCTGTATTGACAGCCCGTTCATTCCATACACGTTCATAAATTTCATCCGCAGAGAAAACCCGTCCGGGATTTTTGATCAGCAATAGAAGAATGCGGAATTCCATGGGAGTCATTTTTACAAGAGCACCATCCACCCGAACCTCAAAGGTCGTTTCATTTACTTCAAGTCCTCCGATCGTATAAACAGAATCGGCATTTTCTGCTTCCTGTTTCTGCAGTTTTTCCATGAAGCGTTTGTAACGGCGAAGCTGCGAGTTGACTCTTGCCATAAGTTCCATAGGGGTAAATGGTTTTGTGACATAATCATCTGCACCAATGTTCAATCCCATAACCTTATCTACTTCTTCAGACTTGGCGGAAAGCATGATGACCGGAAAGTCATATTTTTCCCGAAGCTTCATAGTCATCGTGATGCCATCCATACAGGGCATCATAATGTCTACGATGGCCAGATGAATCTCCTCTTTTTCCAGAATATCCAGACCTTCCAGTCCGTTTTCGGCCTGGAATACCTGATAACCCTGGCTGCGCAGATAGATTCCTACGGCTTCCCGAATATCTTTGTCATCTTCCACAATTAATATATGGTTTACTTCCATGGTAAATCTCCCCTCTTTTGCTGTTCTGGTATCAGTATAGGATACAAAATGAAAAAGTCACAGGATAGAAATCGAAAGAAAATCTAAAGTTTTTCAAAAAAAGTTTTTATCCGGTCTATGCGGCTGGTCATGGATGCCAGCATAGAATCAAGAATCGTAAGGGCTGCCATGGATTCTACCACTACAACTGCGCGTGGAACAATAATGGGATCATGACGTCCTTTGATAGAAATATCCAGTTCTTCTCCGGATCTGGTAACACTTTCCTGAATGGATGCAATGGATGGAGTCGGTTTGAATGCAGCGCGGATGATAATCGGGGTTCCATCACTGAGTCCACCGGTGATTCCACCAGAATGATTGGTTTTTTTCCATACATTTCCCTCGTTATCCATACGGTAGGCATCGTTGTTGTGTAAACCATCAGAAGAAGCGACACGAATACCGTCACCGATTTCAAAAGATTTGACTGCACCGATGGAAAGGATGGCTTTTCCAAGATTTGCATTGAGTTTTTCAAAAACCGGTTCTCCTATACCGGCAGGAACGCCGGTGATTTTGCATTCGATCATTCCGCCGGCAGAATTTTTTTCACTCATACATTTTTCCAAATATGCAGAAGCTTCTTTTGCAGCGGCAGCATCCGGCATGAAAAGTGCATTGTTTTGGATTTCTTCAAAATCAAAGAGATCCCGGTTAATGGAAACAGGGCCTATAGACAGTGTGTAAGCACAGACTTCTACACCCAGTTCTCTCAGAATCTTAGCAGCGACTGCACCGGCGGCTACACGTCCGATGGTTTCCCGGCCGGAAGAACGTCCACCGCCTCTGTAGTCACGAAAACCATATTTTACATCATAATTCCGGTCTGCATGTCCGGGACGGTAATAGTTTGCAATTTCGCTGTAGTCATGAGAGCGCTGGTCTGTGTTTGCCACTATGAGAGAGATGGGGGTTCCGGTTGTTTTACCTTCAAAAACACCGGAAAGAATCTCCACACGATCTGATTCTTTTCTTTGGGTGGTGTATCGGGACTGGCCAGGTTTTCTTCGATCCAGATAAGCCTGAATATCCTCTTCACATAGTGGAAGTCCCGCGGGGCAGCCATCGATGACTACGCCGATTCCTGCACCGTGAGATTCTCCCCAGGTGGTGATTTTAAATATATTTCCAAAAGTTGAACCAAACATAAGTAATACCTTCCTGTTCTTGATTTTTTTGTTTTTTAATATAACATGTTTCAGAGGAAAAATCCATTGAATCTTCAAAAGGGATAAGATACAATAACAGTAGCAATCAGAATAAAAAAGGCAGGAAAATCCTGCCAGAATGGAGTTTCATATGGAAAAAACGTGGGTGGTTTATCTGCTTTGTATCAATGTTCTGGCTTTCGGTCTGTTTGGAGCAGACAAATGGAAAGCCAGACATAAAAAATATCGTATCCGTGAACGTACACTGCTTTTGGCAGCAGTGATAGGAGGTTCTGTGGGAGCCTTGTGCGGCATGTATTTTTTTCGGCATAAGACGCTCCACAGAAAATTCCGTATAGGCCTGCCTGCTATTCTTTTTCTTCAGGCAGTTATTACAGGATTTCTAGTTGTCGGATTCCCAGCGTCCTGAGGCACCGCATGGAAGGACCAGACCGCTTTGCGTAACCGGAAGACCGATTTCCTGGGAATCCACTTTTCCTTTGTGTTTTTTCAATTCTGTAGCCAGCATATAAGTGAGCACTGCAGGTGCCAGACCGGTTGTGTAGGAATTTACCAGGAAGAACAGAGGGTCTTCGCTGAGTATATTGGTACACAGTTTGATCAGAGGATGAATGGCTTCTTCGATTTTCCAGATTTCTCCCTTGGGTCCTCTTCCGTAAGAAGGAGGATCCATGATGATCGAATCGTAATGATTTCCTCTTCGTATTTCCCGTTCTACAAATTTTACACAGTCATCTACCAGCCAGCGAATCGGCGCATCTCCCAATCCGGAAGAGACAGCATTTTCTTTGGCCCAGGTAACCATACCTTTGGAGGCATCCACATGTGTGACCTGAGCACCGGCAGCAGCTGCTGCAAGTGTAGCACCGCCTGTATAGGCAAAAAGATTCAGGACTTTTACAGGTCTTCCGGCATTTCTGATTTTTTCTGAGAACCAGTCCCAGTTTACTGCCTGTTCTGGAAAGAGACCGGTATGTTTGAAACTGAATGGCTTCAGGTTGAAGGTGAGACTTTTGTATTGTATGGTCCACTGTTCCGGGAGATCAAAGAATTCCCATTCACCGCCGCCTTTTTTGCTTCTATGATAATGGGCATTCATTTTTTTCCATCCTCTATGGCTCTTCGGTGTGTCCCAGATAACTTGAGGGTCTGGTCTTACCAGCAGGTAGTTTCCCCATCGTTCCAGTTTTTCCCCTTTTGAAGTATCTATAATTTCATAATCTTTCCATTGATCTGCAATCCACATGATGAAATCCTTTCTGAAAAATAATATAGTAGCTATTCTTTCAGTATAGCAGAAGGAAGAGAGGCAGGCAATGCAGAAAATCTTTTTTGCGTCTTTTCCATCGTATTTTTGCATAAACTCTATTATTACTGTGGACGAAGCTTTGCCCGTCCGGGAGGTTGAAAATATGTATGAAAATCTGACAGGAGAGGAATTGTGCAAAAGATGGAATACAGATGAACAGAAAGGGCTGACATGGAAGGAAGCAGAGCGCCGTCTTTTGGAACAGGGAGAAAATACACTGAAAAAGGGAAAAGAGCGGACGATTCTGGACATGATTCAGGAACAGCTCAATGATCCGATGATTTTTGTATTGTTCATAGCGGCATCTATTTCTCTGCTTCTGCGGGAATTCGGTGACACAGGAATTATACTTTTGGTTATTTTTCTGAATACAACGATAGGAGTTATACAGGAGGGAAGAGCAAAGAAGGCGATGGAAGCACTGAAGAAAATGACAGCTCCTGAAGCAGTTGTGAAGCGTGAGGGCGTGTATAAAAAAATTCCTGCATCAAAAATCGTGTGTGGGGATGTAGTGAAACTGGAGGCCGGGGATCAGATCCCTGCGGATATCCGTTTGCTGACTTGTCGGGGACTTGAGACAAATGAGTCTGCACTGACCGGGGAATCCTTGCCGGTACGTAAAGAAACAAAGAGGATTTCAAAAGGAAGTCCGATGGCAGAATGGAAAAACATGGTTTTTATGTTGACGGAAGTCAGAAAAGGAAGTGCAGAAGGAATCGTTGTTGCGACAGGAATGGACACAGAGCTGGGAAAAATTGCACATATGATCAACGAAACAAAAGGTGAGATGACTCCGCTTCAGAAACGTTTGGGAGAGTTAGGGAAAACGCTCAGTGTGGGAGCGGTTGGTCTTTGCATGGTTTTGTTTCTTCTGGGAATTGTGCAGCATAGAAATATTCTGCAGATGCTTTTACTTTCCATTTCTCTTGCAGTAGCAGCTATACCAGAGGGGCTTCCTGCAGTAGTGACGATCGTACTGGCTCTTGGAGTGGCAAGAATGGCAAAGGCAAATACAATTATCCGAAAACTTCCTGCAGTCGAGACCCTGGGATCCGTCGGGGTTATATGTTCGGATAAAACAGGGACATTAACACAAAACAAAATGAAAGTAGTAAAAGTATATGGGAATAACAAGCTTTTACCTGTGAATCAGATGCGCAAAAGGGAGTTCCCGAAGTTGATGGAAGGATTTTTATTATGCAACAACAGTGTTCTCGGAAAACAGGAGATTGGAGATTCTACAGAATTGGCTTTGCTGCATATGGGAAAGGAAATGGGATATACCAGAGAGAAGATGGAGGAAAGATATCCAAGAGTAAGGGAAATACCTTTTGATTCAGAAAAAAAATATATGATTACGGTACATAAAGACGGAAATAACGAGACCGCTTATGTAAAAGGGGCCTGTGATTACCTTTTGGAATGCTGTAGTTTCTGGTGGGTGGATGGTGTGGCAGTACCAATGACCCAGGTGCACAGAATGAAAATCCGGATGGTAATGGAAAGTATGGCCAGGGAAGGACTCCGGGTACTTGCCCTTGCTTTTAAACAGTATGTGAAGGAGCAGACGGAAAAGGAGATTATGAGAAGTCTTACATTTGCGGGACTGGCAGGGATGATGGATCCGCCAAGACCAAAGGTTCAACAGTCAGTTAGAAGATTGAAACAGGCAGGTGTACAGGTAGTTATGATCACAGGGGATTATAAAGATACTGCATTTGCTGTGGCAAGAAATATCGGAATTGCAGAATCTTTTGATCAATGCATGACAGGGATGGAACTGGATGTGATGCCCGAGGCTGTTTTTGAAGAAAAAATGAAAAATATCCGTGTATTTGCAAGAGTTACACCTGTTCATAAGGTGAAAATCGTAAAACGTTTCCGGGAAAATGGTGAAATTGTGGCTATGACAGGAGATGGGGTCAATGATGCACCTTCTCTTCAGGCGGCAGATATAGGTATTGCCATGGGAGCAAACGGAACAGATGTGGCAAAGAATGCGGCAGACATGATATTGACCGATGATAATTTTGCAACCATTGAAAGGGCTATGGAAGAAGGGAGAGGTATTTATGTAAATATAAAAAAATCAATTTTATTCCTTTTGTCTTCTAATTTTGGAGAAATTCTTACCATGTTTGCGGCAGTTTTATTTTCTTTGCCGACACCTCTGAAAGCAAGTCATATTCTATGGGTCAATCTGATTACGGATTCCTTGCCGGCTCTTGCTCTTGGTGTGGATAAAAATGACTGGAAAGCCCTTATGAGTCAGAGACCACGAGAACCGAAAGAGGGAATTTTTGCACAGGGAGGATGGTTCTGTACGATTTTTTACGGCCTGCTGATCGGAAGTATCACATTATACGCTTTTTTTAAAGGCGGGCAGACCTATGCATTTACAGTACTTGGAATATCCCAGTTGTTTCATGCAATCGGTATGCGGGATCGGGAAAAGTCTGTATTTTGCATGAATCATCTGGAAAATCCGTTTATGATCGTTGCTTTTTTTCTTGGAATCGGATTACAGGCAGCAGTTACAGAAATTCCATGGCTGGTGGAAGTTTTTCAGATTCATCGCCTGTCCTTAGGAGAATGGTGGTGGCTGATCAAAGTTTCTGCAATTCCTTTGCTTGCACATGAATTGCTTCTTTTGCAGGATTTTTTAAGGGAAATTGCATATAAAAATAAAAAACCCAGTTAAAAAGGGCGTAATTTCCACGAAAATGCAAGAAGTGCTTGACATTAAGTCATACACTGTCATACAATACTGCTTAGCAAAATAAAAATCGATAAAATACCAGGAGGAGAGCCATGACACCGTATAAAGAGCTGAGTAAAGAACAGTTACAGGTGCTGAAAGCCCAGTTAGATAAAGAATTTGAAGAAGTAAAAGCAAAAGGTCTGAGTCTTGACATGTCCAGAGGTAAGCCGTCTAAGAAACAGCTGGAACTGGCTATGGATATGCTGGAAGAATTAAAGAGTACAGATAAATTAAAATGTGAAGCAGGAATTGACTGCCGCAACTACGGTCTTCTGGATGGTATACCGGAAGCAAGAAGACTTCTGGGAGCGATGACAGAGGTTACTGCAGACCAGATTATTATATTTGGAAATTCCAGTTTGAATGTAATGTTTGATACAATCTCACGTTCTATGACACACGGTGTATGCGGCAATACTCCCTGGTGTAAACTGGATAAAGTAAAATTCCTGTGTCCTGCACCGGGATATGACCGTCACTTTAAAATTACAGAATATTTTGGAATTGAAATGATCACAGTACCTATGACGCCTACCGGTCCGGATATGGATATGGTAGAAGAACTGGTAAGTTCAGATCCTGCAATCAAAGGAATCTGGTGTGTACCGAAATATTCCAATCCACAGGGAATCACTTATTCAGAAGAGACCGTAAAGCGGTTTGCAAGACTGAAACCGGCAGCAGAAGACTTCCGTATCTTCTGGGATAATGCTTATTGTATCCATCATCTGTATGAAGAGAAAGATTTCCTTCTGGAGATTCTGGAAGAATGTGAAAAAGCAGGAAATCCGGATCTTGCATATAAATTTATTTCAACATCAAAGGTAAGCTTTCCGGGTTCCGGTATTGCAGCGGTTGCTTCCTCTCCAAGAAATCTGGCAGATTTTAAGAAACATATGGCTATTCAGACAATCGGTCATGATAAAATCAATCAGCTGAGACATGTTCGTTTCTTTAAAGATATCGATGGAATGCACGAGCATATGAAGAAACATGCAGAAATTCTCAGACCAAAATTTGAAGCAGTGGAAAATACGCTGGAAAGAGAACTGGGAGGCCTTGGAATCGGAGAATGGACCAATCCCAAAGGTGGATATTTCATTTCTTTTGAATCTATGGAAGGATGTGCAAAAGCCATTGTTGCAAAGGCAGCAGAAGCAGGCGTGAAAATGACAGAAGCAGGAGCAACTTATCCGTATGGCATGGATCCGCATGATACGAACATCCGTATTGCACCAAGTTTCCCGACACTGGAAGAACTGCAGCTTGCTACAGAAATCTTTGTTTTGAGTGTGAAGCTGGTAAGTGTGGAAAAACTTCTGGCACAGTAATAAGACAGGCGATGCTTTGCCGAATGGAGCAGGGCATCGCCTGTTTTTTATATGTGCAGCACAATGTACTTTACTTCGACAGATGAAATAAGCTAGAATAAAAAGAAAAAAGGGGTTGAGTATGATGAAACAGAAAAAAAGCAGAAAGAGCAAGTATGCAAAAGTAAAAAAAATTGTTCTTGGGATTCTGCTTGCATATATAGCAGTGCTGTTGATCATCTACGGAGCAGGTGTATTCTATTTTTCCAAGCACTTTTTTCTGGGAGCACAGATAAATGGAGCAGATTGTTCCGGGAAAACAGTAAAAGAGGTAGAGACATCCATTGCAGATGAAATTGCATCTTATGCATTGACTATAAAAGAACGGGGAAAGAATACAGAAGTAATTACAGCAACAGGAATTGAACTGACTTATGTGGAAGACGGTAAGATCCAGGAATTAATGGAAAAACAGAATCCTTTTCTATGGTTTTTATCATTTGCTGAAAACAATGCGCATACCATGTCAGCAACGACTGCTTTTAGTGAAGAAAAACTGACAAAAGTGATTCTGGGTCTGAACTGTTTTGCAGAAGAAACGATTCAGCAGCCGGAAGATGCACATCTGGAAATGGGTGAAAACGGGTATGAAATCATTCCTGAGAAAGAGGGAAATGCTCTTGATCAGGAAAAAACAACAGCAGTCATCCGGGAAGCGATTGCAGCCGGTAAGACAGAAATCGATCTGCAGAAAGAAGACTGTTATCTCAAACCGTCTGTTTATGAAAATGATAAAACGCTGATTTCCCAAAGAGATCAGAGCAATCAGTACTTAAAGGCAACCATTACCTTTGACTTTTCTGACAGGCAGGAGGTTGTGGATAAAAATGTAATCAAAGACTGGCTTACAACCAATGATGAGCAGGAAATTGTATTAGATGAAGAAAAAGTAAAAGAATATGTAGTTGCCATGGCAAAGAAATACGATACGTTTGGATATCCGAGAAAATTCAAAACCTCTTATGGAGAAACCATAACTGTAAGCGGTGGTGATTATGGATGGCTGATTGCCAGAAATGATACAACTGCAAAGCTGATCGAAGCAATCAAGAGCGGAAAATCACAGACAATGGAACCTGATTATACATATAAAGGATATGTGCGTGATACAGATGATATAGGAAATACTTATGTGGAAATCAGTCTGGCAAGACAGCATATGTGGTTCTATAAAGACGGACAGCTCCTTGTAGATACGGATGTGGTAACCGGTAATCACAACCAGGGCCTGGATACCCATACAGGTGTTTATGGAATTATGTATAAAGAAAGAAACGCAACGCTGGTAGGGGAAAATTATTCTTCACCAGTGAAATATTGGATGCCTTTCTATGCCAATACCGGAATTCATGATGCCAGCTGGCGTACCGTATTTGGAGGAACGGAGTATATAAATAATGGTTCTCATGGATGTGTCAATACGCCGGAAGCAAATGCAGAGAAAATATTTAACAATATTGAAAAAGGTGTGCCGGTTGTTGTTTATGATAACCAGTAACATTGACAAAGAAGCATAAATTGATTAGTATAAAAGTAAATGTAAAAACACAGAAAAATGATAGAAATCATAAGGGAGAAAGATATGAATATAGTAGTTTTGGCAGGAGGAAACAGTACGGAAAGAGAAGTTTCCATTTCATCCGGTGAGGGAGTCTGTGCAGCCTTGCGTAAGAAAAAACACAGAGCCGTCCTGGTAGATGTGTATTTCGGAAAAGAATCATGGGGAGACGAGATGTTTCCGGAATCCTATGATATTGATGCAGAAGTGGCTTATATGAAAAAGATGAGCAGCTATGTGGAAACAACTGCCCATACCAGAAAAGAATTTTTTGGCCCGAATGTACTGGAAATCTGTAAAGCAGCAGATATTGTATTTCTGGCACTTCATGGATCAAACGGAGAAGACGGAAAGGTACAGTCCGTGTTTGATCTGATGGGAATTCCTTATACAGGAACCGGTCCTTTGAGCAGTGGTATGGCAATGGATAAAGGCATTACAAAGATGGTATTTGAAGCACAGGGAGTCCCAACACCAAAAGGTGTCACACTTGTGAAAGGGAAAACCAATACAGAACTGGAAGAGTATGATATGACATTTCCGGTTGTTGTAAAACCATGTTGTGGCGGCTCCAGTGTAGGTGTCTGCATCGCCAATGACGAAGAGGAATATGAAAAAGCACTGGAAGAAGCATTTTCCTATGAAAATGAAGTAGTAGTCGAACAGTATATCAGTGGAAGAGAATTTTCTGTTGCAGTGGTGGAGGGAAAAGCATACCCGGTGATTGAGATTGCTCCGATTCAGGGATTTTATGATTATAAAAATAAATACAGTGCAGGTTCCACGATCGAAACCTGTCCTGCTGATATCAGTGAAGAACAGACAAGAAAAATGCAGAAATATGCAGAGCTTGGCTATAAAGTGCTGGGACTGCAGGCATATGGAAGACTGGACTTTATTATGAACGAGCAGGGAGAGATGTATTGTCTGGAAGCCAACACCCTTCCGGGTATGACACCGACCAGCCTGATTCCTCAGGAAGCAAAAGTAATCGGAATTGATTATCCGGATCTTTGTGAAAAACTGATTGAAGTTTCTTTGAAAAAATATAGATAAACAGGAGCTGTTATGAAAAATCTTACATTGGAAAATATTGCAAAGGCCTGTGGAGGTGTCTACAGAGGAAAAGCGGAAATGGCAGCAATGGAAGTTTCCCATATTTCCACAGACAGTCGAAAAGTAGAAAAAGGCGGGCTGTTTGTACCTATTAAAGGGGCCAGAGTGGATGCTCATGATTTTATTGAATCGGTGATGGCAGCAGGAGCATTGTGTACATTGAGTGAAAAAGATTTGGGAGAAAAGGAATATCCATATATTCAGGTAACCGCTTCTCTTCAGGCAGTGAAAGATATTGCGGAATTTTATCTGGCACAGCTTGGAATCCCGGTTGTAGGAATTACAGGAAGTGTGGGTAAGACCAGTACCAAGGAAATGATTGCGGCAGTTCTGGAACAGAAATTCAAAGTATTGAAAACGCAGGGGAATTTTAATAATGAGCTTGGGCTTCCTCTGACAGTATTCGGATTAAGACCGGAACATGAGATTGCTGTGTTGGAAATGGGAATCAGTGATTTCGGTGAGATGCATCGTCTTGCAAAAATTGCACGGCCGGATACTTGTGTGATTACCAATATTGGTTTGTGCCATCTGGAGTTTCTCAAATCAAGAGATGGAATTTTAAAGGCAAAAACAGAAATTTTTGATTTCCTGAAACCAGAAGGACACATCATTCTCAATGGGGATGATGACAAGTTGGTTACTGTGAAAGAAGCCAAAGGTGTGAAACCGGTATTTTTCGGTATCGAGAATCATGAAGGCATCTGGGCAGACGAAATCGAAAGTCAGGGGCTGAAGGGAATTTCCTGCAGAATTCATGTAGGAGAGGAAAGTTTCTCTGTTTTAATTCCGATTCCTGGCCGTCACATGGTGTACAATGCCCTGGCAGGAACAGCGGTAGGTCTCACTTATGGTCTGACGCTGGCTGAGATTCAGGCAGGAATTGAAAGTCTGCAGTCTTTAAGCGGAAGATTTCATATTCTTGAAGCAGCAGGTAAGACAATTATCGATGACTGTTACAATGCAAATCCGGTTTCTATGAAAGCTTCTTTGGAAGTATTGCAGGATGCACTGGGGCGTAAAGTTGCAATTCTTGGTGATATGGGAGAGTTGGGTGTCAATGAAGTGGAAATGCATAGAGAAGTTGGAGCGTTTGCCGCATCCAGAGACATTGATCTGATCGTATGTACAGGAACGTTGTCAAAAGAGATGGCAGAAGCGGCTCGTAAGGCAGCACCGGAAAAACAGGTAGAATACTTCCCGGACAGAGCAGCACTTTTCGAAGCACTTCCGAATCTGGTTAAGGATGGAGATACTGTGCTTGTAAAAGCATCTCACTTCATGCAGTTTGATAAAGTGGTAGAATCATTGAAAGAAAAATAAAAAAGATAAGAAATGCAGGCATGGTCTTTATGCCTGCATTTCTTTTAACATATTCAGAATAACATTCTGTGTATAGAGTCCAAGATGTTTTTTATCCTCTTTGGAGAGCTGTTCGGGATAAATAGGTTTTCCATATTCCACAATTACTTTGGCAGGTTTGATTTTCGGAAACTGTGCTTCAAAAATCTCAGCGGAGTTATGAATGGCAATTGGAATAATGGGGCATCCGGATTTTGTGGCAATTTTAAAACTGCCCTCGTGGAAAGGAAGCAGTTCCAGTTCGCTCTCACCTTTGTTTCTGGTTCCTTCCGGGAAAATGCAGATGGAAATACCATTTTTTATTTTGTCAATGGCTGTTAAAATGGTTTTCAGTCCTTCTTTGATATCTTTCCTGTCCAGAAACAGACAATGAAGATAAGTCATCCATGTGGACAGAAGAGGAATCGGTTCCATCTCTTTTTTGGCAACATAGCCGGTGGGGTCCGGACACATTACATAGGTAAGAAGAATATCAAAGAAACTTCTGTGATTGCCTATGTAGAGAACTGCCGTATCACGGGGAACATTTTCGTGTCCTTTTACAGTAATGTCTGAGCCTGTAATTTTCAGGATAAAACGAAATACTGCCTGAATGATACGGAGAGAGCTGATATCTTTTGTCCGTTTGTTATATTTTCCTATAATCCATTCTACAAGAAGGATAGGAATGGACAGAATCAGATATCCAATTACTACAATGCATACTAAAATAAAACGTAACATTGCAACCGCCTTTCTATACCGTTTGGTATATTCGTGTTTGTTATCTATTATACGAAAAAAAGAAACTTGTTTCAAGCCCCTGCAAGGATGTTCGTCAAAATATGTAAAAACAACTTGAAAAAAACAATGATTTGTAGTAACGTATCTAATACACGTTTATTTGTTTATGGGGGAAAAGATGGAAAGGCAAGGTATATTCAAAAAACTGATTGGGGATAAAAAATTTTACAAAATGATTCTGATGATCGCAGTGCCGATTATGATCCAGAATGGAATCACAAATTTTGTCAGCCTTCTGGACAATATTATGGTAGGGCGGATCGGGACAGAACAGATGTCGGGAGCGGCAATTGTCAATCAGTTGATTTTTGTGTACAATCTCTGTATTTTCGGAGGTGTTTCCGGAGCCGGTATTTTTACTGCTCAGTATTTCGGACAAAAGGACGATGAAGGGGTAAGAAATACTTTCCGGTACAAGCTCTGGATGGCATGCATTCTTACGGTTGCTACGATTGTATTGATGCTGGCAGGCGGAGAAACTTTAATCAATTTGTATCTTCACGGAGAAGGAAGCCGTGAAAATGCAGCGGCAACGCTTCTTTACGGCAAACAGTATCTGGTTATTATGCTGGCAGGACTTCCGCCATTTATGCTGGTGCAGGTTTATGCAAGTACCCTTCGTGAATGTGGAGAGACAGTATTGCCAATGAAAGCCGGAATTACAGCAGTTGTGATCAATCTGGTATTCAATTATGTCTTAATATACGGAAAGTTTGGTTTTCCTGTACTTGGCGTGCAGGGTGCTGCAATTGCAACCGTACTTTCCAGGTATGTGGAAGCAGTGATTGTAGTCGGCTGGACGCACACGCACAAAGAGAAGAATCCTTATGCAGAGGGACTTTATCAGACCTTAAAGGTTCCGGCTTTTCTGACAAAAAAAATCCTGATCAAGGGTACACCACTGCTTTTGAATGAGACTCTGTGGGCGGCAGGTATGGCGATGCTTACCCAGTGTTATTCCGTAAGAGGACTCAATGTAGTAGCAGCTTTAAATATCTCTAACACGATTAATAATGTATTTAATATTGTATTTATTGCGCTTGGAGATTCGGTAGCAATTGTGGTAGGACAACTTCTTGGAGCCGGTGATATGAAGAAAGCCAGAGATACTGACACAAAGATGATTGCATTTTCAGTGTTCTGCTGTACGCTCGTTGCTGCAATCATGCTGCTTATGGCGCCTCTGTTTCCAATGCTTTATAATACCAATCAGGAAGCTAGAGAACTGGGCAAATATTTTATTATGGCAACAGCAATTTTCATGCCGCAGAATGCATTTCTTCATGCAACGTATTTTACTCTTCGGTCCGGGGGAAGAACCATTGTCACGTTCTTGTTTGACAGTGTATTTATCTGGTGTGTCAGCGTATCCATTGCATTTACACTAAGTCGTTTTACCACACTTCCTGTCATTGCCATTTATGTAATGGTTCAGCTTGGAGATATTATCAAATGTGTAATCGGATTTATACTGGTCAAAAAAGGGGTATGGCTGCAGAATATTGTAACAAGTGACTGAAAAGAATGAAAACAGATCTGTGTAATAACAGGTCTGTTTTTTTGTGGAAGCGTTCTGAAAAGAAATGTGATTTCATATACTATGGATGAGATGGTTTCGAAGGCGGCATTTTGGTGAACCGAATAAAGACAGTCTTTGTTCTATTATTTCTGCTGTGTTTGTTGTCCGGTTGTTCGATTGAGAAGGTCAGAGCACAGAATGGAGTAAAACCGGAGTATACGGTTATGAAAGAAACAGATTTTCCGGATAAAGTAAAAGAACTGATCGCAGAGAATAAAGAATCGGAGTTTCAGCTTACATATCAGGATGGTTCCTGGCTTTATCTGATCAAAGGATATGGAAAACAGAAAACCGGCGGTTACAGCATCCAGATTGAAGATTTATCTTTATGGGAAAATGCGATCCATTTACAGACAGTTTTACTTGGCCCGGAAGAAGAAGATTTAAAAGACGATCCATCGTATCCGTATCTGGTGGTAAGGATGAAGTATCGGGAAGAACCGGTAATTTTTGAATGAAAAGAGGTTTTAATGTGGAGCTCATTACAAAACAGGTGCGCATGATGCATACAAAATGTCAGGCAGTCAGTCAGATTACTTTTGATGAGGATCTGAATGTACCGGATGCAAAGCCGGATGTGGGACGTATGATACAGAAAAAAGGGGAGATACAGATCGAAGATCTGCAGATCTCCGAAGGTCATGCATTTATTTCCGGAGCACTTCTGGTAGCGCTCCTTTATGTCAGTGACAGTGAAGAACGGAAAGTACAGAGTCTCTTAGGAACACTTCCAATCGGAGAAACATTGCATCTGGAAGGTCTGGAAAACGGAGATAAAGTAAGGCTGTGCTGGGATATTGAAGATTTGAGTGTGCAGCTCATTAATTCCAGAAAGCTCAATATAAAAGCACTGGTTACTTTTACTGGTTTTGTGGAGGAAATAAAAGAAGTGCTGCTTCCGGCAGGTGTGGAAGAAGAAAATATCTCTCAGAAAAAGAAAGATATTTCTGTCATGGGAATCGGAGTACATAAAAAGGACACCATGCGAGTGAAGGAAGAAATTACACTTGCCTCGAATAAGCCCAATATTCATGAACTGTTGTGGAATACAGTGGAGACAAGAGGAATGGATATCCGGACACAGAATGATAAGATTACCGTAAAAGGAGAACTGTTTTTATTTGCTCTTTACAGAGGAGAGGATGACAATAATTCTCTTCAATGGCTGGAGAACTCCATACCTTTTTATCAGGAAATGGAATGTGCAGGATGCAGGGAGGATATGGTGCCGAATGTAGAAATTATGGCGCCGCACAGTGAATTGAAAGTAAAGACAGACAACGATGGAGAAGAACGGATCATTAGTATTGATACCGTGTTGGAAATGGAAATAAAATTATATGAGGAAGAAGAACTTTCTATTCTATTGGATGTATATACACCTTCCAGAGATTTGCGGACCGTTTGTGAAAATACGAAGCTGCAAAGCCTTCTGGTGAAAAATGTTTCCAAGTGCCGCATCAGTGACCGGATGAAAACAGAGCCGAATCAGGGAAAAATTTTACAGATCTGTCATAGTGATGGAAACATAAAAGTAGATGATACCAGACTGGTGGAAAATGGAATAGAAGTGGAAGGAATCGTTCAGGTGCGCATTTTGTATATTATAGGAGATGATGAAATGCCGTTTTATTCGATGGATGCCATGATTCCATTTTCTCATGTGATTGAGGCATCGCAGATTGGAAAGGATTGTGTTTATCATCTTCGGACAGATCTGGAACAGCTCTCCACAACTATGATCGACAGTGATGAAATAGAAGTAAAGATCGTTATGAATTTGAATGCTCTTGTCTTCAGACAGACAGATACGCCCATTGTCCGGGAAATAGAGGAACAGGAACTGGACCGGGAGAAGCTTCGAAGTATGCCGGGGATTGTGGCATATCAGGTACAGCCCCAGGATACCATGTGGGATATTGCAAAAAAATTTTATACAACGACAGACAATATTGTTGCATTGAATCATCTGGAATCAGAAGAACTGCATCCTTATGAAACGTTGATTCTTATGAAAACAGTAGAAAGTTAAATTTTAAAATTTTAAAAAATCCGGAAAAATATTATTGAAAAGGGAAAAAATATAAGTTAGAATAAAATATATACAGAAGAATACAGTATACAAAAAACATAAGGATAGAAAAGTACAGGGGTAGAAAAAGATGAGATTAAGAGCACTGGCCAAAATTAATCTGGGTTTGGATGTAATCAGAAAAAGGGAAGATGGTTATCATGAAGTTCGTATGATCATGCAGACTATAAATATGTATGATCAGATCGAAATTGATATCAAAGAGGAACCGGGGATTTCCATTACTACAAATCTTCCTTTTATTCCTACAAATGAAAATAATCTGGTGTATAAAGCAGCAAAGCTGCTGATGGATGAATTCCATATTGAAAAGGGCATTACTGTAGAACTTCAGAAATTTATTCCGGTTGCTGCGGGAATGGCAGGAGGAAGTTCGGATGCTGCAGCTACTATGATCGGTATGAATCGGTTGTTTGGTCTTGGGCTGACAGTCAGACAGCTTATGGAACGCAGTGTGTCGATTGGAGCAGATGTACCTTATTGTCTGCTTCGGGGAACTGCCCTTGCGGAGGGGATTGGAGAGAAGCTGCGTCCATTGCCGCCTTGTCCGAACTGTTATGTATTGATCGGGAAGCCATCCATCAGTGTATCTACAAAATTTGTTTATGAGAAACTGGACGCAGGAAATATAGAAGAACATCCGGATATTGACCGGATACTGGAAGGGCTTCAGTGGCATAATCTCAACAAGATATCCGAAAATATGGGGAACGTTCTGGAAAGTGTGACGATACCTGCTTATCCGATCATAGAAGAAATCAAAAATCATATGAAAGAACATGGGGCAGTCAATGCGATGATGAGCGGAAGCGGTCCTACTGTATTTGGACTTTTTGATGACAAGATGGTAGCAGAAAGAGCCTGCGAGGCTCTGAGGGAAAGCCATCTTGCCAGAACTGTTTTTCTGACCACGGTATTTAACAACGGAGGAACACGCAGATGACAATGGATTTGGAAATGCATATGGATGAATATCTTCCGCTGCGTGATGTGGTTTTCAACACATTGCGAAGAGCGATACTGAAAGGGGATCTGAAACCAGGGGAGCGTCTTATGGAGATTGCGCTGGCAGAGAAACTGGGTGTAAGCCGTACCCCGATTCGGGAAGCGATCCGTAAACTGGAGTTGGAAGGTCTTGTGGTGATGACACCGAGAAAGGGTGCAAAAGTGGCTTCTATTACGGAGCGGGATCTGAATGATGTTCTGGAAGTACGAAAAGGGATGGAGGAGCTTGCAATTAAGCTGGCCTGTCAGAGGATTACAACGGATCAGATGGACCAACTGGAACGTGTGGAAAAGAAATTTTTAAATCTTATTGAAAGTGGAAAGCTTACGGAACTGGCAGAGGTGGATGTGGAATTCCATGATATTATCTACAATGCCACCAACAATAAACGTCTGGTGCAGATGCTCAGTAATCTGCGGGAACAGATGTACCGTTATCGGATGGAATATCTGAAAGACAGTGCAGTGCGAAAGAAACTGGCAGAAGAACATGGAGAAATTTGTAAGGCTCTTCGAAAAAGAGATATGGAAGGTGCCCTCAGATGCATTTATGTTCATGTAGATAATCAGCAAAAAGCGATTATCCGCAGTTTGAATGCAGAATGATCGGATGAATAAAAACAAAAAACAGGGGAAATTCTAAGAGAGATGCGTAAGCATCTCTTTTTTCATTCAATTTACACATGTTTCTGAAAGGAGACAGATATGGAGCGACAAAGTAAAATTTCTTCCTTTATAGAAGAAAATGAAACTTATATAAGAGAAACTTTGAAAGACTGTGATGATATTATCATTCGGCCCATGATTCTGGGACAGGAAAAGAAAATCCATTGTCTTGTGGTTTATGTTGAAGTGGCAGTCAGTAATATGATGCTGGAGGATTCTGTAATCGGCAAGCTGATCAATCATATGTGGGAAATGCCACGAGATGAGATCCTGGAGTTTGTCCAGGATAATGGCCTGGGGATTTCAGATGTAAAGACACTGAATACGATGCAGGAGGCTTTGGGATGTGTGTTTGCAGGGAATGCCGTTTTCTTTTTGGACGGTTATCCTCATGCTGTAAAAGTGTCAAGCCAGGGGTACCCAAAGCTTGACATTCAGGAAGCATCCAGAGAAAAAGTGCTGAGAGGTTCCAGAGAAAGTTTTACAGATGCATTAAAAACAAACTCTGCATTGGTACGAAAGCGTATCAGAGATCCGGAATTGAAAGTAAAAGAAAAGAAGCTTGGAAGACGCAGTCAGACGATGGTACAAATTCTTTATATGGAGGGAATTGTAAGGAAGGAACTTTTAGACGAACTTGACAGGCGGCTGGAAGGTTTTGAAATTGACGGGGTTTTGGACAGTGGGATCGTGGAACAGCTTACCGGAGATAACTGGATTTCTCCTTTTCCGCAGTTTCAGACAACAGAAAGACCGGACAAATGTGCGATGGAAGTATTGAACGGAAGAATCCTTCTTCTGGTGGATCATTCTCCGGAAGGACTGCTTCTGCCGGCAGCTTTTAATGATTTTCTGCAGGTCAGTGAAGATCAGTATCAAAATTTTGAGATGGCTACCTTTCTTAGAATGATCCGCTATCTGGCAACCGCTTTTGCTATGCTGTTTTCCGGTGTCTATCTGGCAGTTACGAATTTTCATACGCAGGTTCTTCCTTCCAATCTGATTCTGTCTTTTGCAGAAGCAAGGAAGGGAGTTCCCTTTCCGGGAATTCTGGAAATTTTCTTTATGGAAGTTGCTTTTGAAAGTATTCGGGAAGCGGGTGTACGGGCGCCTGGCCCACTGGGCGGAACCATAGGAATTGTGGGAGGTCTGATCATTGGACAGGCAGCCGTATCGGCGAATCTGGTCAGTCCGATTGTTGTAGTGATTGTAGCAATTACTGCACTGGCTACCCTTGCGATTCCAAATGAGGAATTTTCTGCGCCTTTTCGTCTTTTGAAATTTGGGTTTATTCTTTTGGGAGGAACCATGGGGATGTTTGGAATTTTGCTGGGGTTATATCTGATTCTCGGTCATCTGGCAGGATTGAAAAGTTTTGGAATTCCATATCTGGTACCTTTTGCAGCACAGAGAAAAGAAGGATACAGAGGACTGAGAGATGGAATTCTTATCCTGCCGACCAGATTTCGGAAAAGAAGACCTCTGTATGCAAGAAAAGAGCAGAAAATAAGATTGAAAATGAAAAATGGAGGAAATTAGCATGTTTGCGGATAATCGGACGATTTCCCACCGCCAGCTTTTCCGGCAGATCGTTTTGTGTTTTACAGGGGTTCTCCTTGTTGTTGTACCGGCCTTATCCGGACTTTCAGGGGCCAGAGGCGTCCTCTGTCTGTTTTTTATGTATGGTTTATTTATACCTGGAAGCATTTTTTTTGTTCGTATTCGGGCTTGCTATGAGAGACCGGAGAAATATCTGGGAAAATTCTGGGGCAGAATTTTCTGTCTGTTTTATATCTCTTATCTCTTTTTTACAGGAATTTTTTTGCTTCTTCTGATCAGCCGTATTGCAGAGCGGTATTTTATTGAGGGAAGCGAGCCTATTCTGATCATCCTTTTGAGTGGTGCCGTCTGTTATATGGGATGTCATCAGGGACTGGAACGAAGAGGGCGTATGGGAGAAGCTGTCTTTTCTCTGCTTCTTTTTTTGATCGGGTTGATGTTGCTGTTGGCGATTGGAAAAATGAATCCCGGATATCTGTCATTTCACGAAAAAACAACCTGGAACGGGTGGATGGGAAGTATTTATGAAGCCTTCTGTCTTTATCTGCCTGTTTTTTTTCTTCCGTTTACTCTGGCAAATGTGGAACGTCCCGGAAGGGGAGGAAAGGCGATGAACCTGGCAGTCCTTCTGGTGACATCCCTTGTATCTTTTTCACTGATTCTTCTCCAGGGAGCATTTGGGAAAAATGGATATGAACAGAAAAAATATCCGCTTTTTGATCTGATGGCAGGTGTGAAGCTTCCCGGGGATTTTCTGGAACGGGTGGATATTTTCTGGATTGGTGCAGTCCTTTTCTGTATTCTTTATGCTATGGGAAGTATCTTTTTTTATTGCCATACAGTATTGGAGAAATGTCATATGGAGTCCTGGGCACTCTGGATTGCAATTGCTTTGGTGACAGCAGCTGCAGCGACAGAAAAAATGGGAATATCTCCGGAGATATATGGGAAACTTCTTGCGTATGTTTATGGGCCGCTCTTTCCTGTTTCCGGAGCAGTTGCAGGAATGGCTCTGAAAAGAAAACGGAAGGAAGGTGGCACGCAATGAAAAGAAGATACAGGATGATAGCTGTCGTATTTCTTCTGACAGGCAGCCTTTGGGCATGTGGAGTTCCGCTGGAAGACCGGGCATTTCCTCTTTCTGTGGCTGTAGACTATACAGAGGGAAAGTATGAGGTATATTATGGCATGCCTGACCTTTCAGCAGAGACAGGACAGGATAAGGAAGGAGAAAACAGCGGGCAGAAAGAAACGGTTGTATGTTACAGAGGAAGGAGTATGGAAGAAACAGAAGAACTTTTTCTGCGCAGCCAGGAAGATTATCTGGATCTGGGACATGTAAAAGCGTTTCTTCTGGGAGAAAATCTTCTGAAAAATAAGAATGCCTATGAAGCACTTCTGGCATATCTGGAAGAAAAACCGTCCGTTGCCGGAAATATTTATGTCTTTTCCTGCCGTTCTCCCAGGGAAATCATGGAACTGGAGGGAACGGAACTGGATTCCCTGGGTACTTTTCTTGTGCGGATTGTAGAGAGTCGTCCTTACAGCCGGCAGGAAGAACAGACAGATCTGCAGAGTCTGTATAATGCATGGCACAATCAGGAGAACAGACCATCTATGCTGCAGGTGGAAGCAGAAGGCCAGACACTTCTGGTAAAAGGAAATCTCTATGAAAGAGAATAAACAGAAGCAAGTATGGAAATACTTGGTATATGAGAAAATATGGAAATAAAATAAGAAAATGGGGAAGCAGAGCGATTCTTGTGCTCCTTATGGCGGCATTAGCAGTCACCGGCAGTTTTGTTATAAGACTTCGGAACGAAAAAAATAAGATGCAGCAGCGACTGAACAGAGAGATTAGTCAGGGGATTGCAGATAAAATTTTTCGTTTTCATGTGATTGCAAACAGTGATACAAAGAAGGATCAGAATTTAAAACTGCAGATAAAATCCACAGTGGTTGATTATATGAAGGAGATTACGGGAGCAAATAGTACATTTGAAGATACCAAAGAACAAATTCTGATTCATTTACCTGAAATTGAGAGAAAAGCAGAAGAAATCATTCATACAGAAGGGTATGAGTATCCGGTAACAGCCAGAGTTGGAAAAAGTTATTTTCCGGATAAAACGTATGGAGACTGTACATTTCCGGCAGGAACTTATGAATCCCTGATTCTTACAATCGGAGAAGGGAAAGGAAAAAACTGGTGGTGTGTATTGTATCCGGGGCTTTGCTTTATCAATGATACTTACGGAATTGTGACAGAAGATAAAAAAGAAGAATTAAAAGAAATACTTACAGAAGAAGAATTTCTGTCTTTATGGGAAAATCCGAAAGAAAAGAAAAAAATTCGTTTTGGATTCAAATGGTTTTAACGTTGTGACTTGCATTCTTACACTAATAAGGGTAAAATAAAATGGAAATACGCAAAAAGACAGAAATCAGAGGTTTTCTTATGGAACAGAACAGACAGGCACCCATCGGTGTTTTTGATTCAGGTGTGGGCGGGCTTACCGTAGCACGCGAAATTATGCGGAATCTGCCCAGTGAAAGAATTGTATATTTCGGAGATACGGCAAGAGTGCCTTATGGAAATAAATCAAAAAATATTGTGTTGAAATTTTCCAGGCAGATTGTGCATTTTTTGCAGACACAGGAAGTAAAGGCAATCGTTGTTGCCTGTAATACTGCCAGTGCGCTTGCGCTTGAAACCATTCGGGAAGAAATCGATATTCCGATTATCGGTGTGGTAAAGCCGGGAGCCAAAGTGGCAGCAGCAGCTACAAGAAATAAAAAAATTGGTTTGATTGGTACCAGAGGAACCGTTCATTCCGGTCTGTATACAGAAATCATTCAGGAGTACGATTCGCAGATTCAGGTAATCGGACAGGCTTGCCCTCTGTTTGTGCCGTTGGTAGAAGAAGGATGGCTGAAAGACAAGGTAACACTGGAAGTTGCAAAACGTTATGTGAATCCGCTTCTTGATCAGGGCATTGATACACTGATTCTTGGATGTACCCATTACCCGCTTTTAAGATCTATGCTTCAGGAACTGGTAGGAGAACAAGTCACACTGGTGAATCCGGCATACGAAACAGCAAAAGCTCTGGAACGCTTGCTGAAGGAAAACAATCTGGATAATAATCAGGGAGTGGAAGAAGAATTTCCCTATCGTTTCTATGTGAGCGATGCAGCAGAACAGTTCCGGGATTTTGCAAATTCTATATTGCCTTATGATGTAAAGATGACAAAGCAGATTAATATTGAGGAGTACTGAAAATGAAAAAGGACGTGCTGATCACAGTAAAAGGAATGCAGGCAATCGAAGCAGGAGAAGGACAGGAAGAAGTAGAAGTAGTGGCAAAGGGCGATTATTATTTTAAGAACGGTCATCACTTTATCTGCTATGAAGAGATGTTGGAAGGATTTGAAACGCCTACAAAGAATATGATCAAGATTACAGATAATACAGTAGAAGTACAGAAGAAAGGGATTACCAACACCCATATGGTATTTGAAGAAGCCAAGAAAAGTCTTACTTTTTATACGACTCCTTTCGGAAATATGGAAATGGGTATTTCCGCTACCAAAATTGATGTCAAAGAAGAGCCGGAGAATCTGGATATCCTCATTGATTATGCACTGGAAATTAATCAGGTACATACGGCAGACTGCCAGATTCATGTGAATGTACAGTCAAAGGAAGCAGGGGAATTTCACCTGTGTTCCTAAAAACCAGGAGAGGTTGTGAGAATGGATCACAGCCTCTCTTTTCTTATTTACGAAACTCTTTTTTGCTGCACTGGTTTCGGTATTGTCTTAGTGTATAGCCGGTCTTTTCTTTAAAAATCTTTCCGAGATGACTCTGCGAAGAGTAGCCAAGGTAGGTGGCGATTTCGATATAAGAATACTGAGAATAGGTCAGAAGGTTTTTTACGGCATTTATTTTCTGATTCTGAATATAAGATGTGATGGAAATTCCCTCATATTTATGAAAAAGTTCCGAGAGATAATTGGCATTCAGATTCAGAGCTTCTGCCATATCCCGCACCACAATTTTTTCGTGAAGATGGGCGAAGATATAATCCTTGCATTTATTGATGTGAGGATTTTTTTCTTTGTTTTGTTTGCCCTGTTCATGGAGTTCTTTTACCATTTTGGTGTATTGAAGCTCTGCAAGATGAAGAATATGGTAGATTGTAGGAATATCTCTGCATTCATCAATTTTCTGTATGTAGACGTCACTGAGGGAAAGTGCGATTTCAGGGAGAAGTCCTCCGCGTATGGCTGCACGGCTTGCAAGGGTAATCACGACAACTCCCATATATTGCATATTGCGCAGAGGATCTTTTGATAAAGTTCCCAGTTCTCCTACATAATCTTCCGAACGGCTTTTTTCCAGCCTTTCCACATCACCGGATTCAATACTGCCAAATTCCCGCAGTTCCTGATCGTGGGGATTATGTACTTTTTCCAATTCCTCATTTTCAAAAATTAGTCTGGAAAAATATTCCTGTATGGAATCCTCTACGGATGAAAAAATACGATTTTTCATCAGAATAGCACCTCATTCCCTTTGCGTTTTTCTGTTTTGTACTTTCGATGAGTCTATTGTACAGGATTCTCTTTCTGATTGCACGAGAATTATCTGAGAATCATGATAAAAAACTGAGAAAAAAGATATAAAAAGAGGAATCAATCGATTAAATTGGATACAGAAACAAAGAAATCCATGTATGGGAAAAAGGAGAAGGGCAATGAAAGTAAAAGGAGTGAATCTTGGAAACTGGCTGGTATTGGAAAAATGGATGAGTCCCGCGTTATTTGATGGTACAACAGCAGAAGATGAATATTATCTTCCCACGCAGCTTTCAAAAGAGGTCTATGAAGCAAGAATCAAGATGCATCGGGCAGAGTATATCACAGAAGGAGATTTTGTAAGAATCAAATCCATGGGAATGGATGCAGTACGTATTCCGGTTCCATATTTTATCTTTGGTGACAGGGAACCTTTTATCGGATGCATTGAAGAACTGGATAAGGCTTTCAACTGGGCAGAAAGGTACGGACTTCAGGTTCTGATTGATCTCCACACGGTTCCGGACAGCCAGAATGGTTTTGACAACGGAGGAATCAGTGGAGTATGTAAATGGTCCCAGCAGCCGGAAGAAGTAGAATTCGTGCTGAATGTACTGGAAAAACTGGCAGAAAGATATGGAACAAGAAAAGGTCTCTGGGGAATTGAAGTTGTCAATGAGCCGATTCTGGAAGATATGTGGGAAACCATGAATGTACCGGAACGTTATCCGGCAGTGGATCCGGAAAAAGCCAAAGGAACAAAACCAAATACACTGGAATTTATCAGACAGTTTTATCTGGATGCATATGACAGAATCCGTAAATATATGTCGGAAGAGAAATATGTGGTCATTCATGATGCATTTGCGTTAAAAGCATGGAAAGATTTTATGCGCGAAGACAAATACAAAGGTGTCGTGCTGGATACCCATCAGTATCTGATGATGGCAGAAATGGATGGTTGCAAACAGACGGTAGAAGGTTATCTTTCTTATATTCAGGAACATTATGTAAAAGATATTCAGGAAATGGAAGAATACTTCCCGGTCATCTGTGGGGAATGGTGCCTGTTTAATTCACTTGCTGTTGGAAGAGACACAAAAGGCGGACAAAGCGTCTTAAACGGAGTCGAAGGTATGTCGGAAGAACAGATGAGTGATGAAAAGAAAAAGGAAATTTACCAGGCAGTTGCAAAAGCACAGCTGGAGGCATGGAATGCAGGTTCCGGTTATTTCTACTGGAGTTATAAACTTCTGACAGATACAGTAAACACAGATGGCTGGATTGGATGGGACAGCTGGGATCTGGGAAGATGTGTGGATTTCGGTTGGTTTCCTACAGAGAAATAAATTTAAAGATACAGCAGATGCTATACAGGAAAGGGCCGGATGACTTATGCAGTCATCCGACTCTCTTTCTTTAATGCGTATTTGAGAACTGTTCATTGTATTCCGTAAGAGGAACGAAATGTTCCTGTTCCGAATGCAGCAGGAAATAGCAGATTCCTATTAATATCAGTAATAACAACAGTGCTAGGATTTTCTTTATATGTTTCATTTTTATAATCTCCCTGGTAGAAATAATATTTTTATGCTTCTTGAACAAAATTGACAGTTGCATAATCTGTCATGTCACCTACTGTGGTTTCGTAAGTATAATGAACAGAAATGTGATCTGTGCTATATGAAACATAGCTATCGGTAAGCAACCAAATACCATATCTTGAAGGGGGTGCGGAAATAGAAACAGTATCCAAAGCAAATTTTGGTCTTCCACTTTCCATGTAGGATTGATATTTAATTGTTACAGTTCCAACGGTCATATTATTAATACTTGTTATAATATTTTTGGTTTTTGTTTTTACGCCAGAGAGACGTGCTGCGCGAGAACTTAATTCTTTATGATTATATTCTTCATGATTGAATTTAATATTATATTCTTCAAGAGAAAGCATTTTTGATGTTTCAGCATCATTATTAACTTCAAGGGAGTTTATGGATATAGTTGGATTCTGCGCAAATATTGTGGAAATATTACATAGAGTACTTAAAATGACGGCTAATAATATGCTAATAATATGTTTTGCTTTTTTATTCATAGATTATGCTCCTTGTATAAGCGAATTATTATTAATTGATTATCATTTTTAGTTTATCATTGGAATCTCCCCCTTAAATAAATCGTAGGTATTTCTTGAATCTTTTTTTTATCATGTTATAATAATACCACAGTATTTGTAAGTTGGAAAAATTTTTCCTGAACGTTTTTTTTTGCTCCTGACTGTTTTGTGATTTTCTGAAAGACAGGTAGTTTTATGTTAGAAATTAGTTCTATTATGGCCAGTATATTGATTAATTTTATTTGTATTCCCGATTTGCTGCCTGAGAAACTCACGATTCGCCAATTATTGAGTCTTTTTCTTATATTGTTTTCTCTTCATACAGTGATTGCTTTTGTGTTGCCACAATATTTTATCCCATCAATTATTTTTATGATTATTTTTTGTTTATTCACTACAGAAGTAGTTTGTTGGTCACTTATATTTTGCGTATTATCAGGATATTTTCTTGTTAATTCATTGATTGAGTTATTTTTATTTTTGTATCGAACATACATGAGACCAGATATTTACGAATTAAAACTTTCTTTTTTGGTATATCTTGTTATTTGTTTTGGAATTGTTCTTCCTCTTGTCAAAATTTTGAAAGGAATAAAAAATAAAATTTTATATTCCTGTTCTTTGGAACAGTCAGATACGCCGACAATCATTTATTTATCTTTTTGTCTTATGCTTTGTATCTGTTGTATTATGATCAGTGGAAAAATCGGTTATAACCGGACAACCTCTTTTGTGAATCATATCGTTTATCCGATTATTTTTTTTCTGTCTACGATACTTTTGTATTTTTTCTGTTGTCGAGTGCAGTCTCAAAAACAGAAGGAACTTATGAATGCGTACATACAGAATCTGGAAAAGGCTTATTCTGATACCAGAAAAATCAAACATGATTATGATAATGTGTTGTCCAGTCTGGGTGAATATATTCAAAGAAAAGATTTGCAGTCGTTGGAAGAGTATTATCAAAATGAAATTTTCATCTTTAGTCACCAAAATAGAAAAGGAACATTTTTTCCGGAACTTTCCAATATCCAGATTCCAGAAATAAAAAGTCTGCTTACAGCAAAATTATTTGAAGCATCACAGAATGGTCTCTCTGTACATCTGGAAATTATGGAGCCGGTTTCTGGATTTCCATCTCCCGTTCTTCATTTTGTAAGGATTCTGGGGATTTTTCTGGATAATGCGATAGAGGCAGCAGCAGAGACGCAGGAAAAACAATTGGAGATTGCTTTTATGAAAAATCAAGACGGGTTGTCCATTGTAATCAAAAATAGTACTTTGCCGTTAGATGTTTCTCTTAAGACTACAAAAGGTTTGGGACATGGATATGGTTTATCGATTGCTTCAGAATTAATCAGTAAACATCCGGAAGTTCTCTGGAAGATGGATTACCAGGATAAAATATTCACACAGATTCTTGAGATTAGAGGGAGAAATGTATGATTCCTGTATATGTATGCGAAGATAATCCGGTTCAGTTGAAGATGATAAGAGAAATAATCGAAAAACTGATTTTTATTGAGGATTATCATATGGAAATTCAATGTGCGGCTATTCATCCGGAGCAACTTTTGAATCATCTTACGCCCGGGATACCTACAGGAATCTATTTCCTTGATATTGATTTGAATGGAAAAATGAATGGGCTACAGTTGGCAGAAAAAATCCGTCAGTATGATCCCTATGGATTTCTTATTTTTATAACGGCTTATTATGAACTTTGGAAACTGACCTTTGAATATAAAGTATCAGCTTTTGATTTTATCAATAAAAATCAAAGAGAAACGCTTGGGATGAACATTGCATCTTCCTTGCATGCTGCCTGGCAGCAATACAGCCGCCTTCATGCTTCTGTGAAGAAAACAGTGCCCTTTCGTGTAAATGGGAAAATTCTTTACCAGGATATACAGGAGCTTCTGTATATGGAATCGGCTTCTTCACATCGAATCATTTTACATGGTATGAAGCAAATGATTCATACATCGGGAGATTTGAATGCCTTTGAAAAAATTCTCCCTGAATATTTTTTTCGATGCCATCGTTCCTGTATCATTAACCTGAAACAGGTGTCCGTTTTTGATGAACAAAATAATTCTGTTTCTTTTCCGGATCAGACGCAATGTCCGGTAGCTTTTCGAAAAAGACGATTGTTAAAGGAGTCTCTTGCTTCTCTGAGATAGCGGAATTCATCTTTTCTGGTTTGCAGAGGAGATTTTCTTATGATAAGATAAATACATAAAAAGACTGCCTTTTGAATTCTTAACCAATTCAAAAGGCAGTTCCTTTATTTTTCGTTATTTTTTACCATGTTCATTGCTTTTGTACGCATCCGCTTAAAGAATCCCTGTTTCTTCGGAGGTGTTGCCAGAGAACCACGAACACCCTTTACGCCGGTAATGTAAATACCACTTACATCAGCTTTTACTTCTTTTTTCACAGGAATCAGATCAAATACCTGTTCGTCGGCTACCAGAGTGACGATCTTTGGACCAACTTTGGCTTTTACAATCGGAAGCTTGGAACGTCTCATAAGCTTCGGTGTCTGGTCAATAACCATCTGAGGAAGACCGGACTGTTTGATTGGAAGCCGCTTCTTATCAATAATCAGCATGTGTATGGTCTGTTTGGCCGCTTCAATCTGTGCCTGTTGTTCTTCTTGTTTTTTCTGGGCTCTTTTGCCAAGAAAATATAAAACTGCGAGAATTGCGATCAAAACCAGTAAAATGATCAGCAGAATTTGCCATACTTTCATTTGTACAAAACCTCCTCAATATTGACTCATAAAGCAACTATTATTTTAGCATTATTTCCTGGAAAAGGCAATAAAAATGTGAAAGAAAGGGTTTCTTTTTCAAGGTATGTATGGTATAACATTGAATATGTAGCCAATCATGGAAATACGAAAGGATTTTGATTATGAAGAAAAGAAAGTTAGCAGCAGTCCTTGCACTGGCAGTTGCTCTTACAGTTGCAGGATGCGGTGATAAAAAAGAAAGTACGCAGGAGAATACAAAGACAGAAACGCAAGATACGAAAACGGAAACAGACGAAGCTACAGAAGATATTACAAAAGATGCGGAAGGACATGTGGTGGCAGTCGATGTGGATGACATTTCCAAGTATGTGACATTGGGAGATTATAAGAATCTGGAAGTGGAAGTGACCAAGAGCCAGGTGACAGATGAAAGCGTAGAACAGTATATTCAGCAGCAGTTGTCTTATCAGCCTGTGGAAGTCACAGAAGATCGTCCGGTTCAGGAAAATGATACAGTTAATATTGATTATACCGGATATATGGATGGAGAGGCCTTTGAAGGCGGAACTGCCACAGATACGGATCTGATCATTGGTTCCGGACAGTTTATTGACGGATTTGAAAGCGGATTGATCGGAAAGAAAAAAGGGGAAGAAGTGACATTGGATCTTAATTTCCCGGATCCCTATCAGAAGAATCCGGACCTTGCAGGAAAAGCAGTACAGTTTAAGGTAAAGATTAATAAGATTTCCGAACCGGCAGAACTTACAGATGCCTGGGTAGCAGAGAATACAGACTTGAAGACGGCAGACGAATATAAGGCAGAAATCAAAGCGTCTCTTACAGAAAGTGCAGAGATGGAATATAAAAATACAAAGAAATCCAATCTGTTTCAGGCGCTGGTAAATGTGTCCACCATCAATGAATATCCGGATGAGCTGGTGGAAAAAGCGAAAAAGATCATGGAAAAACGTTTTGAAACTTCTTATGCAGAACCAGCAGGTATGACACTGGAAGAGTATTGGGAGGCACAGGATATTTCACAGGAGGACGCAGATAAGATTGTAGAACAGAGTGCAAAGAGCAGTCTGGAACAGGGCATGTATGTGCAGGCTCTTCTGGATGCGGAAGGTGTTGTTTTTACACAGGAAGATTATGAAAAAGAGCTGGATGCTTTTGCAAAAGAATATGGTTTTGCTGATGCGGCCGCACTGAAAGCAGTTTACAGTGATGCAGAACTGGTCAAAGATAATGTACTCTGGAGTAAATCCTGTGAAATCCTTGAAAAGTATGCAAAGATAACGGAAGTAAACGCAGAGAATTAAGAGGTAACTTTTTTCCCTTTCTGCATATACTAAAATGAGTATAGGCAGAGAGGGATTTTTATTGCAGAAAAATAATCCGAAAAATGATTTTTACGAACAGGAACGTTATGCCAGACAGGATATGAGAAGGTTTCAGGCCAGTTATCCCGAGAATGCGGCAGTCATTCAGTGTTATGTGGAAGATGCATGTGACAGAATGGATTACGAAGGCAGTCGTATGTATGATGAATGTCCGGACAGGTACATGCTTCGACGTACCTGTGCTTCTATTTACAATCGAATTAAAAAAGATAGTGAGAAATTGAGTCTGGAAGCCGGTTCCAGCAGAAAATGCGGAAATCTTCCCAAAGAGACACTGGAAGAACTGATAGAAGTCCTTTTTTACAATGAAATTTATCGAAGAAGATGCAGAAGAAGGCAGGGAAAGAATTTTTATCCCTGATGAGAGGGGAAAACTCTACTTTGGGGCTTGCGATTTTGTCATAAAACTTTTACAATAGAAGCAAATACCTGTTTGGGTATTGACAGGGGAGGAAATATGACAGAGTCAGGGGAATTTTTGAAAAAATATGTAAATCAAGATTTGATTCGGATCATTATAAGCGGTCCAAGGAAAAAAGAAGGACCGTCAAAGATACAGATACGTCCGCTGCTTATAAAGGGGCAGCTGAAATATCAGATTACACAGACGGTGGGGCAAAAGGAGCTCCACCAGAATTATGAAGAGGCAGAAGTTTGCAGAATGGCAGAAGAATGGATACATACGGAATTTCGGCAGCTTCAGATGGAGAGCAGAACTGCTTCCGGAACACTTCTTATGAGCAAAAAAGGAAAAGCAACCATTAAAATCAAACAAAAGAGCGAAGAACAGAAAACTTTTGTTCCGATGCTGACACATAACCGGCAGAAACATTATCTTCTGGAAGAGGGGGTGCCGGTGCCTTTTCTGATTGATCTGGGAGTTATGACAGAAGAGGGAAAAATCAGACATGCAAAATATGATAAGTTTCGGCAATTGAATCGTTTTCTGGAATTTATTGAAGATATTCTTCCGAAGCTTCCAAAAGACAGAGAAGTTACAATTATTGATTTTGGATGCGACAAGTCTTATCTCACCTTTGCCATGTATCATTATCTTCGTCAGTTGAAGGGATATGATGTGCGTATTATAGGTCTGGATCTGAAAGAAGATGTAATCAAAACCTGCAGCCGTCTTGCAGAAAAATATCATTATGAAAAACTGAAATTTTATCAGGGAGATATTGCTTCCTATGAGGGATGTGAGCAGGCAGATATGGTGGTTACGCTTCATGCTTGTGATACAGCTACCGATTATGCGCTTTACAAAGCAGTGAAGTGGGGAGCTTCTGTAATTCTTTCGGTACCTTGCTGCCAGCATGAGTTGAATCGCCAGATCCGAAATGAACAGATGGAACCAGTACTGGGATATGGGATCTTGAAAGAACGGTTTGCGGCCATTCTTACAGATGGACTTCGGGCGCAGATGCTGGAAAGTGCAGGATATGACACGCAGATTCTGGAATTTATTGATATGGAACATACGCCGAAGAATCTGCTTATTCGTGCAGTGAAAAATGAAAACAGGGTTTATAGTGAACAGCAGAAAGAAGCATGGGAAAGCTGTGCAAGAGCATTTGGAGTACATCCGACTCTGGAATCTCTGTTGTTTTTAGAAGGGAATCATAAATGAAAAAAATACTGACAAAAGCAGGTATTCTTTTTGTGGTCTTTTTGCTGGGGGTAATGGTATTCAGCAGTTTTATGAATAAAAAGACTACGGATAATAAGATGGATCTTGAAAAAGCCACATTACCGGTTCTGTCCATGAAAATCGGAGACCAGAAGGTGAACCGTATGTATGGACATGCACAGGAGATGCAGGTGGATTTTATGAGAGACAGCCTGACTCCTCTGGGGACAGACAAGGAACTTACAGTCAGCATTGACCCAAAAGGACATAAGATTGAGAACCTGATTTATGAGGTTCGTACTTCTGATGGAAGCAAAGTTATAGAAAATGATAAGATCAAAAATTTTAATGAAGAGGAAGACGGAGAAAAAACAGTCTCCTTTTCTTTGCAGAAATCCATTCTTATGAATCAGGAGTATTCTCTGATTCTGACTTTGAATACGGAAGAGGGAGAGTGGTATTATTATACAAGAATCTTACAGCGTTCCGGTCTTCGTACAGAGAACTATATAGACTTTGCCCAGAGTTTCTCCAATAAGACATTCAACAAAGAGAATCTGGGAGACCTGAAAGTGTATCTCGAATCGGATAATTCTGTTTCCAATAACAGTTTTGCCAATGTGAATATTCATTCCAGTGCAGATCTGGTAACATGGGGAAGTCTGGAGCCATCCGTGATGCAAACGGGTATTCCGACGATAAAAGACATCAATGAAACAACAGGCAGTGTTTCTCTCACTTATTTTATTACTGCAGAAGATGATGAGGGAAATCAGGAATATTATCAGGTGGATGAATTTTATCGGATGCGTTATGACGGAAGCAGGATTCGCCTGCTTGATTTTGAACGTTCGGCCAAAGAAATTTTCACCGGAAATGCCGCTTCCGTTGCCAGCGGGAAGATTAATCTTGGAATTACTTCCAAAAATGTGCAGTATGTAACCAGCCAGACCGGTGAAATCATTGCTTTTGCACAGCAGGGGGACTTATGGTCTTATAATACATCTGTAAATAAGTTGACACAGATTTTCAGTTTTCGACAGTTTGATGATATAGAAGAACCAGACGAGAGAAATGCGATCTCCCTTCATGATTTTAAAATTATCCGTGTAGAAGAAAACGGAGATATGGATTTTGTAGTTTATGGTTATATGAATCGGGGAGAAAATGAAGGATATACAGGAGTTGCTGTATATCACTATTATAACGATGAAAATATGCTGGAGGAAAAAATTTTCCTGCCCAGTACAAAATCCTACGAATTCATGGAACAGGATGTGCAGGTGCTTTCTTATGTCAGTACCGATAATCTGTTTTATCTGATGCTTCAGGGAAAACTCTATAAGATTCATATGACAGAGGGAAATTATGAAATCTTAAAAGAAGGAATTGAAAATAATTGTTTCCTGGTGTCAAATTCCAACAAGCATGTGGCCTGGATGGAAGAAATGGATCCCTATGCTTCTTCCAATATTGTTCTGATGGATCTGGAATCAGGAGAGACCACCCGAATCACGGCAGAAGAGGGAACGAAAGTTCGGGCTTTCGGATTCATCAATGAAGATCTGGTATATGGAATTGCCAGAGATGGGGATATTTTGACAGATGCTTCCGGAACCTTCTGTTATGCTATGAAAGAAGTGAGAATTCAGAACTTTGAAGGGGAGATTGTCAAGAGCTATGCGCAGGATGGCGTATACCTGACAGATGTAGACATTCAGCAGGGGCTGATTGAACTGAAGAGAGCCCAGTGGCAGACAGATCATTATGCAGAAATCACGAGTGATCATATTATGAATAACGTGAAGTCAGCGGAGGAAGCTGCTTCTGTGATTACAGTCACAACCTCCCGTAAAGGGACGACAACAGGGCTTGTCTTTGCTGAAGACAGCAGAAACAAAAATCCTTTGATGCTGATTTCCAAATATCTGGTTTTGGAGCAGATTCCTGTTCTTGATATGAGTATGAAAGAAGAAATAGAAGAAGCGTATTATGTATATGCCAGAGGCCAACTGACAGAAATCTGTGAAAATCCGGGACAGGCAGTCCGGGATGCAGATAATCTGGCTGGTGTAGTTCTGAATCGTGCACAGCAGTATATATGGGAACGTGGAAATCTGAGAACAAAAATCACATTAAATATGGATGACATACCGGATTGCTTCAAAAGTGCATCAACGGATCTTTCATATCTGAAAGAAAATATAGGAGAAGAAGGAACTGTGCTGGATTTTACAGGTTGTAGTCTCGATCAGGTACTTTATCAGCTTAGTGCACAGAGACCGGTAATTGTAAGTCTGGGAGAGCAGGGAAATCGTGTGATTGTAGGATACGATGCATACAATACACTGCTTTATAATCCGGCAGATGATACCACTTCCTATATGGGACTGAATGACAGCAGAGCAGCATTTGAGGCAGCAGGAAATGTATTTATCAGCTATATAGAAAAATTACCAGATTAAAAGAACAGGACAGGAAAGAGAGCCAATCTTATTTTGAGGAGGCTCTCTTTCTTTGAATCTAAAAACTGGACTGGTAAAAAAAGTAAAAACTGGATATTTTGAAAGAGACAGTTTTGTGTATAATAATCATATAAGTTAATACATAATCAAACATATATGAAAGGTAGGATAGCTCATGGAAAATAAGAGATATGAATTAAACAAACAGCTTGCACAAATGTTAAAGGGCGGGGTAATCATGGATGTAACAACACCGGAACAGGCAAAAATAGCAGAAGCAGCCGGTGCATGTGCTGTCATGGCACTGGAAAGGATCCCGGCGGATATTCGTGCAGCCGGCGGAGTTTCCAGAATGAGTGATCCGAAAATGATTAAAGGGATACAGGAAGCAGTATCCATTCCTGTAATGGCAAAGTGCCGAATTGGACATTTTGTAGAAGCACAGGTTCTGGAAGCAATTGAGATTGATTATATAGATGAAAGTGAAGTGTTATCTCCTGCAGATGATGTTTATCACATTAACAAAAGAGAATTCAAGGTACCGTTTGTCTGTGGTGCACGGGATCTGGGAGAAGCACTTCGAAGAATTGCAGAAGGTGCATCTATGATCCGTACAAAAGGAGAACCGGGAACTGGAGATGTAGTGCAGGCAGTTCGTCATATGAGAGCTATGAATGCAGAAATAAGAAGGGTGCAGAACTTGCGTGAAGATGAAATTTTTGAAGCAGCAAAACAACTGCAGGTTCCGGTAGATTTATTACAGTATGTACATGATAATGGAAAGCTTCCGGTAGTGAATTTTGCAGCTGGTGGTGTAGCTACACCGGCAGATGCAGCGCTTATGATGCAATTGGGAGCAGAAGGCGTGTTTGTAGGATCCGGCATCTTTAAATCCGGAGATCCGGCAAAACGTGCGGCAGCAATTGTAAAATCCGTTACCAATTATACAGATGCAAAACTGATTGCCGAACTTTCCGAAGATCTGGGTGAAGCTATGGTAGGTATTAATGAACAGGAAATTGAACTGTTGATGGCAGAACGGGGAAAATAAGATGAGAATAGGAATTTTGGCCTTACAGGGGGCATTTGCCGAGCACGGGCATGTGTTGGATAAACTGGGAGTCGAACATTTCGAAATAAGACAGCAAAAGGATCTGGAACGACCCTTTGACGGGCTCATCCTTCCAGGAGGAGAAAGTACAGTTATGGGAAAATTGCTTGAAGAATCCGGTATGCTGGAAAGGATTCGAAAAAGAATCGAAGACGGTATGCCGGTATTTGGAACCTGTGCAGGGCTCATCCTTCTGGCAAGGGAAGTAGAAGAAAATCCATCCTGGTTTGGAACCATGCGTATTCAGGTAAAGAGAAATGCTTATGGAAGGCAGCTTGGCAGTTTTTATACAGAGCAGGAATTTAAAGGAATCGGCAAGATTCCCATGGCTTTTATTCGTGCTCCTTATATCGCAGATGTATATGAAGACACGGAGGTATTGGCAGTAGTAAATGGAAAAATTGTGGCAGCACGCCAGAAAAATCAGCTTGTGACAGCCTTTCATCCGGAAGTGACAGAGGATACGCGGGTACATGAATATTTTTTGAATATGGTTACAAATCAGTAGAATTATCTCAGGAAAAGGTCATGCTTTTATACACAGGATCTTTTCCTGTTTTCCTTCTATTGACAGAGAAGTTCTGTGTGCTATAATCCTATTAAAATGATATGAATAATAAGAATTGGTAGAGAAAAAATGAAGGAAGAAATAAAAAACCAGATTAAAAAATTGAAAGAAGAAAAAAATGCGGTCATTCTGGCACATTATTATGTGGACGGAGAAGTGCAGGAAATTGCAGATTATGTGGGTGATTCTTATTTTCTGGCGAAAAAGGCAACAGAAATACCAGCAGAGGTGATTATTTTTTGCGGTGTGTCTTTCATGGGAGAGAGTGCCAAAATCCTGAATCCGGGAAAAACAGTAATTATGGCGGATGAACATGCAGACTGTCCTATGGCTCATATGATTGACGTAGACAGAATTCGGGAAGTTCGTAATCTGTATTCAGATGCAGCAGTGGTTTGTTATGTCAATTCCACAGCAGAAATTAAAGCTGAGTCAGATGTGTGTGTCACTTCTTCCAATGCTGTAAAGATTGTGGAAAGAATTCCAAATAAGAATATCTTTTTTATCCCTGATAATAATCTGGGACGTTATGTGGCAAAACAACTGCCGGACAAAAATTTTATCTTTCATGATGGATTCTGCCATGTCCATAAAAGTATTCATAAAGAAGAAGTTCAAAAAGCCAGAGAAGCAAGACCACAGGCACTTGTGCTGGCACATCCGGAATGTACGGAGGATGTACTGGCAGAGGCGGATTTTGTGGGAAGTACCTCTTAGATTATTGACTTTGCCACAGAATCTTCTCATACAGAATTTATTATTTGTACGGAAATGGGGATTTTTTATGAACTGCATCTGAAAAATCCGGGCAAGCCATACATGCTCTTTTGGTTCGGCAAACAACAGTTATGCATTCCGTTTGATGAAGCTTTTGAAAAAAGCAGAGATTAATTTTATCTCTTGTCCTACAGAAAATATCTATCTGCAAGGAAGGCAGGATACTTATCCAAAACGTCGTGGGTTGATACGGGTAAAGGAATTAAATGATGCAGGCATCAATGTATGTTTTGCACAGGATTCTATGTCGGATCCATGGTACCCTCTGGGCAACGGAAATATGATGATGATTTTGGATCATGGTATACATATCTGTCAGATGATGTCTTTTCAGGAAATAGATCATGCGTTGGATCTGATTACTGTGAATGGTGCAAAAACAATGCATTTACAGGATTTTTACAGAATAGAGGAGGGAAAACCTGCAAACTTCGTTGTGATTAATGCAAAATCCGAATTTGAAGCAATCTGTGCAAGAGCTGGTATTCTCGCTTCTGTAAGAAATGGTGAGTTTTTACTGCAAAAAGAGCCGGAAGTGCTGCATACGGAATTGGAAATTTTAAAATAAATGGATAGAAAATCTCCTGGTTATAACACCAGGAGATTTTTTTGATTCAGCATGCAACAAAACCGCAGAAAATATACACTGTATAAATGTCTTAGTAAAGATTAAGAAGACAGGAGAGAAAAGAGAATGCTATAATTTTTTTGAAAGAAGGAGGTGGCTTTATGGAAGAATGCAGGGAGATGGTCCAAAAGGCAAAAGAGGGAAATAAAGAAGCGTTTGGCATTTTGTATGAAACGGTATATGAAGATATGTACAGATTTGCATGGTATACCTTGAGAAATCCGGAGGATGCAAAAGATGTAGTGGCAGAAACAGTTGCAGATGCATTTGAGACCATTGGAAATCTTCGTGATACCAGTGCATTCCGTGGATGGATATTTAAAATCTTATCCAATAAATGTAAAAGAAAACTGAAAGAATATACGAAGAAGACTTATGTTTACGAAGCATATCAGGAAAAAAGTCAGCAAGATTTGGATCAGAATCTGCAGGTGCGGCAAGTTTTCTTTTCTCTGACGGATGAGGAACGTTATCTTGTAGCCTTGCAGGTGTTCGGTGGATACAGGAGCAAAGAAATCGGTATCCTGTTACATAAAAATCATAATACAGTAAGATCAAAAATTGACCGCGCATTAAAGAAAATGGAAAAATTGCTTCAATAGGAAAGGTGGTGGATCCGGTATGGAAGAAAAGAAACGCGAAAATTTTTATATGCAGGAAGAAAATAAGAAGAAAAGTCAGCTGGATGCAGTAAAGAAATCAGCTGGACAAGTGGAAATTCCGGACGAACTCAGGCCGCAGAATCTGGATGAAATCATTCGTACAGGAAGAGAAAAGAAAAAACACAACAAACAGATTGGCAAGTTTCTGTACAGACAGAGATGGAAAGGAGCGGTTGTGGCAGCCTGTGCAGTGCTCGCAGTGGGAGTTTCTGTTACGCTGCAGTCGTCCAAAGGGCAGTTGCAGGAAGATACAAATGCAGGAGCACAGACAGAAATGACTGGCAGAGAATCGGAAATTTCAGATGCAGGCAGCACAGCAGAAGAAATTGAAGGGTATCAAACAGCGGCCAGCTATGAAGAAATCCATAAAAAAATTTATCAGGACAATGAGAGAGCCTGGCTGATGAGAAACAGCTGGTACGACAGCGGCAGAGTTTATGAAGCTGAGATTGCACAGGAAGAGGGCACAGTAGATACAGGTGCTGCGGACATGAGTATGGGTGCTTCTTATTCCGAAACCAATGTGAGAACAGAGGGAGTGGACGAAGGAGATCTTGTAAAAACAGACGGTACTTATATTTATACGTTGACCCGTTCCGGAAAAATCCGTATTACAAAAGCAGATGGAAATTCTTTGAAAAAAGTCAGTGAAACGTCCCTGGAAAATCTGACGGATACCATACAGGAAATATATGTGGATGGAAATGTTTTATGCATTGTAGTATCCGGCTATCAAACGGGAGTGATCATGGAAGATACAGATGTGTATTCTGTGAATTCTACAGATTATACAAAGTTGTATACTTATGATATATCCGATAAAACCAATCCGGTTCTGAAGGGGATGGTGAGCCAGGATGGATATTATCAGACTTCGAGAAAGGTGGGGAGTTTTGTTTATCTTTTTTCCCAGTATTGTCCTTCCGGTGGGAATCCTTCGGCAGAGAAACCGGAATTGTATATACCAAGAGTAGCTGGCAGTATTTTGCCGGCAGAGGATGTATGGTACCCGGTGGTACCTCAGACAGATACATCACAGCTTGTGATTTCCTCTGTTAATCTGGAGACACCGGATCAGGTGCAGGACAGCCGTTCTCTGATTGGAGGATGCAGTCTTTATTATGTAAGTAGTAAAAATATCTATGTGTGCACAGAGAACTATGAAGGACAGGAGGTGAAAAATCAGATTGCCAGATTTTCCTATGAAGATGGAACACTGGAATTAAAAGCAGCAGGACAGATCAATGGCATAATCAATGATTCGTTTTCCATGGATGAATATGACGATTATCTGCGGGTGGTAGTTACCAGATATGCAGATGGATTTGGAAGTACAGAAAGCAACAGCCTTTATATCCTGGATGAGAAGATGAACATGACCGGTAAAATAGAAGATCTGGCAAAAGGAGAAACCATTCGTTCTGCCAGATTTATGGGAGAGATTGGATATTTTGTTACCTATAAGCGGATGGATCCTCTTTTCTCTGTAAATTTGAAAGATCCGCAGAAACCGGAGATTTTGGGAGAACTGAAGGTTACCGGATTTTCTCAGTATCTGCATTTTTATGGGGAAGACAGACTTCTGGGAATCGGATGGGAAACGGATCCGGATACAGGTATTCAGGAAGGCCTGAAACTATCCATGTTTGATATTTCCAATCCGGCAGATGTAAAAGAAGTGCATAAAATGATTTTGAAGGATGTAGATCTTTGCATTGCAGCAGAGAATTATAAAGGAATCCTGATTGATCCCAAAGAAAATATTTTTGGATTTGGAATGGGGTCTTACAGTGACAAAGATTACAGTCTGTATGGGTATTACGGAGTATTTACGTATTCGGAAGAAGAAGGATTTTCCCAGGAACTGATGCAAAGCTTCAGCCAGATGTCTGTAAGTTCCGGAAATACATATGGAACGATTGAAGAGACTCGGGGGATTTATATAGGCGATACCTTCTATCTTTGCGGTGACAGCGGTATTTATGCATTTGACAGAAAGAAGGAATATCAGGCTTATGGTAAGCTGGAGTGGTAAAATTCCCTTGCGAAGCATTATACAATGCGATATACTTATGTGGAGCAGAGTTTTCTGCTCCGCATTTTTATATTTGGATGGAAAAGTTAAGGCTATTGGAGCCGGAAAATAAAGGAGAACAAATTTATGAAACTGACAACAGTAAAAGAAATTTACAGGAACAGGGAAGAATACCTGGACAAAGAAATCACAGTAGGCGGTTGGGTCCGCAGTGTCCGTGATTCCAAAACTTTTGGATTTATTGTGCTTCATGACGGAAGCTTTTTCGAAACGCTGCAGATTGTATACCATGATTCTATGGATAATTTTCAGGAGATCAGCAAGCTGAATGTAGGTGCGGCAATTATTGTAAAGGGTACTCTGGTGGCAACACCTCAGGCAAAACAGCCATTTGAAATTCAGGCGACACAGATTACAGTAGAAGGAGAATCAGCAGCAGATTATCCGCTGCAGAAAAAGCGCCATTCTCTGGAATATCTGAGAACGATTTCTCATCTGCGTCCGAGAACCAACACATTCCAGGCTGTATTTCGTGTAAGATCACTGATTGCTTATGCCATTCATCAGTTCTTCCAGGAGAGAGGATTTGTTTATGTGCATACACCACTGATCACAGGAAGTGACTGTGAAGGTGCCGGTGAAATGTTCCGCGTAACAACACTTGATATGGAAAATCTTCCAATAACAGAAGATGGAAAAGTAGATTATACAAAGGATTTCTTTAAAAAAGAAACCAATCTGACTGTAAGTGGACAGTTAAATGGGGAAACCTATGCACAGGCCTTTCGCAACATTTATACGTTTGGACCTACTTTCCGTGCAGAAAATTCCAATACTACCCGTCATGCGGCAGAGTTCTGGATGATTGAGCCGGAGATGGCCTTTGCAGATCTGGAAGACAATATGATTCTGGCAGAATCGATGTTGAAATATGTGATTCGTTATGTGCTGGAAAATGCACCGGAAGAAATGAATTTCTTTCATTCTTTTATTGATAAAGGTTTGCTGGAACGTCTGAATCATGTTATGAATTCCGAGTTTGCACATGTTACCTATACAGAAGCCATTGAAATTCTGGAAAAAGCAAACGATAAATTTGAATATAAAGTATTCTGGGGATGTGATCTTCAGACAGAACATGAACGTTATCTGACAGAACAGGTTTACAAACGTCCGGTATTTGTAACCGATTATCCGAAGGAAATCAAAGCCTTCTATATGAAATTGAACGATGACGGCAAGACGGTGGCTGCTATGGACTGTCTGGTTCCTGGAATCGGTGAAATCATTGGAGGAAGCCAGAGAGAGGATTCCTATGAAAAACTGAAAGGACGTATGGAAGAACTGGGCCTGAATGAGGAAGATTACGGTTTCTATCTGGATCTGCGCAAATATGGATCCACCCGTCATTCCGGTTTTGGTCTGGGATTTGAACGCTGCGTTATGTATCTGACAGGTATGCAGAACATCCGTGACGTCATTCCATTCCCGAGAACTGTAAATAACTGTGAGTTATAATAAAGGGAGAAATTTATGAGATTTTTTCACGTTGCAGATGTCCATCTGGGAGCAGAGCCGGATAAGGGCTTTCCCTGGAGCGAAGACAGAGGGCGGGAAATCTGGGACAGTTTTCGAAGATTAATTCAGCAGGTCGGCGAAAGAAAAGCCGACCTGTTTCTGATTGCAGGCGATTTATTCCACCGCCAGCCTTTGTTGAAGGAACTGAAAGAGATCAATTATCTTTTTTCTACGATTCCGCATACAGAGATTGTTTTAATGGCAGGAAACCATGATTATCTGAAGAAGGATTCCTGTTATTTGAAATATCCATGGGAACCCAATGTACACTGCCTTTGGGGGAGAGAAGAACCCTGTGTGGAATTGCCGCGTCTTGGGACTGCTGTTTACGGAATCAGCTATGACAGGAAAGAAATCCGGGATCCTTTGTATCATCACATACATGCGGCAGGAAAACAGCCAATTGAGATTTTGCTGGCTCACGGAGGAGATGAACGGCATATTCCTTTTTCTGTGCAGATTCTGGAACGGTCAGGATTTGATTATGTTGCGCTTGGACATATTCATAAACCGGATATTCTGATTCCAGATAAAATAGCATATGCAGGTGCCCTGGAACCATTGGACAGGAATGATACGGGGAGTCATGGTTATATCGAAGGAACCATACAGACAACAGGGAAAAAGGCAGAAGTGAAAATTCAGTTTGTTCCATTTGCCCTGCGTGCATATAGAAATCTGTCTATATCAGTGGATGAAACAACCACTCAATATGAACTGGAACAAAAAGCAGTGCAGATGCTGAAAAAAGAAAAACAGAATCTGTGCTGTCTGAAGTTGGAAGGAAGCCGGGCCATGGATGCTTTTTTTGACTTCAATCGATTCTATAAACTTGGTAATGTGCGGGATGTTCAGGATATGACACATCCTTCTTATCAAAAAGAAGTTCTGAAACAAAAATATGGGGGAACCTTAATCGAAGCTTATGCAGAGGCTTTTGCACATAAAAATCTTACAGAGAAGGAAAAAAAGGCATTTGCATATGGAATCGAAGCATTGTTGGAAGCCAGAGAGGAATCATTATGATACTGAAACAATTGATGCTGAAAAATTTCGGAAAATTTCATCGGACCTCCCTGGAATTGAAAGATGGAATTAATATTATCTATGGGAGAAATGAGAGCGGAAAAAGTACGATTCATACATTTATAAAAGCAATGCTTTTCGGAATTCGCAGACAGCGTGGAAGAGCTTCCAGAACAGATGCATATACCAGATATACACCCTGGGAAAATTCTGGCTGGTTTGAAGGGGCAATGGTGTTTTCCTGCGGTGAAAAAGATTTTTGTCTGGAACGGAATTTCCGAAGGGGAGAGGAAGCGGTTCAGCTGGTATGCAGGACGGATGGAGAGCTTCTTTCTGTAGAGGACGGGGATTTGTCGGTTCTTCTGGGAGGAATCAGTGAAACGGTATATGAGAATACGGTTTCTGTAGGGCAGATGAAGAGCCGTACAGGAGAAGGGCTTGTGTATGAGCTGCGCAATTATTTTTCAAATTATCAGGGGAGCCAGGATGGAAAACTGGATATAGAAAAAGCAGAGCGTATATTAAAAAACAGAAAAAGAGAATGGGCAAAAATCAGAGAAGAAAAGGAAAATAAGCAGAGAAAGGAAACCGATCGAATCACTTATGAAATGGAATATCTCAGAAAAGAACTGGAAGAACTGGAGGCAAAAGTTTCTGAGATTCCCAAAAAGCGAAAATCTCCAAGGGAAGAAGGAATCAGAAAGAAAATCCGGATGACAGGCACGCTTGGAAGTGTGTTGATCTTGCTTCTATGTGGGATTTTGGATAAAATTCTGACAGGCATCGTTTTTTCAATGGTGCTTGCAGGAATCAGTATTTTTTTATATAGAAGGGTCAGACCAAAGCCACCGTTTGGGGATGATTCTTATCGATTTCTCAGAAGTCAGATACAGGAAAAAAGAACACGCCTTTCCAATCTGGAAGAAGAATTGGAAGAACTGGAAAGAACTTTTGCAGAAGATCGGAGAGAACAGGAAGAAATCGAGGCAATTGAACTGGCAGAGAAAAAAATCAGAGAATTGTCTGTTTCTATGCAGGAATCAGCCGGAAAGAATCTGCAAAAACAGATATCTCAAATATTCAGAGAAATGACAGAGGGCAGATATGAACAGATTTCTGTGGATGATCATCTGAATCTATATCTTTTTGAAAAGGAACGACATGTTCCATTGTTTATGGTCAGCAGTGGGACGGTAGAACAAGTTTATCTTGCCCTGCGACTTGCAGCAGCAGACTTGTTATGTCAGGAAGAACCGTTTCCGGTGATTCTGGATGAAATCTTTTCCATGTATGATGACAGAAGGCTTGCGCAGACATTGAAATGGCTGGCGAAAAATCGGAAGCAGACCATTCTTTTTACCTGTAATCATAGAGAAGAGGAAATTTTAAAGAGATGTGGAATTCCCTTCCATTTTATAGAATTGCATATGGAATCTTGAAAAAGAGAGACCTGGAGCGTGTTTGAAAAAGCAAATTCCAGGTCTCATTGTTTTTATTATACTTCTGTTTTTTTACGGTTGTGTTTTGCCAGCAGCTTATTGATTCGCTCAATAGGATTCAACAGTTTGCTGATGGAGGTATCATGATTTAAGGTATCGATGATAAGGGCAATGTATTTACTCATATCACAGTTTACATAATATTCACGCTGAAGAAGTTCTTCTGTCTGATATACAAGATTCGTAGTGAGCAGACGGTCAAAATCACCTCTTTCATAAGCCTTATCAAATTTCTCAAGACCATTTGTAAAAAGTCCGAACGTAGCACACATAAATATTTTACCTGCCCCTTTTTCTTTCAGAAGAGCGGCTACTTCCAACATGCTGTCTCCGGAAGAAATCATATCATCAATGATGATCATGTTCTTTCCTTTTACATCAGCCCCCAGAAATTCATGGGCTACAATTGGATTACGTCCGTCGATAATAGTAGAATAATCACGGCGTTTGTAGAACATACCCATATCTACACCCAGTACATTTGCAAGGTAGATTGCACGGCTTGTACCGCCTGCATCCGGGCTTATTACCATTAATTTGTCGCTGTCAATTTCCAGGTCGGGTTCTGCTTTAAACAGACCTTTTATAAACTGATAAGCTGGCTGTACAGTTTCAAATCCGTGAAGCGGAATGGAATTCTGTACACGGGGATCATGCGCATCAAAGGTAATAATATTGTCTACTCCCATATTGACCAGTTCCTGAAGTGCGAGTGCGCAGTCCAGGGATTCTCGGCCTGTACGTTTATGCTGACGGCTTTCATACAGGAAAGGCATAATTACATTGATACGACGGGCTTTGCCGGCAATTGCGGCGATTACACGTTTCAGATCCTGAAAATGATCATCCGGGGACATATGATTCGTATGTCCGCAAAGTGAGTAAGTGAGGCTGTAGTTGCACACATCCACCATCAGGTAAATGTCATCGCCACGAACAGATTCTTTCAGGAGACCTTTTGCTTCTCCGGAACCGAATCTTGGTGTTTCTGCATTTACGAGGTAGGAATCGCGAAGATAACCTTCAAATTCCAGGTTGTCAATCTGAGAATAATCCCGGTTCTTTCTCCATTTTACGATGTAATCGTTTACCTTGGAGCCGAGTGTATCACAACTTTTCAGTGGAATGATTCCAAGGCGTCCTACTGGGAGAGAATCTAATGGGGTGGTATCTTTTGGTGCTGGTGACATGATTTACTTTCCTCCTAAAAGTTTTTTTTGTATTCTTATGTCGTTTCCAATAAGTTTGAGCATGGTGTAATTACTGGAGATTCTGGAAAAAATACGTTCTGAGTATGTTGCCAGAAAGTCCTCCATGGTCAGATTGGTAGAAATAATAGTAGATTTACGGTTTGTAATGCGGTCGTTTATGCAGAAAAAAAGCTGGCTGGACACAAAATTGTTCGTGAGTTCTGTTCCAAGATCGTCAATGATGAGTAAATCACAGCTGGATATATATTCTGTCATATCGGAAGCTGTATGATCCCGCTGAAAGGTATTTTTTGCAAGCAAATTAAAAAAGTCAAATGCTGAAAAATAAAGGACGAAATAAGAGCGGTCAATCAGTTCCTTTGCAATACAGTGTGAGAGAAAAGTTTTCCCCACACCCGTATCTCCATAGAAGAAAAGGCCACAGGGATGTTCGGAAAATTGTTCAATAAAATCCCAGGATTTATTCACTGCATCCTGAGCAGTTTCCAAAGCATTGAGGCCGGTTGCGGGATTTACTACATTCTGCGGGTAGTACTCGAATGAAAAGTTTTGAAAGTTTTCTGCTTTCAGTATTTCCCGGATATTAGACTGGGTATACAGTAAATCTACAGCAGCTTTTTTAAAACAGGAACACTTCTGATTTTCAATGTAGCCAGTATCCTTGCAGAGGGGACAGTCGTATTTACGTTCCAGATAATCAGCAGGAAAGCCATGAATCTGGAGCAATGCGGTCCGTTCTTCTGATAATGCAGAAATGGATGCAGACAGATCAAAGTCAGGCTCAGAGGAAGACATGAGAAGAACCCGGGCTTTTTTCAAACTGAGAGAAGCAATTTCCTCATCAATTTCCTGAAGCCTGGGAATCTTTTCGTAAGCAATACGGATATGTTCATCCTGTTCATGTTTGTGTTTCAACTGTTTCTGATTGTAAGCACGCATAAGCGCATCATATTGTGAGTTGTTCAGTGACACAATCTTTCTCCTTATTTATTAAGCAGTTGTTTTTCCAACTCACTTACATCATAAGCACGTTGGTGAAAGTTGTTAAATTTATTTTTTGAAACAGATGCTTTGGAACGGGGAGCAGCAGAAGAACTGGAAGTTTTTGTCTGACGACGATCTTTGTCCAGTTTTTCGATATCAGATACATGCTGAACGCCCTGCTTCTTCCAGCTTCTGAGAATAGAATCTGCATAAGCAAAATTCGGCTGTCCGGTTGCCAGAACCGTGCGGCTGCAGGCAACGGATATAATATCCAGAGTGAAACCGTATTCATTGAGCCAGAGGTTCATATAACGGATTTCTTCATCAACCGGATTTCGGCCTTTGATACCAAAAGCCCGCAGAATAGAAAAATAATTGCGGTTGTAAGTATTGGTTTCAGCTTTGGCCTGTTCGACGGTAGTGATCTTCTGTTCTGCCCAGGCAAGAGCAACTGTTTCTATGTAGCGGATACTGCGGCTGCCTTTCGACACACAGTATTCGATGAGATATTCCATTAAATCGGCTGAAAAATGAAGTTCTTCATAAAAATAAAGAAGTTTGTTAATTTCTGTAGGAGAAAGTGTTTTACCAAGATACTGTTCTGCTACAAACAGCATCTGGACAACCTCATCCCTGGTTTGCAATTCTTTTATTTTAGAAGGGGATAAAGCGGTTGTTGTTATTTTTTCAGCGGAAGCAATCCCGGATTTTGGAATACTGGAAGCGGCAGCCGAAGCCGCGGCGGGATTGCCTGTAAGATTTTCTGTATCGGTTTCTTTGGGAGCAGGAGAGGAAAACGATTCCGGCGATTTTAAGCGTACACCGGTAAGGGAACCTCTTTCATCAAGAAAGAGATCGAGGATTCCTGCCTTATCCCAGTATTTTAATGCCCGAAGTACATCATTTTCGGTACAATTAAAAATGTCGGCAATGGAAGACAGTTGAAGCGAAGAAGAAATACCAGAGGCATTTCTGAGTAAATAAAGATAAACCTTAACAAATTCTCCGTTTGCCTGCGGCATGCAGGTGTCCAGAAAATAGTTGGAGACAAAAGTGAAATCTCCAGGAAAATCATTATAAATTGTAAATTGTCCCATTCCCAACATCCTTTTCTAAATACATCAATTAATATCCGTATTCAGTATAGCACACTATTTTTGAAAAGAGAATAAGCATTTTTTTACAAAACATTCAGTCCTGTGTTGGAAAAAGGATGTTCATAATGTGGATAATGTGGATAATGTGGATAAAAAAGTGGAAGATTTTTATGGGAAACTTTAAAATGTCGAAAAAACCTGTATTTTAAGATACTTTGGTAAATGATGTGAAAAATTTATGTTAACTTTATTCTAAACAAAAAAATCCACATGCATATACGAAATTGAATGTGTATAAGCATGTGGATAGTGTGGATAACTATAGGAAAATGGCTTAAAACCAATACTTTCCAATGTGGATTAAAATGTGTATTTACATTCCGAGAAGATTTTCGCCTATTTTATAAACATCTCCGGCACCCATGGTGATAATCAAATCTTCGGCTGTGCAATTTGTCAGCAGGAAATCTTCGATTTCATCAAAGGTAGGGAAATAATAGGCATCAGTTCCCAGTGCTGCGATTTTGTCCTTGAGAATCTCTGATGAGATGCCAAGGGTATCAGTTTCTCTGGCTGCATAAATATCTGCCAGAATTACTTTATCTGCCAGAGTCAGAGCCTGGGCAAAATCTTCCATGAGAGCCTTGGTTCTTGTATAAGTATGAGGCTGGAATACGCACCAGGTTGTCTTATGAGGATAATTTGCAGCAGTACGTAAAGTAGCTGCAATCTCTGTTGGATGATGTGCATAATCATCAATCACAGTAACGCCTCCGACTTTTCCCTTGTACTGGAAGCGACGGTCGGTACCTCCGAAATGAAGGAGTCCTTTTTGAATATGTTCCAGAGAAAGGCCAAGTTTCATACCAAGAGCAATTACAGCAAGAGCATTGGACACATTATGGATGCCCGGTACAGAAAGGGAGAAGTGACCAATGGTTTTTCCGTTTCTGGCACAGTCAAAAGAACCGTGAGCAAATTCGTCAAATACAATGTTTTCTGCCTGATAGTCTCCTGCAGTTTTCAGCCCATAGGTAATGATTTCGCAGGGAAGATCCTTTGTGATTTCTTCATAATCCGGGATCTCACTGTTGATGATCAGTGTTCCGTCAGCAGGAAGCTTCTGGGCAAACAGGCGGAAAGAATGACGGATATCATCCAGATCTTTGAAGAAATCAAGATGATCTGCATCAATATTCAGGATGATACTGATTTTGGGGAAAAAGCTCAGGAAACTATTCGTATATTCACAGGCTTCTGTAACAAAAGTTTCAGAAGCACCTACACGGATATTTCCATGGATAGCAGGAAGGATTCCGCCTACAGAAATAGTAGGATCGGCATTGGCTTCCAGGAGAATATGAGAAACCATAGAAGTGGTAGTCGTTTTTCCATGGGTTCCTGACACAGCTACCGGAATATCATAGTTACGCATGATTTGTCCAAGAAGTTCTGCTCGTGTAAGCATAGGAATCTGTTTTTCTTTTGCACAGGCGAATTCCGGATTATCCGGATGAATGGCAGCTGTGTATACGACAAGCTGGACATCATCTGTAATATTGGAGGCTCTCTGACCGATGTATACAACTGCGCCGAGACTTTCCAGATGGTTGGTTAAATCAGATTTTTTGGAATCGGAACCGGATATGCGAAAATTTTCTTTCAGGAGAATTTCTGCAAGACCGCTCATACTGATGCCGCCGATACCGATAAAATGAATATGCAGTGGTTTATTAAAATCTATTTCATACATAATACGCTGCTTCCTTTCTTCATGCATTTTTCGTAAGCAGACAGCAAAAAATGCTGTTTGTAACTGTAAATATTATACATAAAAAAGCGCGTAATGGAAAGTCTTTCTTTTGATTTGGTAAGGCCTAGGTAAAATGTCACAAAAACTCGTGTGAAGTCGAAAATAAATTGTTAAAAATGTTCACATTGATTTCTGATTGTGCTATAATATAAAAATCATAATATATATACAAGAGGTGATTGCATGATTAAGAAAGAGATGATTGCCATGTTACTCGCAGGAGGACAAGGCAGCCGTTTAGGTGTATTGACTGCAAAGGTTGCAAAACCGGCAGTTTCTTTTGGTGGGAAATATAGAATCATTGATTTCCCGTTAAGCAACTGTATCAATTCAGGTGTAGATACAGTGGGTGTTTTAACACAGTATCAGCCTTTAAGACTGAATACACACATTGGCATTGGTATTCCCTGGGATTTGGATAAAAATGTGGGAGGTGTATCCATTCTTCCTCCTTATGAAAAGAAAACAGATACAGAATGGTATACAGGAACAGCCAATGCAATCTACCAGAATATGGCATATATGGAAACATTTAATCCGGACTATGTACTGATCCTCGGAGGAGATCATATCTATAAGATGGATTATGAAGTCATGCTGGACTATCACAAAGCAAATAAGGCAGATGTAACACTTGCCTGCATGCCGGTACCATGGGAAGAAGCAAGCCGTTTCGGCCTTGCTATTACAGACGAATCCGGACGGATTACGGATTTTGAGGAGAAACCGGAACATCCGAAGAGTAATCTGGCATCTATGGGTATTTACATATTCAGCTGGCCGGTGCTGAAAGAAGCACTTCTTGCCCTGAAAGATCAGCCGGGCTGTGATTTTGGTAAACATATCCTTCCGTACTGCCGGGAAAAAGGACAGCGTCTGTTTGCGTACGAATACAACGGATACTGGAAAGATGTAGGAACATTAGGATCCTATTGGGAAGCCAATATGGAACTGATCGATATTATTCCGGAATTTAACCTGTATGAAGAATTCTGGAAAATCTATACAAAGAGTGACATTATTCCTCCGCAGTATATTTCTGCAGATGCAATTGTAGACAGAAGTATTGTAGGAGAAGGTTGTGAGATTTACGGTGAACTTCATAATTCGATTATCGGAGCAGGTGTAGTCATTAAGAAAGGCACCGTTGTCAGAGATTCCATTATTATGAAACAGACGGTAATCGGAGAAAATTCCGTAATCGACAAGGCGATTATAGCAGAAAATGTTACTGTAGGAAATAATGTAGTCATGGGCGTGGGAGAAGCAGTTCCAAATAAGGAAAAACCAAGTGTATATTCCTTTGGACTGGTTACGATCGGAGAAAATTCCGTGATTCCTGCGAATGTAAGAATTGGCGTAAATACAGCAATCGTTGGTGCTACCTCAGCGGAAGATTATCCGGGCGGTGAACTGGCAAGCGGTGAAACATTGAATAAGGAAGGTGAGACAGCATGAGAGCAATAGGTATTATTCTTGCCGGCGGCAATAATAACAAAATGAAAGAATTATCCCAAAAAAGAGCAATTGCAGCAATGCCCATTGCAGGCAGCTACCGGAGTATAGACTTTGCACTTAGCAATATGTCAAATTCCCGTATTCAGAAAGTGGCAGTTCTTACACAGTATAATGCCCGTTCATTGAATGAGCATCTGAGCTCTTCCAAATGGTGGGATTTCGGAAGAAAACAGGGCGGACTTTATATCTTCCCGCCTACGATCACAGCAGACAACAATTCCTGGTACAGAGGTACGGCAGACGCAATGATTCAGAATCTGAATTTCCTGAAAAACAGCCATGAACCTTATGTTGTGATCGCTTCCGGTGACTGTGTTTACAAAATAGATTTCAATAAAGTACTGGAATTCCACATTGCAAAACGTGCAGATGTGACTGTAGTATGCACTGATATTTACGGAGATGATGCGACCAGATTTGGATGCCTGAAGATGAATGAAGACTGCAGAATTGAAGAATTTGAAGAGAAACCGATGGTAACTCAGAGCAATACGATTTCAGCAGGTATTTATGTAATCAGAAGAAGACAGTTGATTGAACTTCTTGAAAAATGCCAGGAAGAAGACAGATACGATTTTGTAAAAGATATTCTGATCCGTTATAAAAATCTGAAGAGAATCTACGGATATAAGATCAATACATACTGGAGTAATATTTCTACAGTAGACTCTTATTACAGAACAAACATGGATTTCCTGAAACCGGAAGTAAGGGATTATTTCTTTAAGCAGTACCCTTCCATTCAGTCTAAGATTGATGACCTTCCGCCTGCAAAATACAATCCTGGATCAGCAGTGAAAAACAGCTTGATTTCCAGTGGATGTATTATCAACGGACAGGTGGAGAACTCTATCCTGTTTAAAAAGGTATTTGTAGGAAATAACTGTGTAATTAAAAATTCCATTATTTTGAATGATGTTTATCTGGGTGATAATACCCACATTGAAAACTGTATCGTGGAAAGCCGCGATACCATTCGTGCAAATTCCTATTACTGCGGTGAAGAAGGAATTAAAATTGTTATTGAGAAAAATGAAAGATACGTTCTTTAATTAGGACAGAACTATTACAAAAAGAAAAGTATGCAGGGTGCAAGTGTACATAAGCAGGACTTTTTGAGAAGGCCAGGAAAGGGGAAGGTTTTATGAACATCACAGATGTAAGAGTGAGGAGAGTTGCAAAAGAGGGCAAAATGAAAGCAGTGGTATCTATTACGATTGATGAGGAGTTCGTAGTACATGATATCAAAGTAATAGAGGGGGAAAAAGGGCTGTTTATCGCAATGCCCAGTCGTAAAGCGACCGATGGTGAATATAGAGACATCGCGCACCCGATTAACTCAGATACCCGCGAAAGAATTCAGGGAATCATTCTTCAGAAGTATGAACAGGTACTTGCGGAAGAACCAATGGAGGCAGAAGCCTGAATATTCATAAAAGAAACGAAAATCGGCAGCAGGACAAATTCCTGCTGCTGTTTTACATAGTGTGCCGAGCATGGCACGAATCTTACTGGTGAAAGTCCAGTCACGGGTATTTACCGCCAAGTGTAGTGAATCACAAGTCGGTGCCAGTAAAGGTAAACGTAAACAGAAGTTGTAAATCAAGAGATTGTGGAACGAAAGATGGAACGCCTGTATTTCCGCTTGGCTTTTGTAATGGAAAAGATCCCGTGTTGGCTTATGGGGTACAGAAAGAGGATGCTATACGAAAGATAAAGATGCCGAAGAAAAAGTCTGCCAGACTGTTTCGAGTGCAGCTGGGAAAAGAATGAAAAAGGGGAATTCAGATATGAATAAAAATAATTTTGCAAAAAATCCTCCTATGGGATGGAACAGTTGGGACTGTTACGGAGCGGCAGTTACAGAAAAAGAGCTGATGCAGAATATTGATTATATGGCTCAGCATCTGAAAGAACATGGATGGGAATATATTGTATGCGATATCCAATGGTATGAACCTACTGCAGATTCCAGTCATTATCATAAATTTGCAGATTTATGTATGGATGAATATGGAAGAGTCATTCCGGCGTCAAATCGTTTTCCTTCTGCAGCAGATGGAAAAGGATTTAAACCGATTGCAGATTATGTACATAGTAAGGGACTGAAATTCGGTATTCACATTATGAGGGGAATTCCGCGTCAGGCAGTTGCTGCGAATACGAAAGTAAAAGGTACGAACTATACAGCAAGAGATGTGGCACATCCATTTTCTATCTGCTGCTGGAATACCGATATGTATGGTCTGGATGCTACAAAACCGGGAGCGCAGGAGTACTATGATTCGATTATTGAGCTTTATGCATCCTGGGGTGTGGATTTTCTTAAAGTGGACGATATCTGTGTGAAATACGGACGCCCTGGAGATGAGAGTACATTGGCATATGGAGGCGATGAAATTGAGCTTCTTCGCAGAGCAATCGATAAATGTGGACGTCCTATCGTACTCAGTCTTTCTCCGGGACCTGCTATGGTGGAGCAGGCAGAACATCTTCGGAAAAATGCTAACATGTGGAGAATTACCAACGATTTCTGGGACAGCTGGGATGCTATTATGGAAATGTTTATGCGATGCAAGAACTGGAGCCCTTATGTATCGGAAGGCTGTTTCCCTGATTGTGATATGCTTCCTCTTGGGCATATTTCCATTATTGGATGTGAGCATGGGGTAACGGAACGTCAGACAAGACTTTCCAGAGAAGAACAGAGAACGATGATGACCTTATGGTGTATTTTCCGTTCTCCGCTTATGCTTGGATGCGAGATGACGGATATGGATGAATGGACAAGAAGTCTGCTTACAAACGATGAAGTGCTTGCTCTTCTTCGTGACAGCAGGAATGCACATCAGGTCCTTCGTCTGGGTAATCTGATTGTATGGCAGGCTCATGATGAAGCGCAGAATCAGTATGTGGCGTTATTCAACGTGACAGACTGGCAGGATGATTTTGCTGTGGATTTTGCAGCATTGGAACTGGAAGGCACATACAAACTTCGGAATCTCTGGGAAAACAAAGATCTGGGGGAGGTATCTGACAAACTTGTAGTATCCATAAAATCCCATGACGCAAAACTGTATAAACTTACAAAAGCGTAAAGCAAAATAAAAAGATGCCTGTACTTCTGGTTAAAAAAATCAGAAATACAGGCATTTTAATTTTGTGAATTAGTGATTGATTCTCCATCCTGCCGGATATTTGTTTTTTAAAGTTTCGTTTACCAGCTTTCCGAATCCAATGGGATGTCCATCTACACATACCAGCTGCCAGCCTTTTGCTGAAGTAGATTCTCCTTCTGCCACAAGAAGTGTTTCTCCTTTCAGATACCGTGAGATCCTTTCATCCTGTGAGTTGAGATTCAGAATGGAAGGGAAATCTTCTGCTGTAAGGGCAAGCGCCAGAGGTTGGGAAGGTTCAAAACGATTCTTTTTCAGTTCCCCCAGGAACAAACCATTTCGGAGAAAATGAATGCCTTTATAATGATTGTCTGCAGGAGGAAGATAGTAAACATTCTGATTTCGCACTTCGATTCTTTCTTTTTCAAAAGGAATCGTTCCGTTGCTCCAGAATTCGTTAAGCAGTTTCCAGGATTCTTTGTCACAGGTACTTTTTATGTGGTGAGAAGATGGATAAAGCGTGCCTTTCTTTTGCAGCAAGGCAAGAAAATGTCCTTCTCCTTCTACTTTGTGAGGGAAGATGCGGACACATTTTTCCAGTTCCGGATTTCCGTTGCCAAGTTTTGGGTTTCCCTGAGAAAATCCATATTGTTTCGGAATAGGGAGAAGTTCCATTTTCGGAAAATTTTCCAGAATAAAGGAGATGGTTCCTTCATTTTCAACAGGCGCAAAGGTACATGTGGAATACAGCATGATACCGCCGGGTTTCAGCATATGGATGGCATTGGATACAATGTCCCGCTGTAAATTAGCAAAGAAATCAGGTCTTGTTTCGTCCCATGTTTTCGCTACAGCAATGTCTTTTCGAAACATCCCTTCTCCGGAACAGGGGGCATCTACCAGAATTTTATCAAAAAATTCCGGCATGAGCTTGGCGAGATTTCCCGGGATTTCATTCGTGACAAAAGAGTTTCGGATTCCGCACAATTCAATATTTCGAAGAAGCGCTTTGGCTCTGGAATTGCTGATATCATTGGCAACCAGCATTCCTTTGCCGGAAAGTCTGGCACCCAGTTCGGTTGCTTTTCCTCCCGGGGCAGCACACAGATCGAGAACGAAGTCTCCCGGTTCTACCGGGAGAATGGCAGCAGGGGCCATGGCACTTGGTTCCTGCAGATAATAGAGTCCGGCAGTATAATAAGGATGTCTGGCCGGGCGGTCTTCTTCCTGATAATAGAATCCATTTTTTGTCCAGGGAACGGGTGTCAGGTGAAAGGGCGATTTTTTCAGGAATTCTTCTGTGCTGATTTTTAAATTATTTACCCGAAGACCAAAATGGCGGGGGTGTTCGTAGCTTTTTAAGAAATCATCGTACTCATCTCCAAGCATGTCTTTCATACGGGAGAGAAAGGCTTTTGGCAGTTGTTCAATCATAGGGATACTTCCTTTTTTATATGTTCTCATGATACTATAGCACAATTCAAAGCGGATTGCGAATTTTTTCGGGACGTGATATGCTAAAAAGGAAAAATAGAGAAGAAAGAGAAGAAAATGGAAAATATTATTTTATCTTTTAATGTCATTGCACCATTGTTTTTTCTGATGGTCATCGGTTACGTGCTGGTAAATTATACGGGGCTTGCTGATAAAGAATTGTGTCAGAAAGCAAATGCACTTGTATTTAAAATCTTTTTACCCTGTATGCTTTTTAAAAATATTTACCAGAGCAATATCCGGGAACAGATGCAGGGAGAACTTTGCATGTTTGCTGCGGGCAGCCTTCTTCTGCTGGTTTTGATTCTTTGCCTGACAGTTCCGAAAATCGTGAAACAGGAAAATCAGCAAGGAGTTGTTATTCAGGCGATTTTTCGAAGCAATTATGTGATCTTTGGAGTGGCTGTCGTAGAAAATATGTATGGGGCAGGGAATACAGTGACCGCATCGATTCTCAGCGCAATTCTGGTACCCATGTATAATTTTCTTGCTGTGATTGTTCTGTCTATCTATGGAGAAAAGAAAGAACGGGACTGGAAGAAGGTTATTACGGGGATTTTGAAAAATCCGCTGATTTTTGCTTCTGTATTGGGAATTTTTGCCTCTCTGGCACGCATTCAGCTGCCTGTGGCAGTGGAAACGACACTGGGAGATCTGGCAAAACTGGCAACACCCATTGCATTTCTTATTTTGGGTGGTGATTTTGATTTTTCTAAAGTAAGAGGAAATCTGAAAACGGCCGGATGGGTCATTGCAGTAAAAATGATTGCACTGCCTGTTATCATGATTCCCATTGTGGTTAGTATGGGGTACAGAGATTCGGATCTTCTGGCGGCGTTGCTGGCTTATCAGACACCGATTGCCGTATCCAGCTATATTATGGCTCAGCAGGCGGGTGCAGACGATCAGCTGGCAGGCCAGTTGGTGGTATTCAGTTCCGCAGTGTCTATTGCAACTTTGTTTGTGACGATTTTTATTTTAAAACAGATGGGATATTTAAGATAAAGGATTGGATAAGTATCAGGCACCACAATGGTGCCTGATTTGTAAAAAACAAAAAAACGGAACCCTTATAAAGTAAGGATCCCGGTGCCCCTGCCAAGGAGTCGAAGCGACGTGATTCGAACACGCGACCTCTGCGTCCCGAACGCAGCGCTCTACCAAACTGAGCCACGCTTCGATAATGCTTTTCGCATTCAGCATTTGTAATTATACGGGAAAGAAAGAGAATTGTCAATAAGAAATTAAAAATATTTTGCAATTTTTTGTAATTCTTTTTTGTGTTCTAAATTGAAGTTTCTTTCATATGATTTAGGGAGCGAATTTTGGAATGGAGAAAACAGTTGGCTGTTTATCGACGGTTTGTAGCTTATGTATATGAATATCCGGATGGAAAAAAAGGAAACGGAAAAGGCTTTATCAAAGTAGAGGCAAGGGATGGTGTATGTAGAATGCATTTTCGCCTCTCTGGAATTTATGGAAAAGAAACCCTGCCCTGTAAGATTTACGGGTACGTGAGAAAGGAGAAGAAATGTCAGGGAATCCTTTTGGGAAATTTTGATCTTGCAGGGGATCTGATACAGTTTGTGCTGGAAATGCCGGAGGATAATCTTGGAAACCAGGGATATCGTCTGGAGGATTTGGGAGGAATTGTACTACTTACAGAGGATGGCATAATGTATGGGACTGGATGGGATGAAAAACCGGTAAGGCTGGAGGAGATTCTGTTTTCTTCAAAATCGGAAAATATGCCGTATGAAACAGAAGCGCATGCGGAAATGACTGTACCAGAACCGAAAGAACCAGAAGCGGAAATAGAAGAAATAGAAGAAATAGAAGAAATAGAAGAAGCAAAGTCAGAACCGGAAGCAGAGGAAATACCGGTAATGGAACGAAGATCGGAACCGCAATCAGAACAAGAACTGGAACCGGGACCGGAGGAGGATGAGATTCCGGAAATGTTAGAGATTCCGAAGGTGCTGCCTGACATTTTGCCTGAAATCGGTCGGGACAAAGAAAAGAAAGAAAATGATATCAAGGCAGAAGCGGTATCAGACAGAGAGAAAAAACAGGAGAGAGAGGTTTTTTGTCCTTTTAAAGATGGGATGTACGAACAATGTATGCGGATTACACCGGCAGATTTCAGAATGCTCAGTCATCCGGATCGTGGATTGATGAACAACAATTTTCTTCGATATGGCTACAGAAAATACGGGCATGTGTTAATTGGAAAGCATGGGGAAAAAGGAGAATACATACTGGGCGTTCCGGGAAGATACGATAGACAGGAAGCATTGATGGCAGGTATGTTCGGGTTTCCCTATTTTAAGGAGGCGCATATAAAAGAAGCCGGAACGCAGGAAAACAGAAAATTTCCGCGAACCGGCTATTGGTATCGGTCAATCGATGCCCCGCACATAGACGGCAGGGATGGTTTCTGATAAAATTTTGCAAAAGGAATCCAGTTCTTTTCTGGAATAACTGCTGTATCCGGGCCTTATGACTTCCGGAGAGTCTTTATAGGCCTGGAGATAGTATGCGTTACATCCGGCGATCCATTGTCCAATGGATCGAAAATCTGCAGATGTATGAAGTTCCCGGACTACAGTTGTGCGGAATTCGTAAGGAATTGCATCAGACAGAAGGAAATCTACAGATTCGCAAATGGGTTTCAAATCAAGATTTTTACAGCCTGCTACTTTTGCGTAAGATTCTTTTGAGGATTTGATATCCATAGCAACCATATCAATCATATGATTTTTGACCAGTTTTTTCAGAATCCATGGATGACTGCCGTTGGTATCCAGTTTGATCGGATATCCAAGCTCTTTTATCCGGTCGATCAGGAGAAACAGTTCTTTGTTCTGGGTGGGTTCCCCGCCGGTAATACATACACCTTCCAAAATTCCCTGACGTTTTTTCAAAACCTGAAGTACTTCATGGACCGGAATGACCGGTTGCTCTTTGGGGGAAAGGACAAGCCCGCTGTTGTGACAAAAAGGACAGCGAAAATTGCAGCCTCCAAGAAAAATAGTGGAAGCGATTTTTCCCGGATAATCCAGGAGGGTTGTCTTATTAAAACCATTTATCGTCATAAAAAATCTTCCTTTCAAGAATGACGGAACTATTTACAAAAGCTTTTCTTACCTGTATATTTTACTATAGTGTATAAAAATTTGCCAGAGAAAACAGGAAGAAAGGACAGGGAAAATATGAGGCAGGAACTGGAAGAGAGAATTGAATTATTTAAAAAAAGTTATTCCATAGAAGATACCGTGCGCGCACGTGTGTCAGAGCCTTCGATGCCGTTTTATGGTACGGAGATACTGGAACGGGCAGTGACCGCTCTTCTGGAAGGAGAAAATCTGCTCCTGTGCGGCGATAAAGCTACAGGAAAAAATGTACTGGCGGAGAATCTGGCCTGGATTTTTCAGAGACCCATCTATGATATTTCTTTTCATGTAAATACAGACAGCAACAGTTTGATCGGAACAGATACTTTCGTCAATAATGAAGTAAAACTGAGAAAAGGTCCCATTTATCAGTGTGCTCTGTATGGAGGATTTGGAATTCTTGATGAAATCAATATGGCAAAAAGTGATGCGGTTTCTGTTTTGCATGCGGCATTGGATTACAGAAGGATCATAGATGTGCCTGGATATGAACGGATTCCTCTTCATCCGGCAACACGATTTATCGGGACAATGAATTATGGATATGCAGGAACAAAAGATCTGAATGAAGCATTGGTTTCCAGGTTTATGGTCATTAATATGCCGCCCCTTTCCATGGAACGGTTAAGTCAGATTTTATATAAGGTTTTCCCGGATATCAAACAGGCAGCACTGGAACAATTGGCAGGTCTGTTTCTGGATCTGCAGCTGAAGGCCCAAAATGGAGAGATTTCCACAAAAGCAGTGGATATGAGAGGATTGATAGGGGCCGTACGTCTGATGAAAGGCGGGCTGTCTCCGGTTGCTGCGATTGATATGGGAATTACAAATAAATGTTTTGATGCTTTTGAAAGAGAACTGATCGGGGATATTGTGATGACGCGTATTCCGGATTCCTGGGATTGCGGGGATATATTTTGATGGAAAAAAAGGATGCAGATATCTCCGGCCGGATACAAAATCTTCTTTGGACGGTAAGCGGGGATTATGAACTGGATATAAAAGTTGACGAAGACATTTACAGAAAATCCAGACCTATGGCTTTTTATTATGCTATTCGACAGGGGACTTTTGAAAAGTATTTTGATGCAAGAGCATATGATCGCTTTATTGCAAAAAGAGTTTATGCAGGAGCAGAACCGTCTGTTTTTACTGCCCTCGGAAATCTTTGCGTGGACAGTGCAGTGTGGAAAAAAGCCCAGAAAGATCGGCCGGGCGTAGCATCCATTCGAAAACGTGCATTTTCAGACACACTGGAAAAAGATGCCATGAGGCTTTCACATACAGATTGGGGCTACGTGGAAAAATGTTATATAGAATATCTTTTGTATGGAAAGAAATCAGAAGAACGGGTGCAGGAACTCGTTGATCGAATCTGTCAACTGTGGGATACCAATTGCCTGGAAGAGATCTGTACATGTCTGGAATGGGTCTATAAAAGAGCTTATATAAAAGGATTCGCAAAGCTTTTTAAAGGATTGGATCGTCAGGTAAAGAATTCGGATGAAGACAGCAAAGAATATACAGAAAAAGAAAAGACAGAAGAAATGCAGTCAGAAGAGGATCGGCCGGTCAATGTTTTCAGCGGACATGTAGATGTGCAGGATAATGGGAAACGGGAAAAATCCAGAGCCAGAATCCTGTATTTGGATCAGGAATCTACGAATCACATGGAAGAATACATTGAACGGAACTATGGAAGAAGCTGCCTGACCAGGCAGGAGGAAAGGCAGCTTTCTTCTCAAATCTGCAGAGGAGTTCATGAAGACTGTCGGATTCATATGACCAATGGGATTCTTCATTGTCAGATGGAAGAAACACCGAAGGGGGAGTTTGTAAAAAAAGTAAGGGAACAAAACCTGCAGGAGTTTCGAAAGAAGCAGCTGGTGACCAGACAGAACATTCAGCAGTTGGCAGAGACACTGAAAAGAGCACTCCTTACAAGAACAGAAAAGGAAATCTGCAGCAGCGAATATGGGAAAATTTGTGTTACGAAACTCTGGAATGTGGGAAGAACAGAAAACCGGAGACTTTTTGAACGGGAAATTATCCGGGAAAATACAGATTTTGTCGTGGAAATCTTAATGGATGCCAGTGGATCGCAGCAGAACCGACAAAGTCTTGTTGCGCTGCAGGGATATATCATCAGTGAAGCACTGAGTCAGGTAGGAATTGCTCATCGTGTTATGAGCTTTTGCACAGTCGGGGCTTATACCGTGCTGAATCGTTTCCGGGATTATGAAGATGACCGGGAAAAGAACGGAAGGATTTTTGAGTTTTATGGTTCTGCCAACAATCGGGATGGTCTGGCCATAAGGGCAGCGGCAGACAGTCTGGAAAAGAGAGAAGAGGAAAATAAGATCCTCATTGTTTTAAGTGACGGGAAACCGAATGATGTGATGGCAGGAAGCCAGAATCCTGTATATGGGGAAAAGAAAGAAAAGAAAAAGATTCCTTATTGTCTGGAGTATGGAGTAAAGGATACAGCAGGGGAGATTCGAAAGCTGAGAAACCGAAAAATTGCCGTACTGGGTGTGTTTGCAGGAGAGGAAGAAGATCTGCAGGCAGAGAAAAAAATTTTTGGAAAAGATTTTGCATATATTCATGATATTACTGATTTTGCTAATGTAGTGGGGCGATATCTGAAAAAACAAATCGGAGAGTAACGAAAGAAAATATTGTTTTTTTTCTTGACCGGGGAGCCTTTGGGCTTTATAATGGAAAAGTATGGAGATGTACTCAAGTGGTCGTAAGAGGTCGCACTCGAAATGCGATAGGTCTGCAAAGGCGCGTGGGTTCGACTCCCACCATCTCCGGTACAGGGAATCACATATGCCTGTTGGACTTTCTTTTAAAAGAGTTCAATGGGCATTTTTCTTTGCCTCATAGAAACCAGGGAAAGAAAAATGCCGGTACATGTTGTACCGGCAGGAGAGAGGGAAAAGAAAATCTATATCAAATGAATCGTCAATTGTCCTATTTGGCGAAGTCCGGCGGCTGAATGCTCTCACTGCTACGCAGCCGCTGTCTTCTTTGTTGTCTATGATTAGAGTATATCCGAAAAATGTGAGGGATTTATGACAAGACCATAAAGCTTTTCTGAAATTTTTAAAGAGTCTGTAAATTAATTGAGAAGTTCAAGGTTGCAGAATGAATCTGCCCTGTAGTATAATTCAGAATTATATGTATAGAGAGTTGAGATATATGAGCGAAGAAGAAAAATATATGAAAGAAGCCATTCGTCAGGCAAAAAAAGCGTATGCGTTGCGTGAAGTGCCGATCGGCTGTGTTATTGTATATGAAGGGAAAATCATTGCAAGAGGTTATAACCGGAGAAATACCGATAAAAACACCACTTCCCATGCAGAAATAAATGCCATAAGAAAAGCAAGCAAAAAACTGGGAGACTGGAGACTGGAAGGTTGTACGTTATATGTGACACTGGAGCCTTGTCAGATGTGTGCAGGTGCCATAGTACAGGCCCGCATCGATCGGGTAGTCATAGGAAGTATGAACCCGAAAGCCGGATGTGCAGGGTCTGTTCTGAATCTTCTGGAAATGGATGGATTTAATCACAAAGTTCAGGTAGAACGGGGGGTGCTGGAAGAAGAATGCAGCATCATGCTAAGTGGTTTTTTTAAAGAATTAAGAAAAGAAAAAGCAAAGGAGAAAGAACATGACAAAACAGGAATTTAAAGAATTGGTACAGAAGAACATACTTCTCCTGGATGGAGCGACCGGATCGAATCTGATGAAAGCAGGTATGCCAAGAGGGGTATGTGCAGAACAGTGGATTTATGAAAATCCTGCAGCTTTGGTCGAACTTCAGAAACAGTATGCAAAAGCAGGTTCAAAGATTGTCTATGCACCGACTTTTTCTGCTAATCGAATCAGCCTTGCAAACCATGGACTGGAAGACCAGGTAGAGAAGCTGAATCAAGGTCTGGTAAAAATATCAAAAGACGCGGTAGGAGATGCCAGTTATGTAGCCGGAGATCTGACAACGACCGGAAAGCAGGAAATGGCTTATGAAGAGCTGTTTGATGCCTATACAGAACAGATTCAGGTACTGTACGAGGCTGGTGTGGATTTACTGGTAGGTGAAACATTACTTGGTGTTACAGAAGCGACCGCTATTCTGGATGCAGCTGCTTCTGTATGTGATCTTCCGGTTATGTGTACACTCACAGTAGAATCCGATGGAAGTCTGTTCTTTGGCGGTAATATTTATGACGCAGTGGAAACACTGGAGCAGATGGGAGCGGATGCAGTTGGAATCAACTGTTCTACCGGACCGGACCAGTTGCTTGCCGTTGTAAAAAACATACGCAGCAGAGTGAATATCCCTGTTGTGATCAAACCCAATGCAGGAATGCCTGTAATTGATGAAAAAGGAAATCCGGTTTATTCTATGGACGCAGAAGAATTTGCAAAAAATATGAAAAACCTTGTAGAAGCAGGGGCGAATATTGTGGGCGGATGCTGCGGAACCACACCGGAGTTTATTGAAAAACTGGCAGAAGAACTGAAATGACAAAAAGAGAAAAGGCGTTTCCTATTTTTTCAGGAAACGTCTTTTTATATAAAAGAAAACACCGACAATCAAAAAGATGAGAATGACAATGCTCGCAGCGTGTGTGTAAGCACCCATGTATTCTGCTGCTCTTTGCCAGGAGGCACCGGCCATGGCGCCCAAGGAGACAAGAAGGGTATTCCAGAGCAGACTGCCAAGGGCAGTGAGAAGCAGAAACTTTGAAAAATTCATACGGGCCATTCCGGCAGGGATAGAGATCACACTACGTACAATGGGAATGAAACGACAGAAAAAAACCGTATAATTTCCTTTGCTGTCAAACCATTCCATGGCATTTTTGATATCTCCTTTTTTAAAATGCAGAATCTGTCCGAGTTTTCCTTCCAATATTTTTTCCAGTTGTTCCATAGACACAAGATTGCCGATCTGATAGAGAAGAACAGCGCCAACAAGACTGCCTGCAGTGGAAGAAAGAATAACACCTGCCAGATTCATCTTTGTGTAAGTAGTCATGAAACCGCCGAACGTAAGGATTACTTCTGAGGGAATGGGCGGAAAAAGATTTTCTACCAGAATCAGCAAGGCAATTCCCAGATAACCATATATATCCATAATGTAAATCATCCAGTAACGCAATAAAAAAACCTCCTCTGCAGTCATCTTTTTCATTGTATGATCTGACAGAGAAGGGTATGCATCTTTTTTTACCGTGCGCCGCACTTCGAGATTCCTCCACGGACGTTACCTCTACAGTTAACTCGGCCCAGGCACCCTCACGGCACACAGGGGATTCTGCTTAGTGCTGCTTCATTCCTGACCTGACACGGTTCACAGAGTCCTGTTGCGTGAGACCCAGACGTCAACGCCACTTATAAAGGGCAGCTCCGCAAAGCAAACCCCTCGGATCTGGCATCACCCCTGCTGTAGCGGATTGCAGGTACAGGGCACCGCTAACTCCCCGGCTGCACGGTATGTATCAGTATATCGGTTTTTTATAGATTTGTCAAGTTTTTGTGAATTTAAAAATTCGTTCTAAAATTAAGTTGTGATAGAAAATAAAATAATATATAATATCTTTAAGTGGGTAAAATTATCCGCAAAAACATAAGATGGGATGTGAATGAATCTATGAAAAGAATCGGTTTGTTGACAAGTGGTGGCGATTGTCAGGCGCTGAATGCTACTATGCGCGGCGTGGTAAAGGGTTTATTTAATAATTTGGATGAATTGGAAGTGTACGGGTTTGACGACGGATATAAGGGACTGATTTACGGGAATTACAGAATGCTTTCAGAGAAAGATTTCTCTGGAATTCTGACCAGAGGCGGCACAATTCTGGGAACATCCCGTCAGCCTTTTAAATTAATGCGGGTACCGGATGAAAAAGGACTGGACAAAGTGGAAGCAATGAAGCAGACTTACTATAAGCTTCGTCTGGATTGTCTGGTAATTCTCGGGGGAAATGGTACACAGAAAACAGCAAACCTTTTAAGAGAAGAAGGACTAAATGTGCTGCATCTTCCAAAAACAATCGATAATGATATCTGGGGCACAGATATGACATTTGGTTTCCAGAGCGCAGTCGATATCGCAACAGATGCCATTGACTGTATCCACACTACAGCGGCTTCACATAGTCGTGTATTCATTGTGGAAGTCATGGGACACAAAGTTGGCTGGCTGACGCTTCATGCAGGAATTGCCGGTGGGGCAGATATTATTCTGATTCCTGAGATTCCTTACGATATTAAAAAGATTGCTGAAGCAGTCAGAAACAGAAACAGAGCAGGAAAGGGCTTTACCATTCTGGCTGTGGCAGAAGGTGCGATATCAAAAGAAGACGCAGCGCTTCCGAAAAAAGAAATGAAGAAAAAACTGGAAGAATACCAGAAAATTTATCCGTCTGTTGCTTATAAACTGGAGGCAGAACTGAAAAATGAACTTGATCTGGATATTCGTATTACGATTCCGGGACATATGCAGAGAGGCGGAAGCCCATGTCCGTATGACCGTGTTCTTTCCACACGTCTGGGTTCTGCAGCAGCCGGTCTGATCTTAAAAGGCGAGTACGGATATATGGTAGGTATCGTGAACGGCAAAGTGAAAAAAGTGCCGCTGGAAGAATGTGCCGGAAAATTAAAGACAGTAGCACCGGATGATCAGCTGGTAAAAGCAGCCAAGAGAATTGGTATCAGCTTCGGAGACTGAGAAAAAAGGAGTTATGTTTCATGAGCTATGTTGCTCTGTACAGGAAGTTCCGTCCTCAGAGATTTGAGGATGTAAAAGGGCAGGACCACATTGTTACAACATTGAAAAATCAGATGAAAGCAGACAGAATCGGACACGCATATCTGTTTTGCGGGACACGGGGTACTGGTAAGACTTCTATTGCCAAGATTCTGGCGAAGGCGGTCAACTGTGAACATCCTGTAGACGGAAGCCCCTGTAACGAATGTGAGACCTGTAAAGCAATTGGGGCAGGAACGTCCATGAATGTAATTGAAATCGACGCCGCTTCCAACAACGGCGTCGATAACATTCGTGAGATACGCGAAGAAGTGGCCTATCGGCCTGCAAGGGGACGTTATAAAGTATATATTATTGATGAGGTTCATATGCTGTCCACAGGGGCATTCAATGCTCTTTTGAAGACGCTGGAAGAACCTCCTTCTTATGTTATTTTTATTTTGGCTACAACAGAAGCCCATAAGATTCCCATTACGATTCTTTCCAGATGTCAGCGGTACGATTTCCGCAGAATCACAGTGGATACCATAGCACAGCGTCTTACGGAACTGATGGAAAAAGAGCATACAGAAGTGGAAGAAAAGGCGATCCGCTATATTGCAAAAGCAGCAGATGGCTCTATGCGAGATGCGCTTTCTCTTTTAGATCAGTGTATTGCCTTTTATCTGGGAGAAACGCTTACTTATGAAAAAACCCTGGAAGTTCTTGGAGCTGTGGACACGGAAGTATTCAGTGCACTGCTGAGGAAAATTTGGCATCAGGATACAGCAGGTGCGATTCGTACCCTGGAAGAGCTGATTGTCCAGGGGCGTGAACTGGGGCAGTTTGTGGGCGATTTTATATGGTATATGAGAAATCTTCTTCTGGTAAAAACTTCAGATGTACCGGAAGACGCAGTCGATGTATCGGCAGAAAATCTGCAGCGTCTCAAAGAAGAAGGAGAGATGCTGGATGTGGAGACACTCATGCGTTATATCCGGGTATTTTCGGAACTGTCAAATCAGATTCGCTACGCTTCACAGAAAAGAGTGCTCGTAGAGATTGCATTGATTAAATTGTGTCAGCCGGTTATGGAGACGAATCTGGATTCTCTTTTTGACAGAATCCGGGTTTTGGAAGAAAAAATGGAAAAGGGAATTCCGGTATTGACGGCTGTATCTGCAGAGAAAAACAGAAATGTACAGGAACCCGAAGAAGAACAGATAGAAAAGAAACCGGAGAAAACTGCACCGGAAGATTTGCAGTATATAAAGAAAAACTGGAATACGATTGTCCGTGAGACAAAAGGTTTTCTTCAGCAGATGCTGAAAGAATCGATTCCCAAGTATAATGGAAATACAGGGGAGCCCATATTGTATGTGGAATTTTTGAATTTTCAGGCACAGATCTGTATCAATAATCCGGAGACTGTTTTGGAACTGAAACGAATTATTCAGGCGAAAACAGGAAAGAATGTGGAGATAGAATTGATACTGGCGAAAGGGGAAAGCGGTGGGCAAACAGGCCTTGCTCCTATTTCTGTGGATAAACTAATTGAAAAAAACATTCATATGGATGTTGTGATAGAAGATATGAAATATGAACAGGAGGATTTATAAAAATGGCAAAAAGAGGTGGATTTCCGGGAATGGGAATGCCGGGAAATATGAATAATCTGATGAAACAGGCACAGAAGATGCAGCGTCAGGCAGAAGAAAATCAGAAAGCGCTGGAGGAGAAAGAGTTTACAGCAGCAGCAGGCGGCGGTGCAGTAGAAGTAACTATTTCCGGAAAAAAAGAAATTACCCGGGTGAAACTGGCAGAAGAAGTGGTGGATCCGGATGATATTGAAATGCTGGAAGATCTGATTATGGCAGCTACGAACGAAGCTTTAAGAAAAGTAGAAGAAGAAACAGCAGCTATGATGTCGAAACTTACAGGAGGCCTTGGAGGTCTTGGGGGCGGTTTTCCGTTCTAAAGGAGAATAAGATTGGAATACTACAGCAGCCATATAAATAAATTAATCGAACAGCTTTCACGGCTGCCTGGTATCGGGGCAAAATCAGCCCAGCGTCTGGCTTTTCATATATTGAATATGCCGACAGATCAGGTGGCGCAGCTTGCTTCGGCAATTACAGATGCGAAGGCCAATGTGCAGTACTGCAAAATGTGTTATACGCTTACAGATCAGGAAATCTGTCCCATTTGCAAGAATCCCGGGAGAGATCATAAAGTGATCATGGTAGTAGAAAATACAAGGGATCTTGCAGCTTATGAAAAAACAGGAAAATTCGATGGAGTCTATCATGTCTTGCATGGGGCGATTTCTCCTATGCTGGGAATCGGACCGGATGATATTAAACTGAAAGAGCTGATGCAGAGACTGGCGCAGGAAGAAGTGGAAGAAGTGATCATTGCCACAAATTCCAGTCTGGAAGGCGAGACTACGGCTATGTATATCAGCAAACTGATAAAACCCACCGGCATTCGTGTGAGCAGAATTGCCAGCGGTGTTCCGGTAGGCGGTGATCTGGAGTATATTGATGAAGTGACTCTGCTAAGAGCTCTTGAAGGCAGAGTGGAGCTATAGGAGCCGGTAACATGAAGAAAAAAGTTACATCCACAGACATTGCAAAAGCAGCCGGTGTTTCTCAGGCAACGGTGTCTATGGTACTGAATAAAAAGTACAATGTTTCTTTTTCAAGAGAAACAATAGAAAAAATAGAAAAGATTGCGCAGGAAATGGGCTACAGTGTGCCAAAAAGACGTCCGAGAAAGGACGGAAAAAACAGCCGTCTGATTATTGTGTTTTGTCCGACTCTTACAAACCCTTATTATGTCATGCTCCTTCAGGGAATTGAAAAGGTGGCGAAGGAAAAAGGATACAGTGTTTTTACCTGTGATACGCAAAGAGAACTGAAGCTGGAAGAACAGTATCTGCGTATGATGCACAAGGTAGTTCCTGCAGGGATTATATATACGTTTAATCCAAGTCCTGTTTTTATGCCTCAGGTAGAGGAACTGGCAAAAAAATTTCCACTGGTTATTATCAGTAACCGGGAAAAGGTAGAAGTAGATGCAATTAACCAGGACAATACGAAAGTAGGACGTCTGATGGCCAGACATTTGCTTGATTTTGGACACAAAGATGTGGCTTTTATCACACCGCCTTTGACGCAGCGTCAGCAGCAGCGTTCAAAAAGAGTACAGGGCTTTGTACAGGAGTATGAAAAAGCAGGACTTGAAAGTCATGTAATCATCAAAGCTGCAGATGATGCCTGGGATGAACAGCTTCCGAGTATTGATTCGGAGTACAAAATGGGATACAACCTCACAAAAGAATTGCTGGCAGAGCAGAAAAATCTGACAGCTATTGCAGGACTTAACGACATGATGGCTTTTGGAATCATGGATGCGCTTCAGGAAGAAAAATATAAAATCCCGGGAGATATGTCGGTGATTGGATGTGATAATATTATTTTTTCCGGAATGTCACATATGTCCCTGACAACAATTGAGCATTTTGTACCTTTGAAAGGGCGGGATGCCTGCGAAATCATCATCCGAAAAATTGAATCAGCAGCCAATTCCTATGGAGATACGGAGCCTACAAGTATCTATCATATTGAATATGAACCCAGGCTGATAGCGAGAAAAACCACTTCTTATGCGAAACAGAAAAGCAAGAAAAAGAAGGGGAAAAAGAGCTGAAAAAAGGACAGATGTATGTACAGATGTCTTACTTGTATGGCTTGAAGATAAATTTAAAATAAATAAAAATTGAAGAATTATTAATAATAAAAAAATACTGAAATACTCTAAAAACAGGTATTTGAAAGAGAAAAATAAAGAAAATCATTAATAAAAAACTGTTTTATAAATGAAAGAAATCACTAATAAAAAATAGCCCCCTTGTCTAGACAGAATTTATGATGTAAACTGATATCATCAAATAAAACAAACGAAACAACGTTTAGAACGGAGGAAAAAACATGAAATTTTTTATTGACACTGCAAAGGTAGAAGACATTCGCAAAGCAAATGACATGGGTATTATCTGCGGGGTTACCACAAACCCTTCTCTGATTGCAAAAGAAGGCCGTGATTTCAACGAAGTAATCAAAGAAATCACTTCTATCGTAGATGGACCGATTAGCGGTGAAGTAAAAGCTACTACAACAGATGCAGAAGGAATGATCAAAGAAGGTCGTGAGATTGCTGCAATTCATCCAAACATGGTTGTTAAAATTCCGATGACAACAGAAGGATTAAAAGCAGTTAAAGTTCTTACAGCAGAAGGAATCAAAACAAATGTTACTCTGATCTTTACTGCAAACCAGGCTTTACTGGCAGCAAGAGCAGGTGCTACATATGTATCTCCGTTCCTGGGAAGACTGGATGATATCTCTGTATGTGGAACAGATCTGATCCGCGAAATTGCTGAAATGTTCCAGGTGGCAGGAATCGAAACAGAAATCATCGCAGCAAGCGTTCGTCATCCAATGCATGTAACCGAATGTGCACTGGCAGGTGCAGATATCGCAACTGTTCCTTACAGCGTATTAGAACAGATGACACATCATCCTCTGACAGATCAGGGTATCGCAAAATTCCAGAAAGATTACCTGGCAGTATTTGGAGAATAATTGAAAATCATTCAGGAGGAAATTATGAACAAATTAGAACTTCAGAAAACAGCCAATGAAGTCCGCAAAGGAATCGTAACCGCTGTTCATTCCGCAAAAGCCGGACATCCGGGCGGTTCTTTATCAGCAGCAGACTTATTTACTTATTTATATTTTGAAGAAATGAATATTGATCCGAAAGATCCGAAGAAAGCAGATCGTGACCGTTTCGTACTGTCTAAAGGACATACAGCTCCTGGTCTGTATTCTACTCTGGCAAACAGAGGATATTTTCCGGTAGAGGATCTGAAGACTCTGCGTCATCTGGGATCTTATCTGCAGGGACATCCGGATATGAAACATATCCCGGGTGTAGATATGTCCAGCGGTTCTCTTGGACAGGGGATTTCAGCAGCAGTAGGAATGGCTCTGGCTGCAAAAATGGATCAGGCAGATTATCGTGTATATACACTTCTGGGAGATGGTGAAATCCAGGAAGGTCAGGTATGGGAAGCTGCAATGTTTGCAGGACACAGAAAACTGGATAATCTGGTAGTTATTGTTGACAATAACGGACTTCAGATTGATGGTAAAATTGAAGATGTTTGTTCTCCGTATCCGATTGACAAGAAATTTGAAGCATTTAATTTCCATGTAATCAATGTTGCAGATGGCAATGATTTTGATCAGTTGGATGCTGCATTTAAAGAAGCAAAAGCTACAAAGGGAATGCCTACAGCAATTGTTATGAAGACTGTAAAAGGCAAAGGTGTATCCTATATGGAAAATTCTGCCGGATGGCATGGAAAAGCACCAAATGATGAGGAATATGAAATCGCTATGGCAGATTTGGAAAAGGCAGGTGAAGCATTATGTCAGAAGTAAAGAAAATTGCAACCAGAGAAAGTTACGGAAACGCATTAGTTGAACTGGGAAAAAAATATGAGAATCTTGTAGTTCTGGATGCTGACCTTGCAGGTGCTACCAAAACCGGTACTTTTTTGAAAGCATTTCCGGAACGCCACATTGACTGCGGTATTGCAGAATGTGATATGATGGGTATTGCAGCAGGCCTTTCCACAACAGGAAAAGTTCCTTTTGCAAGTACATTTGCTATGTTTGCAGCAGGTCGTGCTTATGAGCAGGTACGTAATTCGATTGGATATCCGCATCTGAACGTAAAAATCGGTGCAACACATGCAGGTATTTCTGTTGGTGAAGACGGTGCAACACATCAGTGCAACGAAGATATGGCTCTTATGAGAACCATTCCGGGAATGGTAATTCTGAATCCATCCGATGATGTGGAAGCAAAAGCTGCTGTTGAAGCTGCTTATCTTCATGACGGTCCTGTATATTTACGTTTCGGACGTCTTGCGGTACCTGTAATCAATGACAGACCGGATTACAAATTCGAAATCGGTAAGGGAATCGTACTTAGAGAAGGAAAAGATGTTACAATTTTTGCTACCGGTTTATGTGTAAGCGAAGCACTGGCAGCTGCTGAGAAACTGGCAGCGGATGGAATTGATGCAAAAGTAATCAATATCCATACGATCAAACCACTGGATGAAGAACTGGTAGTAAAAGCAGCTCAGGAAACAGGAAAAGTAGTTACTGTAGAAGAACATTCAATCGTTGGCGGTCTTGGCGGAGCAGTAGCTGAAGTGCTCAGCGAGAAAGCCCCTACAAAGATGCTGCGTATCGGTATCAACGATGTATTCGGCGAGTCTGGACCTGCAGTAAAACTGCTGGAAAAATACGGAATCGATGCTGCCGGAATTTATGAAAAAGTAAAAGCATTTGTATAAGTCTTTACAAGAATGATCGGATGATATAAAATAAGGACAGTCTTAAAGGTGTTGCCTGCGGGCAGCACCTTTTTCAATGAATAAAAATCAGGAGATGCGTCTATGAGATTAAAAAAGAAATGTAAGACTGCCATTGATCCGGGAAACGAAGAGTTTTATGAGTATATCAAAGACCTGGTTCACCATCCCTATGTGCTGAAAATGAAGCAATATCCTCACCACTGTGAGACCAGTTGTTATCAGCATTGTCTGAACGTGGCATATTTTAATTATCGTATTTGTAAGTTTTTTGGTCTGGATGCCCGCTCAGCAGCAAGAGCCGGTATGCTTCATGATCTGTTTTTGTATGACTGGCGAGGACACAGAAAAAAAACGGGAGATCCGGTTCATGCTATGACGCACCCGCATACGGCTCTCCATAATGCAAAAAAGTATTTTAAATTGAATAAGCTGGAAGAAGAGATGATTCTGAAACATATGTTTCCGGTGACACCGGTTCCGCCCATGCACAAAGAAACATGGATTATTACGCTTACGGATAAGTATTGCGGAACCTGTGAGATTGGCCGGTACTATTATCATGTCTGGTTTCCGAGAGGTGCCTATTATTTCGTGAAAAGACTGGTGAAAAAAGTCTTTGGCTCTGATTATGAATATCAGGATTATCATTTGCCCTTTGGACGGATTTCAGAAGATACTGCAGATAATGAAGTGAATTTTGCAAAACTTCGCAGACGTTCTTCTTCCGGATGGAAGAGAGCAAACGACAAAAGGCGACGTGTGCCGAAATATTGACGGTGAGCAATCAGTATACCCGAAACGATGGCATCTGCAAGTTGAATGACTGTAGACAGCCGTGTTGTCTGAAGCGCAAAGTGCTCAAATGCTCCCGATAGGTTGACAATTCCGGTAATAGAAATGTCACCTACCGGAGGCAGTTTCTTTTTTACGCCCAGTCCGGGGATGAGAGGCCCATTGCTCACCGTTACAAAGCCCTGATGCTTTTTTGAACCAAGGGAAGCATCAATGGCAATGATCAGGCAATCCGGATGTTTTTCTTTTATTGTTTGTAAAGTTTCGTGAAGATTGAGTGCATGCACCGGTTGGCTTAGAGTCCCGTAAATGTTGCATTTGTTCAGATGTTCTCTGGAAAGGCGGTGCCCGATGATAGGACCCAGACTATCTCCGGTGATGCGATCACTGCCAATACAAAGAAAAACAATTTCATGAAAGGTTTTCGTCTCTGTGTTTAAAATTTCAAAAAGCAGGGAACCGATTCTGTTTCCGGCTTTCCGATTGTTTCCTTCTATATAGCGAAGGGGAGTGTTAAGGTGCGAATCCATATTTTTTCATCCATCCTTTCTTTTCCATATTTTTGCCGGAAAATTCTTTGTTTATTCTTGTCGTTAAAAAATAGAAGACAACGACCTGAATCTGATAAAATTTGCAGTTCTTCTGTGCTATTCTTGAACCCAAAGGGGTGAATGTTATGATAGAAGTAGTCTATGAAAAGGAGAAACAAAAGGCGGAAGGGAATGAATGTTTTTTTCGGATTCCCAATAATATACGTCAGATCGGGGAGATAAACGGTACGCAAAAAATCTATATAGAAGATTATGCTTATACGTATCTGTGTAGAATCTCTTCTGAAAATTCTTCTATAGGCAGAGCTGCGATTCTTCTGGGACAGTCCAACTGGAAAGAAGGAGTTTCTTATCTGTTTATAAAAAGTGCAGTGGCGTTGCCGGAGATGGAAATTACAGAGGAACATCTGACATTTACAAGGGAAATATGGAATCATGTATATGAGAAAAACAAAGAATTTTTTCCGGAACAGGAAGTAGTCGGATGGTTTTTGTCCATTCCAGGATGTTCTATGGAACTTCATGATGTCATATGCAGAACACACCTGAATCATTTTGGAGGGAATGATAAGGTTCTTATGGTAATGGAACCCCTGGAAAAAGAGGAGGCCTTTTACAGATATGAAGAGGGGAAACTTTCCCGTCAAAATGGCTTTTATGTATATTATGAAAAAAATGAAGCAATGCAGAATTTTCTGGTTTCCCAAAATGAAAAATCAGAGAAGAAAAGTGAACAGGTAGAGGATCAGGCAGTTAAGAATTTCAGAAAAAAAATAGAAGATAAAACAGAAGAAAAAAAGCAGAAGAAAAAAAGCTCCCTTATGAAGACAGCCAGTGTATGTATGGGAGCTCTTTTGCTGGCAGTCAGTGCAATCTATCTCAAAGACCATAATGCAATGCCGGAATTGAATGAAAATATACAGAAAGAACCGGTAAATGAAAAAATAACAGAGGAATTGTCCAACGAAAAGGATACAGAAGAAATAGAAAATGAAGAAAAAGTAACAGAAGAAATGAAAGAAGAAACGAGAGAAGAAACGAGAGAAGAGCAGGCAATTAGTGAGCCGGTATCCGGAGAAACACATCAATCCTATATTATTCAACGGGGAGATACCCTGACAGGAATCAGCAGACGGTATTATGGAGATGCTTCGAAAATCAGAGAAATTTGTGAATTGAACCATCTGTCTGTGGAAGAATTTATTTTTCCCGGACAAAAAATTTTACTCCCATAGAAATTTGTGCTATAATAGCCGAAACAAACATATTTCGATAAGGGTAAAGGGAATGAAACGAATAAAAGAGAAGACAGCGACAAGCCGTGCACATAAAAAGGAAGATGGAAGTGATATTGCGGCGTACAAAAGAAAAATTGGACGTAAGAAACGAAGGGATCTGGAAAAGTTTCTTATTATGCTTCTTGTCATAATTGCAGTGGCAGCGATAGTGGTTATTGTATTTCAGAGGAGAGTTTACCATCAGTATACCAGTCTTTCCTCTGTTAAAAATGAGGATGTACAGTCTTATGGATACGTTCAGATGGATGACTGTATTTTGAAATATGGAACGAATGGAGCGTTTTTGCTGGACAAGGATCAAAATACCGTATGGTCACAGTCATTTGAAATGACGAATCCTGTGGCAGATGTATGTGAAAATACAGCAGTAGTCGCAGATAAAGACAGTACTCTGATGTATATTTTTACAAAAGAAAAACCAGTAGGTGCCGTAGAAACAGCACAGCCTGTTTTGAAGGCCAGAGTGGCCCGTACCGGAGTGGTTGCAGCAGTATTACAGGATGGGGAAAAAACATGGATTAATTTCTATGCGAAAGATGGAAGCCTGATCGCGGAAAATCAGACGCGTATTGACAGTCCGGGTTATCCTCTGGATATTGCAGTTTCTCCAGATGGCAAACTGATTATGGTAAGCTATCTATATGCAGAAAATAGTCAGACGAACAGTTATGTGGCGTATTATAACTTCAGCAGTGCAGGGGAAGGAGAAATTGATAATATTGTTGCCGCATACACTTATGAGGGAATCGTAGTTCCTCAGGTGGAATATCTGGGAGATGGAACGTCGCTTGCATTCAGGGAGAACGGATTCTCTGTATATGAGGGAAATGATGCACCGAAAGAAACTGCGAAAGTAGAAATCAAAGGGGAAATCATAAGCACTTTTTATAATGAAAAATATGCAGGTATGGTTTTCAAAAGTGACGATAAAGATAAAAAATACACGATGCAAGTCTATGATTTGAATGGTAAGATGAAATTTGAGAAAAATTTTAATCTGGAATACACAGACATCCAAATCAGCAACAATATGATTATTATGAATAATGATACACAGGCTTGTATGGTGAATTTGAACGGTCGGGAAAAATTCAATGGAAGTTTTGATGAGGGAACGGTAAAAAATATATTCAGAATTGCTTCCAATCGTTATATTTTAGTTTCTGACAAAGGTGTTCATACAATTAAATTGAAGTAAGAAAAATAGAAATAACAGATACCCCGGCATTCCTGCCGGGGTTTTTGGGGATTACAGGAGAAATAGAAGATGAACTGGTTGAGTATAGTGATTTTAGCTGTGTTTGCTTTTTGTATTTTAAATGGATTTCGCAGAGGATTCATCCGGACAATTGCGGCTACGGTGTCTGTTTTTGTCAGTATGGTGTTTGTGTATGCGGTTAATCCTTATGTGTCAGAATTTATTGAAAATGAGACGGGAATCTATGAAGCAATAGAGGAAAAATGCAGTGGATTTATCGACACGGGAATGGAACAGACGGAAGAGACCATTCCGGAAAATCTGAAACAGGTTCTGGTGGAACAGTATGGGGAAGCAATCGCTTCCGCAGCAGCTCATATGATTGTCAACAGTCTTTCGTTTCTGCTTACGTATCTGATTGTGTCTGTTGTTATACAGATTCTGGTTTCTGTTCTGGATGGAATTTTTAAATTGCCTGTATTGAATACAGTAAATCGTATAGCAGGAGGTGCAGCCGGATTTGTACAGGCACTGTTTTTTATTTGGATTTTCTTCTTGATTGTATTCTTATTATTGAATACAAAAATAGGAAAACAGGCAGTGGAGCTGATACAGGGAAATTTCTTTACAAAAAAACTGTATGATACAAATCTGTTGGTGCATTTTATGATGAGTCTGCTGAAGTAGGAGGAATAGGGATGGTACGGATTAAGGATATTGCAAAAGAAGCAGGAGTCAGTGCAACAACCGTTTCGAATGTAATTCATGGAAATACAAAAAAAGTGTCAAAAGCAAATATCGAAAAAATTCAGAGGATTCTGGAAGAGCATCAGTATATTCCAAGTATGAGTGCGCTTATGCTGGCAGAAAACCGGTCAAGACTGATTGGAGTTCTAATCGGAGGGGTAGGAGGGAAACGACGCAGTATTGCGCAGGATCCGTTTACGAGTATGATGCTCAGTGCGTTGGAACTGGAAATTTACAGACAGAATTATTATATGCTGTTTCATATGTCCAGCTCGTCGGAAGAAAACTGGAAGCTGGCAGCCACCTGGAAAGTGGAAGGACTGATTACGCTTGGCCTTACAGCAGAAGAAAATATTGAGCTGGCAAAAAGGTGTCAGATTCCGTTGGTCAGTATAGATAATTATTATTATGGACAGGAACAGGTAGATAACATTGGTCTTCAGGATTTTGAAGGCGGTTACAAAATGGGAAAATATCTTATTGACCAGGGAATGAAGAGGATTCTCTTTCTTGCTGACAATGACATTGGCGTTGACCATGAGCGGTGGATGGGACTTAAAAAAAGTGCAGAAGAGGCTGAAAAAGTAAGTGCAGAACAATGGATTATGCCTGGAAAAAAAGAATTTAGAGAAATATGGATGAAAGACCGGGCAGAGAAAATAAAATCGTACGATGCGTTGTTTTTTGCATCGGATCACTATGCACAGGAAGGAATTCAGTTTTTAATGGACTATGGAATCGAGGTACCTGGGGAAATTTCGGTTACCGGTTTTGATGACAGTCCCTATGCTTCTCTTTGTACACCGCGAATCACGACCATCCGGCAGGATGTGATGAAAAAAGGAAAAACAGTAGTGAGGAAACTTATGAGTCTGATTCGGGAAGAACCGTTTCAGGAAGAAGAAAGATTGCCGGTGGAATTAGTAGTTCGTGATTCTGTACAGAAAAAAGAATAAAAATTTAGTAAATTATACGTTTTGCGTAAAACCTATTGTGGCAGAACACAGGCTTTGTTATAATCAGCTTAAAGAACAAGGTTTTGCGTGAAACGTATTTTGCTTTAAAAATGTGTCAGGAGGATATGAGATCATGAACAAAAAATGGTGGAAAGAAAGTGTTGTATATCAGATTTATCCAAGAAGTTTTAATGACAGTAACGGAGATGGAATCGGGGATCTGAACGGAATTACAGAAAAACTGGATTACCTGAAAAATCTTGGTATTGATGTGATCTGGCTGTCACCGGTTTATCAGTCTCCAAATGATGATAATGGTTATGATATCAGCGATTATCAGGCGATTATGAAGGAATTCGGTACAATGGAAGATTTTGACTGTATGCTTGCAGCTGCTCATGAAAGAGGTATTAAAATTGTCATGGATCTTGTGGTAAATCATACTTCTGATGAACATGCATGGTTCATGGAAAGCAGAAAGTCCAAGGACAATCCTTATAGAGATTACTATATCTGGAGAGAAGGAAAAGACGGAAAAGAACCTAATAACTGGGGTTCCTGCTTTAGCGGTTCTGCATGGGTCTATGATGAAGCTACAGATATGTACTATCTCCATCTGTTTTCAAAGAAACAGCCGGATCTGAACTGGGAAAATCCAAAAGTACGCGATGAAGTTTTCTCTATGATGGACTGGTGGTGCCAGAAAGGAATCGATGGATTCCGTATGGATGTTATCAGTATGATATCAAAAGTAGAAGGATTACCGGATGGTAAGGTTTCTGATGGCCTTCATGGAGATCCGTCTCCTTTTGTACAGAATGGTCCCCGTGTACATGAATATCTGCAGGAAATGAATCAGAGAGTGCTGTCTAAATATGACCTTCTTACGGTTGGAGAATGTCCTGGAGTTACCGTAGAAGAAGCACAGCGTTATGCATCTGATAAAGGAACAGAGCTTGGAATGGTTTTCCAGTTTGAACATATGGGACTGGACGAGGGTGAATTTTCCAAGTGGAGTGACAGAAAGATTAAATTGACAGATCTGAAAGAAAATTTGACAAAATGGCAGAACGGGTTGGATGGAAAAGCATGGAATAGTTTATATTGGTGCAATCATGATCAGCCAAGAGTACTTTCCCGTTTTGGAAATGACAGTAAAGAATACAGAGAAGTATCTGCAAAAATGCTGGGAACCTGCCTTCATATGATGCAGGGTACACCATATGTATATCAGGGAGAAGAACTGGGAATGACAAATGTTCCGTTCAAATCTATAGATGACTTCCGTGATATCGAAAGTATCCGGGCATATCAGGAATATGTAGAAAGTGGTATTATTGATAAAGAAGATATGATGCGTTTCCTCTGTTATAAGAGCCGTGATAATGCCAGAACTCCAATGCAGTGGAACAGCGGAAAAAATGCAGGATTTACAGAAGGAACACCATGGATCATGGTAAATCCAAACTATAAAGAAATCAATGCAGAAGAACAGGTGGATCGTGCAGATTCTGTATTTAATTATTATAAAAAACTGATTGAACTGCGTCATAAAGAAGAAGTGATTGTTTATGGACATTATGAACTTCTTATGCCGGAAAGTGAAGAATTGTATGTATATACAAGAGAACTGGAAAATGAAAAGATTCTGGTAATCTGTAACTTTACAGAGAAAGAAGTGAAATATACGCTTCCGGAAGAATTTGAAAATGGAAAGATTCTTATCAGTAATTATGATAAGATGTCTGCAGATGCAGAAATGGAACTGAAACCTTATGAAGCAATGGTAATCAAAAAAGCCTGAAATAAGATGAACTACGAACGACGTACGCGTTATATATACGTGTGCGTCGTTTCTATGATTGGGAAACGTTAAAAAAAGGTTTGAAAAATGTTAAGAAAATTGTTGACATATGTAGATGAGAGTGATATTATTAAAGACTACCGGTCATTGATCGGCAATCTTTTTGAAATAATAATTTTTAAAAAGATGAAAAAAGTTGTTGACAAGCTGATGAAGATGTGGTAATCTAATATAGCTGTCGCGGAAAACGACAACAATTGATAAAAAAACTTTAAAAAAGTTAAAAAAGTTCTTGACAAACAGAAACAGCTTTGATATAATATAAAAGC
>OBLI01000050.1_pt1 | contig 113787 bp, 92 predicted proteins | sample 1519701 | NCBI WGS metagenome assembly OBLI01 (sample SAMEA3663005, study PRJEB22513) | pig gut metagenome | biome: pig gut; feature: pig-associated habitat; material: faeces | place: France | collected 2012
CAAAGTCAGTAATCTTATTTTACTCTGAGGTATTTTTTTCTCAACCTTCTTTCTCAGAATTCCTTATATTTGAATTATACAAGAAGCTCCTTTACTCTTTATTCTTTTATGTAAAAACGTTTTCCGTTTTACACACGTTCTTTTTCTCTGATCTCATCGAGATCAATGACTGCACCGCCCTGTAAACGGGACTGTTCTGCTGCCAATGCACAATAGTGGCTTTCTACCGATTTTTCCAGAGAAGTAATCGACGGGCTTTCTTCCCGATTGCCCAGAAGAATATCAAAGAACTCTTCAACCATGGCTATATCCCCGCCGCCATGACCGGAAAAATCATCGGATAAATCTGCTGCATGAATCCGTTCTGTCTTCAATTCCGGACCGAAAACGGTCGTTTCAATGAAATCATCCTCCAGATCCCATGCACCCATAGTTACTTTCATCTCTCCCTTTGTTCCGCAGAACTGGGCATGTCTTGCAAAATCAGCTGTGTGTCCATTCATGGAAAAGCTCATGGTAGAACCATCGGTCATATTCAGATTGACTACCTGATGATCCACTACGTTATTATCACAATGATAAACACATCTTCCGTATGGTCCTGTTTTCAGTGCCTGTTCCACAGATTCTTCTGTAGGAACTTCTGTAAGTACATTTAAAGGCCACTCGGTATTGCCTTTTCTTGCACCGATTCTTTCACTGTCCAGATAAATTGCTTCTGCATCATAAGGACATTCTGCTTTTGCTTTACATCCATCCAGACATCTGGCCGTACATCCCTCCGGCGCATTTTCTTCTTTGAACAGATACGTGCTTCCAAAAGAAGACAGCGATTTGCAGGTCTTATTTGCCAGCCACAGATACAGATCCATATCATGACAACATTTCTGAAGAATCATAGGACTGGAAAGATCCGAATTTCTCCAGTTTCCTCTTACAAAACTATGCGCCATGTGGAACCAGCCCACATTTTCAGAAGCATTGATTGAAACAATCTCTCCGATCACTCCGGAATCCAGAATCTCTTTTACTTTTCTGAAAACCGGTGTATAACGAAGTACATGACATACCACTACTTTTCTGTTACATTCCCTTGCAACCTTTACAATTTCCCGGCATTCATCCAGATCCGGCGAAATCGGTTTTTCCAGAAGCAGATGATAGCCCTTTTTCAATGCCGGAATCGCCTGCTGTACATGCTGTCTGTCCTGAGTTGTGATAAACATTACATCAGCCAGCTTTTCCTCTTTCAGCATTTCCTCTGCACTTGCATAACATCTTTCTTTTGGAATATGGTACTCTTCTGCAACCATTTCTACTTTTTTTGGATTGATGTCTGCAATCGCCACAATTTCCATTTTGTCCGGATGCATCTTAGCTGCCTTGGCATACGTATCTTTTCCTCTGCTGCCAAGTCCTGCAAGGGCAACCGTAATTTTTCCGTTCACTTGTGTATCCTCCTTTTTTAAACAACAAAGCGGGAATATAAGTATACTTCTCTTCTTCTATACATATATGCCCGCTTTGGCTTCTCACCTGATTCAGTTATTTCCGCTTCCGGCAACAATTTCATAAGTCTGTTTTCTGAAATCGACTTTTACTTTTGTTCCATCAGAAAAAATTGTTTCCTGTACCATATAGTCCCCATCGACCATTTCATGATGCAGCATTTCACATTTTGCCACTTTTTCATGTAAGTCCGACACTGTCTTGCTCCGTGCGATCTGTTCTTCCAGGGTGAGTTTTATTTTATCTTCAAACGCACCATCTGTATTTGGATACGCAGCATCCCGGATCAGATAAGGAGCGCCCCCATTTAACAGGGCATACAGCATATAATCTTCCTCTTCACTTACTTTATCCATCATCCATGGTTCAATCACACAATCATGATAAACCAGATTGTATAAAGGTACCGGAACGCCTTCTTTCGGTGTTCCCGGCTGTTTCATCATAAAATCATAGGGTGCATAATGGCAAAAAACCAAACTGGGAACTGCCCAGTCACTGACCTCTTCCGAACTTGGCAGGATTCCATGAGAAAGCAGATATTCAAAGCATTTTCCTCTGAATTCATAACATTCTCTTCGGGTCATTCGATGCTCCGGATTATCGCATTCATCGCCTTCATTACAGGTGAATACATCCAGATATGCTCCATCCAACTCAATTCCCTGTTCTTTCAACTGAGAAAAGTTTCTTTTCACATAATAAGGTGCCTGTGTCGCACACAGATAAGACTGCGGACCGCCTGCCCATCTCTGATGCTTCGGAATGGTTCCATCCGGAAGCCTGCATGCATAATTTTCATCAAAACTTGGAGCAGCCAGATAATAGTCTCTGTACTGATCATGAATCCCAAACAGATAACCGCAATCATGCATGGTATCTGCCAGTGATTTCATTCCTTCCCATCCGCCTGCCTCTTTACATGCAGGAAGATAATCCGGATGCTGATTGTCATATCCGGGCTGTGCCCATCCATCGAGATGGAGATACAGCTTTTCTACTCCTAATTCATGGAGTTCTCTTATTTCTTTTTCTCTCTGTGCAAAAGATGTCAGGTGATTGTTCTTCTCCGGATTTGCCGGATCAAAGAAATCCGAATTTTCCTGCACCTGTGTCTTAATGCCTTTATGTACAAATGCACAGCCGATCAATTCATCAACGGAAGGATTTCGTGCCGCTTTCTCAGCCAAGGTCCGAAGCCTTCCCTGTTCATTCACATAAGCTCTGTATATCTTGCAAAGAGTATTATAATCGCAATCGGAAGCAAGCGTATATCTCACAACTCTGCGATACTCCATTCTGCCCAGGCTTGGTTCAAAATAAATTCCCACATGGGTATAAGGACCGCCTGCCGGATGCTCTGCATAGTAACCGGCATTCCACGGAGTCATACAGATGGCAATATATCCTTCCTTGTCTTTTACCTGTCCGAACCAGGGCATATAGCCGCCTGCTGTTTCAAAAAATCCATTGAACACAATCGGCGCCAGCTGTGTTTCCCATGTATTTGGAATCAATACTCCCTGCTGATGCGTAAGCAGTGTATACCAGCTTTCTTTTGCCTCTTCAAACGCCATCTCTCCGGGCCACAAAACCTTCTGTACATGAAGCCCTTCTTCCTTTAAAGGAACCCATTCGAAATAGATATCATCGGTACTTTCTTCCATCCAGATCAGGGTTTCAAAAGTATAGGGAAAAGCTTCTCCTTCTTTTTCAAAGCCCTCAAATCGTGTCCGGATTCCCTGACCGATTCCCATACTGTAATTTTCGGAAGAGATATTGACAGCATCCGCAAAAAGGAACTCTCCCTCTGCACAAATCAGCTTTGGCTGAAATCCCTCTTTCCAGGACCATGTGGTTCCTCCTCGTTGCATAGACACTGCTAAAGTTTTCTCATCCAGTGTGACAATCGTTCCGTTTTTTTCAAGCTTTCTCATATTCGACATCCTCACCAAAATATTGTTTTTTGTGATAGGAATTTTTTATTATTATAACAGTTTTTTAACAAAATTGTTGTCCTATTAAACACTATTGTTGTCTTATTAGCTTTTTTTTGGTAAAATGACAAAAGGAGGAACTTTTTATGACTTATATTGAAACTGCACTAAAAAGAGAAATTACAATTGATTCTATTATTACAATCCACTATTTTGAATACATGAAAGATTTTGTATTCCACGGGGAGTCCCATGACTTCTGGGAATTTTTATATGTAGACAAAGGAACCGTTCTTGTTCAGGCTGACGAAAAACAGTTTCAGCTGAACGCAGGTGATATTGTTTTTCACGAACCCAATGAATTTCATTCCATAAAATCCGTAGGCAATTCCTCGCCCAATCTGGTAGCTGTCTCTTTTCGAACGGCTTCTCCTGCCATGGATTTTTTTCGCAGAAAAAACTGTACCCTGACCGTCGAAGAACGAACTTTCATTTCCTGTCTGATCAACGCTGCAAAAGACGTTTTCTCCACACCCCTGCACATTCCTTCCATCGAACAGGTACAGCTCAGAGACAACGCCCCATTCGGCGCCCAGCAGATGGTCCTTCTCTATCTGGAACTGTTCCTTCTGACTGTCATAAGAGATCACTCCCGCCACGCACAGAAAAAGCTTCCCAAACGTACTTCTTCCTTATTAATAGAAACCTCCCCACGCAGAGATGAACGACTGAAAAAGATTACGGAATACATGCAGTTTCATATCTGCGAACAACTGAATATCGAAGAAATCTGCACCCATTTTTCCATGAGCCGTTCTTCCCTTCAGAATCTTTTTCACAAAGAAAAGGGCTGCGGACCCATAGAATACTTTAATAACCTGAAAATTGAACGCGCAAAAGATATGATCCGTGACGGAACAAGAAATTTTACAGAAATTGCCTACTTTTTATCCTACAGTTCTCTGCAGTATTTTTCCAGACAATTCAAGAAATCCACCGGAATGTCACCTATGGAATATGCATCCTCTGTAAAAGGAATTTCACGGGCATTGAAACGAGAAGAACAAACACAGAATCGCCTATAGATGATGAAAAAAGCGCCTCTCCACATAATGAAGAAGCGCTTTTTTTCATTCTTTGAAAGGTATATCAGCCTTTTACTGCACCTGTTACCATACCATCGATAAAGTATCTCTGGAAGCACAGGAAGATTACAAGAATCGGGATAATACCGAACATAGAACCTGCTATCAAACACGGCGATAAAATCTTTCTGACTTTTTCAGGAAGCGGCACAGATGCCCTTTACTGCGTAGGTTTGCTGTATGCAGATGCAGACGCGGATCTTCTGGATCCTACCTCCTGGACAAAAGTACCCTATCCGGTATTCCAGAGCAGCACAGCAACCGGTCAGTTCGGTCTTGGTCACAACAGCTTTACAAAATCTGATGATGACTCTGAAGATTTCATCATCTATCACGGACGTCAGGAAGCGCGCTACCTGGTAGAAGAAGACTACCAGCCGCTCTATGACGCAGGCAGAAATGCTACCGTAGGAAAAATCTACTGGAACAAAGAAGGATTCCCTGATTTCTCAGTCCCTTCCGCTTCCATCGCAGGAACTCCAGAAGCTTTACAGGTTGCTGCTAAAGTTACGGTTATTTAAAAAAATCTCCCTTGCCGGATAGAATCCAACAAGGGGGATTTTTGTTATGCGTTCAACGGATATTTATCTGTCAGTTCTTTCACAATTGCTCTTGCTTTTTCTTTATTGTCTTTGTCTTTCACCATGAGGGCAATGGCTTCTGCAATCCTGTCCATATCTTCTTCATTCATTCCTCTTGATGTAACGGCTGCTGTACCAAGTCGTACACCGCTTGTGATGAACGGAGATTCCGGATCGTTCGGAATGGCATTTTTATTACATGTAATATTCGCCTCATCCAGAAGATTTTCCATTGCTTTTCCTGTAATTCCTGTTCCTCTTAAATCCACCAGCATCAGATGATTTTCGGTTGTTCCGGAAACGATATGGATGCCTCGTTTTAAAAGTCCCTCACAGAGTGCTTTTGCATTCTTCACAATATTCTGCTGGTAAACTTTATACTCCGGCTGCAATGCTTCTTTGAAGCATACGGCTTTTGCTGCAATAACATGCATCAAAGGACCGCCTTGAATTCCGGGGAATACCGCTTTGTTAAAGTTAAACTGTTTAGCGATTTCCGCACTGCTCATGATCAGACCGCCTCTTGGTCCTCTCAGGGTTTTATGTGTAGTGGTTGTCGTTACATGGGCATAAGGAATCGGGCTTGGGTGTACACCTGCTGCCACAAGACCGGCAATATGCGCGATATCCACCATCAGATAAGCTCCTGCTTCATCTGCGATTTCACGGAATTTTTTAAAATCGATCACACGACAATAGGCACTGGCTCCTGCAACGATCATTTTCGGTTTTGCTTCCAGAGCAATTCTCCTTACCTCTTCATAATCAATGACACCTTCGTCATTCACGCCATAAGGAACTACATGGAAATAGGCACCGGAGAAATTTGCCGGGCTTCCGTGTGACAGATGTCCTCCATGAGCAAGGTTCATACCCATAACAGTATCCCCCGGTTTCAACATAGCAAAAAATACTGCCATATTGGCCTGTGCACCGGAATGCGGCTGCACATTCACATACTCACATCCAAATAATTCTTTGGCTCTTTCAATGGCAAGACGCTCTACCTCATCCACACACTCACATCCGCCATAATAACGTTTTCCCGGATATCCTTCTGCATATTTATTCGTTAAAGGGCTCCCCATTGCTGCCATGACCGCTTTGCTCACCCAGTTTTCTGATGCAATCAGTTCAATATGGGAGTTCTGACGCTCTACTTCTTCGGAAATACACTTTGCAATTTCCGGGTCTGTTGCCTGAATCTCTTCAAATGAATACATTTTCCAATCCTCATCTTTCATTTTTTATTCTCCACACGCATGTCTTTTCAAAAAAGATATTTGTTCTCTACAGAAAGACATTTCAGGTGTAAAAAAGTGCCCAGAGCCGGAATCGAACCAGCGACACGAGGATTTTCAGTCCTCTGCTCTACCAACTGAGCTATCTGGGCATGTGTAGAATACGCTTCCGTATTTCACAACACGGCTATCTTACCATATTCTCATCCATATTTCAACACTTTTTTTATTTTTTATCCAATTCCTTCGATTTTATGTATTTCACAGACTTGTACTCCGTCTCCTGTTTCGGTATAATAAGAAAAGTATCTCCTTTTGCGTGCAACACCATCTATGCAGGGAGAAATTTATCTTAAAGGACAAATGACTATGAATATACGAAGATTAATTGCCGTATGGAGCGGACGCCTCATCAAAACTGCCTGCCAGATTACAGGCAAACAGGGCGTAACCCTGGCAGGAAAAGTAGCGCTCTCCATTTATCCGCCTATCTTAAAAGAACTGGCATCCGAAGTACGCAAAGATATTTTTATCGTATGCGGTACCAACGGAAAGACGACTACCAATAACCTGCTTGCCGATTTTATTGCTTCCAGCGGAAATAAAGTAGTCTGCAACCGAACCGGCTCCAATATGCTCAACGGTGTAGCTTCTGCTTTTGTATTAAGCGCCGGACTGAACGGTCATCTGAATGCAGATTACGCCTGCATCGAGATTGATGAAGCCTCCACGGTACGTGTACTTCCACACTTCAAACCCGATTATATGATCCTGACCAATCTATTCCGTGATCAGCTTGACCGCTACGGTGAAATTGATATCACCATGGATCTGCTCTCCCGCGCAATGAAAATGGCGCCGGATATGAAGCTTCTGGTAAACGGAGATGATTCCCTCTCCACTTACCTGGCAATGGACAATTCCAATCCTTATACTGCCTACGGAATCAGTGAGCAGGTATTTCAGGAAGAAAATTCCAGAGAAATCCGTGAAGGACGTTTCTGTAAACGATGCGGAGAAAAAATGGAATACCATTTCTATCATTACAGCCAGCTTGGAGATTATTACTGCCCCAAATGCGGTTTCAAACGCCCGATACCGGAATTTGATGCTTCCCATATCGATCTGTCCGACGGACTGGCTTTCGATGTAAAAGGCCGCCATATAAAAGCCAATTATCGTGGTTTCTACAACATTTATAACATTCTTGCTGTGTTCGGAGCTGCTTCCATGGCAGGCATTTCCACAGAAAATTTCAACAAAGTTCTGGGTGATTACACACCACAGTTCGGAAGAAACGAAATTTTCCACATTCACGACACAAAAGTCATGCTGAATCTGGCCAAAAATCCGGCCGGTTTTAACCAGAATATCGGAGCAGTTATGACGGATCCTTCCGAAAAGGATATTATTATTCTGATCAATGACAACAGTCAGGACGGAACCGATGTATCCTGGCTCTGGGATGTGGACTTTGACCGGCTGAAGGATGCAAATGCAGCCTCCATCACAGTCAGTGGTATCCGTTGCCAGGACATGCGCCTTCGTCTGAAATATGTGGATATTCCTTCTCATTTGGAACCGGATATCGAAAAAGCTATCGAATCCAAAATCAACTCCGGAACAAAGAATCTGTATGTGCTGGTAAATTATACAGGTCTTTATTCCACCCATAATATTCTGAAGAAAATGGAGAGGACAAAGTAATGAAACTCACAATCGGACATTTATACCCGGATCTTTTGAACCTCTACGGAGACAGAGGAAATATTCAGTGCATGATGAAACGCTGCCAGTGGCGGGGAATTGATGCGGAAACAATCGAATTCACCCTGGAAGATTCCATTGATTTCTCCAGTCTTGACATTGTACTTCTCGGAGGCGGATCTGACCGGGAGCAGATGCTTGTATGCCACAAGCTCAGAAGTATCCGACAGGATTTCCGGGATTATGTAGAAGACAACGGTGTGGTCATCGCTGTATGCGGCGGCTATCAGCTCCTTGGTCATTATTATGATACAGAAGAAGGGCGTATTGAAGGCCTCTCCCTTGTAGATCTCCACACAGAACAGGGCAGTCCCCGCCTGATCGACAACATCGTATTGGAAAACAGCCTGTTCCCGCATCCAATTGTAGGATTTGAAAATCACGGAGGACGAACCTATATCGGTGACAACAAACCCTTCGGCAAAGTCCTTTATGGTCATGGAAATAACGGAGAAGACGGGCAGGAAGGCGTCCTTTACAAAAATGTAGTCGGCACTTATCTTCATGGACCTTTGCTCCCGAAAAATCCTCACATCTGTGACTATCTGCTTTCCAATGCGCTTCAGCGCAAATACGGAGTAAACGGTCTGGAGCCCCTGGATGATACACAGGAGCTGGAAGCCAACCAATACATTTATAATCGTTTTGTAAAATAGGGTAAAAAAACAGACCGTCAGGGAAAATCAATCGATTTCCCTGACTGGTCTGTTTTTCTTTCTTCGTTTCTCGTCGATTCTGTTTAAAAGCCGGTTTGTAAAATGTGCATTAAAGAAATACACAACAGGACCAAGCCCAAAGGCACATACCAGCGTTCCAAGTCCCACGATTCCACCTGCCAGGAAGCAGATCAGCGCACAGATTGCATCATTGGATATTCTGTGCCAGAAATAAGCAATCTTCGGCCATTTCACTGTCATAATCAAAGAGAGACTGTCATAAGGTGCAACCCCTACATCAGAAGACTGATACAAAGAAACACCAAAGCTGCAGACAACCACTCCTGCACAGACCGTGAGCACTCTCTGCCATATAAGCTCCGGAACCCCGATCACATCCACAAGCAAGTTGTAGAAAAATGTGGCAATATACCCCAGCAGCACTGCATTTACCACAGTTCCCGGTCCAATAAATTTTTTTCCAAAAAGAAATTCCACAACAAACAACAGCAAATTCATCAATACAAGAAAATTTGCATATGCAATCCCCGCACAGTCGGATAAAGCCATGACCATACCGCTGTAGGGGTCATTTCCAAGCCCGGAGAGCTTGAAAATAGCAACCCCCAGACCAAGAAAAATATTTCCGACTACCATTACCGTCATACGGCCAAAGCCGGCTTTTTTGAAATATTCCTTTATCATACTTCTTCTGTTTTCATACTCCTTACTGCATCAAATTCATCCAGGATTTCCTGTGAAGGAGCTTTTGTACAAAGGCTGAAAATCACAATGCAAAGAATACTGATGACAAAGCCTACTGCCAGAGAATACAGACCTGTAGCAGCCCCAAGTGTTGCTCCTTCTGCCAGCGGAAGATAATCCCAGATAATTACCGTAAGCCCGCCGGAAATGATTCCTGCTACCGCACCTGCAAAATTCGTTCTTCTCCAGAACAGAGACATCAAAACAATCGGACCAAAAGCAGCACCAAGACCGGCCCATGCATTCGATACCAGTCCCATAATACTGTTTTCCGGATTCCATGCAATTGCAAATGCAAGCACCGCTACAATAATAACTGTAAGACGGCTGATTTTCAATATCTTTTTTTCATCTGCGTCCGGACAGAAGATGTCTTTATAAATATCTTTGGATACAGAAGAAGCAGTTACCAGAAGCTGGGAATCTGCAGTTGACATAATAGCTGCCAGAATTCCGCACAGGAAAAGACCGCCGATAAAAGGCAGATGCAGATCTTCTGTAAAGATCTTTGTAATCATTTCCACAAACACGCTTTCTGTGGAAGCAGCACCTTCTGTTCCAAGAATCACAGGAAACAGATAGGCACGACCCAGAACACCGATTACAACTGCCGCTCCCAGTGACAGCGCTACCCATACAATGGCAATGACTCTGGATTTTCTGAGTTCCTTCTGATTCTTTACAGCCATAAATCGTGTAAGAATATGCGGCATACCACAATAACCAAGTCCCCATGCAAGCTGTGAAAAAATTTCAACAAATGTATACGGTCTGTCACCGTTGCTTGTCAGACTGAGAAATGCCTCATGTCCGCCAGCCACCTGGCTCTGGTCAAGAAGACTGTTTACATTACCGGAACCCATAAACAGATAAGCAATGACCGGTACTGCCAGCAATCCGACCAGCATCAGAGTCCCCTGTACAAAGTCTGTTACACATACAGCCATAAAACCGCCCATAAATGTATAGGCAAGAATAACAACTGCTCCAATCGCCAGTGCCACATGATAATCCACTCCAAATACAGAATTAAATAATTTTCCGCCTGCGGAAAGCGCAGATGCCGTATAAACCAGAAAGAATACTACAATAACAATGGAAGATACCAGAAGCAGAACTCTTTTCTTATCACGGAATCGATTCTCAAAATAAGCAGGCAGAGTCATGGAATTATTTGCCTTTATGGTATATCTTCTCAGACGGGAAGAGATACATACCCAGTTAAATGTCGTTCCCAGAAACAGACCGATTGCAATCCATGCCTGTCCGGTTCCCATGGCATATACTGCCCCCGGCAATCCCATCAGAAGCCATCCGCTCATGTCGGAAGCCTGTGCAGACAAAGCAGCCACCCAACCACTTAGCCCACGGCCTCCCAGAAAGTAGTCTTCTGAATTCTTTGTATTTTTCATGTAAATCGCACCGATCACAACCATAAGCACCAGATACACACCGAAAGCGCTTAAAATTGCGATCACATCATTATGACTCATACTATTCCTCCCTCATTTTCTTTTTTGATAGCACTTCACTATTCTATCATAAAGCATTCAAAAAACAAAGCCTTTTTGTCTTTCTATGTCAACTTTTTGTCTTTTATACAAAAACATCTGTTTTTAAACGCAAAAAACCGGAATACTTCCTGTGAAGTATTCCGGTTTTTTCTAAATATCCTTATGCAATTGGTTCAAAGTCAGCAACGCCATGTTTGCAGAGCGGACAGATGAAATCTTCCGGAAGCTCATCTCCTTCATAAATATATCCGCAGACTTTACATACAAAACCTTTTTTGCCTTCTGTAGCAGGTTTTGGTTTTACGTTGTTCTGATAGTAGTTATAAGTCATAGTTTCCACATGGGAAATGACTCTTGCTTCTGTAATACTGCAGATAAACATTCCATGGGTATCCAGATCAATATACTGCTCTACCTTCAGTGACATAAAGGAGTTAATATATTTCGGAAGGAATACCAGACCGTTATCGGAACGCAGCGGTGTGCAGTCAGCAAATTTATCTACCGTTCTTCCGCTCTGGAATCCAAACGTCTCAAATACACGGAACGGTGCTTCTGTAGACAGACAGTTCAGATTCATAATCCCTGTCTGTTTAATTACATGGTGAGAATAATTTGCTTTGTTAATTGTAACAGCAATACGGTTTGGTGTGTTTGTAACCTGAGATACGGTATTTACAATCAGTCCGTTGTCTTTCTTACCGTCATTGGATGTTACCACATACAGACCATATCCGATATTGAACAATGCAGACAAATCATTTTTATTTGCAGTCTCTGCATGCTGTGCAATGTAATCACGGCAAAGTTCGTCAGCAAGTGCTTCCAGCTGTGTGCTGCTCTCTTCATTCAGAGCAGACATGATACGAACGGTTGTATCTGTGAAAGTCAGCTTCTTGCTTCCTTCAAACATGTTTTTCATTACTTTTGCAGCCAGAGGTGACCAGGAACCGTTTTCGATAAGTGCTACCGTACGGTTCTGATAATTCCGTTCTGTCAGATGTTCAATGAAATCACGCATGAACGGGAAAATTCCTGCGTTATAAGTAGTTGTAGCCAGAACCAGTTTATTATAACGGAATGCATCTTCCACTGCTTCTGCCATATCGGTACGTGCCAGATCATGTACAACAACTTTCGGGCATCCTTTTGCACGAAGTTTGTCTGCCAGCATTTCCACTGCTTTCTTTGTATGTCCGTATACAGAAGTATATGCAATCACAATCCCTTCGGATTCTGCTTCATAAGAAGACCATGTATTGTACAGTCCCAGATAATATCCCAGATTTTCTTTCAGAATCGGTCCGTGAAGCGGGCAAATAGTCTGAATATCCAGACCTGCTGCTTTTTTCAGCAGACTCTGTACCTGTGCACCGTATTTTCCTACGATTCCGATGTAATAACGGCGTGCTTCACATGCCCAGTCTTCTTCCACATCAAGAGCACCGAATTTTCCAAATCCGTCTGCTGAGAAGAGAACTTTATCACAGGTATCATAAGTTACCATTACTTCCGGCCAGTGAACCATCGGTGCTGCAACAAATGCCAGGGTATGTTTTCCAAGAGAGAGTGTATCTCCTTCTTTGATCACAATACGTCTGTCATCAAACTCTGTTCCAAAGAACTGTTTCATCATTGTAAACGCTTTTGCGCTGGATACGATCGTTGTATCGGTATATAACTGCATGAAATTGGCGATATTTGCGGAATGATCCGGCTCCATATGCTGAATGATCAGATAATCCGGATGACGATCTCCAAGCAGTGCACCGATCTGATCCAGCCATTCATGTTTGAAACGTGCATCTACGGTGTCCATAACCGCGATTTTTTCATCCATAATTACATAAGAATTATATGCCATGCCATTTGGAACAACATACTGGCCCTCAAACAAATCTACATCATGATCGTTTACCCCTACATATTTAATGTCTTTGGTAATCTCCATTTGTCTAGTCTCCTTTATTATTACTCTTATTTTTATTTTGGACTTATTATATCATATTTCTTTTTGTTTGTACACAAAAATAACAGGCTCCGGAATCTCCGAAACCCGTTATCATAAAATAAAAAGAGCGCGAGACGGGACTCGAACCCGCGGCCTCGACCTTGGCAAGGTCGCGCTCCACCAACTGAGCCACTCGCGCATGAGAGCGGGTGATGGGAATCGAACCCACATATCCAGCTTGGAAGGCTGGTGTTCTACCACTGAACTACACCCGCAAGTTTGTTTTGTTTTTTGTATCTCTTGAAGACGTTATTTATAATACATCGAATTGTTTCAATTGTCAACACTTTTTTGAAAAATTTTTTATTTTTTTTTACAGGTGGTTCCGGGCCGTGTTTCGGCAGAACCACCTGTTTTGAGTTTTATGCCAGACCGTGTACTTCCAGCCAGTGATCCAGGGTTCCTTTATGGCTCTTGATTCTTCTGGTACGTATCTGGAATACCAGCACGGTAAGAAGGTTAAAGATCACAAACCAGATCAGAAGGAAGATCACTGCATTCTGAATGCTTTCTCCACCTGCTATGGTGCTGCGGAAGGCTTCTACTGTGTAGGTGAATGGTACCCAGTCATGGAGATACGGTACAAAGGAACCGGAAATTTCCAGGGGATAGGTTCCAACAGAGCCTGCAAGCTGAATAACCATAAATACCAGCATCAGGAAGCTTCCCACTTTACCGAATGTATTGGTAAAGAAGTACATAACGGACATGAAGGTCACACTTGCCAGGCAGGCAAAGGCCAGTGTTTTTCCTGTTTCCAGGGGTGTAAATCCATCAAGCACATGAAGGAGTCCAATCATGGCAATGGCCTGAAGGATTGCCACTGTATAAAGTACAGACGCTTTGCTCAGCCACCAGGAGATTCCGGATTTCAATTTTCCTTTGTATTTTGTCAGCGGATACATAAGACTGAATGCGATACAGCCGACCCATAATCCTACAGACATCATATAAGGTGCCATTGCATGCCCGTTATTTTCTACTGTTGTAATCTGGGTTTCTCTTGCTTCAACCGGCGCTGCGAACATTTCCACTGTATCATCGGTCGTTTTTGCATCTTTTACCTGTTTTGCTCCGTTTTTAAGTCCTGAAGCAAGTGTATCGGTTCCGTCATATACTTTCTCAATTCCATCTCCCAGTTCCAGACTGCCGTCCCTGAGCTGTCTGGCTCCGTCACTGATCTGTTCTGCTCCATTGCTCAGTTTTGCAGTTCCCTGAAGGAGGCTGTCATGATTGGAGATCAGCTCTTTTGTTCCGGATAGCAGGCTTCCTGTCCCTTCTTTTAACTGTACGGTACCATCATAAAGCTGATTGCTTCCTGCCAATAATTGTTTTGCACCTGCATCTGCCTGCGCAATTCCCTGGGACAGGCTTGCTGCTCCTGTATCTAATGTTTTGGCTCCTGCATCCAACTGACTGATTCCGTTTTCCAGTGTCGGCACATTCCCTTTCAAGGTTTTCGTCCCTTGATTGAACTGTTTTGCTCCTGCATGCAGCTGTTCTGCGCCCTCTTTCAGCGGAGTCATAGCTTCTGTCTGAAACTGTCTGCTGCCTTCTGACGCTGCCTGAATACCGGAAACCAGTTCCGGTGTCTGTGTATGCAGACGAGTCGTTCCGTCTGCCAGAGCTTCTGTTCCCGGAAGGATCTGTCCTTGCAGACCATCACTTACTTGCTGTATTGCAGCTGTCAGCTCCGGTGTCTTTGCAGTCACCTGCTGTACGCCTGCTGTATAAGAAGCCACATTGGTATTCAACGTGCCGCTGCCTTCTTTCAGCTGATCCACTGCCTGGATCACCGCTGCAAGCTGTGCCTGGCTGACTCCTGTTGTGCTGTTTGTTTCGGATACCGTTGTCTGTTTTGCGGTAATCTGGTTCAGCCCCGTATTTACCTGGTCTGCTGCCGCCCGTACAGCCTGACTTCCCTGATTCAGTGCGTTTTTTGCCTGCGCAGTCTGTGCCGCTGCATTTGCCAGACGGTTATCGGCATCCTGCGCTGCTCCTGCATTTGCATTGGCTGCTGCAATGGCCTGATTTGCAATGGCTGCTGCCTGGTTTATATCTCCTGCTTCCACTGCTGCTGCCAGTGCATCAGAAAGTCCGTCGACCGATGTAACAGAAACCGGACCGGCTTCTCCATCATTCAGGCCTGCTGCCAACGATGACAGACAATCTGCCTGCTCATATAGTCCCGAAACAGCGCTTCTTGCCTGCGAAGCATCAACAGATCCTGTAGTTTCTGTAGTGCTCTGTCTGACACTTTGTGTATCTCCTGCCATGCTGTGAAGCTGAGTAGATAATTGTGTCAATCCCTGATTTAACTGTGCTGCTCCATCTGCAATTCCTTTGGAATTGGCACCGTTCTCTCCGTTCACAGCATGCAAGCCGCTTTCCAGTGCGTTTGCGCCAGGCACCAGTCTCGAAGATACCGAATCAGCCAACTTCTTGATGCCACCGTTCAGCTGATCCGCTCCCTGCTGCAAAGCACCGGTAGCTTCCGGAAGGGTACTGGTACCTGCTTCCAGCTGTTCCAGACCTGCGCACAAGGTTTCCATGGCTGTATCTGCATTGCTGATTCCCATGCTAAGGCTGCCACTTCCTGCTTCCAGTTGTCCGGCTCCGTCTGCCAATGCATAAATTCCCTCTTTTAATGCCGGTATCTTTCCATTCAGCTCAGAAAGACCGGAACTGAATGCTTCTGTCCCTGCTTTCAGTACCGATGAACCGTCTGCAAGTTGTCCGGTTCCATCGGAGAGTGCAGAAATCCCTTCCCGGGCAGATGCTACACCCGACTTCAGTTCAGCAGCCCCTTCATCTAACTGTCCGGCTCCGCTTCCTACTGAACTGACACCATCTACATATTTTTCCAGTCCGATCTGAAGTGTTTCACTTCCATCCCGGAAGGTCAGAGAGCTTTCTGCCAGCAAATCCAGATTTTCGGAAATTGTTTCATTTCCCTTCGCCAGCTTCGATACTCCGTCTTTTAATTCCACGGATCCATCTGCTGCTTCCTGCATTCCATCTCCCGCTTCGGTAATCTGATCAAAGACAGCCTCTGTATACGTTTTTGTAACTTCCTCTGCCACACTGTTTTTTACTTTTTCCATGGCAGTTTCACCCATCTTGGAAGCAATATAATTGGTTCCCGGATTCGTCTCATACCGCAGCTCCATTTTTTTTGGCTTATCATCCATCAAAGTAGCCGCATTTTCAGAAAAATCCTCCGGAATAGTAATCACCATATAGTACGTACCATTTTTCAGTCCCTGTTCGGCAACTTCATCCTCTACGAAATTAAAACACAGGGATTCTTCCTCTTTTAATTTGTCTGTCAGCTCTTCTCCTACCTGCAGCTTTTTCCCTTCATAAACCACCGGTTGATCTTTGTTCACTACTGCCACCGGAAGTTTATCCAGATTCCCGTAGGGATCCCACATAGACCCCAGAAAAAGCGTCGTATAAATGGTAGGTATCACAATTACCGCAACTACTACCACAAGAAGAAGCTTGTTATGAAGCAGGCTCTTCCACTCCTTTTTCAGCATATCCATTCCCCTTTCATGTAATCAATTCATTATTGTTTAATAGATATTATGTTGATTTTTTCTTCATGGTGTATTATACTCATAGACAGAAAGAGATACAACCATCAATGCGGAAATAAGCTGTTGTTTAATAGACATTTTTTCTTCAACTTGTTGAATTTTATAAAAACTTCATTTTTATTTTGCAGAAAGGAAAAAATCATGGAAAAGAAAACTGACCGGAGAATCCGAAAAACAAAAACCCAGCTGCGAGCCGGACTCGCAAAACTGATGCAGACAAAAAGTCTGAAAGAAATTACCGTAAAAGAACTGGTAGAAGAAGTGGATATCAATCGTTCCACATTTTATCTCCATTATACAGACATTTATCAAATGTTGGAATCCATTGAGACGGAACTGCAGGAAGAGATCAAATCCATCATAGAAAATCATCCTGCTGGTTCTTATTATGAAAAGAGTTTTCCATTTATAGAAGAAATCTTTGAGGTGCTGGCAGCAAACCGGGAAATCTGCAATGCCCTTCTTGGACCTAACGGAGATATGGCCTTTGTTCACCGAATCGAGGAAATTATCTCCCGGCATAGCCTTCATGTACTGTCTGCCACATGCAAAATCAGCCTGAAGGATATTAAATACGCCTACGCTTTCTGCCTGACCGGATGCGTCGGAATGGTAAAGACCTGGCTGAATGCTCAGGATGAAACTACTTCTGCAAAAGAAATGGCAGAGCTTACTTACCATCTGATCATGAATGCACTGAAAGATATTGCAGCACATTCTCCATCCGATTCCTGAAAGCTCTGCCCGTAAAATTTAATATTCAACTGTACCGTTTCTGTGTTCCAGAAGCCATTGATTGCGAAGAACCACATACAATTCCGCATCTGTAGATAATATATAGGGATTTGCATAGAAAACACCGGCCAGACCACAGGTAAATCCCGTCAGAAAAATCCACGGCAGGAAAGAAATGTCTAATATGAATGCATTCATTTTCTGACCGTTCATCATTTCTCTGCTGATGCGGATTGCGTCCCGGTAATCAATATCCGGCTGTTCTGCCACGATATACGGCACCATACGATACGAATAACTCTTAATAATTCCCGGAATCAAAAACAACAGGCTCCAGAGGAAAATAAACAAATCCTGCATAAACATGACCAGAACAACATTTCCATAATGTCCGCTTTGAAAACCAAACAACACTTTGGAAACCGACGCATGATAATCTCTGTTTTCAATAAAAAAACGTTGTACTCCCACCTTAAGAACATTAAAAACCAGGATACTCAATACCATTGCTGCTGTCGCAAAGATTGTAGCTGCAATCCATATGGTAACCGGAAGTCCCTCCAGGTATCTTCCTGCCGAGCTTTCCATTTTTCTGCCATTATTCACCTGGGCAGTAAAATTACTGGAAATCAGTACAAAAATCAGCGAAGCAAGAACTGTCTGAGCATAATTTTTCCGAAAACATTCTTTTCCTCTCATTTTCAGGTCTATTCTATCCCACATACGACGCCTCCTTTTCCTAAGATCTGAACCTATTATATCATAAAAACTGACAAAAAGCGAGGGATGAAGATTAGGGACCGCCGAACCCGTCCCCCAGTCCTCTCCTGAATTCCCTTGGAGATATCCCATATTCCTTCTTAAATGCACGATAAAAGCTGGAATAATCCCCAAACCCGAACATCAGATATGCCTGTGTGATTTCACTGCCGCCTAAAATAGCCTCCCGGCAGGCGGTCAGCCTTTTCTTTGTAATATACTGATGAATGGACAATCCGGTATGGTCTTTAAATGTATGAGCAATGTGATATTTGCTCACATAAAAAACCTCTGCCAGATGTTCCAGCGACAGATTCCCTTCCAGATTTTTCTCAATATACTCTGCCAGGCTCTGATAAAGATTCTTATCTTCTTTTTCACTTCTCGGATAATTTCTCTCATGCACAATCCGATTCAGGTGGAGAATCAGATCATTCACACACAATGTAATCCTGGCATCTCTCCCGAACCGGTTGGAACGCATCTCATCAATCAGTGCAAATACCTTTGACTGAATCGTATTAAAGGTAATGATATCATTGGAAAATACATAGTCTCCTGCCACTTCCACATGCTGCATAAGGTAAACGTAATCCGGAGACAGTTCCAGAAGGCGCTTGCAGTATTCCCGACTGATCCAGAAAACAAACCGCCGGTAAGGAAGTTCCTGATTACGGATTTCTGCATGATGCCGGATCTTCGGCGGTATCAGAACCAGATCACCCGGATGCATGGAGAAAACATCCCCTTCGATTATCATATCCACATTTCCTTCCAGAAAGAAATAAAATTCATAATAATTATGTGTATGGCTTTCTACCTTTGACAAATAATAGTCGCTGTAATAATAAATCTCAAAATCTTTGGATAACATATATTGTCTGGTATGAAAAGCAGACTGAAGATTTTTTTTCATATACGCTCCATTATCTTACATATTTCAGAAAATCAGAAAAAACAGTCCTGTATTCCTCTTTATTGATATGCATTCCTTCTATTTTTTCCATCGTATTTGCTAATTCTCCTTTATTTTTTCATCTTTATATACAATTTTCCGTGGTTCCTTCCCATATGGATGCGCTTTAGCGACACCTCCGAACCACTTGTATATTACATCCCCTTTCCGGTCACCGTCAATGACTTCTTTCACAGCTTTTTTATGTACTTCATAAAGGGATGCATCTTCCAGATATTCACGTGTATGCCCTGTAAGAATATAATCAAATTCACTCCTTATTTTTGTCAGCGTCTCCAATCCTTCAAGAAAAATTCCTAATGGCAGACTTTCCTCCATCTGCAGCCATGTCTGCTCAATAATACTGTCACCTGTAAAAAGAATCCTGTCCTTTCTGTCCAACAGACAGATACCGCCAGGTGTATGTCCAGGAATATGAAAAATTTCCAATCTTATTCCGCCAAGATCAAATACATCCCCACCATATATGGGCAGAAACTTCGGAACTTTCCGAAGCTCGGAAATCTTCATATAATTCTGTGCCAGTGCCCAGTCATCCGGATGCAGATATACTTGTTCAAAATATACAGCTCCAAAAATATGATCCGGATGTCCATGTGTATGAACAACAATAAGCGGCAAATCGGTAACCGTTTGGGCAATTGCTTTTACGTCCTCATAACCATTCATTGTATCAATAATCATCGCTTTTTCATTTCCCACTACAATATATCCCGTGGCTTCATTTGCATCATTCATCAACCAGATATGCTTGTTAATAGGAATTAATTTTACTCTTTCAAACATTTTTATCATCCTTTCTATGACCGGAAATGATCAGGGGACGGATACCTAGTCGCTAGGTATCCGTCCCCTGGTTCTCCTAATCTTACAACAGACTTGCCGCTCCAATCATTCCTGCTTCTTTTCCGAGAGCTGCCGCTTCCAATTCCGGCAATTCTCCTTTTTGTCCCCCAAAGCAGTTCTTTTTTACTATTGTGCGAAGTGGTTCGAGAATTGCACTGCTCTGTCCTGAGATTTCTCCGCCGATCAGTACCAACTGTGGCCGGAAGATATTTACTATGTTAACGATTCCTGTTCCCAGTCTGCGCACATACTGTTCGGTTACTTCTTTCAGAGCTGCATCTCCCGCTTCTGCGCCTTCAAAAATTTTCTGTACAGTCCATGCTTTCCCTGTCGCGCGTTTTGCCTCTCTTTTCAGAGCCGGAACAGACACATAAGCTTCCAGACAGCCGTTTCGTCCGCAAGTACATGGTTCTCCGCCTTCTACAATAACCATATGTCCCAGTTCGCTTCCGCCAATTCCTTTTCCTTCGTAGATTTCGCCGTCCAGAATGATGCCGTCGCCTACTCCGTTTCCGATGGTCAGCATGATGACATCCGGGCATCCCTTTCCTGCACCTGCTGCGGCTTCACCCAGTGCTGCACAGTCTGCATTGTTTGCGATTCGAACCGGTATGGGGAAATACTTTCCCATTTTCTGTACCAGTTCCACGTTTTCCCATTGCATGTTATTGGAATAGCGCACGATTCCCTGTATTCTGTCGATTGTTCCGGGAACTCCGATTCCTACACCTACGCACTGATCCATCGGGATTCCCTGCTGTTCCAGAAGTCCAAGTACCGCTTTTGCGATTCGTTCAATCATTTCCTGTGGAGAACACTGTGTATCCATCTCTACAGTTTCTGTTGCCAGTAATTGCTGCTGAATATCCACCAGACCGATTCTGGCTTTGCTGCTTCCCATAGCAATTCCCACACGAACCGGTGCTGCTTTGGCACGGATTGTGGTAATCAGAGCATCACAGGAGCCTTCTACTGTGTAGGTGCCGCTTCCTGCTGAGAGGAAAAAGCTGTCTCCTTTTCTGAATTCCAAAGTTTCTCCCTGGCAGGAGATTACGCCTTCTCCGTCCAGCATAAGAATGCTGGCAAAAGAGGCATCCGATACCGTTCCTTCCAGTTTTTTCATTACATTTCCATCCAGATTCAGTTTATCCACGGTAAAATAATCGCAATCTGCCACATGCGGATAACTGCTCTTATCTTTTACAATCGGAACCCGGTTGGTGACTGCAAGTGCCTTTTCAATATGAAGGTCACGTTTTTTTCCGTCTTTCCCTACTCTTCCATAATCATACACACGATAGGTTACATTGGGAATCCGTAATACAGGAATGCATTCTCTCCTGCATCCATTACATACCACATTTCTGTTTTTCCGTACTGTCCTTCATTTTTCAGGGCATAACGGTTGTCCGGATGTACCTGAATCGAAAGATTGTCTTTCGCATCAATAAATTTTGTAAGAATCGGAAAATCACGAAATCTTCTACAATGCGTTCCAAGGACTTCTTTTCCTTCTGCGTCAATATATTCCTGAAGTGTTTTTCCTGCATATGTTCCATTCATTATATATATAGGAAGGGCCATCCGGATGACAGGACAGTTCCCAGGACTCTGCAAGTACATCTCCGTCATATTCTTTTCCATATTCTTCTTTCAGTCTTGTGCCGCCCCAGATATAATCTTTACAGCTGGGTTTTAATTTTAAAATGCTCATAAATTTTCTCCATTATTTTGAATCATATCCCTGTACCAGTATCCGGAGTCTTTCACAATCCTTTCCTGTGTCTGATAATCTACGTAAATCAGACCAAAACGTTCCGAGTATCCTTTTGACCACTCAAAATTATCCATCAATGACCACTGAAAATACCCGCGCAGATCTATTTCATCTGCCGCTCTTTTTAATTCATGAAGATATCTTGCCAGAAAATCAATTCTATTCGGATCATGCACTTTTCCGTCCAAAGATACTACATCATGACAGGATATTCCATTTTCTGTAATATAAACAGGTTTTCCATATCTCTCATAAAGAAATTTCGGTCCCCAGTACAGACATTCCGGTGTCACCGGCCAGCCAATGGCAGTCCTTGGAAATCCTTCATATCTTTTTACTTCTTCCGGTTTTCCGTCTTTCCCCATACGGATACACCTTCCGTTATAAATATTCTGCCCATATACATCAATTGGCTCTGCAATCAGTTTCATATCCTCTTCTGTAATTTTCGGAAGATATTTTTCATAACGTTTCAATCCTTCTTCCGGATAATGTCCCAACAGTACCGGATCTGACCACCAGGCTACGTTCCATGTCCAGTTCTGATCATCTTCCTGCATAGAAAAGAGCATCTGTCTTGCAGCTTCAATATCTTCCGTTTTTTCTGTCTCCGGATAACACATGGAACAGGTCGGTGCATATCCCACACAAAGCGGCTGTTTTCCATACTGGCGGAGCATCTGCACTGCTCTTCCATGCGCTTTCATAGCATTATGAGCCATTTCAAACGTATCCTGAAGCGGCACTTTCAAACCAGGTGCATGTTCTCCTGTAAGAAATCCCAATCCCACAAAACACTGAGGTTCATTTAATGTAAAATAATTTGTCACACGATCGCTGAATCGTTCAGCCACCAGTTTTGCATATGCTCCAAACCATTCTACAATCTGAGGATTCATCCAGCCGCCGCGTTTATAAATTTCATAAGGAAGTTCCCAGTGATACAAGGTAATATACGGTTCAATTTCATTTTCCAGAAGGGTATCGATCAACTGATTATAAAATACAATTCCTTCTTCATTTACCTTGCCAAATCCTTCCGGGATCACTCTGGACCAGTCGATAGAAAAACGATAAGCCTTTAAACCGATGGATTTCATGAGTTTCACATCTTCCCGAAAACGATGATAATGATCACAGGCTACTTTTCCTGTATGATTGTCAAATACACGTCCCGGATTTTCCGTATAGACATCCCAGATATGTTTTCCTTTTCCGCCTTCCAAAGCGGCACCTTCAATCTGATAGGCGCTTGTAGCTGCGCCCCATACAAACTCTTTTCCAAATCCCATTTTCCTATCTCCTCGTATAATAAGTTTGTAAGCAAAAGAAATCAGCTTACAGACTTATTCTTTTTTTCTTTTTTATGGTATAGAGGTAAGGACATCTAAGAGGAACTCCCCTCATCCAACTCCCTTCTATACATTCAATAGTTACATTTTAATATGGTTCATCCTGTGGTATGATATCAGCAGAGTCTGATGTCCGAAGGCACTGCTTTTTCTCCTTTCAGCCGGCTTTGGCCGAGACTGCTCTTGAAGCATGCAGCCTGGCACATATGACACATTCCGCTCACACAGAAGTTGCATCCCCAGCCGTTAGCACCAGCAAAAAATGCTGACTGGGTGAATGCTTATTACGCGAGGTTGCGGTCATCGTATGCAGCATAGGATAAACCTTCTGCTTTAGGCTTCACAAATCCAGATCGGAAAGGAGCGTGATATCATGATTAAGATCAACCTGAATCCGTGAGACTAAATGTCCCAGTACATTGCTACGGATTTTATTTTCGTAGCAAGGTTCAACGTTAATTGAGTTTCACTGATTCAGGTATAATTCCTTCGTAGCTTCTTTCAGCCACTCCCGCTCTGCTCCTTCCAGGAGCGGACCGATGGTATCATATACCTGTTTGTGATATTGATTCAGCCATTCCCGTTCTGCATCTCCCAGAAGTTCCGGAAGAATTGCTTCGCGGTCAAATGGCACCAGAGTCACTGTCTCAAATTCCATAAACTGTCCGTAAGCATTTTTCTCTGCTTTGCGGCACATGAGAAGATTTTCACAGCGGATTCCGTATTTTCCTTCCAGATAAAGCCCTGGTTCATCTGAGATCAGTACGCCTTCTTCCATCGGTACATAGCCACCCGGACGAATGCCGCTGTTCCAGTTAATATTCTGAGGTCCTTCGTGTACATTCAGCAAGTATCCTACTCCATGTCCGGTTCCATGGTTGAAATCCAGTCCATGTTCCCAAAGCGGGCCTCTTGCCAGTACATCCAGATGGGCACCGCCTACTCCATACGGGAATTTTGCCATAGCCAGACGGATATTTCCTTTCAGAACAAGAGTAAAATGTTCTTTTTCTTCCTGTGACAAAGGTCCCACTGCAATGGTTCTTGTAATATCCGTGGTTCCCTGCCAGTACTGTCCGCCGGAATCAATGAGGAAGAATCCTTTTGGTTCTACCTTTGCACAATCTTCTTTTGTAGGAGAATAATGGCACATGGCCGCATTTGGTCCATAAGCACAAATCGTTGCAAAGCTGAGGTCCAGACAATCCGGATCCTCTTTGCGGAATTTGAGACTTTTTTCTGCTGCAGAATATTCTGTAATCTCGCCGGAAGCAACATTCTGTTTCAGCCAGTAGATAAATCTGCACATCGCTTTTGCATCTTTTCTATGTGCGATTCTTTCGTTTTCCATTTCCACCGGATTTTTCATAGCTTTTGCCGGTTTGGTCGGATTCATGGCATTGACGGTCACAGCTCCTTCCGGAAGGTTTTCAAACAATGTATAGTTTACTACTTTTTCATCCAGAAGAATTCTGCTGTCTGTTCCCAGTTCTTTTACATCATCATAAATGGAAAAATACGGTTTTAATACAACCCCTGCTTTTTCCAGTTCTGCCCGGATTTCCTCAGAAATCGCTTCTTCCTGTACATAGAAAAGCACTTCTGTTTCTTTTACAATGACATAGGAAAGCACCACCGGGTTGTATACAATATCATTTCCCCGAATATTCAGAAGCCATGCAATATCATCGATACTGGAAAGAATGTGCACATCGGTTTTGCTTTCTTTCATGGCTTCCCGGACCATCGCAATTTTCTCTTCTCTTGCTTTTCCCACATATTTTACGTCTACCAGATAGACCGGTTCCCTGGACATGGACGGGCGATCTTCCCAGATACTGTCCGCAAGGTCTTCTTTGCAGAAGAAACGTCCATTTTTACGATCCATCATTACTTTCCAGGCTTTTCCCTGTTCTGCACTGATGGTCCTTCCATCACAGGCCAGGCAGCTGTTTTCTTTCAGATTTTCTTCCAGAAATTCATCAATCGTAGGAACCCCTTCTTCTCTCATCTTCATGAGTGTCACGCCGGTTCCCTCCAGCTCTTTTACTGCCTGAATAAAATATCTTCCATCTGTCCACAGGTATGCACTGTCCATGGTCACAACAAGCGTACCTGCAGAGCCAGAAAATCCGGACAGCCATTTTCTTACTTTAAAATAGTCACCCACATACTCGGACTGGTGAAAATCTGCGGTAGGAACCAGATACATATCAATTTCTGCTTCCTGCATCTTTTCACGCAATCTGCTGATCCTTTCCATGTTTTCGTTCATTTCAAACGCTTCCTTTCATACTTATGTTATGATTGAATCCCTTTCATAGTAAGAGAAATTCTCTTCTTTTTCATATCTACTTCCAACACTTTTACATCCACAATATCTCCTACGCTGACCGCTTCGAGAGGATGTTTGATGTACCGGTCTGTCATCTGGGAAATATGAACCAGCCCGTCCTGATGTACGCCGATATCCACAAATGCACCGAAATCGATGACATTCCGGACCGTTCCTTTCAGAATCATGCCTTCCTTCAGATCTTTCATATCCAGTACATCGGTACGAAGCACTGGTTTCGGCATTTCCTCACGCGGATCCCGTCCCGGTTTTGTCAGTTCTTTTACAATATCCCGGAGGGTCATTTCGCCAACTCCCAGCTTTTCTGCTGCTGTTTTATAATCTTTTACATAGAAAGCAGAAGGACCATTGAAAATATCTTCCGGTTTCATTCCCATACTTGCCAGGAATTTTTCTGCTGCTTCATAGCTTTCCGGATGTACACTGGTTCCATCCAGAGGATTTTTTCCTCCTGTGATACGCATAAATCCGGCACACTGTTCAAAGGCTTTTGGTCCCAGCTTCGGTACCTTCAGCAATTCCTTTCGATCTTCAAATCGGCCGTTTTCTTCTCTGTACGCCACAATATTTTTTGCAATTGCCTTACTTACACCGGAAATATATTCCAACAGAGATACCGATGCAGTATTCAGATCTACGCCTACTTTATTTACACAGTCTTCTACTACGCCGGAAAGAGCCTCACCCAGTTTTTTCTGGTTCATATCATGCTGATACTGTCCTACCCCAATGGATTTCGGATCAATTTTTACCAGCTCTGCCAGCGGATCCTGCAGACGTCTGGCAATGGACGCAGCACTTCTCTGTCCCACATCAAAATTCGGAAATTCTTCTGTAGCCAGCTTACTTGCAGAATATACAGAAGCGCCTGCTTCGTTGGTAATCACATACTGTACCTTTTCCGGAATTTCCTTTAATAATTCCACAATCACCTGCTCGGACTCTCTGCTGGCCGTTCCGTTTCCTACAGAAAACAGAGTAATGTGGTATTTACGAATCAGTCCTTTCAGTGTCTCTTTTGCCGCTGCAATCTTAGCCGGAGTAGTCGGAGCTGTGGGATAAATCACCACCGTATCGAGTACTTTTCCTGTCGGATCCACGACAGCCAGCTTACAACCTGTACGGAATGCCGGGTCCCATCCAAGAACCACCTGTCCCACAATTGGAGGCTGCATAAGCAGCTGCTCCAGATTTTTCTTAAATACTTTAATGGAAACATCTTCTGCTTTTTCTGTCAGATCACTGCGAATTTCCCGCTCAATAGCAGGGGCGATCAGTCTGGTATAACTATCTTCCACAACTGCTTTTAATACCTCTACGGTATTTGGATTCTTTCTTGTGATCACCTGTTTTTCCAGATAACGCAGAATATCCTCTACCGGCGCTTCAATCTTGACACTCAGGATTTTTTCTTTTTCTCCACGGTTCAAAGCCAGCACCCGATGTCCTGCTATTTTGGAAACCGGTTCTTCATATTCATAGTATTTATCATAAACAGAAGATTCTTCCGGTTTTTTCGCAGTGGAAACCACGATTCCTTTTTTCATAGTCATATCACGAATGCGCATACGGTAATCCGCTGCATCGGAAATATTTTCTGCGACAATATCCTTTGCTCCTGCAATGGCTTCTGCGACTGTCTTCACTTCTTTTTCTTCTGAAAGAAATGCCTCTGCCTCTTCTTCCAGAGACTTCTCTGTCATCTGAAGAAGCAGGATATTCGCCAGCGGTTCCAGTCCCTTTTCTTTTGCAATAATCGCCCTTGTCCGGCGTTTCGGACGATAAGGACGATACAGATCCTCTACTACGACCAGAGTCTTCGCTTCCAGAATCTGTTTCTTTAACTCCTCTGTCAGTTTTCCCTGATCCTCGATACTGGACAACACCTGATTCTTTTTCTCTTCCAGATTGCGCAGGTAGGTAAGTCTTTCATTCAGATTACGGAGCACTTCATCATTGAGTGCACCGGTAACCTCTTTACGGTAACGGGAAATAAAGGGAATCGTATTTCCCTCATCTATTAATTTAACAGCAGCTTCCACCTGCCATTTTTCCACATTTAACTCCTGGGTCAATTCTAAAATAATGTCCATGTAAATCTCCTCTTCTTAATCAATATAAACTTTTCTTCCTACACCTTACCAATGGACTGTAGTTTTGTCAAGAAATGTATTGCAACAAAAAAGAGACAGAATCGCTTGTGTTTTTCTGTCTCTTCTCTATATACGGTTACAGAGTTCCAGACCCTTTTTCAGGAACTCTTCCAGTTCTTCTTTCATACCTTTGCCAAATCCATCCCACATCTTATTTAACCGGCTGATGTTCTGCACATCTTCATAAAAAATCATGGAAGGCGGATATCCCAGATTTTCATAAAGGGCCGTCATAAGCTCTGCATTTACGCTCAGTCTTCCTTTTTCAATTTCCCGGTACCGCTTGACTCCGATATCCAGTACGTCTGCCATCTGATTCTGTGTCAGATCATTGGCTTTTCTCACTTTATACCATATGCTTTTGTCTGAAACAGTACTGAAAGCTTTATATCTTAAGAATTCGATTTCTTTTGCATAATCAAACGGCTGTGCCGCTTTTTCTTTTCCCGAAACCCGTGCGCCCTGATGTACCGCCCAGACAAGAAGCTGAAGAAAATCCGCTTTGGTTTCCTCTCTGCACTGTTCCAGATATCCATTCAGAACAGTACATACCGAATTTTCTCCGGTTATAAGATAATCCACATCGAATCCATGACTGTCAAAATTTTTCAGTTCTTCCCCTGTAATGACAATCTTTCCCGTTTCCATCTTGCTGTAGTGACTCTGGGTAACGCCCATGATCTGGCTCATACTATCCTGATTCAGTTTTTGCGTCTGTCTGTAAGCCTGCAATCGCTGCAAAACTTTATCATATGCGCTGCTCATCACCTGTTCCTCATTTCCGCTGACTGAATACCTTTAAACAGTTCCATTTTAAATTGTTTTAACTCGCCCTTTTATACCCTTTTTATGACTATCCTGCCCATTTTGGCGAAAATAACGCTCTTGCCCTGCGGCGTCTTCCATGATAAAATGTCCTCTAGACATAGGATTGATTGATCAGGAAATGAGGAATGAACGATATGATGAATGAAAATCAGAATGAATACAACCATCCGGACCCGCTTTTCTATCCTGCGGTACCGGAGGAACCGATCTATGAAGGAAGCAACGGATTGGCCACGGCCTCTTTGATTCTCGGCATTCTCGCACTGCTTTCCATGTGCTGTATGCCGCCCTTGTCCCTGCTGTTTGGAGGTCTTGGCCTGATTCTGGCTGTCCTTTCCAAAGGAAGCCGTACCCGTCCGGTCAATGCCAAAGCAGGTATGGTACTTTCTTCGATCAGTATTGCGATTGTGGCCCTGTTAATTGCAGTGATTCTGTTTACCTTCCTGGCAAATCCAAAGGGAAAGAACTTTCTTCAGGAATACATGCACATTCTCACGAACCCGGAAGAGTATACAGAAAAAGATATTTATGATTTTATTTATGATTATATGTACCCGGACGGGGAAGAGAATACCCTTCCCTTTGATGGATACGATGATGATGACCATTATGATTATGGCCCTTATCATGATGATGACAACTTTGGAAATTTCTATGATATTCCGGAAATAGCACCAAATGATAATGTGATATAAGAATGAGGGAGCATCCATTTGGATGCTCCCTCATTCTTTTTCCTACACAGCGATTCCGAATTTCCACTTCAGCAGATTCCTTACAATCCACTGTACCACTATGATTCCGGCTGCAATCTTAATATAAATATCCCGATAACGCATACCGATTTTCCATCTTCCTTCAGACAGATATTCGACTGTGTGACTGAACATGTACCAGAAATACACGGCTGCCCCATAAAGCACAACCGGATGATACAAAAAAGACTGCCAGATTTTCCCTTTGAGCAATGCTATACAGGCTCTTGTCCCTCCGCACCCGGGACAATCATATCCGGTTAATTCACGAAATATACAGGGAATTCCCAAAATCCCCGGGAATTTCCCGGGAAGAACTTTCCTTGCCAGCAGAAATAAAAGAAAAATCCCCAATAAAATCCAGCCTAGATAATATAAATTTTTTTCCTCTTCCTTACTCATATCAGATTCTAAATCTCCTCTTGTAACCTTTTTTCTTTATGTTATAATAAGCTGAAAGATGATTCAACGGATATTTATTTACGAAAGATTGGAGACTTTTTTATGAAACGAACATCTGCAGCTTTGAAGCTGATTGCCAGAAAAAATCTGGACGGAAAGTATGGCACCCCCATGGCTGCTTTACTTCTTCTGGGCATGTGTACACTGGTGCCTTCTTTTCTCATATCCTCTACAATGGATACTTCTTCCGCCATGGGAATCATTACCTCACAGATTCTTGTCTATGTAGTTTCTCTGATTGTAGCAGTCATCAGCGCAGGCTACAGCAAACTGATGCTGAACATGGAACGTCAGAATCCTTTTACAGTAAAAGATCTTGGATTTGCTTTCTCTCATCATCCGGATCGTTTTATTATTGTACATCTGATTCTGCTTCTTGTACAATTTATCATCTGTTTGCCTTTTGACCTTCCCGTCTGGCTGAATGCGGATCTGCCAGAGCAGCAGTTTCTTCTGCTGACTGTACTCAGTACACTGGCAAGCTCTCTTACAAGCCTGGTTCTCGGTCTGTTTTTCGGTCTGGCTGACTATCTGCTTCTGGACAACACCGAACTTTCTGCTCTGGATGCCTTGAAAGAAAGTGCCCGACTGATGAAGGGAAATAAGGGACGCTATTTCTATATTAACCTCAGCTTTCTCCCTCTTTATCTGGCGAGTCTGCTGACCTGTTATGTGGGATTTTTATGGCTGATGCCTTATATACGTGCCACAATGGCAGCCTTTTACATGGATGTCACCGGCGAATTGGATGCCCCGGTTTCCATCAATTAAGATTTTTCTTTTATCTGAGTGTCCGTATTCCCGGACACTCAGATTTTATTCTATCTTAATAAGTGGACTGTCACTCCGCAAAAGGCTTTCACTCCATTTACCAGTGCCTCTTCCTGAAAATCAAAGGCCTCATTATGAAGTGTATTGTTACAGCAGCTCAAGTTATAAAAATAGCAGGACTGCCCTCCATGGGACTGCACCCGTTCAGACATATAAGAATAATCTTCACTGACACTTGTCCCGGACTTTGGAAGTTCAAATACAGGCAGCTGCATCTGTTTTTTACACACCTCTGCCAGCTGTTCTGCAAGCGCTTCATCATTTCTTCCATTTCTGGCCGCTCCCATAAGTCTGATCGCATAAGTACAACCATGCATCTGTGCAGCAGCGCTTATAATCCGTTCTGCATATACTTTCATATATTCATTCGCCTCTTCAGACATTCCCCGAACTTCCATTTCCATATGAGCAGAATCACAGATGATATTTCTTCCGGTTCCTGCCGCGACCTTTCCGACATTGACTCTGGTATCTGCCTGCCCATGCCTTGGAATAGCATGAAGATTCAAGATTGCAGTTGCCATAGAAAGCATTGCGTTGTTGCCGGCTTCCGGAGAAGCAGCTGCATGGGAACCTTTCCCGAAAAACTCCACATCCAGTTTTACAGTTGCCAGACTTTGTCCGTCACCAACGCCAATCCCGCACACTTTCTGCTGCGCTCCACCACCCATGTGTGCCCCAAGAACATAATCCACATCATCCAGATGACCTTTTTCTACGATCGATCTGGCACCGCGAACCCCTTCTTCTGCAGGCTGAAAAATAAATTTAACGGTTCCATGGAGAGATTCCCGCAATTGGCACAGGATTCTGGCAGTTCCAAGCCCAACAGTTGTATGTCCGTCATGTCCGCATGCATGCATCACTCCACGCTTACAGGAAACAAAACCTTCCCGTACCGGAAGATGGCTTTCTTCCGAAGATTCCAGAACAGGCAACGCATCCATGTCAAAACGTAAAGCCACAACCGGTCCCTCTCCACAGTGGAGAATCCCGATCACACCGGTGAAACCCTCTCTTGTATAAGGAAGATATTCCGAAACGGTACCTTCCTGTTCTTTGACTTCTTCATAATGATCTTCCAGAAGCGCTTCCGAAGGAACACCCATACGAGCCTCTGCTTTACAGACCTCTTTCCCGACCAGAACCTGATCACAACCATATTCCTTCAAACAGGAAGCAACGATGGATGTCGTTCTCATTTCCATCCATCCAAGCTCCGGATATTTATGAAAATCTCTCCGAAGCTTCACAAGCTCAGGAGCAAGCGCATCTGCTCTTTTCATGATTTCTTCGAAAATTTCTTTTTCTGCCATAATTTTCCTCCTCCGAATTCCAATCTCATCTTTTATCGTTACCGTTCAGGCAGGAAATCCGAAAATACATAGTAACCTTTTATAAGCATATATCCGGTGTGGATTTTTGTAAAGACTTCCTTTCTATGAAAAAATCTCTTATAATAAGTCTGACTACAAACGAGGAGGATCTTCGATGAATGGCATTTCCATGATTCCATTTGCTCTGTTATCGGGTTTTGTAAATGGAAAAGAAATACGAATCACAGAACTGGCCAATGAGGGGTTTCGTTTTCGAATGGTTCATAAGATTCCTGAACCTTACGATCTGATTGTCTGTTTTTACGATCTGTCAAACTCCCAATATAATGAAATTCCTATAACCCAATATGTATACGCCGAAATAAAGGCAGAAGAATTTTATTATGAATATACCATTCTCACTTCTCAGGAAGATTTTATTTGTGAAGTACAAAGACTGGAACGCCAGTACAGCCAATATATCCACTGGAAACTGGAGGAAACAGACAGTGCTCTTGCCGGGGCCATGACCGGATATCCGTCTGATTTGGATGAAATCTATGCAGACAGTCTGGAAGATCAGAAAAAGAACTGGTTTCCTGCGGATTGGAATTTATCCTCTATGTTTTCTTTTGCACAGGGAATGGAAGCTGCTCTTTCATTGGACACTCCCAGACTTTATAAAGAATATTTCCAAAAGGGGATTCGGGAAAATTTCATGCCCAACCGATTATATATTGGAAATCAATTCTGTCCTCTTTTATTTCCGGATGAAACAATTCTATTTGCCATTCTGGAAAAGGCGAAATCCCAATCCCTTGCAATTACACTTGCCTTTTCTTATATCCGGGAATTTATGTTAGAAGCAACCGGCATTCTTCTGGACAAACTGGAACAATGGTGTCAGACGCATCAAATACAAATAGAAATCCTCATCAATGACTGGGCGATGGCAGAGCTGATCCGGCAGAAAAAAACAGAACATCTGATTCCGTGTCTTGGAATTTTATTAAACAAACGAAAAAAAGATCCCCGATTTTCCTACAAAAAAGGAGATACCTCTTTTTATGAACAAAATTCCCTGAATGCAGAATTTTACCGTAACTATCTGCAGACAACATTTGCTATAGAACGGTACGAATGGGAAGCCTGTGAACAGACTCAGCAATTTCCCCCAGGAAAAAACAGTCTGCATCTTCCTCTTTATCAGACCAACACTTCTTCCTATTGTCCCCTGTATGCAATATGTACCACAGGAAAAAGAGGACAGCAAACTTTAATAACATCCTGTGCTTCCTATTGCAGCAAATATGCCTTTCTGTATCCGGAGCATCTGCATATGGTCGGGCAATACAATTCCCTGTTCGGTCTGGATCTGGAATTGATCCGGCATCCGGAAAAAATACAAGACTACGGACAGGCCGGAATTGACCGGCTCGTCTGGAATTTACTGTAAAAGGAGGCGATTCTTTTGTTGAAAATCGTAGCAGGCCTGGGCTCCATCGATGAATACATCCCTTTTGTCCAAGCAGGTGCAGATGAATGTTTCTGCGGCTATGTCCCCTATTCCCGGTCCAAAAAATACGGAACCATCATGCCTTTAAACAGACGGGAAGTCTTCTGTTACAATGTGCAGTTAGGCTCCTTCAGTGAATTGGAAATTCTTTCTGCCATGATAAAAAAACACAAAAAACCGGTGCATCTTACCTTCAATTCCCTGTATTATATTCCGGAACAATATCCCGAGATCGCCCGGATCATCAAGCAATGCATGGAACTGGACTTTCGCAGTTATATCGTCGCTGATCCGGCACTGTTCCAATACCTGCGGGAACAAAAAATTCCCTGCGAAATGCATCTAAGCGGTGAAACAGGAGAAGTAAACAGCCTTATGGTAAAAGCCTTCCACTTCCAACAACTGACACGTGTGATTTTTCACCGAAAAAATACATTGACAGACATGCAGTCTGTCATACAAAAATCTGGAACCGGACTGGAATTCGAAGCCTTTGTCCTGAATGAACTTTGTCAGTTTACGGGTGCGTTCTGCAATTCTCTTCATTGCGATGAGATGGGTTATCTCTGCCAGGTTCCTTATCGGATTGGAACTGTGAAATCCAGTGACCAGATCCAGAAGCATTCCCTCTCTCTCTTTCCGGAAATCAACGAAAATGCTTACGACGAAACCGGATATCTCTGCGGAGAAAGCGGATGCGGTCTTTGTGCCTTGTATCAGCTGCAAAAAGCAGGAATCACGCATCTGAAACTGGTTGGCAGAGGAAATTACACCGATTTTATGGAAAAAGATATCCGGAATCTCCGCAAAGCCCTTACCATTCTGGCGGCATCAGTCGATGAACCGGACTATCAAAAACAGTTGAAAAGAAACCTCTTTCCGTATGGCTGCAGCCGGAATTGCTATTATGCCAGCTGATTGTGGTTCACTGGCCGGCATGGAAAATCCAGAAAATATGTAATGAAATTGCTTCAATTTATTGCTGATTATTTCAAATTATGGTATAGTAAAGTCAGTTCGAGTGAAAGCGAACAAAAAAATCAAAAAATCTATGGCAGGAGTGGTAAAATTGTACAAAGAAGAATACAAGCGCTGGTTAGCAGCAGATCTGGAAGATGCAGATCTTAATCCGGAATTATCTAAAATTCAGGGGAACGATGAGGAAATCAAGGATCGTTTTGCAGTTGCTCTGAAATTTGGTACAGCAGGACTTCGTGGTGTACTTGGAGCAGGCACAAACCGCATGAATATTTATGTGGTACGTCAGGCAACACAGGGACTTGCAAACTGGGTAAAAACACAGGGTGGCAATCAGACGGTAGCCATCAGCTATGACAGTCGTCTTAAGAGTGATGTATTTGCCAAAAATGCAGCAGGTGTTCTGGCAGCAAACGGAATCAATGTCAGAATCTACGACGCATTGATGCCGGTACCGGCACTTTCCTTTGCAACCCGTTATTATGAATGCAACGCAGGTATTATGGTAACTGCTTCTCATAACCCTGCAAAGTATAATGGTTATAAAGCTTACGGACCAGATGGCTGTCAGATGACCGATGATGCAGCAGCAATCGTATACGATGAAATCCTGAAAACCGATATTCTTACCGGTGCGAAATATATGTCCTTTGCACAGGGTGTAGAAGAAGGTCTGATTCGTTTTGTAGGCGATGACTGTAAGAAAGCGTTCTATGAAGCAATCGAATCCCGTCAGGTTCGTCCGGGTCTTTGCAAAACAGCCGGCCTGAAACTTGTTTACAGCCCATTAAACGGCTCCGGTCTCGTTCCTGTAACACAGGTATTAAAAGATATCGGAATCACAGATGTGACCATCGTTCCGGAACAGGAATATCCAAATGGTTACTTTACAACCTGCAGCTATCCAAATCCTGAAATCTTTGCAGCTCTGGAGCTGGGACTGAATCTGGCAAAAGAAACCGGTGCAGATCTGATGCTTGCAACTGACCCGGATGCAGACCGTGTAGGTATTGCAATGAAATGCCCGGATGGTTCTTATGAACTGGTAAGCGGTAACGAAGTCGGTGTTCTCCTTCTGGATTACATCTGTGCAGGACGCATTGAAAAAGGAACCATGCCGCAGAATGCAGTTGCAGTAAAATCAATCGTATCCACGCCTCTGGCTGATGCAGTTGCAGAGCACTATGGTGTAGAACTCAGAAGCGTACTTACAGGATTCAAGTGGATCGGTGATCAGATTGCACAGCTGGAAGCAGCTGGTGAAGTTGACCGCTTCATCTTCGGATTTGAGGAAAGCTACGGATATCTGGCAGGCCCATATGTACGTGATAAAGACGCCATTATCGGATCCATGCTGATCTGTGAAATGGCTGCATACTACAGAAGCATTGGAAGCTCTCTGAAACAGAGACTGGAAGAAATCTATGCACAGTACGGCCGTTACCTGAACCAGGTAGACAGCTTCGAATTCCCGGGACTGAGCGGAATGGACAAGATGACTGGATTAATGGAAGGACTGCGCAAGAATCCACTGACAGAAATTGCAGGATACAAAGTAGTTTCCGTAACGGACTACCAGAAACCGGAAGAAACTGGTCTGCCTGCTGCAAACGTTCTGATCTACAAACTGGATAATGGCGAAACGGTTGTTGTTCGTCCTTCCGGAACAGAACCAAAGATTAAAATCTACTACACAACACTTGGCAAGAATCTGGAAGAAGCACAGGCTGAAAAAGATAAACTTGCAGAGGCATTAAAACCAATTATGGCATAATGAACACCAAAAGAGGTCTGTTGTCAAAAACAACAGACCTCTTTTTTATGTTATCATTCTTCTAATGAAAGAAATACTCAATCAATTTCCATCCCTGTTCCAGATTCATGCCGCTTTTCGCAGCTTCTGCTTCATTGTAAAGCCAGTCATGCTTCTGTTGCTCTGTATTGTCATACAGAAGAAACGGAACCGGATTGGAAGTATGGGTTTTCACACAGATCGGTGTTGGATGATCCGGCAGAACCATCATACGGTACGCTTCTCCAGATGCATCCAGAGCTGCTTTTACCGGTGCGATCACCTTTTTATCCAGATTTTCAATTGCACAGATTTTCTTTTCTATGCTTCCCTGATGTCCCATTTCATCCGGTGCTTCCACATGAATATACGCGAAATCATAACCGTCTTGCAAAAGTGCGTCAGCTGCTGCCTGGGCCTTTCCTTCATAATTGGTATCAAGACCGCCATTCGCACCTTCCACAGTGATGTTATGCATATGGGTGCCTACTGCAATTCCTTTTAACAAATCTACTGCTGAAATCATGGCACCTTTTTTATGAAATTTCTCTTCAAAGGAAGACAGCGCCGGTTTCGTACCTGCTCCCCAGAACCAGAGACTGTTTGCCGGATTCAGTCCTTTTTTCTTTCTTTCCAGATTCAGCGGATGGTTGACCAGAATGTCATAGCTCTTCTTCTGCATTTCCAGTAGAAGCTGTTCCTTCGGTAAATAGTCTCCAATCACTTTCCCTCGAATATCGTGAGGCGGTGTCAGCGGTACAACTGCCCCATCCGCCCAAATCAGACAGTGGCGGTAACTGGTTCCTACATAGAACTGGAAGGTTGCATTCTCCAGTTCTTTTTTGACCGCTTCCAGAAGAACCGCTGCATCTTCCGTGCTGATTTCATCTGCACTGTGATCCAGAATCCTTTTATCTTCATACTTTTCTTCTTCCTCGGAAAGGGTCACAATATTGGCGCGGATGGCAACATCTCCCTGTTTCATGTCCACACCGATATTCAATGCTTCCAGAGGAGAACGACCAGAATAATAAATCTTCGGGTCATATCCCAGAACGGATAAATTGGCTGTATCACTTCCCGGGCTCATTCCTTCCGGCACGGTTTTTACCATACCAATCTGTGATTTTCCGGCAAGTGCATCCATGGCAGGCGTATCTGCATAAGCCAGCGGTGTTTTTCCCCCCAGCTCTTCCAGCGGTTCATCTGCCATTCCATCTCCCAGAATTAATACATATTTCATTTTTTCTCTCCCTTATGCTCTTACACGGATTCGTGTAATGATCTGAGGCAGTTTTTCTGCTTTTTCTTCATAGGAAGATTCACTCATAGGCTCTGTAATGAATGCAAATTCACCCTCTGTATCCGGAATGGAAATCATCTTCACTTTTCCAAATACTTCCTCTGCTGCTGCCCCGTCAGATGCTGCGTTTCCTTTCATTCGTACAAAGAAGGGGTGAACGACTTCTTTGATATCCATAAGATCCAGTTTCTTGCTGCTCCAGTTCATCATAATATTTCTGTGAAGGTGTTTTGCACAATCCACCACATCCGCTACTACGGCACTGGCTGTAGGAAGTTTTCCTGCTCCGCTTCCATAGAACATGGCATCTCCCAGCACATTTCCGTGTACAAAAATCGCATTGAATACATCATTCACGCTGTACAGCGGACTGTCCTTTCCTACCAGAACCGGACTTACCATTGCATAGAATCTGTCACCTGCTTTTTTGCTGGTTGCCAGAAGTTTAATGCTCATATCCATGGCAGATGCATATTTCACATCTTCCACTGTAATCTTTGTGATTCCTTCTGTATAAATATCTTCATAATTTACATGACATCCATAAGCCAGAGAAGATAAGATGGCAATCTTTCTGCAGGCATCGTATCCTTCCACGTCAGCTTCCGGATTTCTCTCCGCATAGCCTTTCTGCTGGGCTTCTTTTAATACTTCTTCAAAATCTGCATTCTCTGCCTGCATCTTGGAAAGAATGTAGTTTGTGGTACCATTTAAAATACCGGAGATTTCATCGATCTCATCTGCTGTCAGTGAAGAATTCAGAGGCCGGATAATCGGAATACCGCCGCCGCAGCTTGCTTCAAACAGATAGTTGATTTCTTTTTCTTTTGCAATTTCCAGAAGTTCCAGTCCATGTCTTGCCACCAGCTCTTTGTTGGAGGTACACACACATTTTCCTGCTTCCAGTGCACGTTTTGTAAAAGTATAAGCAGGCTCTACACCACCCATAACTTCTACTACGACCTGTACATCCGGGTCATTGATAATGGTTTCGTAATCATGAACCAGCACTTTTTCAACCGGATCTCCCGGGAAATCGCGCAGATCCAGTACATACTTGATACGAATCTCTTCCCCTGCTTTTTTATTGATACTTTCATGATTGGTATTGATGACTTCTACCACACCGGAACCTACTGTTCCGTATCCTAATACTGCTATGTTTATCATTTTTCTCTACTCCCTGCCTAAGATTTTCAGATAGTGTACGCCTGTAATATGCTCGATCTCACCGATCATAGTCTCTGCATCCCCCTGGGCAGGCAGGATTTCAACACTTATCGTAAGACTGGCAATTCCATTAATCGGAATACTCTGATGTACAGTAAGAATATTGCCATGGTAATAGGCAATGGTCTTCAGTACTGTAGAAAGTAATCCTGGTTCGTCATCCATCTGAAGAATAAATGTAATATTCTGTCCTTTGGTTTTCTCACGAAAAGGAAAGATATCATCTTTATACTTATAGAAGGAGCTTCGACTGATTCCAACAGCTTCTACCGCCTCCTGCACAGTAACGGATTTTTTAGACTCCAACAGCTTCTTCGCTTCTACTACTTTCAAAAGAACCTCCGGAACTGCTTTTTCTGTTACCACAAAATACTTTTTATGCTCTGACATTCGTTTCCCCTTTGTTTGTTCCAAAAATACATTTGTTTTTCTTCCAAAGATATTAGCACATTACGAACATTTTATCAACTGTTTTTCTTATTTCCAAGAGCAACCCATTTCAAATAAGCATTTATAAACCGGTCAATATCTCCATCCATAACTGCATCCACATTTCCGGATTCCTCATTGGTTCTATGGTCTTTTACCATGGTGTATGGCTGCATGACATAAGACCGGATCTGATTTCCCCATGCAATATCTGTCAGTTCTCCCTGAATACCGGAAAGTTTCTGCTCCTGTTCCTGCTGTTTCAACAAATACAGTTTTGCTTTCAGCATCTGCATGGCTTTGTCTTTATTCTGGAACTGCGAACGTTCATTCTGGCACTGTACCACGATTCCGGTTGGAAGATGAGTAATACGTACTGCTGAAGAAGTCTTATTGATATGCTGACCGCCGGCACCACTGGAGCGGTAAGTATCGATACGCAGATCATCCTCTTTGATCTCGATATCCACATCTTCTTCAATGTCCGGCATAACATCACAGGAAACAAAAGAAGTCTGTCGTTTCCCTGCTGCATTGAAAGGAGAAATACGAACCAGACGGTGCACCCCTTTCTCTGACTTCAGATAACCGTATGCATTCTCTCCGTTCACCTGGAAAGTAACGGACTTGATTCCTGCTTCATCTCCATCCAGATAATCCAGTACCTCTGTAGCAAATCCATGGCGGTCTGCCCATTTCTGATACATACGATACAGCATACCTGCCCAGTCACAAGACTCGGTACCGCCGGCTCCCGCATGAAGTGTCACAATGGCATTATCCTTGTCGTATTCGCCGGAAAGCAGCGTCTTTACACGGATATTTTCGAAATCGGCAATAAATTCGTCCAACATTTCCTGAATATCCGGAATCACTGCCGGGTCGTTTTCTTCATATCCCATTTCAATCATCAGCTCAATTTCTTCCTTTTGTGTTTCCAGCTTATGATAAATCTGAATATCCCCTTTTAAGGCACTGATCTCCTTCATCAGCTTCTGAGAACGTTCCGGATTTTCCCAGAAATCCGGTGCCTCCATTTCCCTTTCTAATTCTTCGACCCTTTTCTCTTTATTAGCCAGGTCAAAGTGAATCCCTCACTTCCACTAACGGTCCTGAATATCCGTTTAAAGTATATTTAAACTGATCTAATTCTACCATATAGCTTCACCTACTTTCATGAATATTTTTTTATTTCAGTCGTCGATCTCCACAGTTACCATATAAATAGAAACCTGGGGATCTACCTTTCTGACCGTACCAGTTAGTTTGCCAAGAGGACGCTTCAGATTGCTTGACATTGCAATGGCATCCCTGATGGTATAATAATACATGATACCGGACATGGTACTGGCCCGATCCTCTTTCAGAGAAACCCGGTCACCGGGTTTCACAAGGCCTTCCCGCTCCATCGTAAAATCTACCATCTGTCCCATCTTTTCCTCGCCACCTTCTTCTATCTTACCTCTTACGGCACAGGAAGGCTGCCGTATTCCGGATCTTCGCATTCCGGCGCAGCAGCCTTACATCTCCTGTTTCTTTTCAGATTTTCTTTCTTCCGCAGCACTGTTTGTATTTCTTGCCGCTTCCGCATGGACACGGATCATTTGGATATACTTTCTTTTCTTCTCTCTGAACCGGTTTTTTCGGGCCGGATTCATCTTTATTTGTGCCTGTTACCTGTGCCACCTGTTCTCTTTCCACTTTTTGTTCGATTCTTACGTGATAGAGAAGACGAATCGTGGTTTCCTGAATGGCAGTGGTCATATTGTCAAACATTTCATAGGCCTGCATCTTATATTCCACTTTCGGATCTCTCTGTCCATAAGCCTGAAGACCGATTCCCTGACGAAGCTGATCCATATCATCAATATGATCCATCCATTTCTGGTCGATCACTTTCAGAAGAATCACGCGCTCCAGTTCACGGAGCTGCTCTGCTTCCGGAAATTCTGCTTCTTTTTCTTCATAAAGCTTCACAGCTGCTTCTTTCAATTCCTGTTTTAATTGATTTTTCTTTTTGGATTTTACCTGTTCCTGTGTAAGCGGCTGCAGCGGTATAGTAGGAAGAAGCACAGAGTTAAATTCTTCCTGATTCCATTCTTCCTGATCCACATCATCGGAGAAACACATATCTACTGCATGTTCCACAGTATCTGTGATCATCTTGTAAATGGAATCCCGCATGTTTTCTCCGTCCAGTACACGGCGTCTTTCTTTATATATGATTTCTCTCTGTTCGTTATTGACCTGGTCGTAATCCAGAAGATTTTTACGGATACCGTAGTTGTTGGCCTCAATCTTCTTCTGTGCTTTTTCAATAGCACTTGACAGCATCTTATGCTCAATCTGTTCATTCTCCGCAACACCAAGGGATTTGAATACACCCATCAGCTTTTCAGAACCAAACAGACGCATAAGATCATCTTCCAGAGAAATATAGAAACGGGATTCACCCGGATCTCCCTGACGTCCGGAACGACCGCGGAGCTGATTATCAATTCGTCTTGATTCATGACGTTCTGTACCGATAATCTTCAGACCTCCAGCCTTTCTTGACACATCATCCAGCTTAATATCTGTACCACGACCTGCCATGTTGGTGGCAATGGTAACGGCTCCTGCCTGACCGGCAAGGGCTACGATCTCTGCCTCTTTTTCATGGAACTTGGCATTCAGTACCTGATGCTGGATCCCTTCTCTTTTCAGCATTTTACTTAAAAGTTCCGAAGTCTCGATCGTAATCGTACCTACCAGAACCGGCTGCTGTTTCGCATGGGCTTCTTTGATGGCATCCACGACTGCATGGAATTTCTCTTTTTTTGTCATGTATACGGCATCTTCACAGTCGATACGTGCGACTGGACGGTTCGTAGGAATTTCCACAACGTCCATTCCGTAAATATCACGGAACTCTTTTTCTTCTGTGAGGGCAGTACCGGTCATACCGGATTTCTTGTTGTATTTATTAAAGAAATTCTGGAAGGTAATCGTTGCCAGTGTCTTACTTTCTCTTCTTACCTTCACATGTTCTTTTGCTTCAATGGCCTGATGCAGACCATCGGAATAACGGCGTCCCGGCATGATACGTCCTGTAAATTCATCTACAATGAGTACCTCATCCTCTTTCACCACATAATCCTGATCACGGAACATCAGATTATGGGCACGCAGAGCAAGAATAATATTATGCTGGATTTCCAGATTCTCCGGATCTGCCAGATTTTCGATATGAAAGAATTTTTCCACTTTATGAACACCCTGCTCTGTCAGGTTCACGATCTTATCTTTTTCATTCACAATGAAATCACCGGTTTCGATGATCTCTTCGCCCATGATAGCCGTCATCTTGGTCATCTCACCGCTGGCCTCTCCCCGTTCCAGCTGCTTTGCAAGAATATCGCAAACTTCATAAAGCCTGGTGGATTTTCCGCTCTGACCGGAAATGATCAGCGGAGTTCTCGCTTCATCAATCAGGACAGAGTCTACCTCATCGATGATGGCATAATGAAGTTCTCTCTGTACCAGCTGTTCTTTGTAAATGACCATATTGTCACGCAGATAATCAAATCCAAGCTCATTGTTGGTCACATAGGTAATGTCACAGGCATACTGTACCCGTCTCTCATCATTTTTCATCGAGTTGAGTACCACACCCACTGTCAGACCCAGGAATTCATGAACTTTTCCCATCCACTCTGCATCACGGTGTGCCAGATAATCATTGACCGTTACAATGTGCACACCTTTCCCTTCCAGAGCATTCAGATAAGCAGGAAGTGTAGAAACAAGAGTCTTACCTTCACCGGTCTTCATCTCAGCGATACGTCCCTGATGAAGAATGATACCACCGATCAGCTGTACCCGGTAATGTTCCATATTCAGAACTCGTTTGGCAGCCTCACGGACTGTGGCAAATGCTTCCGGAAGAAGATCATCCAGTGTTTCTCCTTCCTGAAGACGTTTCTTATATTCTCTGGTCTTGTCACGAAGCTCTTCATCAGAAAGAGCCTGCATGGAAGGACGCAGAGATTCGATTTTGTCTACAATAGGCAGAATGCGTTTCAGCTCTCTGTCACTGTGAGTACCGAACATTTTTTCAATTAAATTCATTTTTTATGCTCCTAATTGCTACTTTATTGTACCTTTACTCATTGCCTTTTTGCGTATACTGAACCACGCTATCACTCATTGTAACACTTTCCTTCTCTCAAGACAAGTACAAAGAAAAGTTCCTCCAAACCCCACCTACATCTGTTATCTGCCGGACGCCTGAAAGTGATGGTTTTTTAGAATTCCGGAAATACTTCCAGACTGCGTTTCAGAATCCCATTCACATATGCGATGAAGGTTCCATAATTGGTAATGGGCACGCCCTGGTCAACTGCACATTTTGTACGATAGCGTACCTCACGCTCATTCAGCATACAGCCGCCGCAATGAATGACCATGGCATACGGGCTTAAATCCTCCGGAAATTCTGTGCCGCTGCAGGTTTCGATCCGGATGTCTTTTCCTGTGTATTTGCGCAGCCATCGCGGGATTTTAACGGTTCCGATATCGTCACATTGTCTGTGATGGGTGCATCCTTCTGCAATCAGCACCGTATCACCATCTCTTAACTGTTCAATCGCTGCTGCACCAGGAGCTGCTGCATCTAACAGACCTTTATATTTCGCCATTAAAACAGAAAAGGAGGTCAGTTTGATATCTTTCGGCACGATTGCCGCCACCGTCTGAAACACCTGACTGTCCGTAATCACCAGAGCCGGATTTTTTGCAAGTCCTTGTAAGGTCTGTTCCAGTTCGCTTTCCCTTGTTACAACTGCCATTGCTCCGGCATCCAGAATATCACGGAGTACCTGCTGCTGCGGCAGAATCAGACGTCCTTTTGGAGCAGCACTGTCAATCGGTACAACAAGCACAATAAAATCACCTGGATTTATCAGATCCGCAACTATATGCTTTTCCTGATCCATTCCTTTCAAGGACGCAACCCGCTCTTTCAGTTCAAAAATGCCTTCTTTTTTCAATGCACTGACATAGATTTCCTGAGGTCCTGCCGTTGGAATGTTTTCCAAAAGATCCGACTTATTATAAACAATGATGTAACGGATTTCTTTTGCCTGAAACAGCGCGATCAATTCTTTATCGCATTCTTTCAGACCTTCCGAAGCATCTGCAACCAGCACTGCTATATCTGTTTTATTTAACACCTGCTTCGTTTTCCTGACACGCAGTTCTCCCAGATATCCCTCATCATCAAATCCTGGTGTATCAATGATCATGACCGGTCCTAACGGCAGCAATTCCATGGTTTTATAAACCGGGTCTGTGGTAGTTCCTTTTATCTCAGAAACCACAGCGAGTTCCTGTCCTGTCATAGCATTGACAATACTTGATTTCCCGGCATTCCTGCGGCCAAAAAAGCCGATCTGTGTTCTCTCTCCTGACGGTGTACTGTTCATTCCCATATATTATAACGCCTCCTAGAAGCCTGAACCTGCTTCTGCATTTGGTTCGAAAATTGCAGATGCCTGATCGTCCGTCAACTCTACACCAAATACTTCTTTGTAATAATCTTTTGTTTCCTGAATCATATCAATATCTTCAAATAATTCCGGATAGGTATTCTTTGCAAACCACAAAAGTGTTACCGGTGTATCTGCACCTGGCGTATAGCTTCGGTACATACCAAGCGGCATTTTGTATACTTTCTGATTCTTAACTGCATCGACCGCACTCCAGTCATAATTGCCAATTGTGTTATTGTAAAGGTCATCCGGCTGTGCTGCGGTAAAATTGGTGATGAAAATGATCGTCGGGTTCCATTTATAAACCTGTTCCATATTCGCAGCCACCTGATTATCTGTAGTAATCTCTTCTGCTACGTTTACTGCACCAACTGCATCTGCCCAGAATTGTCCGAAGAATTTGGAACCAGAAGTTTCCATATCTGTATCGGAATATTTAAAAAGGAAAAATACCCGCTCTCTTTCTTCTTCCGGAATATCTGCCACTCGCTCCTGTACCATATTGTAAATCTCATCCGAATGCTTCGCTACTACTTCTGTCTTGTCATTATCCGGGAAAATTTCACTCAGCAGCCCGATCCACTGGTTCAAAGTTTCAATCGCATTGTACTCCCACTTATTTACAGAAAGTGCTACAGCCGCAAATCCCGCATTGCGAAGCTGCTCTCCCTGCTCCGGCTGAGATGCACTGTAGAGTACAATATCCGGCTCCAGTTTCATCAACTCTTCCAGATTGATATCTGTTCCGTTCATATAACCGGTTTCTGCCTTTAAAATATCCGGATAAAGTTCTCCGAGAAGACCATTTTCTGCTGCACTCATGCTGTTCGGAGACATTCCGACAATCTTTTCCGCAGAGTCAAAAAATACAGTCAGTACACTGGGAAGAGGCAAAATATTGCCGACTGCAATACGGTTTACCTCATAAGGGACTTCAACTTCTATTCCCAGATGATCTACAATCACATGGGTTCCTGTTTTCGTTTCTTCTGTTGCTTCTGCTTCCGTTTCTTCTGCTTTCGTCTCTTCCGTCTCTGCTGCAGTTGTCTCCACAGATTTCTGTTCTTTCGTTTTGCTGCCGCATCCGACAGATGCCAACACCATTACACCAGTCAAAATAATACAAAGTAGCCTTTTCATAAAATTTTTACCTCCTGCTATTCTTGTCCAAATCTGCGAATCAGATTTGGTATCTCGTTGCGATAAATTCTTCCGGAAAAACTTTCTGACGGAAGGGAAAGAAAACGAATGGTTTCCGGTAAAAGTGGTCGATACAAAGGATCTGCAATGACCACCTCAATTCCATCCAACGCTTCCATTATGTCTTCTTCATCCGGCGTGCAACAGTCTTTTTCTCTCAAATAATCTCCGGTATACTCCGTAGCACACAGCACTTTTACGCCCTTTCCATATTCCAACTCAATCGCCTGTGCCAGCGAACATGAAGTGACGCCTTCTCCGATCACCGCAATCTTGCTCTCTTTAAGATCACTGGTTTTCTGTTCATATGTTCCGGTCTTAGCCGCATTCCAAAGTGCCTCATACAGCACCGACTGATATGCTTTTCCAATCGGCGTACCAACCACATACGGGGTACCGAACTGTTCTTTTAATACCTTCGCCACACCAAGTCCAGTATCAGAAACCACCAGATTTACCGATGCACATCCAGCTCTCTTTAGCTCATCGAGTGTACTGCCCATGGCCCACTTGGAAATCACTTCAAATCCGGCATTCTTCATAAATTCTTCCATTGCTTTGTCACTGCCGTTCACAGAAAAATCCAGCGGTGTCACGCCTAAAATATTTGCAGATAAATGCGTGGTTTTTTTCAAATCCCTGTTCACAAATCGTCTGGCGATCCCTGCAAGTGCCATGGATGCGCCATGGACATAAGTATTCATCCCTGTCGAGGCAAATCCAAATGCCGGAATCTGTGTCCGTTCCTCGATCAGCTCCGCAACTGCCTGGAAATCAAAACCAGTCATCGTTGGAATCGGCGTTCCGGCAACCGCAATAAAATTCGGATGCAATTCTTCCGCTGCAGCCACAATGTCGCCAATTAACTTTTCATCATCTCCCATGATTGCTTCCATCTCAGAAAGTCCGGAAATATAAATCATGCTGTCCATGTCATACCAACGCGGCTCATCATGGGTCGTATAAGTGGAATTACAGCCCGACGCGTCATGCATGACAACCATGCCGCCAAGCTCAAACAGTGCCGAACACACACCAAAAGTGTCGGCTGAATAAGTTGAAATAATTCTTGCAGTTTGTCTCATACGCAGCCCTCACATCCCATTCCTTTAATCTGAATCAGATTTCGCATATCCTTTTCTTCCAGATACGCTTCTCTTATCAGTTTTAACGTATTGCATACGGCATCATAACCCAGCATTCCGCCCCCTTCCACCACATTAACAAAATGATTGGTATTTTCAAAATATGCCGCCTTTTGTCCGATCGCCAAAACGCTGCCTGACTCTTTCTTTGCCATAAAACGCATTCCTGCATGGACCGTCGGATAAATCATAAGATCCGGAAACTGTTCCTTCAGATAATCAAAATCCTTTTGATCCTCTCCGGAAATACTGTCCACATAAACTTTTTCTACTGCAAATCCGGCATCTAACAGCATTTTTGCCAGACCAAACGGTCTCGGACAATACGTATAATCAATTGCAATGGGTGTTTTTCCTATCAGCGCAAAGGTCTCTTTTAACTCCTGCTCACACGCACGTTTCCTGTCTGAAAAATCCGGAATTTTTATCCCAAGGCAATCCCCTAACTGCCTGAATCCCCGCACAATCTCTTCATAATCAAAACTGAATGGCACATAAATATGGGTGCCGCCCAGCCGTTTGCTTAACATCTCTCCTCCTGCAACTGCAGCCGAATTATAAGAAATGTAGTACGCACTTTCGGCCATTTTCTGATATTCTTCATAATTCTTGCAGGACGTAATCTCATGAACGGTTAAGCCATTAGACAGTAAAATTTCCATCAATTCACTTTCTTTTCTTGTCGGCAAATCATTGCCGATGATTGCCACAGTATCCGGACATAGTTCCCTTTTTTTCAAAAGCGTATACAAACGGCTTCTCATCAGCTGGTCTGGTGTCAGACCACTTTTTCGCATGATCGGATTCATGTAGCAGTCCGTAAAATCAATATCCGGAAACCGCCCGCGCAGTTCTCTGTAGATCATATCCAGATCACAGCCTGCAAAATGGTGTACACAGCTCGTGTAAACCAGTACCGCCGGCGGACGTTTCGGCAATTTCTCGATAATATCGCTGACGCCCTCGATTACCAGATCTTCCATATCGCCGTCCAACAGGTTATGTTCCCGCACCGCTACCGTAGAAAAACGGTCTTCCGCATGCATTTCCGCCGCTGTCAGCACCACACCCCGCAAGCAGCTCGCTGCACAGACAAAAATCTCATGTGCCTGTGGAATCAGCATTCCGGTATGTACAATATTCCACGTTCCCCTGGCAGGGGAAGCATATTCGAGACCGGATACAAACGGAGCCGGAAAGTCTGCATCTGCAATCCGAATCCCTTCCAGTTTCCGTTCCATTGGTTCATTCACTTTTTTTAACATACATCACCCCCGCAAATTTTCATAATTTCCTTTGCCAGCGTCCGATATTCTCCTGCCATTTCACTGTCCGGAAACGCCTCGATCACCGTTTTCCCCAAATCTTCTGACTCCTGAACTGTATCACTTCTGCTCAGCGTTCCGATAATTTCCGAGTGAATATCAGCAGCAAGCTCTTTTACCTTCATTTCCTCATCTTTGACATTTCTGCGATTTAAGATAATACCCCCAAGCTGCGCATAACCGCGTCCTTTAAAACCGTCAATTGCCATAGCGATGTTTGCAGCCGCATGAATTGCCATATTTTCTCCCGATGTGATCACGAAGACTTGATCTGCATATCCGCCTCGCATCGGCATCGAAAATCCACCACACACTACATCACCAAGAACATCATAAATGACCACATCCGGCTGATAAGTTTCATAAGCCCCCTTTTCTGCCAATTTTTCCAACGCCGCGATAATGCCTCGTCCTGCACATCCAAGCCCCGGAGTCGGCCCTCCTGCCTCCACACAGATGACACCGCCGTATCCTTTGGTCACCATATCTTCCAGAGAGAAATCATTTTTCTTTTCACGTACCAGATCCAGAACCGTCTTAATTTTTTCTTTTCCGTGAAGACTTACCGTTGAATCTGCTTTCGGGTCACATCCAATCTGCATCACTTTATAACCCATGTTACTAAGTGCCGCGGAAAGGTTTGAAACCGTTGTAGATTTTCCGATGCCGCCTTTTCCATAAACTGCTATTTTAATCATCTTCTTTTTCCTTTCCGAAATCGCCACGTCCTACGACAACTTCATATCCGATTTCCTTCATTTGTTGTTTCAGTAATGTAATTCCTTCTGCTGCTGTGATATCTGTACCGGCTTTTTCATCATAAAGCATATATTTTTTTCTGACTGACATGGGTGATAAATTCGGCATTACTACATTGCATCCTGCAAGAATGCCTTGTTTTCTTCCATCCGTTTCCGCTGTTCCAAGTGCAGTCGTAGATGGAAGGAGTACCTTCGGCAGCATAATTCTGCAAAGAGCAAGAACCAGCAACGTCAGTGCAACACTTCCCCTTTTTTCTCCCCTGAACGGTGTATCTTTATGAGGGATAAACGGTCCGACACCAATCATTTCCGGCTGAAACGCTTCCATGAATTTCATATCTTTTGCCAGAGTTTCCGGCGTCTGTCCCGGTGTCCCTATCATAATTCCACATCCGGTCTGATAACCCAATGCTTTCAAATCCTTCAGACACTGCATTCGAATTTCCAGCTTCTGGTATTCCGGATGTAGCATACGATAATGCGCTGCGTCTGCCGTTTCATGCCGAAGCAGATAGCGATCTGCGCCTGCCTCCTTTAATGCTTTATAGGATGCAAAACTCCGTTCTCCAAGCGATAACGTCACCGCACAATCCGGATAAGTTTCTTTGATACTCCTTACGATCCAACACATACGCGCATCGTCAAACCATCCATCCTCGCCCCCCTGCAGAACAAAGGTACGAAATCCATTTTCATACCCTTCCGCACAGCAGGCTAAAATGTCATCGAAATCCAGGCGGTATCTGGAACAGGCCTTGTTGCTTTTGCGAATCCCACAATAGTAACAATCATTTTTACAGATATTGGAAAACTCAATGATCCCGCGAAAATAAATCATCTTTCCAAACTCCGCAATCGCAATCTTCCTCGCCAGTTCCATGGCGTAATCCAAATCTTCTTTGCTGTAGGTTTCAACAATCTGTTCCCATTCTTTGCTGTCCAGCGTGTGCTCTCTATTCAATTTTTGAATAATTTCCTGATTCGTCAATTTGTTTTTCCCCCCTGTCGTCAAAATCTCCTTTTGCAAAGGTTGTCTTTACACGGATTCCCGGCAGAACATTGAGCTTATGCGCCAGTTCCAAAATCTGATTCTCTTTTCCGTCCAGAGTCACATGGATAATATACAAACCGCATTCCCGGTATGGCATTCCCATACGACCAATCAGCAGGAAATTGTATTCATGCAGCAGACCATTGATTTTATCCGCGATCTCATTGCTGTTTGCAATGATCGTCATCGCTGCAATGCAGCGCTTATCAACCGTTTTCAACCGTTCCTTTTTTTCTTCTGCTATAATGTCGATCGGCACCACATTTTTCAGCAGATTGCCAGGCGTCTCAATTTCACTGATCACCGCATCAACCCCAAATGCTCTGAGAATATTTGTCTCAGTCACAACGGAAGTCGTATCTCCGAATACATAAGAACCTCCCTTCAATAAAATGAGAGACTTCTGGGCACGCTGCAGCGCATGTGCCGGATAATGCGTATTAAAAATGCAAGTCATCCCACGGGCTGCCAGATTGCTCATGGCGTTTAATACCACCAACTGATTTTTAAAATCCAGATTGGACTCCGGCTCATCCAAAACAAGTACATTCGGATCCGATGCCAGTGCTTTTGCAATCAGAATCATCTGTAATTCACCGCCGCTGACTTCGGAACATTTTTTATCTGCCAGATGTGCGATTTCCAAAAACCCCATCACTTCGAATGCTTTCTTTACGTCCTCCTGTCCAGGTGATTCAAACACATTTAAATGACTGCTTCTTCCAAGCAGAACCATCTCCAGGGCTGTGTAAGCAGAAGAAACGGATTTTGCCTGTGGTACATAAGCCATCTTGCTCCAAAGTTTTCGTGGCTGCATGGAAGCAATGTCTTCGTTATCCAAAAGACTTTTTCCTGCTTTCCATTTTAACATCCCGGTAATGCAGCGAAGCATCGTTGTTTTTCCTGCGCCATTGGGTCCGAGAATCGCTAAAATTTCTCCTTCCTTTGCTTCAAAATTGATATTTTCAAAAATCGGAACGCTTTTTTTGTAGTAAAAGCTTCCGTTCTCTACACGCAATTTCATAGCTGCCATCCTCCGCTTTTTCTCATCAGAATAATAAAGAAAGGTGCCCCGATGATTGCCGTCAAAATCGACACCGGAATTTCCGAAGCTGTCATAGTTCTTGCCGCCGTATCAACGATAACCATAAATACTGCACCGAAGCTGATGGAAGCCGGAACCAAAGACATATGGTTGCTGCCAAATTTCATGCGGCACATGTGCGGAATCAGGAGTCCGACCCATCCTACCTGACCACACATGGATACACAGGACGCCGTAATTACGGTTGCACAGATAATCGTCACTCCCCGAAGCACATAAAGATTGATACCGGAAGATTTGGATTCATCTTCGGACAAAGGCAGCAGATTCATTCTCCAACGAATACAAAATAATAGAAAAATACCAAGAATAACCGGTGGTGCTCCGAACAGCAGACTACGATATCCGGCACTGTTCAGTCCCCCCATCAGCCAGTACGTAATCGCCGGAAGCTGTGTTTCCGCATCTGCCAGATATTTCACAAGAGAAACCAATGCATTAAACAGGGATCCCATCATAATACCCGACAACACCACGCTGCTCAGTCCACGGCCTTTTCCCGAACCGCCAAGCCAGGTAAGTGCCACTGCCAATGCTCCCATCAAAAATGAGGTAGCCTGCATACCGAGCATGTCAAATCCCAACAAAATTCCCAGAGCTGCCCCAAAGCTTGCACCACTGGCAACGCCTAATGTATCCGGTGTCGCTAACGGATTGGCAAACAGACTCTGAAATGCACATCCTGCGGTAGAAAGTCCTGCTCCAACTAACAATGCCAGTAAAATGCGCGGGATTCTCAGATTCCAGATTGTCTTATAAGCCATGTCGCTCACCTCGTACCTGCCGGTAAAACGACCAAGAATTGCATCCAAAACCTCTGCAGGAGTCATAAAGTAACGCCCGATTCCAAGGGCAATCAGAGCTGTTACAAACGGCAGGATAACCAGTGCAATCTTCCATCTCAAATTTAATTTTCCGATTCTTGCTGTGCCCGTCATTTGCCTGTCACGTTGGAGTAAGTCGCCTTGGAACTGACTCCCTTCAGTTTTCCGATTTTTCCGGACATTGCGCTGATGACATCCTGCGGTGCATCAACGGCAATACTGATAATATTGATTCCTTTTTTTCTGTATGGAATACCCATACGGCCGATAATATAATCGCCATAATGATGCAGAATTTCATTCATCGGCTGAACGGAATCCGGATTTTCAATGATGATACTGATGACTGCCACTCTTGTTTCCATGAAATTCCTCCTTGCATTTGAATTAAAAAATTACAATTTCTTATATCATAAAAAGAGTTGCGCCTGACAACGCAACTCCATTTAAAGTGACACTATATTGCAAGGTACACGACCCTTCTATATAGATAATCTTTCCCCTCAATGCAATATTTCGGTGTCAGATTTTTATTCTTCTCCGTCTGTAAAATCCGGTTCGATCAAACCGTAAGTGTTTCCTTTTCTCTTGTATACTACATTGACTTCTTCTGTCTCCGCATTCTGGAATACGAAGAAGTTATGTCCCAACAGTTCCATCTGTACGCATGCATCTTCCGGATACATTGGCTTGAAACCAAATTTCTTGGTACGGATAATTCTGATTTCATTGGTATCATCTCCGAAATCTTTCTCTACAAATTCCGGCTGGAAAGTACCTGTATTCTGTTTTTTATCAATGATTTTTGTTTTGTATTTTCTTAACTGTCTTTCGATGATTTCTTCTACCAGATCAATGGAAACATACATATCATTGCTTACCTGTTCGGATCGAATAATGTTTCCTTTCACCGGAATGGTTACTTCTATCTTCTGACGTTCTTTTTCTACACTTAATGTAACTATAACTTCCGTATCTGCTGTAAAGTATCTTTCCAGCTTGCCAAGTTTATCCTCTACTGCACTTCTGAGTCCGTCTGTAATATCGATATTTCTTCCGCTTATAATAAACTTCATGCTGTCCAACCCCTTTTACGTGTATTTTACAGATTACTTACGTTTCTGTAATGTATTTTTATTATACCAATATTGTTTGTTTTGTTCAACAGTTTTTAGAAAATTTTAACTTATTTATATTTTTTGTGTCACTATTCAAATACAGCGCAGACATCTGTCTGCGCTGTATCTCTTGTCTGCTTACGGAGTTGCTCGGTTTGTATTATCTTCCATATCTCTGCCAAGGTCCTCCACGCCATTGACAATATCTTCTCCTACATCCCCTACAACACCATTATTATCCTTCCGATTATTTGTAGTTCCATTATTCGTGGTTCCTTCATTCATAGTTCCATTATCATCCGCTGCGTTATTGGTCGTTCCGTTATTCATCGTCCCGTTATTGTCCGCTGCGTTGTTGCTCGTTCCGTTATTGTCCGCTGCGTTGTTGCTCGTTCCGTTATTGTCCGCTGCGTTGTTGCTCGTTCCGTTATTGTCCGCTGCGTTGTTGCTCGTTCCGTTATTATCCGCTGCGTTATTGTCCGCTGCGTTATTGGTCGTTCCATTATTTGTGGTTCCGCAGGCTGTCATCATACATAATACTCCTGCAATTACACATGCAAGCATACATTTCTTGATTTTTTTCATGGTGCGTTCTCCTTTTCCTGTTTTTTCAGCAATTGCTGTCGTATAAATAATATGTACAGAAAAGGATTTTTTATGTAACAATCAAAAAAAATGGTGCTGCCTTCTATAAGAAAAAGGCAACACCTCTCATTTTAACCATTGATCACATGGCTCATATTATATAATCCTGCAGTTTTTCCTTTCAGGAATTTTGCAGCTTCTACCGCCCCTTTGCCGAATACCGTTTTTGAGTAAGCAGTATGTTTAAATTCGATCACTTCATCCGGACCGCAGAAGAATACTTCATGCTCTCCTACAATGGTTCCGCCGCGGACAGCAGAAATTCCCATTTCTTTTGCATCTCTTTTTTCTCTTACCTGACTTCTGTCATATACATAGTGATACTGCTGATCCATTGCTTCATTAATGCTGTCAGCCAGAGCAAGCGCCGTACCGCTTGGTGCATCTACTTTCTGATTATGGTGTTTCTCTACGATTTCCACATCAAATCCTGCAGTTGCCAGTACTTTTGCCGCATCCTGCAGAAGCTTCATTAATGTATTGATTCCAAGGGACATATTTGCAGAGCGAAGCACTGCTGTATGCTCTGCTGTTTCAGAAACTTTCCGGATCTGTTCTTCAGACAGACCTGTCGTGCAAAGAACCAGCGGCAGTTTTTTGGATCCACAATATTCCAATACCTTGTCTGTAGCCTTCGCAGAAGAAAAATCAATCATTGCATCTGCTTCTATATCACAGGCATCCATGTCTGTAAACACAGGATAGCCATTCTCACGATTATGAACAAGATCAATACCTGCTACAATTTCCGCTTCCGGATCTTCTTTTACCAGGCCGGAGATTACCTGACCCATGTGACCATTACAGCCGCTCATAATGATTCTTACCATCTTTTGTACCTCTTTTCTGTTATTCTTTCTTGTTTTTTATGATTTCCAGAGAAACCACTCTGTCTACGGATTCCTGCAGGTGGGCTGAAACCACATTTCCTGTAAGAATGATTTCTGTTTCTTCATCTTTTATCCGAAAAAGATTTTCTACATCTTCCTCTGAGATAATACCATACTCAATGGCACCCAATATTTCATCCAGAATCAGCATATCACATTCCTGCGTCACCAGCACTTTTTTTGCATAATTCAGCCCATTTCTTATATTACTGTTTTCCTCCTGACGCTCCTCCTCTGTCAGGTCTTCGTAATATTTATTCTTTTTTTCAAACCGAAACAATTTGATATCCGGTTCAAAAACAGAGAGATAATCCACCTCTGAGGTCGCTCTCCCCTTCAGAAACTGAATAACGATAGCCGTTTTTCCATGTCCCACAGCACGGATGGCCTGACCAATGGCTACACTGGTTTTTCCTTTTCCGGGTCCGCAATATACTTGTATGAGTCCCTTTTTTTCCATATTTCACACCTCTTACAGATTTCGATATAGACCTTCTTCATCTGTTTTCTGTTTCCAAATGCTGTGTATATATTACTACACCTGACCGAAGAATGCAACATTTACTCTTTCTCAAGAACCATATCAACGCTGTTTCCAGTTTGTGTTCAAATGCTCATGCTTTTATATCTCTGTAGTTTTCCCCGTATTCGAGTTTGCTTACGGATACCTCATAGGCCGTCCGTTTTTCTGTCTCTGTTTCACTGAGCTTCTTAATATATTCCCGACTCTGGATTCTTCCCCATATATGCAGGCGTCCGCCGACTTCAAAGGACTTTGCAAAGTTCGCATTGCGGCCCCAGCAAATGCAGGGTATGTAATCCGATTTTCCATAAGGGCGGTTGACTGCCAGAAGAATATCTGCAATTTCCCTGCCAAGGGGTGTCATGCGATGAACCGGCGGCTTACATATGTATCCATTCAGCTCAATCAGATTCGTTTCTATGGAGTCATCTTCTTCCTCCACAAAGGTCAGTTCCCGCACAAATACGGAAAGAACCAGACGGTTTTTCTTTTCTTCGTGTCTGTTATAGGACCGGAACTGTCCCTGTACCTGTATGTATTCGCCTATGTAACTCTGGGTAACATCTACGAGACGTTCGGAAACCATAAGCGGAATCCGGTCTTCAGAACCGCTGAGACGTTTTACCAGAATATCGATCACATAGAATCCCTCACCGTATACCTCGTGACTTTTCACGAATTCGGATGCAACTACTCCCATCATAGATACCTGATTGTTTTCAATAATTTTATCTGCCATGAATTATTTTCCCCTTCCTCTTCCTGGTATTTTATCTTTACTAAGATATTCTCCCCTTTCCGGATTTATACCTGTTTTTTTATTTTTTTGAAAAAAAATTTATTTTTTCTTTGTATTTACGTTCAAGTGTGATAGAATGTCTCTGGATTAAAGCACGCGAAAGCCTGATAAACAGGGCTTTTGCTCCACATAGAAAAGAGGTTATTATGAAAACAAAGAGAGAAGATATCAGAAACGTAGCCATCATTGCCCATGTTGACCACGGAAAAACTACCCTTGTGGATCAGCTTTTAAGACAGAGCGGCGTTTTCCGTGAAAATCAGGAAGTTCAGGAACGTGTCATGGACTCCAATGATATTGAAAGAGAACGTGGTATCACTATTCTTTCAAAAAACACAGCAGTCTATTATAAGGATACAAAAATTAATATCATTGATACACCAGGTCATGCAGATTTCGGCGGCGAGGTAGAACGTGTACTGAAAATGGTAGACGGTGTCATCCTGCTTGTGGATGCCTTCGAAGGTGCTATGCCTCAGACAAAGTTTGTTCTCAGAAAAGCTCTGGATCTGGATCTCCACGTAATTGTATGTGTAAATAAAATCGACCGTCCGGAAGCAAGACCGGATGAAGTCGTAGATGAAGTTCTGGAGCTTCTTATGGATCTGGATGCTTCCGATGAGCAGCTTGACTGTCCGTTCCTCTATGCTTCTGCAAAGGCCGGCCATGCAGTTCTGGATCTGAATGATACACCGGAAAACATGGAACCTTTATTTGAAACGATTCTGAAATATATCCCGGCTCCGGAAGGTGACCCGGATGCAGGTACACAGGTACTGATCAGCACCATCGACTATAATGAATACGTAGGACGTATCGGTGTCGGTAAAGTGGAAAACGGAAGTATCCGTGTCAATCAGGAAGTATTACTTCTGAACCACCACGATCCGGACAAAAAAAAGAAAGTAAAAATCAGCAAACTCTATGAATTTGACGGACTTGGAAAGAAAGAAGTTCAGGAAGCTGGAATTGGCTCTATTGTAGCAATCTCCGGTATTGCAGATATTCATATCGGTGATACACTCTGTTCTCCGGAAGCTCCGGAAGCGATTCCGTTCCAGAAAATTTCCGAGCCTACCATTTCCATGAATTTCCTGGTAAATGACAGTCCCCTGGCCGGACAAGAGGGAAAATTTGTCACTTCCCGTCATTTAAAAGAGCGTCTTATGCGTGAACTGAATACAGACGTGAGTCTTCGTGTAGAAGAAACAGAAAGTACCGATTGCTTTAAAGTATCCGGTCGTGGAGAACTGCATCTGTCCGTACTGATTGAAAATATGCGCCGTGAGGGCTATGAATTTGCAGTCAGCAAGGCAGAAGTTATTTACCACGAAGATGAGCGCGGCAAAAAACTGGAACCGATTGAAATCGCATATATTGATGTTCCGGAAGAATTTTCCGGTACTGTCATCAACCGCCTGAACGAAAGAAAAGGGGAACTGCAGGGTATGAGTCCTGCCAGCGACGGAACCGTACGTCTGGAATATCACATTCCTTCCAGAGGTCTCATCGGATTTAGAGGAGAATTTATGACTTCAACAAAGGGTACCGGTATTCTGAACACTGCTTTTGACGGATATGCGCCTTACAAAGGCGATATGAACTACAGAAAACAGGGTTCTCTGATTGCGTTTGAGGCCGGTGAAGCCGTAACTTACGGTCTGTTCTCTGCACAGGACAGAGGAACACTCTTTATCGGACCGGGAACCAAAGTTTACAGCGGTATGGTGATCGGTGAAAGCGGTAAACCGGAAGACATCGAACTCAATGTATGTAAAACCAAACATCTGACGAACACCCGCTCTTCTTCTGCTGATGAAGCACTGAAACTGACACCGCCGAAAGTACTCAGCCTGGAACAGGCTCTGGAATTCATCGATACCGATGAACTGCTGGAGGTAACACCCACCTCTCTTCGTATCCGCAAGAAAACTCTGGACTCCAGACTTCGTAAGAGAGAAAACATTAAAAAATAAGATAACTAACAATCTTTAACGACCATTTTTAACCGGAAGCTTCTATATATAGAGGTCTTCCGGTTTTTTTCTGCCTTGAGATACGACATCTGCCAACCCGCTTTCTTTATTTAGTTAATCATTTCACAATTGTCTGAATTTTTGACTATTTTTTAACATTTTAAAAAATCTTTTCGAATTTTGTCGGTTTTTTTCTTGAATCTTTTTATTTAATATGCTAAAATAATTTTATCGACAAAACGGATTTTTATACAAAGCAACCAATTATATTTAAGGAGGATTTTAAATGGCAAAGAAAGTCGAATCCAAAGTACCTGAAATCATCGACAGCGTAGAAGCTCTTCAGGCAAAGATTGCTGCTATGAGAGAGGCGCAGAAAAAATTTGCATCCTTTACTCAGGAGCAGGTAGACAAAATTTTCTTTGAAGCTGCAATGGCTGCGAATAAAGCACGTATTCCACTGGCAAAGATGGCCGTTGCCGAAACCGGTATGGGTGTAGTAGAAGACAAAGTTATCAAGAACCATTACGCTGCCGAATATATGTTTAACGCTTACAAACGTGTAAAGACCTGTGGTGTGATCGAAGAAGATAAATCTTATGGAATCAAGAAAATCGCAGAGCCGGTTGGTCTTGTAGGTGCGGTTATTCCTACTACGAACCCGACTTCCACTGCGATTTTCAAATGTCTGATCTGTCTGAAAACAAGAAATGCCATCCTGATCAGCCCGCATCCACGTGCAAAGAAATGTACTGCAGAAGCTGCAAAGATCGTATATGAAGCAGCTGTAAAAGCAGGCGCACCGGAAGGAATCATCGGATGCATTGAAGAACCTACCATTGAACTTTCCAATGAACTGATGAAAGCAGTTGATGTAATTCTGGCTACCGGCGGTCCCGGCATGGTTAAAGCTGCTTACTCATCCGGAAAACCGGCAATCGGTGTAGGTCCTGGTAATACTCCTGTTATTATGGACAGTTCCTGTGATATCCAGACTGCTGTTTATTCCGTTATCCATTCCAAGACATTTGATAATGGTATGATCTGTGCATCTGAGCAGTCTGTTACTGCTGTAGCAGATATTTATGACGCAGTGAAAAAGGAATTCATCAAGAGAGGCTGTTATGTACTGAACAACGATGAACTGGACAAAGTAAGACAGATCATCCTTTCACCGGCAGGCACGGTAAATCCGAAGATCGTAGGTCAGCCGGCTTACATAATCGCACAGATGGCAGGCGTGGAAGTTCCGAAAGATACCAAGATCCTCGTCGGTGAAGTTACTTCTGTAGATGTTGCAGAACCATTCGCACACGAAAAACTTTCACCGGTTCTGGCTCTTTATAAAGCAAAAGATTTCGATACTGCTCTTGATATGGCGGAACAGCTTGTCAAAGACGGCGGTTACGGACATACCTCTTCTCTGTACATTCACCCGTCAGAGACAGAAAAAATGGCAAAACATGCAGACCGCATGAAGACCTGCCGTATTCTGATCAATACTCCGTCCTCACACGGTGGTATCGGTGACCTTTATAACTTCAAACTTGCTCCTTCTCTGACTCTTGGATGCGGTTCTTACGGAGGCAACTCTGTTTCAGAAAACGTTGGCGTGAAACATCTTCTGAATATTAAGACCGTTGCTGAAAGGAGAGAGAACATGCTGTGGTTTAGAACACCTGAAAAGGTTTACTTTAAAAAAGGCTGTCTGCCTGTAGCTCTGGATGAGCTAAAAAATTACTACAACAAGAAGAAAGCGTTCCTCGTAACCGATACTTTCCTGTATCAGAACGGACATACAAAACCAATTACTGATAAACTGGATGAAATGGGAATCCCATATGAATGCTTCTTTGAAGTAACTCCTGACCCGACACTGCAGTGTGCACAGAGAGGTCTTGCACAGCTGAAAGCATTCGGTCCTGATGTAATCATCGCTCTGGGCGGCGGTTCTGCTATGGACTGTGCGAAAATCATGTGGCTCATGTATGAACATCCGGAATGCAACTTTGAAGATCTGGCTATGGACTTCATGGATATCCGTAAACGAGTTTACGTATTCCCGAAGATGGGCGAAAAAGCTATGATGGTCTCCATCCCGACTTCTTCCGGTACCGGCTCCGAAGTAACACCGTTTGCAATCATCACAGATGCAACAACAGGAACAAAATGGCCAATCGCAGACTATGAACTGCTTCCAAATATGGCAATCATTGATGCAGACTTCATGATGAGTCAGCCAAAGGGTCTGACCAGTGCATCCGGTATTGATGCTCTGACTCATGCTCTGGAAGCTTATGTTTCCATTATGGCAACCGATTTCACAGATGGTCTTGCACTGAAAGCTTCCAAGATTATCTTTGATTATCTGCCTACAGCATATGAAAAAGGTGCTGCTGACCCGATTGCAAGAGAAAAAATGGGTAATGCTTCTACCTTAGCAGGTATGGCATTTGCGAATGCATTCCTTGGAATCTGTCACTCCATGGCTCATAAACTGGGTGCTTATCATCACCTGCCACACGGTATTGCAAATGCCCTTCTGATTGAACACGTTATGCGTTACAATGCAGATCCGGCTCCTGTGAAAATGGGTACCTTCTCACAGTATCCATATCCACATGCAAAAGAAAGATACTGTGAAGTTGCTCGTTTTGTAGGTATTACCGGCAAGAATGATGACGAAGTATTTGAAAACTTCATCAAAGCCATTGCAGATCTGAAAGAAAGAGTTGGTATTAAGAGAACGATTAAAGATTATGGTATCGATGAGAAAGCCTTCCTGGATACTCTGGATGAAATGGTAGAAAACGCATTCAATGACCAGTGTACCGGTGCAAACCCAAGATATCCTCTTATGTCTGAAATGAAAGAAATGTATCTGAAAGCATACTACGAAGGATAAAACCTCATTCCAAACGATAACAGAAATCCCCGGGGAATCAAATTCCCCGGGGATTTCCGTATATTTATGTATCATTATTCTACCTGCTGCTGCCCTTCACCCATATAGTAATAAGCCTGTCCGTTCTGCAGTTCGATTCCCTTAGCCTGTGCCATCTCACTGATTGTTACCAGTTTATAACCTTTCTCTACCAGTTCCGGAATGATACGTATTGCAGCTTTTACGGACCACTCATGGATATCATGCATCAATACAATGGACCCATCCTGCGCATTATCTACCGTCACCTGATAAGTCTGATCTTCACTCCTGGTAGCCCAGTCTCTTGTGTCTACACTCCATAAAATCAATGGATGTTCGATCACACTCTGTATGGTTTCATTGTAAGCACCACCTGTCGGACGCATTACCGTAGCTGCGGATCCTGTCACAGACTTGATTGCTGCATCTGTCTTATTGAGCTGCTCCACGGTTCCTTCCGCCCCTATAGACGGAAGATTCGGATGGTCATACGAATGGTTTCCTAATTCCATTCCTGCATCCGATAGTTTCTTTACAACGTCCGGATAAGCTTCCACATTCTGTCCCAGCATAAAAAAGGTTGCCTTTGCATTATTTTCCACCAGACAATTCAGAAGCTCTTCCGTATATTGCCCCGGACCATCATCGAAGGTCAGAGCAACCATCGGTCTTTGTGCTGCTTCCTCATATTGCCCGTCTTCATTAAAATAGCAGTCTTTTCCATCGATCTCCTGCCAGCCGGTTACCATATATCCATTGTCATCAAAATAATATTCTTTTCCATCAATTTCCTGCCAGCCGCTTTCATAAAAACTGCCGTCTGCATTCCGATACCACCATCCAGTCTCATCCTGCTGCCAGCCAATCGTTCCGGCTGATTTCATCTTATTCAGATCTGCCGCACTCATCACCGGCTGTCTTCCTGCTGCTGAAGTATCTTCGGATGCCTGTGCCTGTACTTCTACAGAAACATCTGCCTTTCCACCGGATTTTCCGGAAAACAGTTTACCGATCCCCTTACCAATCAGTACCACGACCAAAACCAGTACAAAAGTCATCACCCCTAAACGCATCATCTTCCTTCTGCGCAGCTGACGCCGTTTCGCTTCTCTCATACGAAGAATTCTTTCTCTTCTGGCTCGTTCCCGATCCAAATCTTCTCTTCTACGTTCACTCATACTCTTATTCCCTCATTTCCCTGCCTAAACACTTCGTATACAGCCTAATGATACCTTTTTTTTCAACAATATGCAACAATTTACATCTTAAATTTCTTTAACAAATCTTACCAAAAATGTTACAAAAAAAATCCCGGTGAGAGATTTTCCATACTCGATTTTACGGAAAATCCCCCACCGGGGTGTCATTTCTAAAGACTCAATTATTCTGTGCAGCTTTTATTTGCTGTCACTTCTTTTTTCTCTTTGCCGAAAAATGCTTTTGTCTCTGCAACTACCACACGACTAAGTACAATCAGTGCAATCAGGTTCGGGAACGCCATCAGTGCGTTAAAAATATCTGCAATGTTCCATACAGCCTGTACGGTCATATAAGGTCCGATAAAGATTGCCAGAATATACAACCAGCGATATCCTTTTACTACCTTCTGATTCCGGTTGAACAGATATTCAATGCAACGTTCTCCATAGTAGTTCCATCCAAGAATCGTAGTAAACGCAAAGAATACCAGACATACCATCAATACCAGAGAAGCAACTGCCGGAGGGAATGGAAGGCCTTTCTGGAATGCAGCAGTTGTAATAGCCACACCTTCCAGTCCTGTATTCCAGGTACCTGTCATAACAATCGTAAGTCCTGTCATAGAACAGATAATAATGGTATCAATAAAAGTTCCTGTCATAGAGACAAGGCCCTGACGAACTGTAGAATGTGTCTGGGCTGCTGCTGCCGCAATCGGAGCGCTACCAAGACCTGCTTCATTTGAGAAAATACCACGGGCAATTCCTTTCTGCATTGCAACGATCATCGTACCGGCAGCACCGCCTGCCAGTGCGCTTCCGGTAAATGCACTTTTTACAATCGTCACAACAGCAGCCGGAAGTTCTGTAATATGTGTCACAATAATAATCAGTGCAAATACAAAATACAAAACTGCCATAAACGGTACAATGATTTCAGAAACTTTTGCAATTCTCTTAAGACCGCCGATTACGACCAGTCCTACAAATACGGTAAGACAAAGTCCTGCAACAACGGTAGCAATGGAATAATCTCTTCCAAGAAGTGATACTGTATGCAGTTTTTCCGGATCAAAGAAATTACATACTGCAGAAGAGATCCCATTTACCTGGGTAAAGGTACCAATTCCCAAAAGACCTACACCGGCACCAAAGAATGCGAAAATCTTTGCCAGCCATTTCCACTGGACACCCATACCATTTTCAATATAATAGAAAGGTCCGCCCAGTACATGACCATCTTTGTCAATGGTACGATATTTGATCGCCAGCACACCTTCTGCATATTTGGTCGCCATTCCGAAGAATGCTGCGACTACCATCCAGAAGAGAGCTCCAGGGCCGCCTGCTGCCAGAGCAGTTGCAACACCTACGATATTTCCTGTACCGATGGTTGCTGACATGGCTGTACAAAGAGCACCAAAACTGCTGACTTCGCCCTTTCCGCCTTCTTCATTTTTTAACATGAATTTTAAAGCTTTTCCCAGATGACGTACCTGCAGAAATCCCATACTCAATGTCAGATAAATACCTGTACATAAAATGAGAATGATCAGGGGGAGTCCCCACACTACTCCGTCAAACCAGGTGATAAACTTGTCGATTGATTGTAACATTTTTTTCTTTCCGTCCTCTCTTTTTCTTTTCTGTGAATACAAAAAAACTGTGGATTCTCCTTCTCCACAGTCTCATAAGAGTACGACAAAACATATACAAGATAATCCTTTGTATACTCTGTCCTTTTGCCTGAGAGATTAACAGTCCGTAAACTGCCGTACACCTTCGGCGCTCTTACTTGAGACTCTCCAGAGTCGTTGTTCTACAACGGAATTTACTTTACCATATTCTTACAGGAAATACAAGTGTTTTTTTCATAAAGACACAAAAAAAGAACAGACAGGATTTTTCTTTTCCCATCTGCTCCTTATCATCCTTTAAAAATCAATACTTGTCAGATTCTGTTCTGTAATTTTATGTTTCTCTGCATATCCTGTAAGGAATAAGGTAAGTGCACCGTCACCGGTTACATTACATGCAGTTCCAAAGCTGTCCTGAAGTGCAAAGATCGTCAGCATCAGAGCAGTTCCTGTTTCATCAAACAGTAATACACCTGTAATCAGACCAAGAGAAGCCATAACCGTTCCTCCCGGCACGCCCGGTGCACCGATTGCAAAGACACCAAGAAGCAGACAGAACAGTACCATCATGCCAACGGATGGCATATGTCCATAAAGAATCTGTGATACGGTCATAACAAAAAATACCTCTGTCAGTACAGAACCGCACAGATGAATATTGGCAAACAGCGGAATACCAAAGTCCACCATATCTTTTCTCAGAACTTTTGATTTTCTTGCTCCATTCAGGGCAACCGCCAGAGTTGCTGCACTGGACATGGTTCCTACTGCTGTCAGATAAGCAGGACCATAATGTTTCAGTACTTCCAGCGGATTCTTTCCGGAATAAGCACCTGCCAGCACATAAAGAAGTGTAAGCCAGATATAATGTCCCGCCATTACGATCACAATGACTTTCAGGAAGACCGGTACCTGTTTTGTAATCGTACCTTCGTATGCCAGTCCGCAGAACGTAGCTGCGATAAAGAACGGAAGGATCGGAATAATAAATTTTGTTACGATCTGCAGAACGATTTTCTGGAATTCATCCAGAATGGCTGTAACAGTTCTGGCTTTGGTCCATGTAGCGGCCAGACCGATCATAACAGAAAATACCAGTGCACTCATAACACTCATAATCTGCGGAATATCCAGTTTAAAAATAACATCCGGAAGTTCTTTCAGCCCTTCCACCTCAGACTGAATGGACAGATGCGGAATGATTCCATAACCGGCTCCCATAGACATAAATGCTGCACCAATAGAAGAAAGATAAGCAATCGCCAGCGCAACGCCTAACATACGGGAAGCATGATTCCCTAACTTTGTAATAGAAGGTGCAATAAACCCGATAATGATCAGGGGTACACAGAACGTGATTACCTGTCCCAACACATATTTGATGGTAACTACCACGTTCATTACACTTTCATTGGCAGCAAGACCAATCAAAATGCCCAGTGCAACACCGATAATCAGCCGCACCGGAAGGCTTTTCAGAAATTTTTTCATCACATTTCTCCTCTCATTTTGTGACTCCGGGCCACATATGATTCATTTTACCATACTTTTTTCTCTCTGCCCAGTAACAGTTATAAATTTACAGGAAAAAGAAAGTTTTTTCTATTTACCCCTTTTTCTCCGTTTTTTATAATAAAAGAAAACCCTACAAAGGAGAGTAAATTATGTTGAAAAAAACGTTTCAGAATCCCCTGCTTTCCGGCTTTTATCCTGACCCTTCGATCTGCAGAGTAGAGGATGACTACTATCTGGTAACTTCCTCTTTTGTCTATTATCCGGGCCTTCCCATCTTCCACAGCAAAGATCTGGTAAACTGGGAACAGATTGGACACGGCATCCATCGTCCCGAACAACTGGACTATAAAAACTGTGAAACTTCCGAGGGACTGTGGGCGCCCAGCATCCGTTATCATAAAGGCACTTTCTATATTATCAATACATTTGTTTCTGCCGGACGTGAAGCAGACCGTGACAATTACATTATTACTGCAAAAGATCCGGCAGGTCCATGGAGTGATCCTGTATTTGTAAAAGGAGCCGACGGCATCGATTCCAGCCTTTTCTTTGATGAAGACGGTTCTATGTGGTACGTAGGAAACTTCATCAGCGACGAAGCACTTTATGAAGGACATCATGGAATCTATCTGAATGAACTCGATCCGGAAACTTTCCAGTTCAAAGGTCCCCGTTTCATTATCTGGGACGGTAAAAAGACACAGAGTAAATGGATCGAAGCACCCCATATCTACAAAAAAGACGGCTGGTACTATCTTCTGGTTGCAGAAGGCGGTACTTTTGTAAATCACAGTGTACAGATGGCACGCTGTAAAACCATCAACGGAGACTATGAAGTATGTCCGAGAAATCCCATTATCAGCCACAGACATATGCCCCTGGAAAATCCGATTTCCGTTACAGGACATGCAGATATCGTAGAAACCCAAAAAGGCGAATGGTGGATGGTGCTTCTGGCTGTACGTCCTTATGAGGGCGGCCATTACAATCTGGGTCGTGAAACTTTCATGGTGCCTTTTGTCTGGGCCAAAGACGGCTGGCCTATGATTTCCAATGAAACCGGTCTGGTTCAGACAGAAGAACGGCTTCCGGATCTTCCGGCTGCGCCGGTACTGCTGATGCCGGAAACCGATAATTTTGAAAGTGCTTTTCTTCCGATGCAGTGGAATACCATTCATCCTCCGGTAGAACCTTTCTACTCACTGACGGAACGCCCGGGATATCTGCGTCTTCAGACACGCCCTGAGGTAATGGAAGAAATCTGCACTCCTTCCTTTGTAGGAAGAAGACAGCGCCACAAAAAATTCCTGGCACAGACTGCTATGGAATTCCAACCAGCATCTCCTCTGGAAGAAGCAGGTATTGCACTGATTCAGGATGACCGTTTCCATTATCTTATGGTACTGCGCCATACAGAAGAAGGACCTGCCCTGCAGCTTTACAAAACAGAAAATGGCGACAGACAACTGGTTACACAGACAGTCATTCCAGATACCGACCGGATCTATCTGTGTGTACAGGGCAACACCACCACTTATGATTTCTATTACGGAACAAACGAACAGGAGCGGATTCCTCTGGCCGTCAATCTGGACGCTTCTCTCTTAAGTTCTGTTACAAATAATGGTTTTACCGGTGCATACATTGGTATGTATACCAGTTCCAATCATCAGGAAAGCACCAACCATGCAGACTTTGACTGGTTTGCTTATCAGGGTGTATAACCAAAGCATAGAAAAAAGACATGACCTTTTTGTCATGTCTTTTTTGCTTGAGAAGAATTATTTCGCAGCATCCAGAATCTGCTGAATCAGCACATCTACTTCTTCTTTTTTCACAAGAAAACGTTCCTCTTCGTTGATCTTCACGCTGTCATAATCGTCATCGTAAGCAAAATAGGAAATCGTGATTTCCGGTGCCTGTTCTGTATTTCTGTGGAATACAACCGTAAGAAGCTCCTGTTTTTCACTGTTTTCCACAGGTGTCTCGATTTCTGAATACAGCATCACATTCATCAATGCCTGATACAGAGAAGTAAACGCGTCTTTTTCTACTTCTTTTCCATTGATCTGATAGGTTTCACCCTCTATTTCCATGGTACAGTCTGTACCTTCTGCCTGAATCTCCACACTTTCTACTGTATCAATATTTACCAGAGCCGGTATCTTAAGAATATAATCAAAAGGATCCAGTTCATAAACCGCATCCAGAATACTGGATGAAACCTTATATACCGTATCTTCATATCCCTCTATTGCAACATAGCGATTGCCCAGATCATCTTCATTTCCCACAAGGAGGCGCATGGTGCTGTCCGGTTCCTGTGTTGCTTTCGCCACATCCTGATCGGTTGTATTTACAAAATCGATCTGCATGATCGTTGTGCTCCCTGCAACTCCGGGATCGGTTCCTTCCTCTGTTTCGGCAGGTGTGGTAAAATCAAACTGTGACAGCGTATCAAAAAGTGTATACATGGTTTCTGTATTGACGGTGGCAATTTCATTGTAAGGATTCAGGATCTCCCAGTAATCAAATTCCATTTTATAATCTGCCGGTTCTCTTGTAATCCGAAAAATTTCTTTCCCTTCACTGGTCAGTACCAGACTGCGGATTCCTTCTGACAGAAACTGCGGATGTTCCACAGCTATAAGCGGAAGTTTTTCCTCTTCCTGATCCTTTTCTTCCGGTTCTGTAGTTTCCTCAACCGCTTCGTTCTTCTCTTCTTCCTGCTCTGTTTGTTTTTCTGTTTTTTCCTGTGCAGCTGTCGTCTCTGCATTCTCCTGTTTGCCGCATCCGGTAAACAGAACACTTCCCATGCAGGTCAGAACGCCAAGCAGCAACAATTTCTTTCTGATCTCTTTCATTCTTTCCATCCTTTCTTTTCCGCATAATATAATCTGGAAATCATATAAAAAGGGAACTGGAAACAGGCACCTTCCTGCATACCTGTTTCCCCGTTCCCCTCTATCCTATCACGTTATATTCGAAATAGCAAAATTTTATTCCAAAGTTACCAGAATTTCTGCCGGAGTTTTTCCTGTCAGAGCAATACTTCTTGTATCCGGCTGCTCCGTTCCTACAAAGAGTTTAAAGTTTTTACTGTCAATATGACGTTCTCCCTGTTCATCTACAACATTCATAGCTGCATTTGCCACAGTCATAGTAAATGTTTTCTCTTCTCCCTTTTCCAGATGAACCCGTTTAAATACACAAAGACTGTAATTACGTACAGCAAGCGGCGAATCCATGTCTTTGATGTAAACCTGAACTACATCATCTGTGTCTGCACATCCTTCATTTTTCACGGTTACCTGAATCTCAATATCAGAATCTTTTGTTACTGCATGGACTATTTTGGCTTCTTTTACCTGTACATCCCCATAAGTCAGTCCATATCCGAATGGATAAAGGGCTTCTTTTTCCATATACCGGTAAGTACGGTTTTTCATAGAGTAATCGGTAAATTCCGGCATACCTTCCAGATCCCGATAGAAAGTGATCGGCAGTTTTCCGGACGGAGATACTTTGCCAAAGAGCAGATCTGCCACTGCTTTTCCGCCTCTTGCACCTGGATACCATGCCAACAGGATACCATTGCAGTTTTCATCTGCATAATTCAGATCAATGGCACTTCCTGCCATCAAAACTACAACGACTGGTTTTCCTACTGCTGTTACCTTTTCAATCAGTTCTTCCTGCACTTTTGGAAGATGAAGGTCTTTTTTGTCTCCGGATGCGTCTTTATTTCCTTCGTCTCCTTCTTCTCCTTCCAGTGTCTCATCCAGACCGACACAGAGAATTACTACATCACTGTGTTCTGCAGTGATCACAGCTTCGGAAATACGATCCTGATTCCATGCAAGGTTTTCCACTTTGCTGTTTTCCAGCGCACATCCTTCGGAATACAGTACACGAACATCCTCCCCTACTGCATCCTGAATGCCTTCCAGAACAGTAATATATCTGGAAGCGGTTCCATGATAATTTCCAATTAAAGAAGCGCGGCTGTTTGCATTTGGACCAATCACACCGATGGTTTTCAATTTGGATGCATCAAGCGGCAGCACACCGTCATTTTTCAGAAGTACGCAGCCCTTTCTTGCCATATCAACAGCTGCTTCCAGATGTTCCTTGCATTCTACGACTTCATAAGGAATCTGGTCATATTCGCTTCCGTCAAAAAGTCCCAGAAGGAACCGGGTTGTAAAGAGACGTTCTGCTGCAAGGGTGATGTCTTCTTCTGTGATCAGTCCGTCTTCGATTGCTCCAAGAAGATGAAGATAGGTATTGCCGCAGTTTACATCACAACCTCGTTTCAGAGCCAACGCTGCGGATTCTCTTGCATTTTTTGTAATTTTATGATTTTCATGGAAATCTTTGATTGCCCAGCAGTCAGAAGTAAAATGTCCATCAAAGTTCCATTTTCCTCTCAGCACATCTTCCATCAGATATTTATGACCACAGCATGGTTCTCCGTTGGTACGATTGTAAGCACCCATAACGGATTCTACATCTGCTTCTGTCACCAGTGCTTCAAAAGCAGGAAGATACGTTTCCCACATATCTTTCATAGATACCTTTGCATCAAATTCATGACGGATTGCTTCCGGGCCGCTGTGTACTGCAAAATGTTTTGCACAGGCAGCTGCTTTCATAACCGGTCCGTCTCCCTGCAGCCCTTCTACAAATTTTACACCCAGACGGGAAGCCAGATAGGGATCTTCTCCATAAGTTTCATGTCCCCGTCCCCAGCGCGGATCACGGAAAATATTGACATTCGGTGACCAGAAAGTCAGTCCTTTATAAATATCTCTGTCATCATGAGCAGAATATGCATTGTATTTTGCACGGCCTTCTGTAGCGATGATATCTCCCACTTTTTTCATTGCTTCATCATCAAAAACAGCTGCCATACCAATTGCCTGTGGAAACATAGTTGCAACACCGGCTCTTGCCACACCATGAAGTGCTTCATTCCAGTAATTATAAGTAGGAACACCAAGACGTTCTACCGGAGATGCGTCATATTTTAACTGAGATGCCTTCTCCATCCGTGTCATCTTTGCCACCAGCTCTTTTGCTTTTTTTCTGGCTTCTGCTCTTTCTTTTTTATGATCTCTCATATTGCTGATTCTCCTTCATCCTCTTATTTTCTGTACTTTTATAGTTTCAGTTTATCACAGGAAAATCCTTCCACCAATGAAAAAAAGTGACTTCCTGCTATAAAAAATGACCTAGTTTTCTTTTTTCTTAGTTATTCCCCTGCACTTCTTCCCTGTATTTCGTAGGGGATTTTCCTGTGTGTTTTTTAAAGGCCAGAGAAAAATAGTTCGTATCACGATACCCCACCATCATGGCTATTTTACCGGTTTTCAGACTGGTGGTTTCCAGAAGGGATTTGGCTTTTTCAATCCGTTTACGGACAATATATTCATTACAGCCTTCCTTCATCACCCGTTTAAACAGTCTGGAAAAATAATTGGGTGTAATATAGAGACTGGCAGCGATGCTGGATACAGACAGATCTTCTGCCAGATGTTCATCGATATAATGTTTTGCCTTTGTTATAATATCATGTACATTTTCCTCTCCCTGTCCAAGAAGCTGCGAGATAAACATCCGTGTCACTTCACAGGCTTCCTCTTTGCTGGCAGACATCAGACCTTTTGCCAATGCATCCAGTTTTCCGCTTTCTACTTCTCCGGAATCCCCCATATAGGAAAAATACAAGGAAGAAGCAATTTCAAAACAACATCTTCGGGTCATTGCTTTTGACAGATTATAGGATTCGGTAGCCTTTGCAAAGGTATTAAATACCTTCATTACGTAATCCGTATTTCCAATATTGGTACACATAATTCCTTTCAGTTCTGCATAAATATCCCGGAACAGTTCCACCCGGCTCTCTGCTCCCAGATTCTGCACAATATCCCGGATACTTTCTTTTTCATTTTCCATGAGATAGCGGGCATCATTATAAGAAATCTGCAGATTACCAAATCCCTGTACAGTACTTCCCACTACGACTTTAGGTTTCATGTCAAATTCATCTTTGATAATATCCACGATTTCTTCCATTTCTTCCAGAACCATATCTCCTTCCTCTTCCTGGAAGAATATAATACCGAGCATTCCGTCATCATCATTAAACGTGATTCCTCTTTCGTTGGAATCCACCATACCCATACAAATATTTTTCATAGTCATAGCCCGGAGTTTTTCTTCTTCCGGAAGATTATCTGTATAAAGAGCGGAGATAATCAAAACCACACACAAGGACTGATCCAGGTCAAAATGATACTCCTCCTGCAATGTCTGGAGTAAGCTTTCTTTTTCCTCTCTGTTGTGAATCAGGCTGCGCAGACAATATTCCAGTTTGATCTGCTGAGCAGCCCCCTGGGTGCGTTCATGGAGATCCCGGTTCTTTTCTTCCCATTTCTGCTGTTCCAGATATTCCACCTGATTCTTCACAGCGTTTGCCAGTTCTTCTTCTTCTATGGGCTTCAGAAAAAAATCCTGCACTTTCAACCGCAGACTTTGTCTTGCGTATTCAAAGTTATCATACCCGGTCAACACGATCACACGAAGATCCGGCACACGTTTCTTTGCTTCTTCAATCAACTCCAGTCCTGTCATTTCGGTCATCTGAATATCCGTAATCAAAATCTCCGGATGCTGCTCATCCAGAATCTCCAATGCTTCCTTTCCGGTAGCTGCTGTATACACTTCTCCAACTCCCAGCTCGTCCCAAGGAAGTACTTTCTTCATTCCCATTCGAATCATTTTTTCATCGTCCACAATCAGTACTTTATACATTGATCATTTCTCCCCGCAAAACATCATTCTTAACTTCTGTCACATAAGGCAGAGTGATTTCTACTGTCACACCTCCGGATTCATTTCTAAGATAATACAAGCCATACTCTTCCCCGTAAAGGAGTTGAATTCTTTTATTTACATTTCGCACACCATACCCAAAAGATTCTTCATAAGTAGAGAGCTGGGCATTCATTTCATCAATCTGCTGCTGACTCATACCGGTTCCTGTATCGGCCAGCGTAATCAGAACATTCTCCTGTTTCCGCAGGACACGGATGAATACGGTTCCTGTTTTCCCTTCTTTTACCTTCATTCCATGATAAATCGAATTTTCCACAAGGGGTTGCAACGTCAGTTTCGGAATCTTTGCATCGGTTGCACTTTCATCGATGCTGAACTCACTGCCGATAATATTGTCATACCGCATATTCTGGATAATCAGATAATTGCGCACGTGTTCCAGCTCCATTTTCAGAGAAATCACATCATGCCCTCCGCTCAGACAAATCCGGTAATATTTTGCCAGAGCTTTTACCAGTGTGGACACTTCCTTATTTCCCTCTGCCATCGCCTGCCAGTGAATACAGTCCAGAGTATTATACAGAAAATGCGGCTGAATCTGAGACTGGAGGGCATTGAACCGAATCTGCTCGATCTGATGCTGCTCCAGTTTCACCTGCTCCATCAGGATCTGGATTTCCTCCATCATGGAGTTAAAGCCCTCTGCCAGCTTCACAAAGTCTTCCCCCATATGTTCCACATTAATACGGGTTTTCAGGGAACCGGAAGCTACATCATCCATCTTGCAGACAACCTTATCCAGAGGCCGGTACACCTTTTTAATCACTTCTTTTACTACAAGCAGACTGATGAGCACCAGAAACAGCATAATAAATGCCATTAAAAAAATTGTGCGGATACTTCCTTTATATAATTCCAACATAGGCACACTGCTGACTACAAAATACTTCCAGTCTTTGACCCTCTGATACAGATACATGTTTCCGTCTTTTGTAAAATATCCCTGCGTGTGTTTCATCTCTGCGATGTAATCAATATTGTTACCAATTAACTCGGTATCTTTTGAGGAAATAATCATGCCATCGGTATCGATTACCATCGTATCCAGATTCTCCGAATCGTTGTATTCCCGTATCTGCTGCAGACTGGGATCATTGAAATTGATACACAAAAGCCCCAGTTCTCTCATGATCTGATTGGTATCGTAAATAGGAAAATAGATATTCAGGGAATATTGTTTTCCATTAAAATAAGCATTGTTATAACTCATCTTAATGGTACTTGCATTCACTGTTTTGCATCGTTTGGAATCCAGACTGTAGACTCGGAGAAAGTTGCTTTTATAAATGGTCTGCTCGCCTTTATAGAGATAATTCTGTCGATTTCCCACAATTCCAATAAAATTCAGATTTGAATGCATATTCAGGATACTGGATAACATATTGTTGGCATTTTTCGCATATTCTACAGATTCTACTGGGTCGTTTTCTTTCAGATACTGCTGAATCGAAGAATCCAGTACTGTGGCAATTGCCAGCTTCTTATAATTATCCAGAGAATTTCGGAAATTTTCTGCTGTAGTACTGTTCTGGGCCTGCAGCAGCTCTATGGACTGTTTTTTCATGGAATTTACAGTTGATACGGTAGATACTACCAATACAATCAAGGTTGTCACGATAATAGAAACGGTCACAAGGAGCTGTATTTTCTTATCAAATTTCCATTTACTGATGCGTTCCATCCACTGTTTCATTTTTGTCATTTCTCCTCTCGCCTTTTTTCTCTTATTCTACCATATCCTGCCGGATACCGCACGAAAAAGCTGCCATTCTTTCAAAGAACAGCAGCTTTTTTCTGTATTTTTGTCTGTAAGATCAGCCTTTTACCGCTCCGGCTGTCATACCTTTTACCAGTTTATCTTGGAAAATAATAAACATGATGATCATCGGCAGAAGTGTCAGTGTCAGGACTGCCATGATCATTGGTGTATTCATGGAATACTGACCCTGGAATTCCCAGATTGCCAGAGGCAGTGTCCGGTTCTGTGCAGACTGTGTCAGTGTATATGCGAAAGAGAATTCGTTCCACATATTTACACCATTGTAGATTGCCAGTGTTGCAAGTCCCGGTTTTGCCAGAGGCAGAATCATGGAGAAGAACATCTGGATTTTTCCGCATCCGTCGATTTCCGCTGATTCCTCAATCTCTCTTGGAATCTCTTTCATAAAGCTTGTCAGAATAAACACGGAAATCGGAACCGCAAAAGCAATGTACGGACCGATCAGTGCCCAGATACTGTCATAAAGTCCGGTTGCTTTTGACATTTTGAACACCGGAATCAAAGTAATATGTACCGGAATGGACATACATGCTACGATCAAAGCATAAATCGGATCTGCCAGTTTAAACTTAAATCTTGCCAGAGGATACGATGCGCAGGCAGCAATAAACAACAGTAAAATAAGAGAAACAGCAAGCACGATCACACTGTTTTTAAAGTAATTGCCAAAACCACCTGTAAGTACTTCAACATAGTTGCTCCACTGCAGTTTATCCGGAAGCTGGAATACACCTTTGGTAAGCATTTCAAATTTTTCTTTGAAAGAGTTCAGTACCATAAATACAAATGGCATGAATGATACAACCAGCCAGAAGATTGCCAGTGCAAAGGCAATCACCCAGGCGATGATGCTCTTTCTTTTATTTTTCTTGTAACTATCCATTTCTTAATCCTCCTTCTTTCCGTTCAGCAGTTTCATAGTGATAAGAGATACCATTGAAATCAACAGGAACATACCGCCTGCAACGGTGGAACCGTATCCCATATTGAAGGTTTTAAAGGACTGTTTGTACATATAAGTTGCCATAAGTTCTGTAGAAGTACCAGGACCGCCACCTGTCATTACATAGATCAAATCGAAGTATTTCAGAGAACCTACCATGGACAGAATCGCCGCACTCTTCATGGAAGGAACCAGAAGCGGAAGTGCGATTTTCCAGAAATACTGTCCTCTTGTAGCACCATCGATTCTTGCTGCTTCAAATACATCATAAGGAATATTGGTAAATGCAGCCATGAAATATACCATATAGAATGGTGTAAACTGCCAGCAGATAACCAGGATAACGGTCAGCAATGCAGTCTTTGGATTTCCCAGAAGGTCAATATTTCCGCCTCCGAACCATCCGGAAATTGTACTTACCAGACCACCGTTTGTTGCAAGTGCATAGGTAAAAAGGAAACCGATTGCTACAGATGACATAAGCAGTGGAATGAACCAGATTACTTTAAATATGGTCAGCTTTTTTCCGCCAAAATCAAGAAATGTTGCAAGTGCAAGACCAATCGGAATCTGAATACAGATAGACAGAATCATGATCACAACATTGTTTTTAAATGCAATCCAGAAGTTCATATCTTTCAACAATTTCGTCCAGTTTCCAAGTCCGATAAACTTCTTTGCTGCTGAAATTCCGTTCCACTGATAACCACTGGTAATAAAGGTATCTACGATCGGATAAAAGATATATACGACCATGAGAATGGTTATCGGCGCCAGAAAGAGCGCAGCTACTTTTCTTGTGTTTCTCTGTCTTAATTCCAGCAGAGAAATACTCTTTTCCTTCATAATGAAGCCCTCCTTTTTTCTTTACAACCTTGCTTTTCATAGTATATATACTAGCAAAGAGAAGCAGGAAAAAAAATAGAACAATCTATACATTTTCTATAAATATTTGCCCTCTCAAAACACAAAAAAAGCTCTGCACCAATGGTACAGAGCCTTTTTCATTTATGGGGTAAAACACGGGTAATACTTTACAATTACAGAGGATTATTCTGCCTTTGTGCTTAAGTATTCATCCATTGCAGCCTGCATGCTTTCCTGTGCTTCCTGAGGAGTTTTGGTCAGACCAAATACTTCCTGCAATCCATCCAGATGAGCAGTTGCAACTGCTGGCGGCAGATACTGATCATACCACAGCTGGATTTCCGGAGCATTGTTTGCTGCTTCGATGATTTCTTTTGTAATCGGGTCTGTAAGCTGTGCATCAACACCGTTTACAGGCGGGATTTTACCTTTTTCGATTGTAACTTTCATTACATCATCAGACAGATGGTCTTCTGCGCATTCAAATGCTGCTGCCAGTTTGTCGCCTGTGCAGTTGAAGGAAATGAACTGGTCACCAACTGTACCGATCTGAATCAGAGGATCTGCATCAGAACCTTCGATTGCCGGGAATGGGAACCAACCGATTTTCTGATAGAATTCTTCACTGTCAGAAGCGAAAGTACCTGTATACCAGGAACCGCAAAGAAGCATACCTGCTGTCTCCTGATACATCAGCTGTTTTGCCTGTCCGTCATCTTCACTTAAGGAGTTAACACCTTCCGGGAAGTATCCTGCATTTACCCATTCCTGGATCTTTTCACCTGCCTGGATAAAGCATTCATCTGTAAATTTACCTTCTCCTGCTACTGCATTCTGGAATGGTTCCAGTCCGCCGTAACGCGCTGCAAGGCTCATGAAATACATGGATCCTGTCCATTTAGAACCATTCGCCAGTGCAAATGGTGTGATTCCGTTTTCTTTCAAAGTTGCACAAATGTTTTCCAGATCTGCTAATGTTTCCGGTTCTGTAAGACCGTACTGATCAAACATTTCTTTGTTATAGAAGATACCTGCCAGGGATACGTTCAGGTATGGAATTCCATAAATATGATCGTTATAAGTACCCTGTGCGATTGCTGCTTCCATCAATTTATCTTTGATTTCAGAAGCATTAAACAGGTCATCTACCGGCTGAGCAAAACCGGAATCAATGTATTCAAACATCGGGCCGCCTGACCAGCTGGAATACATATCCGGGCATTCTCCTGAACTCATAGCAACGACCAGTTTCTCTTTGTATGTGTCGTTCTGTGTCGGAATAGAAGTAACGGTATATCCGGATTCTGTTTCTGCATTGAATTTATCAACTGCTGCCTGAACAATATCTTTGTCCGGTGATTCAGTTGCAATGTTCCAGTACACGATTTCTTTGCTTTCATCTCCGGAACCGCCGCCTGCATTCTCTGTTGCTGCGCCTTCAGCTGTTTCTCCTGTACTGCTGTCTCCGCCACTGGATCCGCATGCAGCAAGAGATGCTGCCATGAGAACCGCCATGGAAAGAGCTGCGAGTTTTTTCATTCTTTTTTTCATACTACTTTCCTCCTTAATTCCATTCCTCTCTGATGGATTTTATGGTTCTATCTTAGCATCAAAAAAACAACTTTTACATTAAATAAAATGTCCAGATTCTATAAATTTCTTGCCTGATTATATACAAATCTGTACAGATAATTCATCATTTTCTTTTTCTGCTGCCAGAAGTACCCGGACGACTCTCTTTCCATAACCCTTAACGGCATCCCCATGAAGCACATAGATTTCTGTTTTTTCCATCTCCGTGAGACAATCGTACAGCGCATCCAGATTTTCTCCATAATGCTCCGGCAATTCCAGTTTCTCTTTTAAATATTTGTGGGACTGCTCTTTTCTTTCCATACAGGATGCATCCAATCGGACTTCCATAACTATTCCTCCCCATACAGCAATTCAAAGGTTTCATAGTGATCTTCCGTATAATAAATCAATCCGTCATCGGAATATACGATTCGTTTCGCTCCCCGGTAACCTCCATCGCTGTCAATGTCGCACTCATAATAATTCCTTCCTTCTTTTTCCGGAAGGCTTCCTTCATAATTTCCAAAATAATCACCGCCGATACTCTTTCCGGGTGCAACGGCTGCGAGATTTCCTTCTGAGCTGACCCATCCCAGTTTTTTCGCTTCTTTCTTGGTAATGAAATTATCCGGCAAATGACCATAACTATGTAGGTATGCCGCAACTTCCTCTTTTGCTGTGTATTCACCGGATTCTGAAACGGCGGAAACCGCTTCTGCATCCGCTGTGCTTTCCTGTTCTACAGCCATCCCATCTTCAAAATCAATGGATATTGTACAGCCTGTTGCAAAAGTCAGCAACAGGAGAAACAATCCCAGAAGATATTTGATTTTCTTTCTCATATTTCTTTTCCTTTCTGTAAAATCCTTTCGATTCCCCGGGCCACTCCATCTGCGTCATGAGAAGGCACCAGCTCATCTGCTGCATGTTTGCATGCTTCTGTTCCATTTTCCACTGCAAATCCAAGCTTTGCATAACGAAGCAGCTCAGCATCATTGTCTCCATCTCCAAAAGCTGCCAAATTTTCTCTGTTCATCCCCAGATATTCCAGGAGAAATGCTGCACCCATATGTTTTCCTGATTTCTTATAGGAAATTTCCAGAAGCTGACGAATCGAAGATGTGATATACACATCCTCGACGTTTTTTTCTAAAGTTATCCACAATTTTTCCTTTAATTCCTGACTGGGTGTGACGATATCCATACTGTCCAGTACCTGCCTGTGATCAAAAATAAACGCTTTCATATCTTTCACCGGCCTTCTGGTCGTCTGAATATACGAAATTGCTTTCTGTGTGGCTCCAAAACGAACCGGATCCTGAATATACGCTTCCTGCCCATATGCCGTTCCGTCAATAAATGCCTCATATGCAACCGGCAGTGCCTCCGTCAATTCCATAATTTGTTTTACCGAATTCTCTGTCATCTTATACTGACACAGACATTTGCCGCTATGTATTTCATACACTGCAGCTCCATTGGAAGTAATGGCATAACGAATCCCGGGAATTTCCAGAATCTCTTTTGGAAGCGAACAAAGAGCCCGTCCGCTTGCAACTACCACTTCGATCCCATGCCGAATCGCGTCCTGTATCGCTTCGCGGTTTTCCTGTGATAACTTTCCTTCCCCGTTTAATGTCGTGCGGTCCAGATCCAGGGCAATGCATTGAATTCCCATAATTCTGACTTCCTTTCACTCTTCAGCGTCCAGATCAGAAGATCAGACGCATATCATTCCACACGGCATTTCCATGCGTAGAATCTGCCACTCCGTAATTTACAAAACCGAATTTTTCATAATAGTGAATCATATGATCTTTGCAGGTAAGGATGACTCCTTTTCTTCCTGCCTGTTTTGCCCCTTCAATAAAAGCGTTTACCAGCTTCTCTGCAATTCCCTGCCTGCGGCATTCCGATAATACATTCAGGCCAAACACGGTCTGATATGCCCCGTCCGGTTTATGCAGGCGAATGTCATGATACATTTCATCCGGGAGATACTGCTCATCTGTCACGCCTCCGTTAATAAATCCTACCAGCTTTCCATTCTGCTCTGCCACATAAAAATTCTCCGGAAACGCTGCCAGTCTTTCCAGAATCGCCGCCTCACTGGCTGCTTCTGCCGGTGGGAAACAAGCAGCCTCAATACGTGCCAGTTCTTTTCCTTCCTTTTCTTTTGCTTTTCTGATGATAACTTCCATAATATAAATTTCCTTTCTGTTTTTATTCTTTCTGAAAAACCTGAATTTTTCCATATTCCCCGTCAAAACCGGGAACTTTTACTGTTTTTCCTGCCCGAAGTCTGTCAATGCCTTCTGCTATGACAGTACCTGCATGTTTCTCAATTTCTTCGATCGGAATCTCCCGGAGAATTTCAAACTCTGTTCCCAGCTTCTCCAGCAGCTCCATATATTTTGCCTGCACGCGCTTACTGGAAGAAGAATACCCCATAGCTTCTCCCACAAGCTCCGGCAGCGGCATAAGACTTTCAAAATATCCCGTACAATCCGGCATCTCTTCTTTCCTGTCTGCCAGTTGTCCGGTTCTGTGAAGTACTCCCATGGTAAGCCTTTTCCCGCACACAGGGCAAATACCACCAACGGCTTCTGTCTCCTCCGGTTTCATACAGACCCCACATTTCCTGTGCCCATCCATAAAATACTTCCCTTCTTCCGGAAAAAACTCGATGGTTCCCTTCAGCCCTTTTCCATACTGAATCGCATCATAAAGACTCTGATAAGCCAACTCTTCAGAAGAGATATCCAGTAACGTAGCCTCTCTTCCAAGCTTTGCCGGTGAATGAGCATCCGAATTGGAAATCAGCTGATAGGAATCCAGAGCAGAAATCCTCCGGTTCATGGGCGGATCCGAAGAAAGCCCTGTCTCAAGAGCATGAATCTGTCCGGATAATTCCTCAAAACACGCTTCCACACTGTCAAATCCGGAAGCCGCTCCAAACAAAGAAAAATGTGGGGTCCAGACATGTGCAGGAATGTACATCGCATCCGGGCATTGCCTCATAACCCGTTCCAGTAATTCCTTACAGGAAATTCCAAGAATCGGTCTTCCATCGGAATGGAGATTCCCTACCCATTCCAGCTCCTCTGCGATTCGCTGTGCTGCATCCAGCCCCGGAAGAAGCACAAGACTATGCACCTTCCTGGTTTTTCCATCCTTTTTATAAATATTACTGATCTCACCGGACACTACAAACCTGGGAAGAAAATGATCAAACTTCCCAAAAGCATCGATGCGATACTCCTTCTTTAACACATAAAGCCCTTCCTCTGCAGGCTCCAGTTTTTCCATCAACTCCTGCCTCCAGACCGGATGCGTAAAATCCCCCGTTCCAACCAGATGAATCCCCTTTCGCCGGGCCCACAGATCCAGCATCTCCAAAATCCCATCCTTACTCGTAGCCATAGAGAAACGCGAGTGAATGTGTAAATCTGCTATATACATCTCTTTCCCTTACTTCCTTTTTTCATCTATTGTATCAGAATCACACCCATTTTCCAAGACCGATTCGGGATTTCAGTGCTTTCAGGATTTCCTGACAATCATCCTTTATGGCAGGAAAATTTTTCAAAACTCGCCCTGCTATCTCATGCCTGCATATGGCCAGGGAAAAGGAACGTGGGGCTGCGGATGAAAACACTTCTCTTCTTTGGACGGTCTGCCAAATCGTGAAAATATATAGTAAAATACTGGAAAGAATCGCCGAAATCGACTTGCACTATAAGTATAGCAGTGCTATAATCATCTTCAAATAAATAATATGCAAAATAGGATTTCATGCGTCAAGTGTTCAGTGGATGGGGAGTTGCCGCAGAAACGAAAAGCTCGTCTTACGATATGAGATCCGCACCCGTTGCAACACACAGATGACAAACATCTCGATTGTGAAGGGATATCAGAGTTATTATTTATTCCACATACTCATTCACATCGGGATGTTTTTTATGCCCACATCCCGAGATAGTTCAATTTAAGGAGGTTCAGGGCACATATGATGGATCATGAGAAAATTAAAGAAGGCGTCCGCCTGATGCTGGAGGGAATCGGTGAAGATATTACCCGTGAAGGACTTCTGGAAACTCCGGACCGTATCGCACGGATGTGTGAACAGATTTATGGCGGTCTTTATGAAGATGCCGGTGTTCATCTCAGCAAACAGTTTCAGGCTACCAATAATAACATTGTAGTAGAAAAGGATATTACCTTCTACTCTGTCTGCGAACACCATCTGCTTCCGTTCTACGGCAAAGCACATGTTGCTTATATCCCTGACGGAAGAGTCGCAGGACTCAGCAAGCTCGCACGTACCGTGGAGGTTTTTGCAAGACGTCCGCAGATTCAGGAAAATATGACTGCACAGATCGCAGAGGCACTGGAAAAATATCTGCAGCCAAAGGGTGTTATGGTTATGATTGAAGCCGAACACATGTGTATGACTATGCGCGGTGTACAGAAACCGGGCAGCAAGACCGTCACCACCATTGTAAAAGGTGTATTTGCAGAGGATTACTCTCTTCAGCAGACATTCCTGCAGATGGTAAAGGGTTGATTCGATTATGAAAAGAATCCGTACCATTCAGGAACATCCGCTGTTTATGGAACAGTACACGCTCCTTCAGGAGGCCGAAAAAGACCGTTTTTTCTGCCGCCATACAATGGAACATTTTGTAGATGTTGCAAGACTTATGTACATATATAATCTGGAAGAACAGGCAGGTCTTGATAAGGCTTTGATTTATGCAGCCGCACTCCTGCATGACATCGGCAGATACGAGCAAATTGCTTTTGGAACACCCCATCACCTGTCCGGTGCCAGAATCGCAGGAGAGATTCTGAAAGACTGCGGATTTTCCGGAGAAGACATTTCCCTTATCCAGGAAGCAATATCCAGCCACAGAAAGGCCTCTGACGAGACAGCCCCCATACTGTCCCGTTACCTTTACCGCGCAGACAAGCAGTCCCGCAACTGCTTTTCCTGTCCTGCACAGGCAGAATGTAACTGGCCGGATACCAGGAAAAATCTGTATTTAACATATTAAGTAACTATTTAGGAGATCAGATCAAAAATGAAAATCGGTAATCGCGAATTTGATTTAAAAAACGAAACTTATATTATGGGAATACTCAATGTAACTCCCGACTCTTTCTCTGACGGAGGCAAATTCAATAATCTGGATGCTGCGCTTCGTCATGCAGAAGTTATGGTTGAAGAAGGTGCCGATGTTGTGGATATCGGCGGCGAATCTACTCGTCCGGGTCATATTGTAATTTCCGAAGAAGAAGAAATTGCCCGTGTCACACCTATTATCGAAGCAGTAAAGAGCCGCTTTGACGTACCTGTTTCCATTGATACTTACAAAGGAAATGTGGCTGAAGCTGCTCTCCAGGCAGGTGCAGATCTTGTAAATGATATCTGGGGATTTAAATTTGACAGAAAAACCGCAGAAATGACTGCCAAATACCAGGTTGCCTGCTGTCTGATGCACAACCGGAACGAAGCCGTATACGATGATTTTCTGGAAGATATGGTAAAAGATATGGAAGAATGCGTTGCGATTGCAAGAGCTGCCGGTGTTCCGGATGATAAGATTATGCTGGATCCGGGTGTCGGTTTTGGAAAAACCTATGAAATGAACCTGGAAGCCATCAACCATGTAGATATTCTTCACAGACTGGGCTTTCCGATTCTTCTTGGTACCTCAAGAAAATCCGTGATTGGAAACACCCTGAATCTTCCTGCTGACCAGAGAGTAGAAGGTACACTGGCCACAACTGTAATCGGTGTGATGAAAGGTTGTTCCTTTGTCCGTGTACATGATGTCAAAGAAAACAAGCGTATTATTCAGATGACAAAAGCCATTCTGGCTCACTAAGCAGGAGCATACCCTATGGACAAAATAAAAATCAAAGATCTGGAAGTTTTTGCCAGACATGGCGTATTTCCCGAAGAAAATTTTCTTGGACAGAAATTTGTAATTTCTGCCACTCTGCATACCAGCACCAGAAAAGCCGGTCTCACAGATGAACTGGAATATTCCATTCATTATGGAGAAGTCAGCCACCTGATCAAAAAAATCGTGGAAGAAAATACCTGGAAGCTTCTGGAAAAAGTGGCAGAAGAACTGGCCCGCGCCATTCTTCTGGAATACCCTCTGGCACAGCAGGCAGATATTAAAATCAAGAAACCCTGGGCTCCGGTCGGTCTTCCTATGGACACCGTTTCCGTAGAAATCAGCCGCAGCTGGCATACTGCCTATATTGCCCTTGGTTCCAACCTGGGCGATAAGAAAGCCTATCTGGATCAGGCCGTTGCCCTGCTGCAGAAAGATCCCGACTGTCAGGTCATCCGGGTATCCGATTATCTGGTCACAGAACCCTATGGCGGTGTGGAACAAGACGATTTTCTGAACGGTGCGCTGGAATTACGCACCCTTCTCTCACCGGAAGAACTTCTTGACAAACTGCATGAAATCGAACAGAACGCACACAGAGAACGACTGATCCACTGGGGTCCGAGAACTCTGGATCTGGATATTCTGCTCTATGACGATCTGGTTCTGGATACACCGGATCTGCATATTCCTCATATCGAAATGCATATGCGGGATTTTGTACTCATTCCATTGGCTGAGATTGCCCCATGGAAACGCCATCCACTTACCGGCCAGACGGTAGAACAAATGCTGAAAAATTTAAAATAACCTACATTTTATAGAAAAGAGCTGTGGAAAAATTTTCCAACAACTCTTTTCTATTTCAATAAATCCACTCGTTCCACACTCCACTTCCCATCATCCAGATATAAAAGTGCCATCGTAATCTCCGGATAAAACCGACACCTCCCACAACTTCCCGGATTCAGCCACAAACGTCCATCCTTCTCCTCTTCTGCATATTTATGGGAATGTCCATAAATAACAATCTGCCTGTCTCCCAGATTCCAGGGCACATCCCTTTTATTATGTACCAGATAAAAATTCACACCCTCCAGAGTAAATGCCTGATGCTTCGCCAGATAATTAGCCCACTCCCCATCATTATTCCCTCTTACAAAATAGACCGGTGCCCTTGGCTTCATATTGTTCAGGATCTCATCAATTACCCTCTGCGAATTGATATCACCCCCATGAATAAGCCCGTCACACGTCTGGATCCTCTCCAACACTTCCGGTCTGAGCAAATCATGCGTATCTGACAAAACTGCAATCTTCCGCATCTTCCCTTCCTCCTCCTATGTGTGCAATACAACACCCAAATGATAATGATACTATAACATTTCTTCGAAAAAATAGCAAAAGTTCTTGAGCTTTCCCTGTGTTTCTATATATAATACTAATATAAACCAAGGAGGAATTATATTATGCCACAAAGAACAGATATTCATAAAGTACTAATCATTGGTTCCGGTCCAATCATCATCGGACAGGCATGCGAATTTGACTATTCCGGTACTCAGGCATGCAAGGCTCTGCGAAAACTGGGATACGAAATCGTTCTTGTCAACTCGAATCCGGCTACCATTATGACAGACCCGGAGACTGCAGATGTAACTTACATCGAACCTCTGAACGTTGAACGTCTGGAACAGATCATCCAGAAAGAACGTCCGGATGCACTGCTTCCCAACCTGGGAGGCCAGTCTGGTCTGAACCTGTGCGCAGAATTAAATAAAGCAGGCATTCTGGATAAATATAATGTCAAAGTAATCGGCGTACAGGTAGACGCCATCGAACGAGGAGAAGACCGTATTGAATTCAAAAAAGCAATGGATAAACTTGGCATTGAAATGGCAAGGAGTGAAGTTGCTTACAGTGTAGATGAGGCACTGGCTATTGCAGATAAACTCGGATACCCGGTCGTTCTTCGTCCTGCCTATACCATGGGCGGCGCCGGCGGCGGTCTTGTTTATAATAAAGAGGAACTGAAAACCGTATGTGCCAGAGGTCTTCAGGCCAGCCTGGTAGGACAGGTTCTGGTAGAAGAATCCATTCTCGGCTGGGAAGAACTGGAACTGGAAGTTGTCCGTGACAAAGACAACAATATGATCACTGTATGTTTCATTGAAAATATCGATCCACTGGGTGTACACACAGGAGATTCTTTCTGTTCCGCACCGATGCTGACCATTTCCGAAGAATGTCAGAAACGTCTCCAGGAACAGGCTTATAAAATTGTAGAATCGGTAGAAGTCATCGGCGGAACCAACGTACAGTTTGCTCATGATCCGGTGTCTGACCGTATCATCGTTATTGAAATCAACCCGAGAACCTCCCGTTCTTCCGCACTTGCTTCCAAAGCAACCGGATTCCCGATCGCACTTGTATCCGCAATGCTTGCAACAGGACTTACTTTAAAAGATATTCCTTGCGGAAAATATGGCACATTGGATAAATACGTGCCGGACGGTGACTATGTAGTAATCAAATTTGCCCGCTGGGCTTTTGAAAAATTCAAAGGCGTAGAAGATAAACTCGGTACCCAGATGCGTGCAGTTGGTGAAGTCATGAGTATCGGAAAGACCTACAAGGAAGCGTTCCAGAAAGCGATCCGAAGCCTGGAAACAGGCCGCTACGGTCTTGGACATGCCAAAAATTATGATACACTGTCAAAAGAAGAACTGCTCCATATGCTGATCACTCCTTCCAGTGACCGTCATTTCATTATGTATGAAGCACTCCGTAAAGGAGCTTCTGTAGACGAAATTTATAACATCACAAAAGTAAAAACCTACTTTATCGAACAGATGAAAGAACTGGTAGAAGAAGAAGAAACGCTTCTGTTAAGCAAGGGATCTATGCCTTCTGATGAATTGCTTACACAGGCCAAAAAAGACGGTTTCTCCGATAAATACATGAGCCAGATTCTGGAAATTCCGGAAGAAGACGTCCGCAATCGCCGTATTGCACTCGGCGTGGAAGAAACATGGGAAGGCGTTCACGTAAGCGGTACACAGGCCAGCGCTTATTACTACTCCACCTACAATGCACCGGATAAAAATCCTGTTTCTCAGGATAAACCAAAGATTATGATTCTTGGCGGCGGCCCAAACCGTATCGGACAGGGTATCGAATTTGACTACTGCTGTGTACATGCTTCTCTGGCTCTGAAAAAACTCGGTTTTGAGACCATTATCGTAAACTGTAACCCGGAAACTGTTTCCACAGACTACGATACTTCCGATAAACTGTACTTTGAACCTCTGACACTGGAAGATGTTCTGAGTATTTATAACAAAGAAAAACCACTTGGTGTCATTGCCCAGTTCGGCGGACAGACACCTCTGAATCTGGCTGCTGATCTGGAAAAGAACGGCGTCAAGATCCTCGGTACTTCTCCATCTGTCATCGATCTGGCAGAAGACCGCGACCTGTTCCGTGCCATGATGGATAAACTGGAAATTCCAATGCCGGAATCCGGAATGGCAACTACTGTAGAAGAAGCATTGGAGATTGCCAAAAACATCGGTTATCCGGTTATGGTCCGTCCTTCTTACGTATTGGGCGGCCGCGGCATGGAAGTGGTATATGACGATGAAAGTATGATCGGCTATATGAAAGCAGCAGTAGGCGTAACACCTGACCGACCGATTCTGATTGACCGTTTCCTGAACCATGCAATGGAATGTGAAGCAGACGCCATCAGTGACGGCACCAATGCCTTTGTTCCCGCAGTTATGGAACACATTGAGCTGGCCGGTGTCCATTCCGGTGACTCCGCCTGCATTATTCCTTCTGTTCATATTTCTGCTGAAAATGTGGCTACGATCAAAGAATACACCCGGAAAATCGCAGAAGAAATGCATGTAAAAGGTCTTATGAACATGCAGTACGCCATTGAAAACGGAAAAGTTTATGTACTGGAGGCCAACCCGAGAGCGTCCCGTACCGTTCCTCTTGTTTCCAAAGTCTGCAACATCCGTATGGTACCTGTTGCCACAGATATTATCACTTCCGAACTGACCGGACGTCCTTCACCGGTTCCTGCTCTGAAAGAACAGGATATCCCATACTATGGTGTGAAGGAAGCCGTATTCCCATTCAACATGTTCCAGGAAGTGGATCCGATCCTTGGACCGGAAATGCGCTCTACCGGTGAAGTTCTGGGGCTTTCCCCATCCTATGGAGAAGCCTTCTACAAAGCCCAGGAAGCAACCCAGATGAAACTGCCTACCGAAGGCACCGTTCTGATTTCTGTAAACCGTGCAGACAAACCGGAAGTTGTCGAAGTAGCTCAGAAATTCCACGAAGACGGCTTCCATATCGTAGCAACCGGCGCTACCTACGATCAGATTACTTTTGCAGGTATCCCTGCTGAAAAAGTCAACAAACTTTCTGAAGGTCGCCCAAATATTCTGGATCTGATCACAAACGGAAAGATTGATCTGATCGTCAACTCTCCAGTCGGAAAAGACAGCGTAAATGATGACAGTTATCTTCGTAAAGCAGCAATCAAGGCAAAGATTCCTTATATGACTACCATTGCTGCTGCCAGAGCAACTGCAAGCGGAATCGGTTATGTGAAGTCTCATAAAACCAGTGAAATTAAATCCCTGCAGCAGCTTCACAGCGAAATTCACGACAAAGAAGCATAAGGAAACACAGGAAACAAAAAAATCGGAGGAAGGTTTCAAAAAACCTTCTCTCCGATTTTTTTATTTCCTGCCCAGCCGAAACTTAAAATCTTCATAACCAAATTGTGCGAGATTTTCGATCTTGCCATTCTCTTTCCAGAGATAAATTGACGGCAGCGGCATACCGTTAAAAGTATTATTTTTGCAGGTCGTATAAATTGCCATATCCTCAAAAATCAGCCGGTCTCCCACATGCAGTTCCTGCGAAAAACTATAATCTCCGATGACATCTCCTGCAAGGCAAGTCGGACCTCCCAGACGATAGGTATAAATATGTTCTCCAGCCTCTCCGGCACCCATCAGAGGCGGACGATACGGCATCTCGATCACATCCGGTGTATGACAGGCTGCAGACATATCCAGAATCACCGGTCGAATCTCTCCATTCTCAAGTACATCCAGTACTTCCGTAACCAGATATCCCGCATGCAGAGCCACTGCTTCTCCCGGTTCCAGATAAACCTGAACCTTGTATTTCTCCTGTACCGAGCGAATGCAGGATTCCAGGAGACTCACATCATAATCGGGCCGGGTAATGTGATGACCGCCTCCCATATTCAGCCATTTCATATGCGGCAAAAAGGCTCCAAACCTTTCTTCTACTGCTTTCAGCGTGACTGCAAGTGCATCTGCATTCTGTTCACATAAAGTGTGAAAATGAAGGCCATCTAAAAGCTGTATATCTCCTTCTTTCATCTGTGCATCCCACTGCGCTCTGGTAGTTCCCAATCTGCTTCCAGGCGCACAGGGATCATAAATGGCATGTCCCTCCTGAGTGGAGCACTCCGGATTGATGCGCAGACCAATGCTTTTTCGTGCCTCTTTTGCAAGCTTTCCATAGCGCTGCAGCTGCGATGGAGAATTAAATACAATATGATCTGCATATTTCAGAATTTCCTGAAATTCCTCCTGCCGATAGGCACCACAGAACACATGACATTCCTTTTCCGGCATCTCTTCCCTTCCCAGTCTGGCTTCATACAGACCACTTGCTTCTGTACCTGCCAGATACCCGGACAGCAGCGGATACAGATCATAATTAGAAAACGCTTTCTGTGCCAGAAGAATCCTGCAGCCGGTACGCTCCTGTACGCCTTTTAAGATTTCTCCATTTTCTCTCAGCCGTTTCTCATCGATCACATAGCAAGGCGTAGGCACTTCGGAAAGCGCCCGGGAAACATTCCTTTCCATAGCGCAGCTCCTACTCTACCAGTACCGGATTTTCATTCACCTGATGTGGAAGCCCGTATTGATCCAGTGCTTCGATGTATGGATCCGGATCAAATTCTTCTACTGTATATACACCTGGTTTGTTCCATTTTCCTGTAAGCAGCATCAGTGCTCCGCACATAGCCGGTACACCGGTGGTATAGCTGATTGCCTGAGATCCCACTTCACGATAACTTTCTTCATGATCACACACATTGTAAATATACCAGGTCTTCTCTTTTCCGTCTTTTTTTCCTGTAAAAATACAGCCGATATTGGTTTTTCCTTTTGTACGTGGACCAAGGCTTGCAGGATCCGGCAAAAGTGCCTTCAGGAACTGAATCGGCACAATTTCTTTTCCTTCGTACAGAATCGGTGTAGTGGAAAGCATTCCTACATCTTCCAGACAACGCATATGATCCAGATAGCTCTGTCCAAAAGTCATAAAGAAACGGATTCTCTTTACCTCCGGAATATTTTTCGCCAAAGATTCGATTTCTTCGTGATGCAGAAGATACATGTCTTTCTGTCCTACCTGATCGAAGGTATACTGGCGTTTGATGCTCATAGCCGGAATTTCCACCCAGTGCCCATCTTCCCAGTAGCTTCCCGGTGCTGATACTTCTCTCAAGTTGATTTCCGGATTAAAGTTCGTAGCAAAGGCATACCCATGGTCTCCTCCGTTGCAGTCCAGAATATCAATGGTGTCAATCTCATCAAATTCATGCTTTTTCGCATAAGCACAATATGCCTGAGTCACACCCGGGTCAAAGCCGGAACCAAGCAGCGCAGTCAGGCCTGCCGCTTTGAATTTTTCCTGATAAGCCCACTGCCAGGAATAATCGAAATAAGCGGAAAATCCTGCTTCTTTACAGCGTTTTTCATAGATTTCACGCCATTGTGGATCCTCTGTATCTTCCGGCTCATAATTGGCCGTATCCATATAATTGACGCCGCATTCCAGACATGCATCCATAATGGTCAGATCCTGGTAAGGAAGGGCAATATTCATAACCAGTTCCGGTTTGTAAGACTGAATCAGAGCAACCACCTCTTCCACATGATCTGCATCTACCTGTGCAGTGGTAATGACTGTAGCAGTTTTTGAAGCCAGCTTTGCCGCCAGTTCATCACATTTTGATTTTGTACGGCTGGCTATGCAGATCTCTGTAAACACCTCACTGACCTGACAACATTTCTGAATCGCAACGGAAGCCACGCCTCCACATCCGATAATAAGTACTCGACTCATTTTTTCTCCTCCTCATTTTCTCTTTTCTGGTTTTTATTTTTGTTTTCTGTTTTTTAAGAGAGCCAACAGCAGTTCCCGCACCACTTTACAGGCCACTGCGGTAGACGCTCCGGAAGTATCCAGCATAGGAGCCAGTTCATTCACATCTGCTCCTACGATTCTGGTCTGTGCCACTTTCTCTATGGCATGGAGAAGTTCCATAAACGTGACTCCCCCTGCTTCCGGTGTTCCGGTTCCCGGAAAAATCGATGGATCCAGACAATCCAGATCGATTGTGAAATACACAGGAATATTTTTTTCTTTTAACTGTTCTGTCAAAACCTCCAGCCCTTCAAAATCAAATTTATGCATATCCGTATGCTGTGACGCAAAAGCAAATTCTTCCCGTTCTCCGCTGCGAATGCAAAACTGATGAATCCTGCCGTCTCCGATCCGGTCATAACAGCGTCTGAGTACACAGGCATGGCTGAGTTTTGCTCCCAGATAATCATCCCGCAGATCTGCATGTGCATCAAAGTGAATCATATGTAAATCCGGCCATTCCTTTAATACTGCCTGTACTGCCCCGAAAGTCACCAGATGCTCTCCGCCAAGCATCAGGGGGAGCTTATCATCCTTCAGAATTTCTTCCGTTCTTTCCTGTATATCCTGTAATGCAGCCTCTGCACTCCCAAAACACAGTTCCAGATCCCCACTGTCAAATACACTATAGTCTGTCAGATCCTCCTCCTGATAAGGACTGTAAGTCTCCAAGCCAAAACTTTCATGCCGGATGGCAGAAGAGCCAAACCGTGCACCAGGACGGTAACTGGTAGTCGAATCAAAGGGGGCACCGAACAGAATCAGATCTGCCTCTTCATAGGACGCTTCACATCCAATAAAACATTCTATATTTGGTCTCACTTATTTGTCCTCCACTTCTTCCAGCATTTCTTCCAGAAAAGCCGGCAGGTAAAAAGCACCTACATGCAGTCTGGTGGTATAATACCGAGTCCGCAGATGCTGACTGTTCCAGCGCTCCGGATTCAGATCTTCAATGGGATGATATTTTTTACTTGCAAATCCGAACAGCCAGTATCCAGCCGCATAGGTAGGAATATGGGCCTGATAGACTCTGCTGATCGGAAATGTATTCACGATCCGCTTATGGCTGCGCTGCATAGCCATGGCGTCCTCTGCATAAAAAGGACTTCCCTGCTGATTCACCATAATCCCGTCTGCCTTTAATGCCTTGTAGCAGTTCCCGTAAAATTCTCTGGTAAACAGTCCTTCCGAAGGGCCGAAGGGATCATTGGAATCTACAATAATCAGATCATATTTGTTTTCGCACCGACGAATAAATTTCAATGCATTTTCATAATAAATATGTACCCGGTCATCATCCAGACGGCAGGCGTTTTCCGGCAAATACTGGCGACATGCCTCTGCAACCATCTCATCCATCTCCACCAGATCAATCCGCTCAATCTGATCATATCTGGTCAGTTCCCTGACAACGCCGCCATCACCCACACCGATGACCAGCACCCTGGTTATACAGGGATGCACTGCCATGGGCACATGCGTGATCATTTCATCATAAATAAATTCATCCCGTTCTGTAAGCATAATATTTCCATCCAGAACCAGTACCTTTCCAAATTCCGGAGTTTCCAGAACATCGATTTTCTGATAATCACTTTTTCTGGAATAGAGCTGTCTGTCCACTCTGAGACTTAACTGCACATCCGGCGTGTGATTCTCACTAAACCATAATTCCATATTCTTCCCCTTTCACCTGTTCTATTTCAGCACATTTAAATGTAAAATATCCGGATCTGCAGGTCCTGTCATATTACATCCCTTTTCCTTTGCGTAATTAATATATTGGAGAATCTCTTCCGTAATCCGTTCTCCCGGTGCCAGAATCGGAATGCCCGGTGGATAACACATCACAAATTCACTGCAGATTCTTCCTTCTGTTTCCATAAGAGGCAGGCTTTCTTTTTCTGCATAAAAAGCCTCCTGCGGACTTGCTGCCACAACCGGATCTATGTATTCCTGCGTCAACATTCCGGATGGATCCTTCTGGTATCTGCGCCGGATTTCTGCCAGTGCACTTACCAGACGTTCCACCTCCTGCCACCGGTCTCCGATCGACAGATATGCCAGGATATTCCCGAGATCTCCAAATTCAATCTGGATATCATAGTCGTCCCGTAACGTATCATATACTTCAATTCCCGCCATACCAATATCCAGTGTATGAATACAAAGTTTTACAGGATCAAAATCATATACGGAATCTCCGTTTACGATTTCTCTTCCGAAAGCATAGTAACCTCCAATCTGATTGATTTCTTCCCTGGCATATTCCGCAATATTATAAACCTGCCGGAATACCTCTTTTCCCCGAAGTGCCAGATTTTTTCTGGAAATGTCAAGACTTGACATAAGCAGATAACTTCCGGAAGTCGTCTGAGTCAGATTGATAATCTGCCGGATATAACCTTCCTGCATATTCGGTCCTGCCAGAAGAAAGCTGGATTGGGTCAGACTTCCTCCGCTTTTATGCATGGATACAGCTGCCATATCCGCACCAGCCTCCATCGCAGATACCGGCATATTTTCTCCAAAATAAAAATGGGTTCCATGAGCCTCATCTGCAAGACAAAGCATCCCTGCACGGTGTGCCATATCCACGATTGCCCGAAGGTCGGAGCAGATTCCGTAATAAGTCGGATTGTTCACCAGAATCGCCACAGCATTGGGATGTTCCTCTATGGCCTTTGCCACCTGCTCCCGTTTCATGCCAAGAGAAATTCCAAGTCTGTGGTCCACTTCCGGATTCACATAGACAGGAATCGCTCCGCACAATACCAGCGCATTGATCACGCTTCTATGGACATTTCTCGGAAGAATAATTTCATCTCCTCGCTTACACGCAGTCAATACCATACTCTGTACCGAACTGGTGGTACCTCCTACCATGAGAAACGCATGGGCTGCCCCAAAAGCCTCTGCTGCCAATTCTTCCGCCTCTCTGATCACAGAGACCGGATGACAGAGATTGTCCAACGGTTTCATACTGTTCACATCAATGCCCACACATTGTTCGCCCAGAAATTTTGTCAGTTCCGGATTTCCTCTCCCTCTTTTATGTCCAGGTACATCAAAAGGCACTACCCGCATTTTACGAAAACGTTCCAGGGCTTCATAAATAGGAGCTCTGCTCTGATCCAGTTTAAATTTCTGCATTTCTTAATCCCTATTCCTCTCGATTCTTTTCTTATGGCCCAAACACGAAAAAAGCAAGGCACTGAACGCACCTTGCTTTACTTGTTTCCCGTCAATCAATCATCAAATTTTCAAATCTGCAGAATCTGATCAGAAAAAGGTTTCTGTTTTCCTGAAGCATATCCATCCTGCTGCATACATCACAATTCTTTGATTTGTCAGAGTCTATATAGCAATCATACTTTTACTACTCTTATTGACCATTTCACAAGCCAGCGCGTTTCGCACTTATTTGTTTCATAAAACCAACTTATAAAATTTGAGCTCTTAACTCCCGGAACTTTGTAAGTTCCGCAATCAATAAGGCAACGAAAGTTACCTATCGGCAGTGGACCCGGCTGTCCGTATGGCCTTAACTTCCTCGGAAGTGGTCCCAATTGCTCTGAAAAGACTCTGATTTACCGCATCTTTTCAAATCATCCTAATCATATCATTGTCTGAAATTTCTGTCAAGTTAAAATTCCCCCCTGCAAAATTCCAACGCTGACGCAACGACTGCATCCATATCATAATATTTATATTCCCCAAGCCGTCCGCCAAACTGAACATTCTGTTCTTTTTCTGCCAGTCTTTTATATTTTAGGTATAGCAAACTGTTTGTTTCATCATTCACCGGATAATAAGGTTCCTCTCCGGGATTCCATTCGGAACTATATTCCCGGCTGATAATCGTATTGGGGATCTCCTTGCCTTCTCCGTCTTTGCCGAATTCAAACCATTTATGTTCGATGATTCTTGTCCATGGCGTTTCTCTGTCTGTATAATTCACCGCTGCATTTCCCTGAAAATTCGGAATTTCCAGCTGTTCCGTCTCGAACCGTACCGAACGGTACTGTAAATACCCCAGCTGATATTCAAAATAAGCATCAATCGGGCCGGTATAGATGATCTTTTCGGCCAATGCATCCAGTTCCCTCTTCTGTTCCAGATAATCAGTATTCAGACGGACTTCGATACCTTCCAGCATCTTTTCCACCATCTTTGTATATCCGCCCACCGGAATTCCCTGATAGAGTGCATTGAAATAATTATTGTCAAATGTAAACCGTACCGGGAGACGTTTGATGATAAATGCCGGAAGTTCTTTGCAGTCTCTTCCCCATTGCTTTTCTGTATATCCTTTCACCAGTTTTTCAAAAATATCCCGGCCCACCAGCGAAATGGCCTGTTCTTCCAGATTTCCGGGCTCTGTAATACCAGCCTCTGCTTTCTGCTCTTCTATCTTCGCCCTGGCTTCTTCCGGCGTAACCACGCCCCACATCTTATTGAAGGTGTACATGTTAAAGGGGAGAGAATACAATTCGCCTTTATAATTTGCCACAGGACTGTTCGTAAACCGGTTGAATACAGCAAACTGCCGGAGAAAATTCCATACCTCTGTATTGTTGGTATGAAAAATATGCGCTCCATACTTGTGCACATGAATCTTTCCAACCTCTTCTGTATAGATATTTCCGGCAATATGGGGACGCTTCTCCACAACCAATACGGTCTTTCCCGCTTTCTTTGCTTCATAAGCAACCGTTGCTCCATATAATCCGGATCCTACAATTAAATAATCATACTTCATATTGTTCCGCCTTGTTTCTTGTTTACGGCTGACTGATGGTCTCTCCAGCCACTACCTTCTGCATCAGTTCCTTTGCCTGATCCACTGTTGCCTGATCCGGTACCATAACATAGGCCGATGCACTCATGGAGTAAGGCTTTTTCATAGCACCCTCTCCATCTACACTGTAACTGACAATATTCCAGTTTGTTCCGCTTTGCAATACATCACGCACCAGTTCTGCGATTCTGTCATAAGAAATGTTTGTTTCAAAACAATCTCCTACCGCTGATAAAATACCGGTATAATTACTCAAAAGTTCCGGAGATAATGCCTTATGGATTACTCCCTCTATAACAGCCATCTGATTTTTGCCTCTCTGACGATCTCCCTCTTCAAACGCATAACGCTCCCGTGCAAATGCCAGCGCCTGTTGTCCATTGACCGGATTGCTGCCCTTATTAAAATGATATCCCTTTACATTCCCACTGTCAAAATCATAGTCCGAATTTATGGTAATTCCTCCGAGCGCATCTATAATTTTTATAAATCCTGCAAAATTCACTTTAAAATAGTTCGTAATCTGCATATCATAGAGCATTCCCAGCGTATCCATGGATACATCCGTACCATAAATTCCTGCATGTGTCAACTTATCCGGAACACCACCGGAAATAGACAATGGCACATAATAATCACGCGGAGTAGACACCAGCAGAATCTGTCCGGTGTTCATATTCACTGTAGCAATAATGTTTACATCGCTCCTGGTATTAATAATCTCATTGCCTCTGGTATCAATTCCACTAATGTAAATCTGAATCACATTCTTATCTTCTGCCTGCACTTTCTCATCGGACCCCATATCTTTTTTCGGAGCCTCCATGACAACTTCCACCTTTTTCATGTCAATTTCCCGGATTTCAGAATCAATCTCCTCATACCCTTCCATTTCTTCCAAAACGGCAAGATACGCATGATTCAGAATAATCGCATCACATTCTCCATCTCTGAGACTGTCCACAAGCTGCATTACACCTTGCATCTCTTTTACCTGAATTTCTGTATTCATTTCCTTATTGATCTGCACAATGGCTCCGTCTGTATTCTCTCTATCCAGATCGCTGAGTGCACCAAAGACATACGTCTTTGCATCCGCAACGGTCTGCGCAGAATCTGCAGCTTTTACATAAATACCGATCTGAGACGTCTTCGTATTCACTCCAGAGATTTTTGTCAGTGTATGATAGGTCTCAAAAATATAAATATTTCCCATAACCAGTACAGCAGCCAACGCCAGAGCAAGAATCGCTCCAGGAATAAACCATATTTTTTTTGCAGTATTTCGGGTGAAGAAATAAACCAATAAAAGAATGGACAACAATATCAGTACACAGACTCCCAGTAAATAATAAGGAAGCATGTTTACCACAGTCAGAAGCCCCGTAAATTCAATTACCATTAAACATAATATAGTTGTAATCATAAGACCCGGAATCCGTTTTTTTCTTCTGCGCTTTTTTCCCATACACTATTCCTCCTTATTACGAAATCCTTATGGAATGAGAATTCCGTGTGACTGTGAATATTCTCCAAACGTTTTCTTTCCTTCCATTTCTGCATAAGCCCGTACCTTAAAATAATAAGTCTTTCCGCTTTCTAACCCGTTATTCGTATAGGAAATCGTCTTACCATTTGTTATACTTTTTACAATGGAATAAGTTCCTTCCTCTTTCTCTGCCCTCCAGATCTGATAACCGGAAGATCCCTGTATTTCGTTCCAGTTTAAAACTGCACGACCGGACTTTGGACTACTCACTTTCAGGACCGGCGCTTCCGGCATTACAATAACTGTCATTTCATCAGAATACACACCATAGACTTTTTTCCCATCACAGATTGCAAAAGCACGCATCCGGTATGTATAAGTCCTCCCTGCTTCCAATCCTGTATTACTGTATGCAGTCACTTCGCCCTGATCATTTGTCAGCTCATTTCCCCTGTCACCAATGGTTTTCACTACACGATAATCTTCTTCTGCACTTTTTCTCCAGATCTGATACCCATGTGCACCCTTCACTTCTTCCCATAAAAGCCGCACACGGCTGGAGGAATTGCTGTATACATTCGTAAACACGACAGATGCAGGCATATACGCAACATTGGAGTATTCGGAATAAGTTTTTTCTTCATCGCCATTCATTCGGTAAGACCGCATTTTATAATAATACGTCTTTCCTTTTTCCAGTCCGCTGTTGTTATATTGAACAATGTCATTGCTTTTAATTGTCTTGACAAGTATCCATTCTTCCTCCGATGCTTCCGCATCTTCGCAGCGGTACAGTTCGTATCCATCTGCACCCGTTACTTTATTCCAGCTGACCTTTGCAGCTGTCTGTGACTGACTGTAAACCGATGTAATTTCCGGTGCTTCCGGTATTTCTTTTACCTGATAATCTTCCCCAGCCATAGGATACTCTGCATAAAATTTCTCCGTGGCATATGCTTCATCCCGGGTATGATCCGGAAAATTTTCATCACACCTCAGGAACCAGGAATACGCTGTCTCTCCTGCATCCCAGGTAGTGTCTGCATTGTAATAACTTCCATCCACATTGACAATGTTCCACCCGTGAGCTTCCTCTCTTCCTTTTCCGGGAATCAGACGGCTGTCCAGATTCAGTTCCAGTGCCATACGGTAAAATAATACGGCATATCCCTGACAAACCGCTTTTTCATCAATTAATGCTGCATAGGCAGTATACTGAAGTTTATAATCGCTATCCTCCACATGATCATAATCATATACCGTGTGTGCACAGATATAATCATAGACTGCTTTGGCTTTTCCATAATCGCTCTTTCCCTGCACATTCAGTGCATTTAATACTTCCTCTACTTTTTCATCCACTGCTGTTTCCTGCTCTGCAGTCGTATAATAAGTAAACGTATATGTAGTTTGCATAAAACAGATTTCATTTTCTTCATAATAACTGGTGCTGGTCTTCCAGCCTCCGTACTGCCACTTTAAATAGTCTCCCTCTGCAGGATTTCCCGTATGTGTTACTGCCTGATCGGAAATTTCTATCAGAAGTTCTTTACTGTATTCAGGCGCCTTCACATATACTACAACATTTTCTTCCCTCTGTTTCATTCCTTCCCGCAGCTGCGCCCCTGCCTCTTCAATGGAATCTGTATATACCGGCTCCTCTTCTCCTTCACTGGCCAGAGACAGATTGACACTCTCTTTGCTAATCAGATCCGTTTCCTCCATGACATCCTCGTAAACAGGATTGATGTAGGTTTCCTCTTCTATATGGATCTCCTGAGCCCATACCTCCTTTTCTGTGAGATTTGCGGCAAAGAGAAGGATTCCCATAGATAACAGCAATTTCCAATTTCTCTTCATGGTATTTTCACTCCTTTTTCATTAATCTCTTTGATGCAGACCCCGGATTCATAAAATACATGCCCGCGGCCAATACATAAACAAATCCGCCTGCGGCGATTTGTACCAGAACGGAAACCGCTCCCTGATTCATGTGTTTTTGAAGAATCAGAATCACAATCAGCATACCGGCTCCGATTACAAAGTATAACAACGTATCTTTTATATATCTGAGAATATCCAGTTTCTTTCTGACCATAAGCGTCTGACACACACAGACGCTACCTTCTGCGCATACCGTTCCGATCACGGCTCCCATAGCAGCCATACGGGGAATCAACATGCTGTTTACTACAAGATTTACCACCGCTCCTAAAATAACAGAGATTATATAACTTCTGTCTTCGCGATTCGGAATCAGATATTGCGTCCGAATCACATTGGCCCACGCCATGAACGGTATGGTGGGTGCCATTACGTGAAGCAGACCAATACAGGACAGATATCCTTCCCCAAGAAATAAAGGAACAAAATCTTCTGCAATTCCTGCAATTCCAAACATCATAGCAGAAGCAAGAAACATGGCAAAAATCATGGAATTATGAATATACTTTCTGCTTTCTTCAATTTTTCCTTTTGCCGCCAGATTGGACATTCTCGGAAGCATGACCGTTCCCAGTGCTGTAATCAAGCCCAGAGGAATATTAAGAATCTTTTCTGAACTTTCATAATATCCCACCTGGGTAATGGTACTCATCTGCCCCAACATAATTTTGTCCATCATTTTATAAAGGCTGACCGCAATAATCGGAATAAACAAAACCAATTCTGCTCTGAGATGCTTCTGCATGTCCTTTCTGTTCGGACGGCACCAGTTTACAAATCTTCTTATGTAGAACCATAAATATCCCTGCGAACAAAAAATCCCCATGGTCATAATCAGCGTATATTTCCACAAATCTGCACTGGAACGGACAAAAATAAAAATACAGGCCAGACTGATCAATCGCACCACTATATTTCTTACAACTGTGATTTTAAACTCTTCCATACCAAAGAAAAACCAGCTGATATCCAGCAATCCGGAAAATACATAAATCCCCTGAATCAGTGCAATCGTACGATAGTCCTTTTCAAAAACAAATACAAATATCAGATAAGCCGCAAGAACGATTATGGAACACCAGAACTGAAGTCCATAAATCTGCCAGAACGTTTTTCCAAGCAGTTCTTTATTATCACGTACGGCAGCAATGCTGCGGTTTCCGTAATTTTTAACCCCCAACATTGCTGCCAGCATGAAATAATTCGCTATTGTATATGTATAGGCATAGGTTCCTACTCCATCGGAACCAAGCACCCTTGAAATATACGGTGTAGTGATCAACGGAAGCAGGATGAGCAGAATTTGATAAGCTACATTATACATAAAATTTTTTTTAATAGATTTCATCTTTTCTCTTTCTTACAAAACTATACGTGATAAAGTGCCTTCTTAAATATTTCCACATCATAAGAAGACTTATTTTTTATTACTTTCTCATACAATTGACGACTCTTGACTTGTTTCACTTTTTTCTTCGATATCTCATAAACATAAAATAAATGCATTTTGCTCAGCAGTAAAAGCAATTGCTCTCTTTTATCCAATGATCGATATTTTTTCAATTGGGAAACTATGTGTTTAATCTGTTCTCTGTTATTTTCTTTACAGGCAACATATAAAAGCGCACTATACTGCCTTGCAAAGTAACGCTTTTGTTCCGTTTCTGACAAGCACCTAATTTCCGTATGAAATTTTTCCCAAAAATGCTTTTTTGTCTCAAAAAATTTTTCCAAATTCGGTGCATTGGAAAAACCACTCATTTCCTTCACAATCTGTATATCATCCAGACTACAAGCACAACAACGTTCAAATAACCGCAAGCCAAATTCCACATCCTGATGTCGGATAAAACTTTCATCAAACCCTTTCAGTTCTCTAACAATACTCGATCTTATAAATAAATTGCTTCCGGTTCCTAAAGCCGTTTCTGATAAAAGTAATGTTTTAACTAACTCTCCTGTCGGTGCATGTATCATATCCCAGCAAATACCTTCACAGATTTTCACAACACCGCATAAAACACAACCACAATCCGGAGCTTTCTCTATGGCATTCACACAATTTGTTATATGATTACTGAAATAAAAATCATCATTATCCAAAAAACAAATATAACTCCCTCGAGCCGCCCTAATTCCAGTATTTCTGGCTGCCGCCCCATTTTTATTCTTTGAATGACGCAAATATATCACCTGTGGATATTGTTCCATAACTTTCTCTGTCGCTTGACGTGCTTCGCTTTCTGGCGGATTATCATCTACCACAATGAGTTCAATTTTAGGATAGCTCTGATGAAGCACACTTTCAATTGCTCTTGGCAAATAAGTTTCATTATGATACGTAGTAATGATCACGCTCACAAGTGCCTTTTCTGAATTTTCCATTTCATTTCTCCATCTAAAATAAACATTCACTTTTTGCAGGAATTCATTCTTGCACAAATCTGCTTCATGGATACATCCGGTGTGTACTTTTTCGCCTCTTTGAGACAGAATTTTCTCATAGAATTTACCTCTTTCGGATGTTCTATCGCATAAATAATATGTTCTGTCAGTAATTCTTCATTTCTCCAATCATAACAATAACCTGTTTCGCCATTACGAACCAGTTCACCATTAAAATGCCAATCTGTCGCAATCACCGGCAGCCCTGCTGAAAAAGCATCAATAATTGTACCTGGCATACCTTCTCCACGATAAACAGAAGGGAACAATAACATATAACTGTCACGCAAAACCTCAACACTCTGATCGAATGGAATACATCCCATATAAGACACACAATCTTTATATTGCTCCAATAACAGCTCAAATGCCTCTTTATAACAATTCTCAACAGCTCCGTAAATGCGAAGAACAGCCCGCTTCTTTCCAAACCGGCCGTTCACCTCTGTAATTGCTTTCGCAGCTGTCTCCATTCCTTTTTCCTTCAACACACGACTAAACATAGTAAATACAAAAGGTTCCTGCCATTGCACAGGAAGTTGTTCCGCAGATAGAATCTGAAGGCGCTTAAAATTTGGCAAAACTTCCACATTTGTAACGCCAATTTCTTTCAGTTGTTCTTTCATAGCTGAAAATTCTACCCAATTCACCTCAAAGCGCTGTAATTGCTTTCTGAGTGCTGGGCATTTCTTTGCCTCATCCGGCAATGCACCTCCCACCACATCATGATACAGTCTTCTACGAAAGATTATATTTATTCCTGTTAAAACAGGAATGAAAAACTTTCGTCCATTTCTGGACAGAAGGATAAAAATATGTTCACATTCCAGAAACGCCCGTATCATCTGCACCAGAATGGACAAAAAGTTTTTTCTGTATTGATAAGTATCCACGCAAATTAACTTACATTCTGGAAAACATCTAAGCAATTCTTCACATAAAATTTTTGTTTTTACTGTTTGTCCATCCAGTAATTCAACCCCTTCTGCGACACGTCCCACTACTGCAATGCTTTTTTTTCTCATTTATTCCCTCCTGAATTTAGAGCCAAAATATCTAATCGCTTCTTTTACACAATTTGACGGGGAGCTATACATAGTTATCGTAGCATACTTCAATGCTCTAAATGGACGATGGCTCCGCATACTGGCAAAAGAAAGAACCGCATAATGACGAAATTTCACATACTCACGCTCATCATCTGTCAGCAAATGGAAATATTTATGCTTTAACTGATAAAGCATATTTTCACCTCTGACTTTATTATCACCCAAAGAAATACGCTTTCCATTATGAAGGTATTGTACTACATAGGCTCCTTTCATATAACGAATTTTCATTCCACTTTCAATACAACGCAACATAAGAATGAAATCCTGTCCTGAAGGAACTTCTCCAAAACCTTCTGTCTCAAGTAATTTGTCTTTTCTAAACATATATGTAGCAGTAGGTGCAATGGAATGTAGAATATGTGCTTTTAACAGTCCATTTACTGTATAATCAGATGTGTAATCAAGAGAACGATATTCAACCAGTTTTCCATGAGAATTTAACCACATAACATCCTGATAGCTTCCGTCAAGTTCATATTCCATCATAAACCGAACCTGTTTTTCTAATTTTTCTGGTAAATAACAATCATCATCATCTAAAAAAGCAATATAATCTCCATGACACTGACGAATAGCAAAATTTCTTGCAGCGCCTCCCCCTGTTTGTCCAAGAGTCTTGAAGTACAGAAAATTCTTTTTCTTCCGATAAGATTTCAGTACTTTAAGAGTCTCCTGTTCCCATATACTGCCCGGAAGATTATCATCCACCACAATTACTTCAATATTACTCCATGTCTGAGCATAAATAGAATCCAGTGTTCGTGGTAAAAGGTTATTGCGTTCAAAAGTAGGTACAATAATACTAATCAGCGGGTATTCCGTATTCTTCATCATGATAATCTGTTACTCCTTGTATATTACTGCCTTACTATAAAAACAGACAGATTAACCTATAACTAAGTTTTTTTCAGTATAGCAGAAATAATTTTTCCTTTCAAGTACAAAAGGCACCTACTAGGTGCCCTTTCATTCTACATAATTCATTTTACTCCTCTACGGCTACTTCCGAACAATAAAAATACTGAAATGCTATAATCAATGGAAATTGATAATAAATATCAAGCATATATCTCTCTGCCAAACCATAAACAGCCATAATCAGCAAACATGTAATTATTGCACCGTTTCTGTGCAAATAAGCCTGCCTTATTGCTTTTATATAGATAAAAAGAAACATACTTCCGGGAACCAATCCATAATATAAAATCAAACGCGCATATGAATTATCCAAAATTAACTTTGTAATACCAGATATCTGCGCTCGAAGCGAATTCACAAATGGAATTTTCTGTCCAAAAAGAGAGATACCGTATTTCGAATAACAATAATTAGCTGAACTAAAACGAAGAGTAAAAATCGAATTTAACTCTCTCCAGAAATTTCTACCCGAATCGAAAAATACAGTTCCAATTACACTGATGATTATTAATGCTATAAAACTAAATATAATACATTTATAAGCAAAAGAAGATTCCATAATCCAGTCTTCCATGGATCTGAAAGCGAACACACTGACACTAATTAAAATCATAATGATAAAACTTCCTTTGCTATAGGCTAATCTGAAAGTAATAAATGAGAGTACTAGCCACAAAAATATGTCTTGTTTTTTCAATTCTCTATATCGTATAAAAAACCATAGCAAACATAAAATAACCATGTTGGCTCCCAAAACATTTCTATGGCAAAATCCTAAAGTATTATAGTAGCCACTTCCATTCTTGTAATACAACGTAGGTATAAAACCTGCTTTCCATCCGCCAAGCGTCAATATAATAGATGCACCTTTAATCCATAAAAAACAATTTATTATTCGATTAATTTCTACATCCTTAGCTGCAATAATTACTATAAATAATTCCATCAACAGGAAATCTCCGCTTTTCATAAAGCAGACAAATACAACTGCTAATATTATCACTATCCCTAATAATTCTTTTATGCGCCCATATGATAAAAAAACTATTTTCGCTAATAATACCAGGTAAAGCAATTTCTTAATAATAAATAGAACGTCAAACCAACTATATCCTGAGTAAATCAAAGAAGTGTTTTCGATGCAGTGGATAATCAGAAGAATCACAAAACAATACAAAAATATCTTTTCCTGCAATGATGAATACTTCCGGTTTTCCTCACCTCTCTGCCATTGAATTAAATCCATTATAATCTTAGCTTTCCTTTCCGCTCCTGTATCTTAAACAAGTACCTGTCATTTATAACTGGCCGCAACAAAAATTTCCCGATTCTGCTCCATAATAGCCAAAAGTTCTTTTTCAAGCCCTTTTTTCTTCATCATATCAGCAGCTATTCCGATATTGGGGGATCTCCTGTCTAAATTATGACAATCCGATCCTAACACTTGTACCTGCTGTTTGAGAATCTTCTTCTTAGCCGATCCCCGATTCCAAAAATCAAGATAATACTCTGCATTCATCTGGATCAACACATTCATATCCATCAATTCGTTTAAAACTTTCTTATCCTGATATCCTGCGTACCGTTCCAAATGTGCAATAACAGGAATTAATCCATGGACAAGACAAATTTGCTCAATATCATACAAAATCCCTGAATTCCATTTAGTAAATGGAAGTTCCAGTAAAATAAATTCGGATTTTCCATAACATAATTCTTGAAGTTTAGGTTCTTTTGAAATGCCAGTCCGGTATGCTACTTCTGCCCCAAGACAAATATCCGGTATCTCTTTATTTTCCTGTAAGAGATATTTGGACAATTGTTGATAAGAATCATTCCTTCTTTTAAGGAAATCATCAACTGTTTCCTTCGGGTAATAATGTGGTGTTGCAGCAATCCCAATCACTCCCTGCTTTTTGCTTTCAAGCAGTACCTGTAAAGATTCCTGGCAGTTTTTACACCCATCATCGATTCCCGGAAGAAAGTGTGAATGAAGATCAAAATATTTCATAATATCACTTCCCACTGCTCTGGTAATAATTACCTCCACCTTTTTTATAATATTTACGGTCTTCAGCAGGCAGATTTACATACACAAATCCCAAAATCTTTGCATTTACACGTAACAACTGATTCAACATCTCATTAATTCTTCGATGATACGATTCTCCATGCCGTACTATAAGAACATAACCATCCACATATTGAGACATCAAAGCAGCATCGATAACTTCCGTTACCGGAGGACAATCCAGTATTATGTAATCAAAAGCCTTTTTGAGAGATGTAAGTAAATTTGCCATCCTTTCCGATTGCAATAACTTTGTGGGATCCGGCGGAATCGTGCCCGCACCTATAACAAAAATCCCCCGTTTCTCATCATGATAAAGAACATCGGTAGCAGTTGCTTTTCCGATTAATAAATCGGTCAGACCTTCCTGTCCGACTTTTTTATTTATTTTCAGCTTCGCAGCAACTGTCGGTAATCTCAAGTCACAGTCTAATAGTAATACTTTCTTACCCAACTCCGAAAAGGAGACTGCCAGATTAATCGAATTTGTACTCTTCCCCTCACTTCTCCCTGAACTGGTGACAGCAATTATTTTCGGCTCATCATCTGGAAAAGAAAATGCAATATTAGTACGTAATGTTTTATAATCTTCCTTCATAAGAAAAGATGAATTTTCTGATAACAGCAATTTGGCTTCCGAAGTTTTCTTATTCTTTTTATTAAAGGCCATTGTTCTCCTTTCTCCTCTCATATCCATAATAACCATATCCATTACTTTTAGAAGTCGCTAAATCGTGAACTGTTCCAATCACCACGATTCCATATCTATTTAACTCATCAACATCCTTCACACGGTCATCCATAAGCTCATATATGATTAAAGCTATCATAAGTATGAAATCTCCCAAGATTATTCCAATAATCACATTTAAAAGGTAATTAGGTCCATATATTGATGTTGGATGACGTGCCGGTTCAATTACCATCATTGAACTGCCTGCCACAATACCGGCAACATAGTCCGGAGCAACCTTCTGCAAGGAAGAAGCAATCTTATATGACGTATCGGGATCTGTAGTTATTACAGAAACACGAATAATTTCTGTATCATTTAAAGTATTAACTGAAATATTATCAATAACATTCTCATACGCAAGATTTAACCCTGCTGCCTGAATCGCTGCCTCGATGTCAGGCTGGCTTTTTATAATAGTTGCATATGTGGAAGTCAGATTACGAGCTGCCGTAATATCCGCTGTTGTTAACGTATCATTATTAATGTTCTGATTACTATTATTGACATATGCAGTAAAACTGGACTCATACGTAGGTTCAACAAACAACTTTGTTCCGGCAAATGTTATTCCTCCACAAAGTACAGATACCAGTACTATTAACCACCACTTTTTTATCAACATTTTCCATATATCCAATAAAAAAATTTCTCTATCAAAAATTGTATTTCTTTTACCATCTGTACTATTGTTCATGGCTACATCTAACCTTTCTTTTAATTTATATCACTTGTTTTACATAATAGCAGAAAAAAAAAAGATTATCAAGACACTTTCTTCTGTTATTACTTTCCTGTAATTAAAAACTCAAAAGAACACCTCTTTGTTATAAAATCTAACAAAGAGGTGTTCTTTTCTTAACACAATGATTTACAATAAAATAATAAACTTCTGTTTATTATTTTACAGTAACCATAACCGGATCAGAATAGCCACCAAACGTCTTCTTTCCGTTCACTTCTGTATAAGCGCGGATCTTGAAGAAATAAGTCGTGCCACTCTTCAGGTCATACTGTGTATATGCAGTTGTGCTTCCGTCTGTAATAGACTTTTTGATAGAATAATTACCGTCTTTGCTGGTTGACATCCATACCTGATATCCAGCTGCACCAGTTACCTTATTCCATGTTAAAACAGCACGTCCTTCCTTATTACTGCTTCCGGATAACTTTGGAGTTTCCGGCATAACAGCTACTGTAACTTCATTAGAATAAGCACCAAATACTTTCTTTCCATCTTCCGGAATCGCAAATGCACGCATCTTATACGTATAAGTCTTTCCTGCTTCCAGACCTGTATTACTGTAAGCAGTTGTTGCCCCCTGATCATCCGTCAGCGTATTGTCCTTATCTCCGAGAGTCTTCACAACCTTGTATTGTTCATCACCTTCACCTTTTCGCCAGATCTGATAACCGTGCGCACCGCTGACTTCATTCCAGAGGATACGAATTCTGCTGGTAGAATTACTGTATACATTATTGAACACAACTGCTGCAGGCATATAATCGATTTCAGAAAATGCAGAGTAAACTTTTGTTCCTTCCACATTTTCATCTGCTGCACTAAATTTCACTTTAAATGCACGCACTTTATAATAATAAGTCTGTCCTACTGTCAAACCTACATTTGTATACTGTATTGTTTCATCTTTTGTATACTTTTCAACATCTTCCCCTCTGATTGTCTTCGTCAGAGACCAATCTTCTTCCGCTGCGTCTGGGCTGGCTGCACGCCAGAGTTCATAACCTTCGGCATCTTCCTGTTTTGACCATGTAACTTTAACTGCGTCCTGTTTTTGGCTGTATACGGATTCAATTACAGGAACTTCTACAGACAGATCCTGTTCACCACAAACATCACAAACACCATCTACATAATGATGGCCAGTTGCGGGCATTGCTACTTCTTTTGTTTCAGTTGCAGAACCAATTTCCTCATCCTCTGCATTTTTTACAACTGCTGTTGCTGTAAACACAGTCTTACCTTCTGTTTCACAAGTTGCTGCAACGCTGTTTTCTTCATCTTTTGTTACAGTTGCTTTTACATTTTCCTGCACATCTCCGCAGACAGCACAGGTAAGTGTTGCAGTTGCTTCGTATTCGCCGGTTCCGTTACCGCCATCATCAGTAACCTCTGTCCATGTGAATTCACCTTCATAGCTGTGTTTGCCAGCTTCCTGTTCTACTTTATTTGTTGCAGTGTATTTATAACCTTCTGCTTCTCCGGAAGCTGTATAAACAACCGTTGTACCAGTTGTACATTTTCCTTCATGACCGGTAACAGATGCTTCTACAGTCACTGCTTCTCTCAGAGTTACAGCAATGGTATCATCTCCCAGGAGACAATCCAGAGCTTCTTTTCTTTCCGGACAAACGGAACCACATTCCAGTGCTGAGAAGGTTACAGATGTAGAGTCTTCACTCCACTGTGCATCGGCGGGTACATAGGTGTGACCTGCAGTTTCAACCGCTTCATCCCAGATGGCTTTCTTCTTTTCGTATTCTGCCATTCTCTCTTCATAGCTGTCCCCACCCATGGAGCCTGAGTTTTCACTCGGTTCTTTTGGTTCGCTGATTGAGAATCCGCATACGGTGCAGACATAGCAGTCATCTGCATTCCAGTTTCCATCACTGTCTTTTGTGTAAAACTCTTCATCAAAATGGATGTAATGATGTGCTAAAGCGGTATCCTCTGTTTCCACACGGGAACCTTCTTCCACAGCACCACAGTTCGTACAACGATTTTCTGTGTAGCCGTTACGTCCGCAATATGGTTCAACGGTAACTTTCTCATAGCTGTGGCTGCCACCTGCCAGATGTGCCATATCCTGTGTATCCAGTACATTGGCCACCCACATAAACTCATCATTATCGTTTATTTCTTTTTCATACCCCATCTGTTCCATCTGTTCATCGGAGAAATCTCCGTTGTCACTGAAATATCTGTTGTAGGATTCGTTATAGTTACTTTCTTCAAACTGATAACCATAGCTGCTCTGATCTTCACAGTTATGTGGATCCTTTCCTGCGATCAGAGAAAGATTGGTTGCAATGTTAATATAAAGAGTTCCATCATCCTTCAGGCTGATACCGGTGAGCGGATGATTCTCCAGCTTGAATCCAAATTTATCCTGATGTGTATTACCATCTGCATCTGTGATTTCAACTACCTTATTAACCACGGATTCATCATCTGTCAGATGAAATGCCATACCGCCATAAGCTTCTTTTGAATCACGTTCTGCATAGACTGTGTTATATTCTTTGACAACAGCCACTGCGCCGGTTTCTACATCATAACTCAGAATGCAGTTTGACAGGTTGAAATAAACTTTGTTATTGTAATAAACTGCTGTAATATTCAGAGAAGGATAATTTCCACGCTCTTCATCATGCTGTGCATACAGTTTTGTTACCAGCTCGTTTTCTTCCATTTCACCTGTTGCCGGGTTGTAAACTCTGGAAACGCTGGTTTCATCGTCTTCATTTGCTTTGTAATTCAGTTCTACAAGAGCCTGATAATCGGTATCTCCGATATCCGCTGCATCCGTATCGGTAATCTCATGACGAACAATCTTGTAATCAATATTCTCTGCCTTGTCTGTATCGAAATTATCGTTGTTGCTGTCTTCCAGCAAGGTGATCAGGTCAGAAGAATCATATGCATAGTAGAAATAACTGCCGTCTGAGTATACATTACTCTTTACACGAGCCATCCAGGAATCTTCATAGGTCTTGTCTGTAGCGAGATCTCCGTAAAGAGTGGAGATTTCATCGTAGTAACCATCATACATTTTTACTGTACTGGAGTGGCTGAACAGGTAATACATATGGTTGATAAATCCATCGGTTTCCACACGATCTCGGGACATGGTCTCGGAATAAACATCTGTGTAACACGGATCCACATAATACCAGGTTCCATTTACTTTTACTGCGTTCCAGAAGTGAACGGATGTAAAGTTCGGCTGTGCTTCTCCATACATGGAAACTTCTGTATTAAAGCTGATCCGTACAAGGTCTACGTTATAAGCTGCATTTGCCGGATCCAGATTTCCCTCTGCATCATAATAGATATCTTTTGGTTCTTTCCAGTTTTCAGCAACCGTCATATCCGTATTTGCACCATTTACACCGTAGTATTCCGGATACATGCACTGGATCAGGTAAGCATAAGCTTTTGCATAGCCAAGACATACGGATTTTTCTCCCGAAAATGCACCGATATGATTTCCGTTCCAATAGCCAAGAATACCGCCTACAATTCCTTCTGTCATCTGTTTTGCATAAACAGGAATTGCCTCATTTGCAGTCATACCGCCCAGATCATCCAGTTTGGTTTCTTTCATCTGCTGCTGAGTCAGCTCTTCAATTGTCATTTTGTAACCAGGCGCGTTTTCCGGATCTACTTCTATACCCTCTGTTTCTGCCTGTTCGATAAAAGCGTCTGCACCTGCTTCCAACTGTGCGGCTGCTTCTTCACCAAAGGTCGCCTTTACAAATCCCGGTGCATCCTTAGCAATGGCATCCGCATTTTCTTCCATAAACTGATCTGCGGCAGCCTTTGCATATTCGTCTGCTTCCGGATCTTTTTCCTCGGTTTTCCCTTCTCCCGGAGTTTCCTCGGTTTCCCCTTCTCCCGGAGTTTCCTCAGTTTCCCCTTCTCCCGGAGTTTCCTCAGTTTCCCCTTCTCCCGGAGTCTCTCCGGTTCCGTTTTTCTCAGCTATATACTGATCATAGGCATTCTGATATACAACATTCCGGATTGCATTCTCATAATACTGCTGACGAAGCTGTGCTACGATTCCATTATAAAACTGGTCATGGAACTGTTTCGTAATCTGCTCTTCTGCATCTGCATACACGATATCATACATTTCCTGATAATGCTCATTCTGCTGTGGTTCTGCTGCCACCATGACCGGATCTTCCTTGTCCATGTTCATGATGTAGGACATATCAAAGGAATTTTCCTGCGCCAGCCAGTCATTCAGAACAAGCATTTTCTGGGCGTCTGTCTTTGCACCGGAGTCTTTCACTGCTTTCAGTGCAGCATCACGTTTTTCTTTGATTACATCACTGTAATATTCAACGCCAAATTTATCGCCATATGTAAAACTCTGGATCATACCTACCAGTTCTTCATAACTGTAATTTCCGCTTCTTACATCTGCAACAGAAACTTCCGCCAGAACCAGCATCTCTCCCAGAATACCCAGTCCGTCTTCGCTGTCATTATAGCTCAAGAAAAACGGATTCTGGATACCAAGAACATCTGCATGTGCTTTCTGCTGACTCTGATACTGCTGGAACAGATACAACACGGTCTGAATCTGTTCTTCTGTCAGAGGAACCGCCTCTCCATCCTCATTCAGTACGGTCATATTGCTCAGTTCTTCTTCTACTGTATTAATGACCGGATCACCTTCATCCAGTTCTACTCCTTCTTCCGGAACGGAAGGTGTTCCGTCAATACCGGATACATCGATATCATTTGCATTGATGGTGTAGGTGTTATAATCTTCTCTTACAATCACGGTCTTCTTCGGGGCAGAAGTCTGACCTGAGGTTGCTTCTGTTGCTTCCGTTTCCGTATTGGCTTCCCCTGTTTCCACAGTTGTGTTTGTGGTTTCCTCTTCAACGACAGAAGTCTCCGCTGATGGCTTCTCTGCAGGCAAACCATATACCGGCTGTGCTACCATACTCAGCGTCACGGGAGCTGCAAGAAACAGACTAAGAAATCTCTTTGATCTTCTTTTCATTTCATTCCCTCTCTTTATTTGATAATAAGTTGATAGTTGCTGTAATTCGAATACCCATTTTCCGAATCACATTCTCTTTTTCCATTCAGCATCTTCTGAAAATGGAAAAACCAGGCAGGAGCGTTAAACACACCCTAACATTAAGTTACCACGAATTTCCTGATATATCAAGGACTAAATCCACTAAATTCTACGCTAATTTTTTATTTTCCTTTTAATATAGAAATCACCAGACCACACAGTTCTCCTGCTGTCCGAATCGAACTTAATTCCGATGCCGGAATGCGAATCCCGAAGGCATCCTCCAGATCTCCCAGAAGCACAAACACTTCCACTGAAGAAAGTCCCATATCTTTCACAAGGCTGGTATCTTCTGTCACTTCCAGTTCCGTTTCCGTGGATTCTGCGATCACCCGGAAAATTTCTTTTTTTGCTTCCTCAACAGTCATATTCTTTTCCTCCTGTCATACCCCTGCGCAGAATCTTACCACCTGTAGTCTTTGCAAACGGTTTATCCATAAATCTCACATCCTGTACCTGTCGGTAAAGGGGTACTTGCTTATTATACTCTTCGATTGCGCCCCGGATCCGGCATCGGATCCCTTCGCCTTCTTTCTCCGGAAATACAAAAGCTGTGATCATCCGATTTTCCACCCCTACCACAACCTCACAGATTTCTTTGCATGCATACAATCTTGTTTCAATTTCCTCCGGACTCACATTCTCTCCGTTGGAGAGAATAATCCGGTTATTTTTCCTTCCGGTCAGATACAGATAACCCTCTTCGTCTTGCCGGGCCAGATCTCCCGTGGCATACCAGCCATCACAAAGAACAGCACTTGTCGCTTCCGTATCGTTGTAATACCCCATCATCACAGAGGCACTGTGAAGAAAGAGTTCTCCATCTACAATCTTAATCTCCATTTCTTCCGGAGGTTTCCCGATAGTATCCGGACGGTCGGGATGCATTTCCCACATAAAACCGATGCCTCCGGCCTCAGAAGCGCCATAACCCTGCACCACCGTGATTTTCCGATCCTGAAAGAGCTGAAGAAACTCCGGACAAAACGTTGCCCCTCCGCAATGAATCATGTGCAGATTCCACCCCAGAAGTCTGCCGTTGTCTCCTCCTTTTTTTAATTTCCGTGCAAGAAGCTGCAGCATAGACGGAACCACACACACATAATCCGGCCGCATTCGTTCCAGATAACGATAAAAATATTTCAGATCTGTTCCAAGACAAACCTCTGCTCCGAGATACATGGCATTCATTGCAGTGACGAATCCAGACAAATGGTGAAACGGAAGCACACTTAACAAAGCCTGGAAAGGTCTGTCGTTCACTTCACTGCAGATGCTGGCAACAAGCCCCTGCTGGGAAATCATCACTGCCTTGCTTTCTGCCGTTGTACCGGAAGTAAAAAAAATACAGGCCAGATCCTCTCCCTTTTGTTCCGCAGAAGGGTTAAATTCTCTGACTCTTTTTCTCTTTTTTCCCATCAGAATCTTCTTTACGGTTTCCGGTAATTCGGCTGCCTCGATCTTCTCTTCTACCGACTTATCAAAACAAATGGCTGCCAGTTCCACCCGCTCTGCCAGTTTTTCAATCATCTTTGGCTCCAGTTCCCGATCCAGCAGTACCGCCACTGCTCCTGCCTGGAAAATTCCGCAAAAGCTCACCAGCCATCGCCAGCTGTTTCTTCCTATAATCCCCACCTGTTTTCCTGCAAGCCCTTGTGCTTCCAGCATAAGGGCCTCTTCCTGTACTTGTTCAAAAAAGTGCCGGGAAGAAACTTCCAGCACTTTTTGTTCTTCCATATAACGAATCAGTCGTTTCCCATCCGTCTTTTTCTTCAGAATTTCCAATACTTGCTTCATATTCTGTGCTTTTTGTTCTGACACCTGAACCCCCCCTCAGACCGTCCGAAAACTTGATTTTTAGGCATAAATTTAGCCCCTTTC